>Ga0315282_10000450_pt1 | contig 81540 bp, 69 predicted proteins | sample YL17G07_20_MG_FD_203693 | JGI IMG/M metagenome (GOLD analysis project Ga0315282, IMG submission 203693) | Sediment microbial communities from Yellowstone Lake, YNP, Wyoming, USA - YL17G07_20 | ecosystem: Environmental > Aquatic > Freshwater > Lake > Sediment | place: USA: Wyoming | collected...
CGAGAAAAAGAGCCAATGGAGCCAAATAATATCCCAATGGTGATGCTTGGTGCGGCATTGCTCTGGTTCGGCTGGTTTGGCTTTAATGCCGGCAGTGCCCTCACCTCTGGTGGTTTGGCGGCAAGCGCTTTTGTCGCCACCAACACCGCCGCCGCCACCGCCGCCTTCACCTGGATGCTTCTTAGCTGGATTTACCGCCGTCCTTCCCTCCTTGGTGCCGCTACCGGGGCTGTGGTGGGGCTGGTGGCAATTACCCCCGCCGCCGGTTTTGTCTCACCACTGATGGGGATACCAATAGGTATCGGGGCAGCCGTGGCTTGCTACTATGCCATGCTCCTCAGGGCGAGGAAGATGGGGGTTGATGAATCTCTGGATGTCTGGGCATGTCATGGCATAGGTGGCACCTGGGGGGCTCTGGCGACTGGTATTTTTGCAAGCATAGCTGTCAACTCGGCCGGGGCTAATGGGTTGATTTTTGGCAACCCGATGCTGGTTCTCAAGCAATTGGTGGCTATTGGTACCGTCTGGGCTTTCGCCTTCGGTGCTACCCTGGCTTTGGCTAAATTAGTTGATGTTGTGATGGGACTCAGGGTTAGCCCTACCGAAGAAACAGTTGGCTTAGACATCTCGCAGCATGGAGAGAGGGCTTACGGAGGGATACTAAGATGAAGAAGATAGAAGCCATCATCAGGGAAGAAAGGCTGGAAGCAGTGAAAACAGCGCTCGGGGATAGCGGTTACTATGGCATGACGGTAAGCGAGGTCGGCGGTCATGGGCGGCAGGGGGGTCTCACCCTGCAATGGCGCGTCGGGGAATACAAGGTGGATTTATTGCCCAAGGTTAAGGTCGAGGTTGTGGTACTCGATGAGGACGTGCCCCGGACACTGAATGCTATCACCAAGGCCGCTCGGACTGGCGAGATGGGGGATGGCAAGATATTTGTCTTGCCAATTGAGGGTGCCGTTCGCGTCAGGACTGGCGAAGAGGGTAATAACGCAATATAAAATATAAAAAGGAGGAACGATGACACCGGAGGAAATACTGAGGTTTATAAAGGAAAACGATATCAAAATTGTTGACCTGAAATTCAACGATTTGCCCGGGTTGTGGCAGCACTTTTCTATTCCCGCTAGCGAGCTAACCGATATTGATGACCCGACCCGTGGCATCTGGGTGGATGGCATTGGCTTTGATGGCTCCAGCATCCGCGGTTTCCAGAAGATTCAGGAAAGCGATATGATTCTTATGCCTGACACGGAAACGGCGGTAATTGACCCTATCTGCGAGACGCCGACCCTAAGCATCATCTGCGATATCTATGACCCTCTAACCAAGCAGCAATACACTCGAGACCCGCGCTATATCGCCAAGAAAGCGGAGAGGCATCTGAAATCAACTGGTATTGCCGATATCAGCTATTGGGGTCCGGAGATGGAGTTCTTCATCTTTGACGATATCCGTTTTGACCAAAACCAGCATTACGGCTTCTATTATATTGACTCTGACGAGGCGGCGTGGAATACGGGGAGAGAGGAGAAGCCAAATCTGGGGTATAAAATCAGGTATAAAGAGGGCTATTTTCCCGTCCCGCCTCATGATTCATTGCAGGATATCAGGTCAGAGATTATTCTAACCATGATTAGAACTGGTATCCCAATCGAAGTCCACCATCATGAAGTCTCTACGGCGGGACAGAACGAAATTGATATGAAGTTTGATACCTTGACCCGAATGGGTGACAAGATGATGTGGTACAAGTATATTGTCAAAAATATGGCTAAGAAGCATGGCAAAGTAGCCACCTTTATGCCCAAGCCCATCTTTGAGGATAATGGCTCGGGTATGCATGTCCACCAGAGTTTATTCAAAAGTAGCAAAAACGTTTTCTTTGACCCCAAGGGTTATGCCCTGATTAGTCAGACGGCTAAGTATTACATCGGTGGTTTGATTAAGCATGCCGCTTCGCTATCGGCAATAGTTGCCCCAACGACCAATTCCTACCGTCGGCTTGTGCCTGGCTTTGAGGCTCCGGTTAACTTAATCTACTCGGCACGTAATCGAAGTGCCTGTGTGCGTATTCCAGTCTATACCGATAACCCGAGGACAAAAAGAATCGAGTACCGACCACCTGATAATTCATGCAACGGCTACCTAGCCCTGGCGGCAATGCTAATGGCAGGGCTTGATGGTATTAAAAACAAGATTGACCCTGGTGAGCCTCTGGATAAGGATTCCTATCACCTGACCCCAAAGGAGTCAGCCCGGATAAAAACAGTGCCATCCTCACTGGAGGAAGCCCTGGATGCCCTAGAGAAAGACCATGATTACCTGCTTACCGGTGACGTTTTCACCCCTGATGTGATTGAGGTGTGGCTTGAGTACAAGAGGAACAGGGAGATTGATGAGGTAAGGCTAAGACCTCACCCGTATGAGTTCTACCTCTATTTTGATGTTTAAGGTATTCAGCTTTTGAGATGGAGGTGGTATAATGCGTCTGGTTAACCTAGGAGAGCTGGAGAAGGTCCACATGATACAAGGTACCGGTCCAGAGACAGAGCGGAAGATAATGTCCATTCTCAGGGTACTCAGTGAGTCCTCTGAACCACTGGGGTCAATTACCATCGCTCGGGAGCTGGCACGATACGGTGTTTTCCTGAGTGAAAGGGCAGTCAGGTATCACCTGAGGCTAACCGACGAGCGTGGTTATACCCACCCCTTCGGCCGTGACGGCAGAATGATTACGCCGGAGGGGCTTGAGGAGCTCAAGGCGGCGTTGGCACCGGAGCAGGTCGGTTTCATACAGGAGAAGCTCGAGCTGTTAGCCTTCAACACCACCTTCGAGCCGCAAAAAAAGACAGGACAGGTCCCGATAAATACCTCGTTCATTGATAAGGATAGTTTCAAAAGGGCGTTGGCGGCAATGGCTGACGTATTTAAGGCAGGAATTTGCGTCAGCGACTTGGTCGCTATTGCTACTGAGGGAGAAAGGCTTGGTTCGGTGATTGTCCCCAGTGGCAAGGTTGGCTTCGCCACCGTGTGCAGTGTAGTGGTAAACGGGGTACTGCTGAAGGCTGGCGTCCCCGTAGGGTCCAGGTTTGGTGGCGTGCTTGAAATCAGGGGAGCAAAGCCAAAACGCTTTACCGCTGTAATCAACTACTCCGGCACATCCCTTGACCCATCCGAGCAGTATATTCATGCCCGGATGACCAGTGTCAGCCAAGCGGCTAAGAGCGGCAACGGCAGAATACTGGCTAATTTCCGTGAGATACCAGCCCCAGCCAGAGCCATTGTTGATGAGAAGGTGGCTATGCTCAAGGAGGCTGGTATTAACGGGGTTTATGTCTTGGGTAACACCAGTGAAGCGGTGTGTCAGATTATGGTAGGTCTGAATCGAGTTGGCATGGTGCTCCTCGGCGGGCTGAATCCGGTGGCGGCAGCGTTCGAGGCGGGAATAGAGGTTGAAAACGTAGCCGAGAGCGGGCTTATCGATTTCCAGGGGCTTGTAAGCTTCTGGAAACTCTAGCAGGTGATAGTTGAATCAGGCGGTACTATTAAATAAGGACCTGGGGTTCCTCCGTGTTGGCGCCGTCGTCCCTCTGCTTCGTGTTGCCGACGTTGAATTTAACGTTGGCAGTGTTATTGCGGCGATGAAAAAGGCAAGCGCCGACGGGGTACAGGTGCTGACCTTCCCCGAGATGGCAATTACCGGCTATACCCTTGGCGACCTGGTGCAACACCAGGCGTTACTTTTGAAAGCCAAGGAAGGACTGCGCCGCATACTGGAAGCAAGCGCCAAGAGCAATATGGTGGTTATCGTTGGCATGCCGCTTGAGGTTGAGCAGAAGCTCTTTAACTGTGCGGTGGTGCTGAACTCGGGGCATATCCTTGGTGTTATACCCAAGACCCTTCTGCCATCTTATAAAGAATTCTATGAAGACCGATGGTTTACCTCAAGCCTGGATGCTCGGTGCGAAAGCATTGCACTATTAGGTGAGCAAGTCCCATTTGGTACGGACGTCCTCTTTGGATTGGGGATTCCTTCCGCCTTCATTGGGGTAGAAATCTGTGAGGACCTCTGGGTACCGCTTGCCCCTCATGAATATCAGGCATTGGCTGGGGCAACCATATTGGTTAACCTTTCCGCCAGCAACGAGGTACTGGGAAAGGCAGATTGGCGCCGGATAATGGTATCTTCTGAGTCAGGCAGATGTATTGCCGCCTATTGTTACGTATCCTCTGGCATCGGGGAGTCGTCAAACGATGTTGTCTACGGCGGGCATATCCTCATTGCCGAGAATGGCACCATCGTTAGTGAATCGGAGCGCCTCTCGTCAAGTTCGCAGTTCATCATCTCGGACATTGACCTGGAGCGGCTGGTGTACGACCGCCGCCTTCTTACCAGTTTTCGCGAAACATCCCGACAAGGGAGAACATTTAGAATTGTTGAAACAGAGGTCGCGGACCCCGTTGCCAGTAAGCTATGGCGAACCATTGACCCTCACCCCTTTGTCCCGGCAGAACCGGCGAGGAGGGGGGAGCGGTGCCGTGAGATTTTTTCCATGCAGGTAGCCGCCCTTGCCCAGAAGCTTTCCGGCGCTGGCAAAAAGCAGGTGGTTTTGGGGGTTTCGGGGGGGCTTGATTCCACCTTAGCCCTCTTAGTTGCGGTGAAGACTATGGACTTCCTCGGCTTACCGCGGGCTAATATCCATGCCTACAGCCTCCCCGGTTTCGGCACTAGCCAAAGGACGAGAGCTAACGCCGCCAAACTGTGCCGCACTCTAGGCGTAAGCTTTGAGCGAGTGGATATTAAGCGGACTTGCCGCTCACACCTGAAAGACCTAAAGCATGACAGTCAGCAGGATGTGGTCTTTGAGAACGTGCAGGCACGCTATCGGACCGAGCTCTTCTTTAACAAGGCAAACCAGCTTGATGCCATCGTACTGGGAACGGGCGACCTGACCGAGATTGCCCTGGGCTGGAGCACCTTCTCTGGAGACCAGCTTTCGCACTATCACGTCAATACCGCTGTGCCCAAGACACTCGTCCGTTTCCTCGTGCAGTGGGTCGCTGATGAAGAGCTAGCCGGTTCTCCAGCACAAAAGGTCCTCTATGATGTTCTCAAGACCCCGATTTCTCCGGAGCTACTGCCGTCGGCGGAGGGGCAGATTACCCAGAAGAGCGAGGAGGTTATCGGCCCGGTTGAGCTTGCCGATTTTTACCTTTACCCCTTCATCCGCTTCGGCATGAAACCAGGTAAGATTCTCTACCTGGCTAACGAGGCAAGAAAGCAGGGGCTTTTTGATGGTCAGTATACGCTCGACGAGCTACAAAGGTGGCTTGCCAGCTTTATCGAAAGATTCTTCGCCAACCAGTTCAAAAGGACTTGCTTTCCTGAGGGACCAAAGGTTGGCTCGGTAAGTCTATCTCCCCGTGGGGACTGGCGGATGCCCTCAGATGCTGAGGCAAAGCTCTGGCTTGAGGATTTGGCAGCAATGTACCTGAAACTGCGCGAATAGCCCACAATGAGGTTGGGGACTTTGGTTTTGACAGCTAGGGAATTCGGGGCTAGAATAGATACGATTTTGCGGGAGTAACTCAGGTGGTAGAGTCCCTGCCTTCCAAGCAGGTTGTCGCGGGTTCGAGTCCCGTCTCCCGCTCCAAATTAAAATGTCAGCCCTTCTTTGATGAAGAGCTAGGGGCTGGTTCGGTACTGCCCAGGAAACGGTCAACCACACTCCGCAGGTCTTTGTTGGTGAATGGTTTGGTTATGTAACCAGCGGCGCCCATAACATCCTGGCTTAGCTTTTTATTGAGGTCAAAACTTACCGCCGTGAGCATGACCACAGGAGTATTCTTAGTCGCCTGGTCGCTCTTAATTATATAGCAGGCAGTAAGGCCATCCACTTTGGGCATCATCATATCCATGAGGATAAGGTCAACCTTGTGGCTGCGTGCCATATCTACTGCCTCGCCACCATCTTTCGCCTCGAGGATAATACAATCCTTGCCCAGTATCCGACGCACCAGTTCCCTGACGGATGGTTCGTCATCGACAACGAGCACCTTCTTTTTCTTTGCTTCAGCCATCTGTACCGCAGTCTCCTTATTTTATGCTACTGTCGGCACTACTTCAGCCATTGCCGTTTTAAGGAATGCCTCAACGACAATTGGGTCAAAATGGGTTCCAGCGCAGCGCTTGATTTCCTCAACGGCTTCCTTTTTGGGCATCTCAGGGCGGTAGGGACGTTCCGAGGTCATAGCGTCAAAGGCGTCAGCCACGGCCAGGATTCTAGCTGGCAGGGGTATTTCATCGCTCTTCAGAACCTGATGAAGTCCACTGCCGTCATACCGGTCATGGTGGTGGGCAATCATCTCAACCACCTTCTCATTAGCCACCGGCTGCACAATCCCAGCACCCACCTGGGCATGAATCATAATATGTTCATACTCCTCAGGTGTCAGTCTGCCAGGTTTATTCTGGACCAGCTGGTCAACTGCAATCTTGCCAACATCATGAAGCAGGCTTCCCCAGCGCAGGTCCTCCATGTCATCCTTGGCTAGCTTGAGTTCACTGCCGATGGCTAGGGAAATCTCGGTCACCCGGCGTGAGTGCCCGGCAGTATACTTGTCCTTGGCTTCAAGGGCGAAGACCAGTGCCTCGATGGCACCAAGGAAAAGCTTACGAATCTCCCTCGTCTGCTCCTCAACCTTCTTCTCCAGACGCTGCTGGTAATCTCTGATTTGGAGCTGTAGACCTCTCCTCTCGAAAACCTTTTGCACGCTGAGGCTGACCTCATCCAGGTTAAAGGGCTTGCAGAGATAATCATCTGCCCCTTGTTTTAAGCACTGGATGGCAACACTAATGTCGGTAATAGCCGTAGCCATTATAATCGCCGTGTCAGGGTAGCGTGCCTTTACCTCAGGGATAAGCTCCATTCCCGTTTTCCCCGGCATCTTTATGTCCAGAATCACCAGTCCGAATTGATTCTTCGCTAGCCGGTTTAATGCCAGCTCGGCACTGCCTGCTTCCTCGCACCAGTAGCCGTCTTTGGCCAGCTTCTGACAAAGAAGTCTCCTAATTACATCTTCATCGTCAGTAACAAGGATTGTCTCCCGTTGAATCGGCGTCTCCATTTTTTCACTACTCCTGAATTATTTGTTTGCCTAGCCCTAGGTCCCTGCTTTAGAGCCGAGGGCTGTCTTAACTATCGCCCTTAGCTCGTCAGGGGTGAATGGCTTGGGTAGATACGGTCGTTTAGTCTTTTCTAGGAATTCCTTGATGTTGCCACTCATGACATCACCGGTGCTAAAAACGATCCTTTTTGCCATCTGAGGATGGTTTGCTTCCATATACTCGTAGAACTCTATGCCACTCATCGCCGGTGTCCTGACATCAACAAGGCAAAGGTCATACTCCTTTTGCTTCAGCATGTCTAGACCTATCTTCCCGTTAACCGCAACATCTACATCAAAGCCTTCAGCACCGAGCGTCCTTCGGCAAACCAGAGCGATAGCCGGTTCATCCTCAATTACCAAGATGCTTTTCCTGTTGCTGTTAGTTTGTACCATACCTTTCTCCTTTCCCGATCAAGAGATGCTAATCGGTAATTCAATGATAAATGTAGCTCCCTTGCCCGGCTCGCTTTTGGCGTATATGTTACCACCATGCTCGGTCACTATCCCGTGACAGATGCTCAAACCGAGCCCAGTTCCCTTACCGACCTCCTTGGTGGTGAAGAATGGATTGAATATCCGGCTCAGGTTTTCTTCGGCAATACCCGGGCCATCATCAGCGATTGAAATGCGGATAATACTATCTGTCTTCTGGGTGGTTATGGTTAATGTGCCCCGCTTATTTGTCTCAACCATGAAATATTCAGCGTTAATAATAAGGTTGAGAACGACCTGCTGCAGTTGGAAATGGTCAACCAGGATATCAGGAAGGTTAGTGTCGAGATTTTTAACGACCTCAATGTTGCTCACCCTTTGTTCGTAGGCACGTAATCGCAAAACATCCTCAATAATATTATTTACCTGGCTTAACTGCTTCACTGGCGCGCGTTTGCGGGCGAAGGTAAGGAGGTTTTTGACAATACCCGCGGCGCGCTGAGCCTCACTATGGACGAGTTTCAAATCCTCCTTGATATCCTCAGCGACCTCCCTCTCCATAAGTAGCTGTGAAAAGCCAATAACACTGGTCAAGGGGTTATTAAGCTCGTGGGCAATACCCGAGGCCAGCTCACCAATGGAAACGAGCCGGTCAGTCAGCATAAGGCGCTCCTCCATACGCTTGTGCTCGGTGACATCCCTCGCCACGGTGATATGTCCAACCGGCCTACCCAAGGCATTCTTTAGCACACCGGTACTTAACTCGCCAATAAACTCAGAGCCATCCTTCCTGAGCAGGTTGTATTCCATCTCCCTAATAGTTATTCCCTTTTTTATAGCTTTGTGCATGTTGGCCGCTACCTTATCGTGGTCGCGGCGGGCAATGAGGTCAAAGGCTTTTTTCCCTAAAAGCTCGCCCTTGGTGCTAAAGCCATGCATCTGTACCGCCCCTTGGTTTGCCTCAGTAATAAAGCCATTCAAATCAATGACCAGTATCCCATCGCTAACAGACTCAAACATCTGCTGTAACTTTTCCCGACCTTGTATTATTGTATCCTCTGCCTGCTTGCGGTCGGTAATGTCCATGAAGTTTCCCAGAACTGCCCGATTTCCTTGGTATTGAATTGAGGTAACAGATTCCGTAGCCCACAGAATATCCCCATCCTTGACAATGTACCTTAGCTCGTAGGGGGGGATGGGTCTCCCTTTTAGCATTGCCACCGCCTTTTCTCTAACCCTTTCCCTATCCTCAGGATGGACCATCTCTAGAGATTCCCTGCCTATCAGTTCCTCTTCACTAAAGCCGGTATATTGGCAGAATTGAGGGTTCACAAACTGAAACTTCCCATCCTGAACAATGTAAACACCAACCGGTGAACTATTGGCTAAGGTTCTATAGAGCTCCTCCGCCTGCTTACGCTCGGTAATATCGATAAAGTTGCCTAAGGTCGCCCGCCTTCCTTTATAAGTAACTGGAGCCACCGTTTCCATAACGACCCTTGTCACGCCATCTTCGCCAAGTACCCTGAATTCGTAGGGCTCAGCACGTTTACCTTGTAACATCTTTATCGCGTTTTCCCTTACCATTGCCCTGTCTTCAGGGTATACCAGAGTGATGGCTTCTCGACCCAGCAATTGGTCTCGGCTAAGTCCAGTTACTTCCATAATCTGCGGATTGATTACGACGAACTTCCCGTCCTGGACCACATAGATACCAATCTGGGCGCTGTGAATGAGGGTTGTGGCAAACTCCTCCATCTGCTTGCGCTGGGCTTTGAGGTCAAGCTCCTCTTTTAGACTGACGACCGTGTTTTGCCTGGTTCCTGTTCCCATCTGTTTTACCTTCTAGCTTTCCGGGTTATGGTATTGACCTGGCTTGTCTTCCGCTGAATGCTTTCCACTTGGGCTTCGGTAAACAACCTCCACCCCCGCCAGTCGCGGTACTCAATATCATTAAATACGCCGTCCTTTAGCCATCGGAAAAGGGTATTCCGGCTGACACCAATCATCCGGCAAACCTCAGCGGTACGGTAATAGGTCTGTCCATTAATAGCCACGGGCATATTCTTTATCCCTTAAGAACACTCAGGTATAGTTTAGGCGATGTTTGCCTCTAGGCAAATCCACCTTTTGTACCTATCTGGCTACTACTTTAGTACTAGTTCGGTATGGTTGGGTGGGGCTAGTGGTTTTTGACCAAGCTCAGTTAAAACTCGTCGGCTAGCATATTGACATTGGGGTAAAGGTAGTTTATTATCATACCCAAGAAAGGGGGTGCATAATGCAAGCCTATTGCGTTAAATGTCGGAAAAAGAGGGAAATGCAGAATCCTAAGGTAATAAAAATGAAGAATGGCCGACCGGCAACACAGGGTGCATGTCCGGTATGCGGCACTAAGATGTTTAGGATAGGGAAGGGCTAGGGCTTTCTTTAGCGCAAGCTTTAATAAGTGTGGATAGGGCTGGGTATTCTTGGTAAAGGATACCCAGCCTTTTATTTGGATAGGTTAACATAAAGTGTCGAAGCGCTATTGCCGACCGGTAACGAGGGTATCAACCACCGATGGGTCAGCCAGGGTACTGGTATCGCCCAGTTCTTGAACATCACCGGCAGCAATCTTGGTCAATATTCGCCTCATAATCTTGCCACTTCTTGTCTTGGGCAGGGTATCAGCAAACTGAATCTTATCTGGCGTGGCTATAGGCCCAATCTCGTTACGAACGTGAGCTACCAGCTCTTTTTTCAGCTCATCTGACTTATCCGCCCCAACCTTCAGGGTAACAAAGGCATATATCCCCTGTCCCTTAATATCGTGGGGCATGCCAACGACCGCTGCCTCAGCCACCGATTTGTGTGATACCAGGGCACTTTCAACCTCAGCTGTCCCCAGACGGTGGCCAGAGACATTGATGACATCGTCTATTCGCCCCATAAGCCAGTAGTAGCCATCCTCATCCACCCTGGCACCATCCCCGGTATTATATACCCCAGGGAAGCGGACAAAGTAGGTATTCTTAAACCTCTCCGTGTCACCATAGACCCGCCGCATTAGACCTGGCCAAGGTCTTTTAATCACTAGGTAACCACCCTCGTTGATATCGGCAACGGAGCCGTCCTCCCTAAGTACCGCCGGCTCAACCCCGGGGAAGGGTAGTGTTGCCGAGCTTGGTTTAAGTGGGGTTGCCCCAGGCAGGGGGGTAATCAGGACACCACCGGTCTCAGTCTGCCACCAGGTATCAACAATGGGGCACCGGCCATTACCAATTACATTGTAATACCACATCCAGGCTTCAGGATTAATCGGCTCACCAACTGAACCAAGCAGACGCAGAGAGCTCAGGTCATGCTTCTTGGGCCATTCCTCACCCTCCCTCATCAGGGCGCGGAGGGCGGTGGGGGCAGTATAGAAGATATTGACCCGGTACTTCTCCACAATATCCCAGAACCTATCAGGGTGAGGGTAGGTAGGCACCCCCTCAAACATGAGTGAGGTTGCCCCAAAGGCTAGGGGTCCATAGACAATATAGCTATGGCCGGTCACCCAGCCGATATCAGCCGTGCACCAGAATGTATCCTCCTCCTTGACATCAAATATCCACTTAAAGGTCTGGTAGACGAACAGTAGGTAGCCAGCCTGGGTATGGAGGACTCCCTTTGGCTTTCCGGTGCTACCACTGGTATAAAGGATAAACAGGGGGTCTTCAGCATCCAACACCTCTGGCTCACAGTATGGCTTTATATCCTCAGCTGCCATTTCATCATGCCACCAATAGTCACGACCGGGTTGCATATTTACCCCAATATTCGCCCTCTTGACGACAATAACGTCCTTTACCTCAGGGCATGACTGGAGGGCAAAATCAGGGTTGTCCTTGCTCCTTATAATCCTACCGCCGCGGTAATAGCCATCGGCACAGATGAGCATCTTGGCCCCGCAGTCCAGAATCCTGTCCCGCAGTGCCTCGGCACTGAAGCCGCCAAAGACAACGCTGTGGATAGCCCCAATCCGGGCGCAGGCAAGCATGGCGATTGGTAACTCGAGAATCATCGGCAGGTAGATAGAAACACGGTCGCCCTTCTTGACCCCGTGCTTCTTAAGCACATTGGCAAACTTGCATACCTGGTAGTAAAGCTCCTGGTAGGTCAGGGTCTTACTGTCGCCGGTATCCCCCTCCCAGACTATTGCCGCCTTATTCTTTCGCCAGGTCTTCAGGTGCCGGTCCAGACAGTTATAACTGACATTTAGTTTACCCCCAACAAACCACTCGTGCTTTGCTTCCTTGAAATCATCAACTAGGACCTTATCACACTTCCTATACCAGTCAATCTGCTCTGCCAGCTCCCCCCAGAAGCCCTCGGGGTCTTCAGTAGACCTTTGATAGAGCTTCTTATATTCAGCCAGGCTCTTTATATATGCCTTCTGCCTTGTTTCTTTTGAGGGTTTAAATACCCGTTTTTCAGCCATCATTGAGGTGATTGTCTTTTCTGGCTCCATAACCTAAACTTCCTCTCTAGTTCTTTTTTCCCATAATGCGCTAGCGATAGCCGTAAACCAAAGGGGTTGCTTAAAATAATTTTAGTTAGTCTTGATAGGTAACACCCATCAATTGGGTGAATGCCGCCCGCAGCCGCTGTGAGATGACGAAGGCTACGCCGCCGGCAATCTCAGCGCAGAGCTTGGGGTTGGTATAGATTAGATTGCGCAGTTCCTTCCCATTAAAAACAAGTGTCTTTGTCTTCTCTAGGGCTTTGACCGTGGCAGTGCAGCGGAACGGTGGTATTGTTGCTGACCAGCCAATACACTCAAAATTGGAAGCAGTCTGGATTTGTCGCTTTTCGGTTGGGCCCAGCTCAAGGAGAATAGATACCAGCCCTTCTTCAATAATATATATATTTTCCTCATCCTTGTCCTGCTTACAGATAATTGCCCCCGCCTCAAATATCTCGGGGGAGCACATCTTTGCCATCGCCTCGAGTTCTTTATCAGCCAGGTAGTGGAAAACATCAGACCTCTTCAAGACTTCCTTTACTTCCATTCTTAACCTCCACTCTTTCAGCTCACAACTAAAAATTATACACTATCAATTTTAGGATTTTCAAATGGATTTATTTTGGGGGGAGTAGGCAATACACTCCATTTCAACGAGCATGCCCGCTAGCGGCAAGCCAGCGATTACTGTTGAGCGGGCAGGGGGGTCTTTGCTGAAGTAGCTCTCGTAGACCTCATTCATTTTAGCAAAGTCCTTTTCCTGGCGGAGAAAAACGGTCACCTTTACCACATCGTCAAGAGAGGAGCTAGCCGCAGTCAAGACCCGCTTCATATTGTCCAGGCACTGCCTGACCTGTGCTTCTATTTCCTTGATTTCTTTGCCCTGGGCATCAATATGACCTACCTGCCCCGAGACAAAGATGTAATCGCCAGCCCTTATCGCCGGGGAATAGGGGAACTTAAGAGCATTAGGTAGAGTGATAACCCTTTTTACCAAGCTAAAACCTCCCTGTTCAAGATAATCTATCTCCGGGTTTTAGTCAACCGCTGAGGCTTGTTTTCGCTACCTGTTTAGTGTTTAATTGAGAAATGATAAGGCTTGCTTACCGGCTGGCGCAACTTTATGGTGTGCAGACAGTCTATCACGATGCATTCCACCATAGGCACCGAGCCTCAGTCGAAGCCCTGCTGGCAATACTGCAGTCATTGGGAGCCCCGGTGGCGACTCTTCAAGACATCCCTTCGGCGTGGCGGGAGCAGAGTCAGGCACAGTGGCAACGAACACTGGCGCCGGTAACGGTAGCCTGGGACGGAAAACCACCGATGGTGCGCCTTCACCTCCCTTCAGCAGCAGCTGAAGCCACTATTGTCGGCCGGCTAACACTGGAGAGCGGCGAGCAGGATAGACGGGAGTGGCAAACCACTGAACTACCCACACTGGAGAAGGCTACGGTAGAAGGCACAGAATATGTTATCAAACAGCTTTCCCTACCACGCCCATTCCCCTGGGGGTATCATCGCCTCAGCCTTGAGTTGCTAGGGGGGTGTGAGGAGACCCTTATCATTTCGGCACCACTTAAGGCTTATGCCCCTCCCCAAAAGCGGGTGTGGGGGGTCTTCCTCCCCCTGTATGCCCTGCTGACGCAGAAAAGCTGGGGGAGTGGTGACCTATCTGACCTGGGATTATTAATGTCATGGCTGGCGGGAATGGGAGGAGAGGTGCTAGCTACCCTGCCTCTGCTACCAGTTGACATAAGCAGCTTCAGTCCCTACCTCCCGCTGAGCCGCCTGATGTGGAATGAATTCTACCTTGACATAACAAGAGTTCCAGAGCTGGAGCGATGTCCTTCAGCACAGGCTCTCCTGGGGTCACCCTCGTTATGTGAAGGGGTTGAGTCCTTGCGTAATTTACCCCTGGTGAACTACCGCCGACAGATGGCGTTGAAACGCCAGGTCTTAGAAGAACTATGCCGGTGCCTATTTGCTGAGCCATCTGAGCGCCTTAACACCCTTCACCAATTTGTCCCAAACCACCCCGCGGTTGCTGATTACGCTCGCTTTCGGGCTACTTGGGAAAGGGAGTATCTCCCTTGGCGGTCATGGCGCCAGCCGCTCCGGGATGGCGTACTGAATGCAGGCGATTATGACAAAGAAAGCATGCGCTACCATTTATATGTGCAGTGGCTAGCTAGTGAGCAGATTGAGGCACTAAGCAAAGAAGCAGGGAATAAAGGGCTGCAGCTTTATTTTGACCTGCCACTGGGAGTTCATCCTGATGGCTATGATGTCTGGCGGGAGCGCCGCCTATTTGCCTTGGGTGTATCCGCCGGAGCACCACCTGACGCCGTCTTTACCACGGGACAGAACTGGCATTTCCCCCCGCTGCACCCGGAAAGGATGAGGGAAGAGGGCTACCGGTATATCATCGCCTGCCTGCGCCATCACCTCAGGCAAGGTAAAATCCTTCGCATTGACCATGTAATGGGTCTCCACCGCCTTTTCTGGATTCCAGATGGAATGGATGCTAGCCAGGGGGTTTATGTCCGCTACCCCAGTGACGAACTTTACGCTATCCTATCCCTGGAGTCACACCGTCATCAGGCGGTTCTGGTTGGTGAAGACCTTGGTACGGTGCCCCCTGAGGTGAGACCGGCAATGAGACGCCACGGGCTTTACCGTATGTATGTGGCTCAATACGAGGCTGTTACTAACCACCGCAGGGCACTCCGCCCCATCCCCGCCAACTGTATCGCCAGCCTGAATACTCACGATATGTCTCCCTTTGCCGCATTCTGGCAGGGTTTGGATAATAGAGAGGCGGTAGTAACCTTCTTACGTGACAACGGCTGGCTCAAGGAGCCAATGGCAGATACCAGTGCTATCCTGAGGGCATTTTTAGCATTCCTGAGTGCAAGCCGTGCCTGGGGGCTTCTGGTTAACCTGGAAGACCTTTGGCTGGAGACCCGTCCCCAGAACATCCCAGGCACTAGTAAGGAATACCCCAACTGGCAGCGTAAAGCCGGCTACAGTTTTGAGGCATTTTGCCAAATGCCCCAGGTAATTGATACACTAAAGATAATAGACCACCTCCGCAGGCAAGGTAGGCATCGATGACAGGGAAAGAAGAGAGCAATAAGCCCTCAATGTTATCTGATACAACCCTCCTCAGCGAGGATGACCTCTACCTCTTCAATGAAGGTTCTCACTTCCGCCTCTATGAGAAGATGGGAGCTCACCCCCTAACCATTAATGGGCAGGAGGGGACTTATTTTGCCGTGTGGGCACCTGATGCCGAGCAGGTATCCGTCAGTGGCGACTTTAACCGCTGGCATCGGACTAGCCATTCGCTATACCCTCGTGGACAGTCAGGAATCTGGGAGGGTTTTATCCCAGGGTTGAGTAAGGGTGACATTTACAAGTACCATATTGTCTCTTGCTACATGGGTTACAAGGTAGATAAGGCAGACCCCTTCGGCTATTACCATGAAACCTCACCCAAAACCGCTTCTATGGTATGGGATCTGGATTATACCTGGGGAGATGGGGAATGGATGAAAAAACGCCGCCATCACAACGCCCTGGGTAGCCCCATCGCTATCTATGAGGTGCACCTTGGCTCATGGCGGCGGGTACCTGAGGAAAATAACCGCTTCCTTACCTACCGCGAGCTGGCACCTCAGCTTGCCGAGTATGTAAAGAGGATGGGGTTTACCCATGTTGAGTTTCTCCCGATAATGGAGCACCCCCTTTATGGTTCCTGGGGCTATCAGGTCACAGGGTACTTTGCTCCCACCAGCCGCTACGGTACCCCCCAGGACTTTATGTACCTGGTTGACTATCTCCATCAGCACGATATTGGTGTCATCCTGGACTGGGTGCCCTCCCATTTCCCCACCGATGAGCACGGGCTCGGTTTCTTTGACGGCACTCACCTCTATGAGCACGCTGACCTGAGGCAGGGCTTACATCCTGACTGGAACAGCTACATCTTCAATTACGGGCGGAATGAGGTTAAGAGCTTTCTCATCAGTAGTGCTCTCTTCTGGCTGGACAAGTACCATGTTGATGGCCTGCGCGTAGATGCCGTTGCTTCCATGCTCTATCTGGATTACTCAAGGAGAGAAGGGGAATGGATACCGAATAAGTATGGGGGCAGGGAGAACCTTGAGGCTATTGCCTTCCTGCGGCGCTTCAATGAGGCGGTGTATAAAAACTACCCTGATGTGCAGACAATCGCTGAGGAGTCCACTGCCTGGCCTATGGTCTCCCGGCCAACCTATGTCGGTGGCTTGGGCTTTGGTCTAAAATGGGACATGGGCTGGATGCATGATACATTGCAGTACATCACTAAAGACCCAGCCCATAGAAAGTATCACCACAACGATTTGACCTTCCGCACGCTCTATGCCTTCACCGAGAACTTCCTCCTGCCCCTCTCCCACGATGAGGTGGCACAGGGCAAGGGTTCACTACTGGGCAAGATGCCTGGGGATGACTGGCAGAGGTTTGCCAATCTGCGCCTGCTTTTTGGGTACATGTATGCCCAGCCGGGAAAAAAGCTGCTCTTCATGGGGGGAGAGTGGGGGCAGTGGTGTGAATGGCACCATGACCAGAGCCTGGAGTGGCACCTTACTCATTATCAGCGTCACGCCCAGATTCAGAGGTGGGTGGAAGACCTGAACCGGGTCTATAGCAGAGAGCCAGCGCTTTATGAGCTTGACCTCGAGCCGGCGGGCTTTGAATGGATTGATGCCGGTGATTCCGAACAGAGTGTTATCAGCTTCATCCGTAAGGGGAAATCAACCGGTGATATTATCCTCGTTGTTGGCAACTTTACCCCGGTGCCCCATTCTGGCTATCGCCTTGGCGTCCCCTACGGTGGCTTTTGGCAGGAAATAATAAATAGTGACGCCAAGGAGTATGGCGGCAGTGGGCAGGGTAACCTGGGTGGGGTTGAGGCAGCCAATACCCCATTCCATGGTCGCCCCTATTCCCTTAGCCTTATCCTACCTCCCCTGGCAGTGGTGTTCTTCAAAAGCAGGCCCTAGGGCTGAGCGGCTGTCCGGTATACTCGCTCAGTATATTCCTTAAGCATACGCCGTGCCGAAAAGATCGGCGCTGTGGAGCGGATTGCTTCCTTGACCAGGTGCATCCAGCCATTGGGGATACCATTGCGGTCGCGATTATAGTAGAGGGGGACAATCTCCTCTTCCAGCCGGCGATAGAGTGACTTGGCATCATCAGCATCCTCCTCCCTGGAGGGGGTAGTGGGGCTCTCCCCAATCACCCAACCATTGCTGCCATTATACCCCTCGTACCACCAGCCATCGCGAACGCTCAGATGGAGCACGCCATTCAGTGACGCCTTCATCCCGCTGGTGCCGCAGGCCTCCTGGAGGCGGCGGGGGGTATTCAGCCACACATCCACCCCCTGAACCAGATAACGAGCCATATGCATATCATAGTCCTCAACAAAGACTATTCGCCCCCGAAACTCGTGGTCGCTGGCGGCGTTGTAGACCCGCTGTAAGACCTGTTTTGAGGGGAAGTCAGCCGGGTGAGATTTACCAGCAAATATAATCTGAACTGGATAAAGCTTATTATTGACAATTCGCTTCAGGCGCTGGATGTCCTGAAAGATTAGCGCTGGACGCTTGTATTCGGTGAAGCGACGGACAAAGGCAATAGTCAGCACCTCAGGGTCAAGGGCAGTACCCATAACCATCATCTGCTCTGGGGACAAATTATCCTCCTGCCACCGGCTCCCCAGCCGCTCCCGGATAGTATCAAACAGCTTGCTCTTAAGCCGGCGGTGAACTGCCCAGAGCTCGCTGTCCGGTATATCCACCAAACGCTCCCATAATTTAGGATTATCATGCTCCCTTATCCAGCCCTCCCCTAGGTACTCTTCAAACAGATAGTATAGTTCCGGGGCAATCCAGGAGGAGATATGTATCCCGTTAGTGATATGGGTTATTGGCACCTTCTCTTCGGCAACCTCGGGCCAGAGCCCGTGCCATACCCTTCGGCTGACCATTCCGTGAAGCTGGCTCACACCATTCCGATAGTTAGCCATTCTCATGGCAAGTGTCGCCATATTGAATGCCTGCGGCTCAGTGCCGGCTTGCTGGCCGAGGCGGAGGAATGCTTCCCGGTCAATGCCAAGTGATGCCCAATATTTCCCAAAATATCTTTCCACCAGTTCAATGGGGAAGGCATCAACACCAGCTGTCACTGGGGTGTGAGTGGTAAAAACTGTTTTCCCCTGAACCTTGCTCGCGGCCTGGGCAAAGCTTGTTCCCTTTGCCACCTCCTCCCGAACCCGTTCCAGCATCATAAATGCAGTATGACCTTCGTTAGCATGCCAGAGGGCAGGGTTGATGCCAAGCGCCCGCAATACCCGTACCCCACCAATGCCGAGCACGATTTCCTGCTGGATTCGCCGCTCACGGTCAGCGATGTAGAGTCGGGCTGATAGCTGGCGGTACTGGGTGGGATTTTGGTCGAGGTTTGTATCCAGCAGATAGATGTTGGTGCGTCCCACCCGCACCTGCCATACCCCAATAGCCAGGGTAGCATCGCCCAGCTCAACCTCAGCGATGGAGTTTCCACCAGTAGGGGAGAAGACTCGGTTAATGGGTGCCGCCTCAAAATCAAGCTGACGGTAAGTCTCCTGCTGTTGCCCATCAGGGGAAAGATGCTGGTGAAAATACCCCTGAGGGTACATGAAGCCGACGGCAACCAGTGGCAGACCGAGGTCACTTGCCTCTTTGCAGAGGTCGCCAGCTAGAATTCCCAGACCGCCAGCATAGATGGGGAGGGAGTTGTGAATGGCATACTCCATAGAAAAATAGGCGATAGGCCCATTTAAAAGCTTGGGGTAGTTAGTGACAAACCATGTGTTTGAACTCCTCATCTCAGCATCAAAGGCTGAGACTACAGAGTCGTACAAGGCAAGGAATGATGGGTCAGCGGCAGCGGCCTGCAGTGTCTCTGGACTGACATCACGCAGTTCTTCAACCGGATTATGTCCACCCTGTTTCCATAGCGGGTAAGCCAGGGCGCGGAATAACTGGCGTGCCTGGTCATGCCAGCCCCACCACAGGTTATTAGCTAGCTCATCAAGCCTGCTGATTCTTTTTGGTATCTTCTGGTTCATCGCGCTTCTATGGTGAGATTATACCCTATCTAGACAAGGGGAAGCTAGCTTTGACTTTAGCTAAAGCGAAGGCTTATTATTAGCTAGAGATGCCTAAGAAGTCAATATTTCCAGTAGAAGGGATGAGTTGTGCCTCCTGTGTTGCCCGTGTTGAGCAGGCCCTTAGTAGTGTGCCCGGTGTAATCTCCACCAACGTTAATCTGGCTTCACAAAAAGCCACTGTGGAATATACCGAGGGGACAGATATTGCCGAGCTACGTCAGGCGGTGGCAGGTGCCGGCTACAAACTTGGGGCTGAGGCGCAAACGTTGGAGGATGCCATCACCGCTACCCAGCGAGAACTCCGTAGTGTGAGAAACCAGTTTATCTGGGCCGCCGTCCTTGCCGCATCAATTATGGCGATAATGTGGGCTCCCGACTTTGCCTGGAAACCATACTTGCTCTGGGCACTGGCGACGCCGGTGCAATTTTGGGCAGGCTTGCGGTTCTACCGGGGGGCTTGGGGTGCATTAAGGCACAAGACCGCCGACATGAACACCCTCATTGCCACCGGTACCTCAGCCGCTTATTTTTATAGCACAGTTGCCGTTCTCTTCCCGTTTCTTTTCACATTCGGTGGCATTGAGCCTAACCTTTATTTTGATACCTCGGCGGCGATTATTGCGCTGGTCCTCCTCGGACGCTTTCTAGAGGCAAGGGCCAGGGGGCAGACCTCAGCAGCAATAAAAACACTCATTGGTCTTAGACCAAAGACGGCCATGGTTATCCGCAACGGCAAAGAAATGCAAATCTTAGTTAATGATGTCCGCGTTGGCGACCTTATCCTGGTGCGCCCCGGGGAAAGGGTGCCTGTGGACGGTGTAGTTCGCCGGGGATATTCCAGCATTGACGAGTCTATGATTACCGGCGAGAGTATGCCGGTAGAAAAAAAGGTTGGTGATGAGGTTATCGGTGGCACAATTAATAAGACCGGCAGCTTCCAATTTAAAGCGACAAGGGTGGGCAAGGATACCACCCTGGCCCAGATTGTGCGGCTGGTGGAGGAAGCACAAGGAAGCAAGGCGCCAATTCAACGGCTGGCTGATATCATTGCCAGCTACTTTGTGCCAATTGTGATTGGCATCGCCCTCATCACTTTTGTTATCTGGTTCCTTATCGGGCCAGCCCCCACGCTTACTATCGCCCTGCTTAATTTTATTGCCGTGCTTATTATCGCCTGCCCCTGTGCCCTGGGGCTGGCAACACCAGCGGCAATTACAGTTGGCACTGGCCGGGGTGCTGAAAATGGTATTCTTATCCGGAGCGCCGAGGCACTGGAGAGGGCTCACCAGCTCACTACCGTCCTCCTGGACAAGACGGGCACACTGACTCTGGGTCAACCCAGGGTAACTGATATCATTGCTTCACCGCGCTGGTCAGAAGAGGAAGTCCTGCGACTTGCCGCCTCGGCAGAACATGGTTCAGAACACCCCATTGGCGAGGCAATAGTCAGGGCGGCTCGAGAAAAAAAATTGAGCTTGCCACCAGCCTCAGGCTTTACCGCTATCCCTGGACTTGGCGTTGAGGCTTCGGTTAAAAAGAAAAGGCTCCTGCTGGGTAACCTCAGGTTAATGAAAAAGAGGGGTCTTGCCCTCAAGGGACTGGGGGAAAAAGCAGAGCACCTGCGAGTAAAAGGCAAGACGGTGATGTTCCTGGGTGTTGATGGCAAGATAGCAGGGATTATTGCCCTGGCGGATACTCTTAAACCAGGGGCTAAGGCAGCGGTCTCAGCGCTACACAGGATGGGGATTGAGGTGGGGATGCTCACCGGAGACAACAGGCGTACCGCCAAGGCCATTGCTCAGGAGGTAGGCATTGACCGAGTGCTTGCTGAGGTGCTTCCGGAATATAAGGCGCAAGAGGTCAAAAAATTGCAGGACGAGGGAAGGGTGGTGGCAATGGTTGGTGATGGGATAAATGATGCCCCCGCCCTGGCTCAGGCTGATGTTGGCATTGCCATCGGCACCGGCACCGATGTGGCAATGGAAACTGGAGACATTACCTTAATTAGCGGCGACCTGATGGGGATTGTGACGGCAATATCACTAAGCCGGCGCACCATAAGGACAATTAAGCAGAACCTGTTCTGGGCTTTTGCTTATAATACTGCCCTCATCCCGGTAGCTGGCGGGGTTCTCTATCTTATCTTTGGGGGAAGTGGTGTGCCCTCAGGACTCAACTTTATTTTAGGTAATCACGGCTTTCTCAATCCAATCTTGGCGGCGGCAGCGATGGCAGTTAGCTCGCTTACTGTTGTTTTCAACTCACTTCGCCTCAGATGGTTTAAGCCCTAAGTCAAACACTTCAGATGGTTTAAGCCATAAGTCAAACACTAAGAGTAAAAAAATACTTGACAAATTTTATTAATTCAGTATAATCAAATTAATAAGATAAAAAGAGGAGGAAAAGGATACAAAAAGTGAAAATATCATTGGACACCAATGAGCGCTCCCCCGGTGTCGTGGGAGTTGAGCCCATTAGTGAGGGTATCAAAAGTAGCGACGAAGAACCTCCGAGTTGGGCTCAAAATTTGGAGGAAGAACCTCCGAGTAAAAGCGCCACCGCCAGAAATAGGTTTTTCTCCCAAACACCAGACAAGGATTGGAATAGCTGGAGGTGGCATTTTCGTAATCGAATTACCACTGTTGATGAACTGACCAAGTTCATCAACTTATCCGCCAAAGAAAAAACACAACTCAAACTGGTAACCATTCAATACCCCTTAGCGGTAACCCCTTATTATCTCTCTCTAATCAACCCCGATGATAAGGATGACCCGATCCGGAAGCAGGCGATACCATCCTTTGATGAGATAGCCCTCCCCACCAAAAATCCGGAGGACCCACTTGAGGAGAAGAGAGACTCGGTTGTCCCCGGACTGGTTCACCGCTATCCGGACCGCGTGCTAATGGTACTCACCAATATCTGCCCTATGTTTTGCCGCCACTGCACTCGCAAGCGGGAATGGCGAAGCGGAGGCTGGGTGCACAGCCGGGGTGAGATTGATAGCATGCTTGAGTACATACGCCAGCGCCGGAACATCAGGGATGTCATCATCTCCGGCGGTGACCCGCTGACACTCTCCACTCAGCATCTGGAGGAGGTTGTCGCCAAAATCAGAGAGATAAAACATGTGGAGATTATTCGCCTTGGTACCAGGTTCCCGGTAGTGTTGCCACAGAGGATAGATGACGAGTTGTGCGCCATGCTATCAAAGTATGGACCAATTTGGCTGAACACCCACTTTAATCACCACCACGAGATTACCCCCGAGGCGGCCGAGGCCTGTGACCGATTGCTGCGGAGTGGAGTCCCGGTAAACAACCAGTCTGTCCTTCTGCGTGGAGTAAACGATACTGTGGAAGAACAGATGAAGCTCTGCCACGGGCTGCTTAAGATCAAGGTGCGCCCATACTATCTATACCAGTGCGATGAGGTGCGGGGGACGGAGCACCTACGCACCTCGGTGGAGGTCGGCATAAATATAATAGGAAGGTTACGCGGTTACACCTCAGGACTGGCAGTGCCCACCTTTGTTGTCGACCTCTCGCAAGGGGGTGGTAAGGTACCACTTCAGCCAAACTATGTGGTGTCGCAAACGGAGGAAGAGTTGACGCTGAGGAATTACCGGGGTCGCCTCTTTCACTACCGCAATCCAAGAAAGCTGATAAGCGCCGAATCAACCCCTGATTCAGGAGTACGAGATGCGGATAGGGTTGTCGTACGACCTTAAACAAGCAGTGGACTTAGAACAAGACAGCCCCGAGGATAACCTAGAAGAATACGATTATCCACAGACGGTAGAGTTTATCGCCTCTGCCCTTGAGGCAGAGGGAAATACTGTGGTCAGACTGGGCGGCGGTAGAGAGTTCCTCAACAACATCCTCAGCCAGAGTGTTGACATCGTCTTTAATATTGCTGAGGGGCGGGGTAATTACCGCAGCCGTGAGGCACAGGTGCCTTCAGTCCTGGAGATGCTTAATATCCCCTATACCGGCTCCGACCCTCAATGCCTGGCAATCTGTCTTGATAAACCACTGACCAAGGAGCTGGTGGCTAGCGTCGACGTCCATACCCCAAACTGGCGGGTAATAATTGATAAGAATGGGCTTTCCCGAATATCCTGGGCTGAGTTCTCCTTCCCGGCCATCATCAAGCCAGCATACGAGGGCTCAAGCAAGGGTATTCGCCACTTTTCACTGGTTCGCAACCCAGAAGAGGCACTTGAGATTGCGGCTAGTGTGCTGGAGCGCTACCACCAGCCGATAATGGTGGAGGAGTTTATTGATGGTGAGGAGGTTACTGTCGGCATAATCGGCAATTTTACACCAAAAGTATTGGGGATAATGCGTCTCATCCCGAAAAAGGGGAGTAAGCGCTTTATTTACTCCCTTGAAGTAAAGCGGGACTGGGAAAACCAGGTTGAGTATGAATGCCCCGCCCAGCTGGAAGAGAGTACCTCAGATAGAATTATCCAGTCCAGCCTGCGTGCCTTCAAGGTGCTGGGATGTCGGGACTTCGCCCGGCTGGACTTCAGGATTAGCCAGCAAGGCATACCGTACTTCCTTGAGATAAACCCGTTGCCTGGGCTTGGCAACTATAGCGACCTAGTTTTTATTGCGATAAAGCAGGGCCGGAGCTATGAATCGCTAGTCCAAGCGATACTTGGTGCTGCTTTGGAAAGGTATCCGCTGTGCGTCCAAGGGTAGCCATTGTTTACAATAAGCCAGTTCCAAACCAATATTACGATAAAGTAGAGGAAAGGGCAGTTGGCAGCATCCTTGATTCCGTAGAAGCAGTGCATCATGCCCTGCTGGAATCGGGCTGTAGTATTGTTCGAGTCCCCCTCCTGCCACCCCTGGAACAGTTAAGCAAGAATCTTAAAAATCTTACTGCCGACTTGCTGTTCAACCTTTTTGAGGGTTTCGCTGGTTATCCCGAGACCGAAGCCATGGTGCCGAAGATTGCCTCAAAACTCGGTATACCCTATACCGGTTGTTCATCAGAGGCGCTGTCGTTAGCCCTGGATAAGGCTAGGACTAAGGCAATCTTAGAGGAATGGGGTATCGCCACACCAAGGTACCAGCTACTGAATCCGGAAACCATCGATAAATTTCACCTGAGTTACCCCTGCATTGTCAAACCATGCCGCCAAGATGCCAGTCACGGGCTGTCAGAGAATAGTGTAGTAGATGAGTTTGCCGCCCTGGAAAAGCAGGTGGAATTGATAAGCAACATTTTTGGGAGGGAGGTGCTGGTGGAGGAGTTTATTGATGGGCCGGAATTTAACGCTACTATCATGGGGGATTCTAAGTACACCGTTCTCCCCATTTCCGAGATAGACTACCTCCTGCCGGCGGGGATGCCCCGGATTCTGACCTTTGCCGCCAAGTGGCAGCCGGATAGCCTCTATTTCCAGGGCACCGAGGTAGTCTGCCCGGCGCAGGTATCGGATAGTGAGCGAAAAGGCATCACCAAGACGACGGTAGCCGTCTTCAAGCTCCTTTGCCAGGAGGGCTATGCCAGGTTAGACATGCGTTTGGATGGGGAAGGGCAACTTAATGTTATTGAGGTGAACCCCAACCCCGACATCTCCCCCGACTCCGGTGCCGCCCGCCAAGCTAAAGCCGCTGGGATGAGCTATGCCCAGTTCATCAACCGGATTGTTGAGCTTGCCCTAGACAAAGGCTCGCGATGACAGCCAAGATTCGCCCGATGACAGCCAAGGATAAACCATCTATAATAAGTCTGCTGGCGGCGACGCCTGAATTCAAGCCGGCGGAGGTAGTGGTGGCGGAGGAGGTTATTGACAGCTACCTGCAACATTCATACCAGTCAGGTTATCACATCCTGGTAGCGGAGGTGGAAAAGCTTGTTATCGGCTATATTTGCTACGGACCAGCCCCGCTGACCGAGGGAACCTGGGATATATACTGGATAGCCGTCGCCGGCGGGAAACAAAGCCGGGGCATCGGCAGTGCCCTGCTAAAGTCGGCTGAGGATGAGATGAGGAAGGTTCAGGGAAGGCTGGCTATTATTGAAACATCAGCTCAGACAGAATATGAGAAGACAAGGCGTTTTTATCATCACCAGGGTTATGAGGTGGTCGGGCGTATCCCTGACTTCTACGCCCCGGGGGATGATAAATTGATTCTCTGGAAACAGCTGAGGGGGTAAATATGCAGGACTGGTTACAATCCTTTATATTGACCTTTGTCCCCCTCTTTATTGTTATTGATGCCGTGGGGAACCTGCCTTTTATCATTTCATTCAGCGAGGGTATGTCCCCGAGTGAGCGGGGCAAGATGATACACCTCGCCACCATAACCGCGACCATTGTCGGTCTTGCCTTTCTCTTCCTTGGTCAATTTATTCTAAGCATTCTTGGCATTTCCGTACCCTACTTTGCCATCGCCGGTGGCATTGTCCTGCTGGTGCTTTCCATTAAATATATGACCACCGGGCGAATGGTTGAATTAATCAAGGAAGAGATGGTTGCCATTGTCCCGATAGGTACACCATTGGTCGTGGGACCGGCAACGATAACCACCCTGCTGCTACTGGCGACCCAATTCCCGCTATATATAGTGCTACTCTCTTTCGCCCTAAATCTTTTAATAACCTGGGTTATCTTCCTGCAAAGCGACTATATTGTCAGATTCATGGGTCAGGGTGTGCTTAAGGCGTGGTCAAGGGTATTCAGCCTGCTTCTGGCGGCTATTGCCGTCAAGATGATTCTCCAGGGACTACTTACGGTCTGGCACCCTTAGTCTTGCCAGTCAACAGCCAAAATCTGGGTGTGATAGGAGGCAAGGTTAACATAAAGTCCCCACCGGCTTAATTCCTCAACATTCTGGCGATGAGTTACCCCTGCCAGCTCATCACTCACTATTAATTCCCTCTTGGCTTCCTGAGGTAACAGCAACTTTATAAAACCTTCTCCTGGACTTGGTGAGTAGTTCACCACCGCTACCTTCATCTGCTTGCCATAACGCCAGGACCAGGCTAAAAGGCTATTTTGGTCTACCTCAACTAAACCCCACTCACCATTATGGAAAGCTGGCTGGCTAACCACCCTCAGCAATCGGTCATAGAACCTAATAACCTCATCATCAGCTATATCACTTGGCTCACGAATTAGCTGAACCGGCAGGTGGATGCGTTTGCCCGCAAGCTGACCATCATGGAATAAGCGAAGACCAGGAACAGTCGCCAGGATGACGGCAGCTGCCAGCGAACGCTCATGCCCAAAAGCAGAGACAGCGCGGGATTCATCATGGTTTTCAATAAAGCGCGCTAATCTCTCTTGGTAGGGAATAGTTGACATAAGATAACTACGAATATCGCTGGCGGTGGCAGAAAGCAGCCGGTCATAGAAGGGCTTATCGTAGGTAAAGTCAAAGCCCATCTGCTGCAACCCAAGCTCAAGACCCCAGTAGGCCTCAGCCAGAAACAGAAAATCAGGGTGGTGTTGTTTTACCTGCCCGATAGCCTCAGCCCAGAACTCGGTCTGTGGGCGGGGGTAGTCCTTCACCATAGCCCCCCACACCCCCTGAAAAACATCATTAAGCGCCAGCATTGCCATATCACAGCGTACCCCGTCAGCCACCTCAGCGATTTTCCCCAACTCAGTGATAAGAGCCTGACGGAGCTCGGGGGAATAGAGGTTGAGCTGAGCGGTATCAGTCCAGGGTGGGAAATTCGGGTCCCTGCCGTGGGCAAGGTAGGTGCTGCCATCCGGGGTAAAGAACCAGTCAGGGTGGGCAAGAACATCCGCTTTGTTTCCCGGAACAAACCAATTGGGGTGGGAGATTGTCCAGGGGTGGTCGCGGGCGAGGTGATTGGGGACAAAGTCAAGGACGAGACCAAGCCCGAGATGGTTTAGCCTTGACCTAAGTTGAGCCAGCTCACCTGGCTTACCCAGTGCCGGGTCAAGGCGATAGTTAAGGATAGCATAGGGGGAGCCAGCAATATCAGCCTCAGTCCAGCCGGGCAGAGCCCGGTCATACTGCTGGCGCAAGACCGGGTTAGCTAGCGCCTGCTGGCGGGCATCCGGGCTACGTTGCCATACCCCCATGAGCCAGACAAGGTCAAAGCCACGCTGAACAAGGGACTGACATTCTTCATCAGGAATCGTGGCTAAGGTCAGGGCACGATGGTACTTCTCTGAAACTCGCCGTATAAACAGACGAGCATTTATTTCGTAGAGTAGGGGATGGCGACGCATCCCTGCCATTATACCAAATTGCCTAACACAGAACATGCCTAGTTGATGTTTTTGCCCATACTAGGGTAATATTATAGCAACTAGCCAAATGGATAGATTGACCTTTGCTTACTTCTCCATGGAGTTTGCCCTTGACCCAGCTATGCCGACATACAGTGCCGGCTTGGGGATACTGGCCGGGGATACAATGCGGGCGGCGGCTGACCTGGGCATACCGGCGGTGGGGATAACGCTTCTACACCGCAAGGGCTATTTCCGACAGCACCTGGATAGAGACGGGAACCAGTCAGAAAGTGACGTTAACTGGTCTCCCGCCGAGTTTCTGGAGCTACTACCCCTCCGGGTCTTGGTAAACATAGCCGGTCGTCAGGTACAGGTGCAGGCATGGCGTTACCTAGTGCTTGGTGAGGCCGGATACAGCGTTCCTGTTTATTTCTTAGATACCTGCCTCCCGGAAAACACCCCCTTGGAACAAAGCCTCACTGACCATCTCTATGGTGGCGACAGCCGCTACCGCCTCTGCCAGGAGGCTATTCTCGGCTTTGGCGGACTGGCCCTGCTACGAGCTCTGGGGTACCGCGATATTAAAGCCTACCACATGAACGAAGGACACTCTGCCTTTGTTACCCTGGCACTGCTGGAAGAGCAGACCTGGGGGCAGGGTCTTCATACCGTCAATGATGCGCATCGGGAGATAGTTAGCCAGCGCTGTGTCTTCACCACGCATACCCCCCTGCCAATGGGGCATGATGAGTTTCCCCTTGATTTAGTCAGGGAGGTTCTGGGTGATGAACGAACCAATTTCCTGATAGCGACTGGGTGCTGTGCCAACGGGGCTCTAGACATGACCAACCTGGCGGTGCACTTCTCCCGCTATATTAATGGCGTTTCAATGCGCCATGAGGAGGTTTCCCGCCGTCTCTTCTCCAACCACCCAATTGATTCCATTACCAATGGTGTGCACGCCCTGACCTGGACTTCACCCCCCTTCCGCCGCCTCTACGACCGCTACATACCACAGTGGCGCCGTGACAACCTCTACCTCAAGCATGCGGTAAGAATACCACCGGCTGAAATCTGGCAGGCTCATACTGAAGCCAAGCATGAGCTGCTTAATGAGGTGGAACGGAGAACTGGCGTCCGCTTAGACCCGAAGGTAATGACCATCGGTTTTGCCCGGCGGGCTACTGGTTATAAACGCCCTAACTTCCTTTTCTATGATTTAGAGCGACTCAAACGGATAGTTAAGCAAGGACCAATCCAGCTTATCTATGGTGGAAAGGCGCACCCAAGGGATGAGGATGGCAAGGCTCTCATCCGGCGTGTCTTTGGGGCAGCAAATGAGGTAAAGGATATCATACCGGTGGTCTACCTTGAGGAATATGATATGGCGCTGGCAAGGTATGTTTGCTCTGGCGTGGATTTATGGCTGAATACCCCGCAAAAGCCTTATGAAGCCTCAGGCACCAGCGGCATGAAGGCAGCGCTTAACGGGGTGCCAACACTAAGCACCCTTGACGGCTGGTGGATTGAGGGACAGGTGGAGGGTGTAACTGGGTGGTCAATCGGCGATAGCTGGCAATCTGAAACCACCCCTGATATTGAGATTAACTCCCTATATGACAAGCTGGAGCGGGTGATAGTGCCTATGTTCTATCAGCGGCCAAATGAATTTGCTCAGGTTATGCGCTCGGCTATTGCCCTGAATGGCTCCTATTTTAATGCCCAACGCATGCTCGTCCAGTACCTGCAGAATGCATATCTTAGCTCCAGTAACCATTAGCAGATGAACTACCAGACGGCATTGGACTATATTTTAAGCTTCGCTGACTATGAGCGAGCCTCACGCTCAGCCGTTGTCTTTGACCTAAGACGCATGGAGCTACTGCTTAAGAAGTTGGGCAACCCTGAGGCTAGGGCAGTGCCGATTCAGGTGGCGGGCACCAAGGGCAAGGGAAGCACCGCCGCCATGATTGCCTCAGTCCTGACCAAGGCTGGCTATAAAATGGGGCTTTATACCTCCCCCCACCTCCTCTCCTTCACCGAGAGGGTACAGATAAGCGGCATACCCATCGCTGAAGGCGAATTTGCCCGATTAGTTGAGGTTATGAAACCCGAGGTTGAAGCCATGAATAAGGCTGGCACCTTTGGCGAGCTTACCACCTTCGAGCTACTAACGGCTCTCGCCTTCCTCTATTTCGGGGAAAAGGGGATAGATTTCCAGGTACTGGAGGTAGGGTTGGGTGGGCGCCTTGACGCCACCAATGTGGTCAAGGCGGGGGTCGAGGTCATCACCTCCATAAGCTTTGACCACACCGAGGTCCTGGGCAATACCCTCACCCAGATAGCCAGGGAGAAGGCAGGTATTATCAAGGCGGGGGGTATTGTCGTCTCCTCCCCCCAATTCCCGGAGGCAATGGCGGTGCTCGAAGGGGTGTGCCGGGAGCGGGGGGTAAGGCTAGTCAAGGTAGGTAGTGACGTCACCTGGGGTAGGGGAGCCTTTAGCCGCGAAGGACAGTCATTTCAACTAAAGGGGCTAAAAGGAAACTATAGTCTTCGCCTTCCTTTGCTTGGTGAGCACCAGCTGGAAAATGCGGCGACGGCGGTGGCGGCAGTGGAGATTCTGGGGGACTTGGGAATAAAAGTCTCCCCCAAGAGCATTGCCGCCGGGCTGGCAGGGGTACACTGGCCAGGGCGACTTCAGGCGCTAAGGCGGAAGCCATGGTTTATCGTTGATTGCGCCCATAACGCCTACTCAGCCAAGAGGCTAGCCCAGGCACTTAAGCAATACTTTGATTTTGAGCGGCTGGTCCTTATCCTTGGGGTTTCCTCAGATAAGGATGTTGCCGGCATGGTGGCTGAGCTGGCACCCCTCTCCAGTATCGTCATCGCCACCTCTGCCCACCACCCCCGGGCTCTGGAACCAAAAAGTCTTGCCGCCGAGTTCATAAAGTGCGGCATAAAGCCTCAAGTAGCAGGGAATGTTACCTCAGCCGTAGACCTGGCACTGGCTAGGGCAAAGCCAGAAGACCTTATCTGTGCCACTGGCTCAATCTTCGTTGTTGCCGAGGTAATAGAATACCTATCAAAACCCGCCTAGGTGCCTTACTTCCTAGATTTAGTCAGGCTCCGCGTCAGTAATTTGTCAAAGGCGTCAAACCACTTTAGCTTGACCTCGTCCGACCAACTTGGGTCAAAGGTGGGGAACTTTGCCGCCAGCTCATCCATAACCTCATGTGGAATTACCAAATTCTGAATTGATTTGGCACTTTTTCTTTTGGTTTTAGTTCCACTAGCTGCAGTCAGTGTTCTTAACCGTCTAGTTATAAATGGCGACAATGGTATTCCGGCATAGCTGGCTAGGGCAACAAAGAACTTGATGCACTTGCGGTTGACATCATCAGCCAGCTCAAAATTACGATGGAAGACCTCCTCTAGCTGGGCATAGGTAGCGATATGGAAGTCAAACGAGCCGCCTAAGACAAAGTTATATGAGTCAGTAGCTATCTGCCGGAGGAGCTCTGTTCTCTTCTCCCCCCTGGTGGAAACAAGCTGCCTTATTTGGCTTGTCGGCACGCCATCGGCGTCAATAAGACCGAGGAAACGCAGGGCGGCCATAAGCTGAGTGCCAGTGCTACCGGCTAACCTATCGCTCCAGTAGCTACGGTCAATTCGGGCTGGCATACCCTGTTCCAGTCGTTCAATAAAGTTTAAAAAAGTGCGGTAAGAGACATATGGCGGTAAACGTTTTCGTCCTTTCTCATCAACCATTTTAGTCTCCTCATTTCCTATTATATTGGAATGGAACTGGAATTTCAAGGGGTAGCTTGGTTTTCAGATACGTACTGAATGGAATTCCCAGTCCAGGGGCTTAATTCCTCTTAAAAATGCCATTAAACACCCAATTTTTCTACCATAATTCCAACAACAAAACCATAAATGGAACTAGCATTAAATTGAAGTGGCACTTATTGGAATTCCAAAGGATGTGCTTGGACTGGAGAAGACAAAAGTTGACGTTTACCTTGGCGACAGGTAGGATATACAGCAAAATCTAAAAAAGGAGGAAGCTAATTCCAATGGGCACATCATTAGAATTCCAGAAGTTGTTGACCGAGATAGTCTGGGTCAACCTGCCTGGACCGGCGGAACCGACGCCGGGGATGACTGGCGGTGAGCTACTCCATGGTTTTCTGGCAGAGCTTTACCGCCCAGACAACCTTGAGATTAGGAACTACGTTAGCACCTTGTCCCACAAGTGGAATGTCCTCTACCGAGAAAAAAGAGACTGACCAAAAAAGGAGGGAAGAACAATGAAAAGGAATAAAATGGCGGCAATAGACGTTGGCTCGACCAAGGTGTGCACGGTCATGGCTGATGTTGATGGCGATGACATGCCCCGTATCCTTGGTGTTGGCATCGCCCTAACCCAAGGATTGCAGAATGGGCTGGTGGTTAACTTTAATGAAGCCAGACAGTCCATAACAGAATCAGTAAGGGGGGCGGAGCGGACTGCTGGTCACAAACTGGAATCAGCCTTTGTTGGTGTTACCGGCAGACACGTCAAGTCAGTAAACAACCGCGGGGTCGTTAGCATTAGCCGCAACGACCGCATCGTGCATAACCAAGACCTAAGACGTGTCCAGGAGGCGGTTCGTAACATTAAGGTCCCAAATGACCGACAGCTACTTCATGTCATCCCCCGTAACTATGTTGTTGACGGTCAGGAAGGGGTGCGGAACCCGGTCGGCATGCATGGCTTCCGCCTTGATGTTGAAGCGCACATCGTTACTGCGGCTTCAGCCTCAATTCAGACCCTGACCAGATGTATCCGGGGGGCGGGGATTGAGATTGATGATGTTATCCTGGAACCACTAGCCAGTGCTGAGGCTGTCCTTATCGATGAAGAGAGGCAAAATGGTGTGCTACTTGCCGACATCGGCGGTGGTACCACCGACCTTGCCGTGTTCAAGGACAATAGCGTCTGCTTTACCTCAGTCCTGCCTGTAGCCGGCTATCAAATCAGCCGGGATATCTCTATTGGACTGGGAATTCCCTTTGAGCTTGCCGAGGAGATGAAGAAGAGGTATGGCGATGTAACACCAATACAGGAGAGGGGTAGGAGACAATCTGAAAAACCCATCATCCAAAACGGGCATAATATTTCCTCGTCAGACCTTTCTGAGATTATCCGCATTCGCGTTGAAGAGCTCCTCCGCCTTATAGTATTGCAGATGCAACAAACTGACTACCCCAAGTTCATCCCCTCTGGGCTAGTACTCACCGGGGGTAGCGCCAACCTTCTCGGGATTGCCGAACTAGCAACCAAGGTAACCCGTCTCCCGGTAAGGATTGGTGTTCCCATCAACCTAAACGGTGTCTCGGATGCCCTGCGTGACCCAGCCTATGCCACCAGTGTTGGTCTCCTCCTCTGGAGGGGAAGGAACAGGGGTTCACTGGGCTGGCGCTCCAGGAGCGGTGTCCAAAAGGCTATTTCCGGAGTTTTCCGATTCTTGAGCTAAAACACTGATAAAAGGAGAAGGAAAATGGCAAAAACAAGTTATGTCCCTAGTGGAGCAAATATTAAGGTTATCGGTCTTGGTGGGGCTGGCTGCAATGCCATCACCCGCATGGTCCGGGAGCAGATCCGTGGCGTGGAATTTATTGGCATGAATACTGATGCCCAGGCTCTGGCAATTACTGAGGCAGCGGTACGCATCCAGCTTGGTGAACAATCTACCCGTGGTCTAGGCGCCGGTGGAGACCATATAGTAGGCAAGAAGGCGGCTGAAGAAAGCCATGAGCAGATTAAGGAGGCTGTTGCCGGGGCAGATATGGCATTTATCACCGCCGGCATGGGGGGTGGGACTGGCACCGGGTCGGCATCGGTGGTCGCCCAGATTGTCAAGGAAACTGGCGCCCTCACCATTGCCGTGGTCACCAGACCATTCGAATTTGAGGGGGTTCACCGCAGCGATGTTGCGGAGAAGGGGATAATGGAGCTGATTGATAAGGTAGATACCCTGATTATTATCCCTAACGACCGCTTGTTTGACCTCTGCGACCAGAAGATGGGCGTTGATGGCGCCTTCAGAATGGCGGATGATATTCTCTGCCATGGGGTACAGGCAATCGCTGAGGTAGTTACCGTCCCCGGGCTTATTAACCTCGACTTTGCTGATATCAGGACGGTAATGAAAGATGCTGGCCCAGCCTGGATGTCCATCGGCCATGGTTCCGGGCAGAACCGAGCCGTAGTCGCGGCCAAGGAAGCCCTGTCTAGTCCACTGCTGGATGTCTCTATGGAGGGGGCAAAAGGGGTATTGTTCAATGTTGCCGGTGGCAGTAACCTCACCCTTTATGAGGTTAATGATGCGGCTGAGGTTATCCGCCAGGCGGTTGACCCTGACGCAATAGTCATCTTCGGCGTCGTTCTTGACCCGAACATGGGTAATGATGTCAGGCTGACCCTCATCGCTACCGGCTTTGCCACCAAGGATGCCTTTGCTGGCGTGTCCTGGGATAAGCAAATGATGAGACTCCTTAAGGGAGTGAAGAGCGAAGAGGAGCTTGGGATTCCCGCCTTTCTGCGGTACCGGCGCAACTTCCCCGGTCAAAAGACACAACCGGTAAACCCACAGCTACCCCGGATGCTCTAACGCAAGGAGGTCATGATGATTGCCACCAGTGAAAGACTACATGATGTAATTAACAGATACACTGACGACCAGGATTGTCAGGAGGTGCTCCTCTTTTTGGGGCGGCACCCCCGTACAAGATTCAGCCGGCTAGCCATTGTTCACGCCTTGAATGGCTACAAATGGGGCACCGAACAAGCCCTCAACCGCCTCAGCGGTGACGGCGTGATTAAAAGGTATGCCGAGGACAACCTCCAATTATATTCGCTGGAAGAGGGTAGGTGAGCAATGACTGATCTGAGAAGTGCCACCACTTATCTTATAATAATAATCTGTGCCGTAGCAGCGATGGTGCTCGGTGATTACTTGGGTCATAAGATAGGGCGTATGCGGCTAGCAACTATTCTGGGTGCCATTGCCCTGGTGAGTATTCTCGGCTTTGCCATTTATGCCGCCTTTGCTGCTATTACCCATGCCTAGTCGGGAAAAACTAACAAATAAAACTACCGCTGGCAAAAATACCAGCGGTAGTTTTTTAATCACTTCTAGGCCGTACAGGTCTCGAACCTGTGACCACCTGATTAAAAGTCAGGTGCTCTACCAACTGAGCTAACGGCCCACTACATCTAGGTAGTCTAGCAAATCTGTAGCCCCAGCGCAAATTGGTCTAGGCTGGACTCCCAGCCGTATCAACTATATAATAAACGAAATGGAGAAGAGAACCAGAGAGGTTATAATTAACCAAGCGCGGCTATCCATAACCCAGGGGGATATCACCAGGCAGGCTACGGATGCCATCGTTAATGCGGCTAACCCTGGGCTGATGGGTGGGGGTGGTGTTGATGGTGCAATCCACCGTGCCGGGGGTCCGGCCATCCTTGAGGAGTGCAAGCAGATTGTAGCCAGACAGGGACGTCTGCCCACAGGCAAGGCAGTCATCACCAGCGGCGGAAATCTAGCGGCAAGGTATGTAATTCACACCGTCGGTCCTATCTGGCAGGGTGGAAACAGGGGCGAGGCATCCCTGCTGGAAAGCGCCTATAAAGAAAGCCTGAAATTGGCAGCAGCCCATAACCTGACCAGCATCTCTTTTCCTTCAATAAGCACCGGCGCCTACGGCTATCCGGTGAACGAGGCAGCAGGGGTAGCGATTAAAACCGTAGTCTCATTCCTCAAAGAGCAAACTACCTCGGTAAAAGGGGTCATTTTTGTCCTCTTTGACGCTGGAACCCTTGCCGCTTACTCCTCAGCCCTTGAGGGGGTGATATGAGAATAGGCGTAATCGGCGATACCCATATGAGCTCGTTTGCCGAGCTCCCGGAGCGGATATTGATTGCCCTGACTGAGGTTGACCTGATAATCCATAGTGGAGACTTTGTTACTAAGGACGTGTTTGAAGGACTAAGGGGGCTGGGGGAGGTAAAGGCGGTGCTGGGTAATATGGACTCGGGGGAGCTTAAGAGGATTCTTCCGGAAAAGGAACTACTCCGGCTAGAGGGGAAAAGGGTTGGCATCATTCACGGCTGGGGTGGTGCCTATGGTCTTGAGGATAGGGTGAGGAAGATGTTTGGGGATGTTGATGTTATTATCTTTGGTCATTCCCATCGTGCCAGGAATGAGGTCAAAAATGGCATCCTTTTCTTTAATCCCGGTCAGGCACGAAATTCCTTCGGGGTTTTAACCGTTGGTAAAGAGGTCAAGGGAGAGATAATAAGCCTATAACTTAAGAGGTTATATGAGATACCGAACCTTCAGTCTAACTGCAATCTGGCTTTTGATAGGTATAAACGTCCTATTATACATCGCTACTTCTATTAACTCCTTTATTAACCCCTCTCATCAAGACCTATTTGAAGCACTATTTGGTCTAATACCAGCAAGCTTTTTAGCAAGGCCCTGGACTATTGCGACTGCCCTATTTATTCACGCTAACATATGGCATATCCTAGGCAACATGATAACCCTCTACTTCTTTGGCATCTACCTCTGCCGCTTGATTGGGGTAAGAAACTCCCTTATTATCTACTTTGCCGGGGGGATATTGGGGAACATTTTGTACATCCTCCTCGGTCCGCCCAATTCTATAATTATCGGCGCCTCGGGAGCTATTTACGCCCTGGCGGGCGCATTAGTGATAATAATACCTAATTTGAGAGTCCTGCTATACTTTATTGCCCCGATGCCGCTATGGGTTGTGGTTTTAGTCTTTTTTGTTCTCTGGTCTATACCTGGTGTTATACCTGATGTCGCCTGGCAGGCTCATCTTGGCGGGCTGGTTTTTGGTCTGGCTGCCGGATACTTCTTCAGAAAGAGGGGACGCTATTTCCTCTAAAAAAGCGTCCCTGGCGGGATTCGAACCCACGGCCCGCTGCTTAGAAGGCAGCCGCTCTATCCAGCTGAGCTACAGGGACAAGCTATCTATTATTCCAAATGTAACACGGCTCTAGCCAAAGGTCAAGCTAGGGATAGACAGAAATTAGACAAAATGTTAGTATGAGGTCAAACTTAATGGCGAAGCTATTAGATAGGATAGACAGCCCTGCCGAGCTGAAGAGGCTAACAAAACCGAAGCTTGAGCAACTAGCCGCTGAGCTGAGGCAGGAGCTGGTGAACACGGTAAGTGCCAACGGGGGTCACCTGGCTTCCAATCTGGGTGTGGTTGAGCTAACCATAGCCTTACATCGTGTTTTTGATAGCCCGAGGGATAAGATTATCTGGGATGTGGGGCACCAGAGCTATGTCCATAAGCTGCTTACCGGCAGGAGAAAGCGTTTTGCCTCCCTCCGTCAGTATGGAGGGCTATCCGGTTTTACCAGCCGCAATGAGAGCGAGCATGACCCTTTTGGCGCCGGTCATGCCAGCACCTCAATCTCGGCGGCACTGGGTATGGCTATCGCCCGCGACCTTTCTGGCAGAGCCTACAATGTGGTTGCCGTCATCGGCGATGGGGCAATAACGGGGGGAATGGCATTTGAGGCGTTAAATCAGGCAGGGCATCTGGGCTCAAGGCTCTGCGTCATTCTGAACGATAACGGCATGTCAATCTCACCCACCGTTGGCGCCTTTGCCAAACTCCTGAGCCGGGTGCGGTTCGACTACCGCTACCGGTGGGCAGAGGAGAGTGGCAAGCGGCTACTGGATGTTCTACCCTGGGGTAAGCAGCTACGGCAGATAGGTCAGCGGCTGAGGAGTGTATTCAAGGGGCTAATTATGCCGACAGTGCTCTGGGAGGAGCTCGGCTTTACCTATATCGGACCTATTGACGGGCATGACATTAATGAACTGGAGACGGCTCTGACCCAGGCACGTGATTTCTGCACCAAGCCCGCCTTCGTTCATGTTATTACCACCAAGGGTAAGGGCTACCTCCCCGCCGAGGGTGATGCTGTCTACTTCCATGGCGTGCCGGCTAAGAGTGAAACCACTGAGAAGATACCAACCTATAGCGAGGTTTTTGCCCAGACTGTACTGCGTCTGGCTCGGGAAGATCCGAGGCTGGTGGCAATCACCCCGGCAATGCCTGAGGGGAACTGTCTGAGTATAGCCTCGGCTGAATTTCCGGAGCGAGTTTTTGACGTGGGAATATGCGAGCAGCATGCAGTCACCTTCGCCGCCGGGCTGGCGACACAGGGTTTCATACCTATCGTGGCGATATACTCCACCTTTTTGCAGCGTGCCTTTGACCAGCTCATTCACGACGTCTGTCTCCAGGACTTACCTGTTGTCTTTGCTATCGACCGTAGTGGTATTGTAGGTGATGACGGCAAAACCCATCAGGGAACCCTTGACCTCTCTTATCTAACACTAATCCCCAATCTGATAGTATCAGCGCCAAAGGATGAGAATGAGCTTCAGCACCTGCTCTACACTGCGGTAAGGGCAAAACACCCGATGGCAATACGCTACCCACGGGGGTCAGGGTTTGGGGTAAGGCTAGACCCGAAGCTTCATGAAATTCCCGTAGGCAAAGGGGAGATATTAAGGCATGGCAAGGATGTTGTTCTCTTAGCCATAGGGACAATGGTAACTCCAGCCCTTGAAGCCGCAGAGAAGCTAGCCAGAGATGGGATTGAAGCAACAGTAGTTAATGCGCGCTTTGCCAAGCCTTTGGACACCGAACTTATAACCGGTCTGGCTAAAGATATTAAGCGCCTGGTCACAATTGAGGAGAATACCCTTTGCGGCGGCTTTGGCAATAGTGTGGTCAGTCTGCTTAGGGAAGCAGATATCGGTGATATTCAGCTAAAAAGCATTGGTATCCCGGATGAGTTTGTGGAACAGGGCAGTCAAGCCACCCTCCGTTCCAATTACGGTCTTGATGCTAATGGGATAGCCAAGCAGGTTCGGAGATTGTTCACTGCCAATAGCTACTCCAGGAGAAAGGGATGAAATTGACAGTCAGAGATATAGATGTCGGTGGTAAAAAGGTCTTGGTCAGGGCTGATTTTAATGTCCCCCTGAGGGAAAGCAATGGGGTGATTACTGATGATAGCCGTATCCGAGCCACCCTACCCACAATCAAGTACCTTATTGAGCGAAAGTCCAGGGTTATCCTTTGCTCCCATCTTGGTCGCCCTAAGGGAAAGGTAGTGGAAGGGTTGCGCCTAGCCCCGGTTGCCCAGCGCCTGTCGCAGCTTCTGGGGCGGAGGGTAGGGACTACTGCCGACTGTATCGGGCCTGAGGTGGAGAAGGCAGTAGAAAAATTGAACGGGGGCGATGTCTTGCTGCTAGAAAACCTCCGCTTTCACCCCGAAGAGGAAGCAAACAACCCCGCCTTTGCCCAAGCCCTCGCCCGGCTAGCTGATATCTATGTGAATGATGCCTTTGGTGCCAGCCATCGAGCTCATGCTTCAATCATCGGCATTACTCACTATCTGCCGGCAGTGGCCGGTCTTTTGCTGGAGAAGGAAATCAGGGTTTTAGGTGGCATCCTGGCTAACCCGGCTCACCCCTTTGCCGAGCTTGCCGGCGGTGCTAAGATAAGCGACAAGATTACCGTACTGGAAAATACCCTGGATAAGATAGACTGCCTGCTAATTGGTGGCAGTATGGCGGCTACCTTCTTAAAGGCTAAATCTTACCAGGTGGGTTCATCACTGGTGGAGGATGATAAGCTGGATTTTGCCACTAAGCTGATGAAGGATGCGGCTCAGCGCCAGGTGCGGCTATTATTGCCAACTGATGTGGTTATTGCCAATAAATCCAGCACCGAGGCTGAGGTCAAGGTGGTATCAATAGAAAATATACCAGCAGACTGGAGGATTGTTGACATCGGTCCCCGAACTATTAATAATTTCTCCGAGGAATTAAAGCGGTGCAAAACAGTCTTCTGGAATGGGCCCATGGGCATATATGAGATACCCAGGTCTGCCTCAGGGACGCAAGCCATGGCAAAACTTCTGGCTAGCCTTCAGGCGACTACTGTTGTCGGCGGAGGTTCTACGGCTGAGGTGGTAACGGCGATGAAGCTGGAGGATAAGATAACCTTTGTCTCCACTGGGGGTGGTGCCTCGCTCAGATTCCTCGGTGGTGAGAAGCTGCCCGGTATAGAGGCACTGATGGAGCGAAAGGGCTAACGTGGATAATCTGGACTTAATGAGGGAGATTTCCGTCTCTTCCCCAACTAAAATTCTGCTCGTGGTTATGGATGGATTGGGCGGACTGCCCAGTCCCAAAACAGGCAAGACCGAGCTCGAGACAGCTAATACCCCAAACCTTGACCAGCTAGCAGGTAAGGGTTTATGTGGTCTTATCGACCCGGTGAGCCCGGGAATAATTCCAGGCAGTGCCCCGGCCCACCTGGCTCTCTTTGGCTATGACCCATTCCGGTTCAAGGTAGGGCGGGGAGTGGTGGAGGCGATGGGGATAGATTTTGAGCTGAAGCCCGGAGATATAGCCGCCCGGGGCAACTTCTGTACTGTAGACAAAGCGGGGCTGGTCACCGACCGCCGGGCGGGGCGTATCTCCACTGAAAAGTGCGCCGAGCTATGCCAGTTGCTTGATGGCTGGATGATAGATGGGGTTAAAATCTTTGTTTCGCCAGTCAAGGAGCACCGCTTTATAACCGTGTTTCGGGGGAAAGGGCTTGAGCCCGAGGTCAGCGATTCCGACCCCCAGCAGGTAGGGATAGCGCCCCAGACCATCATTGCCCTAAACCCGAAAGCCTCGGTAATGGCAACGGTAGCCAATAAATTCATAGCTCAAGCCAGGAAAGCCCTAGCTAATCATCACCCGGCCAATATGGTGCTTTTGCGTGGCTTCTCCCGCCGACCCAACCTCCCCACCATGCCCGCGGTCTATAAGCTAAAGCCGGCAGCTATTGCCAGCTATCCGATGTATCGCGGGCTAGCCAGGCTGGTTGGGATGGCGGTTCTGGAGACCGGCGCCAGCATCAAAGAGGAGTTTGATACCCTAAAACAGAACTATAATAATTATGACTTCTTCTTCTTACATATAAAGGGGACTGACTCCGCCGGCGAGGACGGCGACTTTGAGCGAAAGGCGAGGGTTATAGAAGAGGTTGATAGTGCTCTGCCTGTCCTTCTCCGCCTTGAACCTGACGTCATCGTGGTTACTGGCGACCACTCCACCCCGGCTTTGCTTAGAGGGCATAGCTGGCACCCGGTACCAATAATTCTCTATTCCAGATGGTGCCGCCCCGATAAAGTTGATAGGTTCTCTGAATCAGCCTGCATTTCTGGCGGGCTGGGTAGGTTCCCGGCAACACAGGTTATGCCCTTAGCCATGGCTCACGCCTTAAAATTAACTAAGTTCGGAGCTTAAATGCGCGTTCCTTTGATTGCTGGCAACTGGAAGATGAATACCACATTAAGTGAGGCGATAGCGCTGGTGAGTAAGATGCGCCCCGCCCTTGACCGTATAGAAAGGGTGGAAAAGGTAATATGCCCCCCCTTTATTTCCCTAGCCGCTGTTAAGGAGCTAATTAAGGGCAGCTCAATAAAGCTGGGGGCGCAGAACCTATACTTTGAGGAAAAGGGGGCATATACCGGTGAGGTCTCGCCACTGATGCTGGCTGAACTCTGCGAGTTTGTTATTATCGGGCACTCCGAGCGCCGACAATACTTTAATGAGACTGAGGAGGTTATAGATAAAAAGGTCAAGGCGGCACTGAAGGTTGGTTTGAAGCCGATTTTATGTATCGGCGAAACCCTGCAGGAGAATGAGGCGGGTAAGACGGAGGAGCGCTTAATTAAGCAGTTAAGCTCACCTTCAGCCCGGATTTATTGTCTTGGTGGTCTAACCCTAGCCTATGAGCCGATTTGGGCTATCGGCACGGGCAAGGCGGCTACCGGCAAGCAGGCAAATGATACCATCGGTTTTATCCGCCAGCATATCGCAAAACAATGTGGCAAAGGGATTGCCCAGGAGGTGCGCATCCTCTACGGGGGCAGTGTGACCTCGGCTAACATTGCCGAATTTATAAAACAGCCAGAGGTCGATGGCGCCCTTGTTGGTGGCGCCAGCATAAAGGCAGACGAGTTCCTGGGCATAGTGAAACAGACCTCAGAGATTAAGCGGACGAAATGAATCGTCTACTGGCGATAGTTGGTCCTACTGGTACCGGCAAGAGTCGGCTGGCAATTCGCCTCGCCCAGGCTTTTGACGGGGAGATAGTGAGCGCCGATAGCCGGCAGGTCTACCGTTATATGGATATCGGCACCGCCAAGCCCAGTAAAGAGGAACAAGCCTTAGTTCCCCACCACCTGATTGATATGGTTAACCCGGATGAGGATTTTAGTCTGGCTCAATATCAGGGGCTTGCCTATAGAGCCATTGAGGATATTAAGCAGCGTGGTAAGCGGGCAATACTAGCTGGTGGCAGCGGGCTATATGTCTGGGCGGTATTGGAGGGGTGGATGATACCGAAGGTAGCCCCCGACCTCAGGTTAAGGCAGAGGCTGGAAATGGTGGAGAGGGATGAGCTTTATCGCGAGCTGGCTCAGATTGACCCGGTAGCGGCGCAAAGGATTGACCCCCGCAACGTGCGCCGTATAATAAGGGCGATTGAGGTCTATCGCCAAACTAAAGTACCTTTTTCTCAGCTTCAGCTTAAAACAAAAACCCAATTTGATAGCCTAATCATAGGTCTGACGGCAGACAGGGAGGAGCTCTATCGCCGGATTGACCTGAGGGTGGACGAAATGATAAAGGCGGGCTTGGTTGATGAGGTCAAGGGGTTAATAGATAGGGGTTATAATCTCAGCCTGCCGGCGATGTCGGGGATAGGCTACAAGCAGATTGCTATGTATCTTAGGGGCGAGCTAACCCTTCCCCTCGCCATTCAGCAAATCAAGTTTGAAACCCACCGCCTTGCCCGCCACCAGTATTCATGGTTTCGCTTGAAAGATGATAGAATAAGGTGGTTTGATATAAAGGGCGATGTGGACTTGCCTATCGCCGCCCAAGTAGGTAAATTTATATGAGGCGGATATGAATTTCACCAAGGTACAGGGTGCGGGCAACGATTTCGTATTAATTGAGGGTGGCAATACCAAGCGTGACTGGTCGCAGCTGGCAAAGGTCATCTGCGACCGCCACTACGGTGTTGGCGCTGACGGCTTGCTTGTGCTCCTGCCTTCAAAGGTAGCCCACTTTAAGATGCGCGTCTTTGACCCTGATGGCTTCGAGGCTGAAGCCTGCGGCAACGGCTTAAGATGTATGGTTAAATATGCCCTACAGCAGGGGTTAGTTGAACGAAAAAGCCGAGAGGTATCAGTGGAAACGATAGCCGGGGTAAGAAAAGCCAGACTTAATAACCTAGGCGGCAATACTGCTATAATTAAGGTGAGTATGGGGGAACCAAGATTTGGGGCAAGCGATATCCCGGTAGCGATAAAACCAGCGAGCACAGGACCGATAACAAACTATCCAGTTAGGGTAGATGGCGAGGAGCTAAGGCTGGACCTTGTCTCTATGGGGAATCCACATGCTGTTTATTTCTGGCAGCACCCAGTAGCCGATTTTCCCTTGTCCCAATTAGGCCCAAGGGTGGAATACTTGCCAGTATTTCCCAACCGAGTGAACTTTGAGGTAGCCAGGGTGATAAGCCGGGGGCTAATCGAAGCGCGGGTATGGGAGCGGGGGGCGGGGGAGACGTTGGCCTGTGGCAGCGGTGCCTGCGCCATAGCTGTTTTCGCCCAGCTGCACGATTACGCTGGTAAAAAGGTTGACATAAAATTGCCAGGCGGGACACTGGTTGTGGAATGGGATGGGGCTGAGGTATTCCTCAGTGGTCCGGCGGAAATAGTATTTAGTGGAGAGTTATCCGATGAGATTATCACGACGGGTTGAACGGCTAAGCCCTTATCTCTTTGTTGAGATAAACAAGAAGATTGCCGAGAAAAGGGCGAAGGGGGAGGAGGTAATTAGCTTTGCCATAGGTGACCCTGATATCCCCACGCCACCCCACATAATTGAAAGGCTGTGCCAGGCGGCAAAAGACCCGGCTAATCACCGTTACCCTGAGACTGAGGGATTAGCCGAACTACGCCAGGCAATCGCCGGCTGGTACCAGAGGCGCTTTGGGGTTTCCCTTGATGCTGACAAAGAGGTATTACCCCTTATTGGCTCTAAGGAAGGCATCGCTCATATTGCCTTTTGCTTCATTGATTTTCGGGATGTTGCCCTGGTGCCTGACCCGGCATACCCCGTTTACTCAATAAGCACCTTCTTCGCCGGGGGCAATCCATACTATCTACCGCTTATCGAGGAAAATGGTTTTCTGCCTGATTTAAATGCCATACCGCCTTATATTCTAAAAGAGGCAAAATTACTATGGCTCAACTACCCAAATAACCCTACTGGCGCGGTGGCTGACCTTGATTTCTTTAACCGGGTAGTTGAGTTCGCCCGAAAGAACAACCTGGCGGTATGCCATGACGGACCATACTCAGAGGTCAACTTTGACGGCTACAAGCCGGTTAGCTTTATGCAGACTGATGGCGCCAGGGAGGTGGGGGTGGAGTTCCACTCCCTGTCCAAGACCTACAATATGACCGGGTGGCGGATAGGGATGGTGGTGGGCAATGCCACAATGATAGATGCCCTAAAAAGGTTTAAGTCAAACCTGGACTCGGGGATTCCCCAGGCGATTCAACATGCGGCTATTGCCGCACTGACCGGCCCCCAGGATTGCGTCCAAGAGCATAATGCCATCTACCAAAGACGCCGTGACCTGATTATTGATGTCTTGAATAACATCGGGCTAAAAGCCTATCCCCCCAAGGCAAGCCTTTATATCTGGGCTAAGGTTCCTGAAGGCTATACCTCTGTGGAGCTGGCTAACGACTTGTTGGATAAGGTTGGGGTAGCGGTTACCCCGGGGGTAGGCTACGGCAAGCACGGCGAGGGCTATATCCGACTATCGTTAACCCTCCCCGATGCGTCAGTGGTGAAGGGCTTATCACAACTCTCGGCATGGCGGGATACCAAGAAGCGGTTGAGAATGGGGGCTAACTTTACATAAATGCCTAAGGGAACAATCACCACCCGGGCGGCGGAACGGGCATTTCTGGTAGCTGTAGCCGACAAGCGCGGGTGGCCAGTGGAGGACTCGCTAGCTGAGCTGGCCCAGCTAGCGAACACGGCTGGGGCAGAGGTGGTAGGGAAGCTTAGGCAACGGCTACCGGTGGCATCAAAAACACACTACCTGGGCAGGGGTAAGCTCGCCGAGCTACTGACATTAAAGGATAGCACTGGATACAACGTCATCATCTTTGATGATGAGCTTTCCCCCCTCCAGCAAAGAAACCTGGAGGAAGCCCTCAAGGTAAAGATTATCGACCGCGTAGCCCTGATTCTGGATATCTTTGCCCGAAGGGCGAGAACCAGGGAAGGGCAACTGCAGGTAGAGCTGGCACAGCACCAATACCTTTTCCCACGTCTTGCCGGGCAGTGGAGCCACCTGGAGAGGCTTGGCGGTGGCATTGGCACCAGGGGTCCCGGTGAAACCCAGCTTGAGACCGATAAGCGCCTAATCCAGCGGCGGATAAGCCGCCTTAAGGCGCAGATTGATGATATAATAAAGCACCGCCAGTTATACTGGCAAAAGCGTCGCAAGGCTGGTATCCCCATCGTCGCCCTGGTCGGCTATACCAACGCCGGCAAAAGTACCTTGATGAATGCCCTCACCCATGCCAATGTCTTCGTTGAGGATAAATTGTTCTCTACCCTAGACCCCACCACCAGAAGGCTAGCCCTGCCTGACGGGAGTGTAGCCTTACTAAGCGATACCGTCGGCTTCATCCGGAAACTACCCCCAACTATCGTCTCGGCATTTAAGGCAACCCTTGAGGAGCTGTCTGAAGCCAGCATCCTCCTGCACATAGTTGACATAACATCTCACAATGCCACAGAGCAGTGCCAGATAGTGGAGGATATTCTGGCTGAGCTTGGTCTTAAGGACAAGCCCCGCCTCACCGCGCTGAATAAGATTGACCTGGCGCTAAATGATAGCCGAAGCTGGGATGAAGAAACAGCCCTGGATTACCTTTCTAGCCAGGGTGAGCCGGTAGACAATAAGACAGTGCTGATTTCGGCAGTCAGAAGGTGGGGACTGGGAAAGCTCCTGGAACTAATCAGCCGAACGCTGAGCAAGACACCGCAGCCAGTTTAGCCAGACGCTCTGTAGCCGAATTCTAGCCGTCTCAAGGCTTCTCACGGTGGAATAAGCTTCAAAACAGCTTTAGATATAGGGAAACCCACCCCCTTTATCCCCCTCCCACTCTATAATTATGTTTGTGGGGCGCACTATATATGTTATGTAGGCTATATTCAGGCGTAGATAGGCTTTTAGGGCTGTTTTCACTTTCCCGGGTCTGCCCTTTTTAAGGGCTATTTGTTAAGAAGGTAACACCGATACCGCAGACACTTATGGAGAAACCAGCGAGAGCAAACAATGCTGCTGCTAGTGCCATAGATTGAGTTGCCAGGGCTTGCCCTCTGATACGTATCTTGAGTCTTTCTATCCTATTTTACCCTATATAAGCCAAAAGCAACATAATGTTGCTTATTCAATCAAAGGGAATGTGGCAAAAGGAATACGGATTAAAGCTTATGTTAAGAAGGGTCTATATTATGTCAAATTAGCCTTTTCAAGGCTATAAAGTAGCGAGACTCTGAAACAAAAAAATGGACGGTTTTTAGACCGCCACTTCCTACTCATTCACGTGGGCTCGGTAGGAATCGAACCTACGACCAAGCGGTTATGAGCCGCCCGCTCTACCCCTGAGCTACGAGCCCGCAAACGCCATTATAATATAGGTCTGGGCAAATAACTAGCGCTATGCCCTACCTACCCTGACCGCACAGACCTTATATTCCGGTATCTTGGCTACCGGGTCAACTACGGGGTTGGTCAATAGGTTTGCCGGGCTCTCGGCAAAGTGGAAGGTCATGAAAACCACCCCCACCGACGATACCTCAGTTACCTTTGCCCTGGCTAACACCTCCCCACGCCTAGAGCTTACCTTTACCATGTCCCCATCCCTTATTTTCAGCCTTGCCGCATCCCTGGGGTTTATTTCCACATCCCCCTCCCCTTTCAGGATATTAAGCCCTTCTACTTTCCTGGTCATAGTGCCAGTGTGATATTGATAGAGGCTGCGCCCAGTGGTCAAAACCAGGGGGTATCGCCTATCGGGGAGCTCCATTGGCGGCTTGTACTTAAGGGGGATAAATCGCCCCTTGCCCCGGGTGAACTGCTTGGTATGAAGGATAGGCGTACCGGGGTGCTCCTTTGTCGGGCAGGGCCAATGCAAACCACCAGCCTCAAGCCGCTCGTAGCTTATACCACCATAGCTCGGGGTGAGTTTTGCCACCTCATCCATAACCTGGGAGGGGTGGCTAAAGTCAAATCCCTTTTTCCCCATCCCCTTCCCCAGCTCGCAGGTGAGCCACCAGTCAGGTTTGGCGCTGCCTATTGGCTCTATCGCCTTTCTTACCCTCTGCACCCGACGCTCGGTATTGGTAAATGTCCCGTCTTTTTCGGCAAAGCTTGTGCCGGCTAGGACAACATCAGCCATTTTAGCCGTCTCGGTGAGGAATATGTCCTGCACCACAAGAAACTCCAGCCTTTCTAAAGCCTCCTTAGCGTGAGCAATGTCTGGCTCGCTTAAGAGGGGGTTTTCACCAATAATGTAGAGCGCCTTGAGCTTACCACGGTAGGCGGCATCAAAAATCTCGGTTATGGTCAAACCGGGCTTTTCCGGCAACTTACCGCCCCAGGCTTGCTCAAACTTAGCCCTGATATTGGCATCAGCCACCGCCTGATAGCCGGGGTAGACATTGGGCAGGGCACCCATATCGCAGGCGCCCTGGACATTATTCTGACCACGGAGCGGGTTTACCCCGCTTGACGGCTGGCCAATATTACCGGTGAGCATAGCTAGGTTGGCGGTAGCAATGACGTTATCGGTGCCGTGGGAGTGCTGGGTGATGCCCATGGCGTAGAGGATTGATGAAGGCTTATTGGTGGCATAGATTCTAGCGGCTTCGGCTATTTTATCCTTATCGACGCCAGTCGCCTTTTCGGCGAAATTAAGGCTAAAGTCTTTAAGCGACCTCTTGAAGGCATCAAAATCCTCGCACCTCTCCTTGATAAAGCTAATATCAAGAAGCTTTTCGTCGATTATGACCTTAGCCATCCCCATTAGCAGGGCGACATCGCTCCCCGGCCTATGACGGAGCCAGACATGGCTGAAGCGGACGAGGTCAATCTCCCTTGGGTTAGCCACGATGAGTTTTGCCCCGTTATTCACCGCCCGCTTTATTTCAAGCCCGATTATGGGGTGGGCTTCGGTGGTGTTGGTGCCGATAGCAAAGATGCACCTAGCGTTTCTTATCTCATTTATGGAGTTGGTCATTGCCCCACTGCCAAAGCTCTGTGCCAAGCCGGCAACAGATGGGGCATGGCAGAGCCGGGCGCAGTGGTCAATATTGTTTGTCCCCAAAACTGCCCGGCAGAACTTTTGGGCGATATAGTTCTCCTCGTTGGTGCACTTGGCTGAAGCAATCACCGCCACCTCGTCTGGTTTGTATTTGGCAAGCTTACTTTCAACAAGGCCTAATGCCTCACCCCAGCCCACCTCAATAAATTCCCCATTTTTCTTGATGAGGGGGGCCTTTAGCCGGTCCTTGTGCTGGACAAAGTCAATAATGCCGAAGCGACCCTTGACGCATAGGAAGCCGTTATTAACCGTGCCCTCCCTTCGGCCACGGACGCCCACCATTTGCCCGTTGCGGATGCCCAGATAAATCCCACAGCCAACGCCACAATAGGGGCAGGTAGACTCTACTTCCTCTGTTGGCAGCTCGGCTTTCTTCGGCATAAGAGCCGCCACTGGACAATGGTCAACACACGCACCACAGGAGACGCAATTTGAATATAATATTGGCTTATCGCCAAAAGGAGCGACCTTGGTGGGATAGCCACGGTAGATAAGGTCAACAGCCCCAACCCCGAGGACCTCATCGCATACCCGCACGCACTTGGCACAAAGGATGCACTTATTCAGGTCACGGTAATAGAAGGGGTTGCTGTCATCAACAGGGTAACACCTATCCGTCCTGCGGAAGGGCAACTCGGTAATGCCCAGATAATCAACGATTACCTGCAATTCACAATGCCCATTCTTAGGACAGGTCACACAGCGCTCGGTTACAGCTACATTACGCAGGCAGATGTCAAAGGGCTGGCACCGCTGCCTTCTATCACACACCAGACACTCGCTGGGGTGGTCAGCAAGGAGCAACTCAGCAGCGGTACGGCGAACCTCATTTACTGCCGGGGTATTGGTGTGCACTACCATGCCCTCGGTGACGGGGGTAGTACAGGCAGTGGGCAGACCGCGCATCTTCTCGATTTCGACAACGCAGAGACGGCAGCCGCCATATGGCTTAAGGTCAGGGTCGGAGCAAAGGGTGGGTACATAGATACCATCTGACTGAGCTGCCTCAAGCACGGTCATCCCTGTCTTCGACTCAACCCGCCGACCATCAATGGTCAGCCTGACTATATCCTTATTCTCACTCTTTCTCTTCAAGGTCACACCTCAGGCAACGTTTTGCTTCCCTAATCGCCATCTTATCATCCAGCCCTAACTCCACCAGACTAAAGCCTTTAAGTCGATTAGCCACCGGAAGGGCAGGCTCTTCAGTTCTGCCTCCCTCCTCAACCTCCCAGAGGGTAGTAACTTCCTCGGATGGCGCCAATACCTCATCAATCTCGCCCTTGCCACCAAGGTGTCTGTCGATAGAGATTGCGGCTTGCCTGCCGTCGGCAATGGCTTCAATCACTGAAGCCGGTCCGCTTTTAACATCACCGCCGGCAAAAACACCATCCATACTGGTAGCCAGGGTATCAGGGTTAACCCCTATCGTATTCCCCCGCCCCAGGGTTAGATTAAACTGGCTGGGAATTTCGGGGCGCTGCCCAACAGCAGCGATAATATTATCAAAGCTCATAACAAACTCACTGCCCTCAATCGGCTCCGGGGCTGGTCGGCCACTGGCATCCACTGCCCCCAACCTCATGCGGAGGCATTCCAGCTCTACCATGCCATTTCGGCTAATTACCCTTGATGGTGCCGCCAGAAACTCGATTTTTACCCCCTCACTAATAGCCCCTTCAATCTCCTCAGCACTGGCTGGCATCTCACCCCGAGTCCGCCGGTAGACGATAGTTACCTCTTTAGCACCAAGACGAAGTGCGGTTCGTGCCGAGTCGATTGCGGCATTACCCCCACCAATAACTGCTACCCTGCTTCCTAATTTTACCCCCCGGCCCAAACTCACATCCCGCAAAAAGCTGACGCAATCCATTACCTTAGGGCTATCCTCCCCTTTAACCCCAATCTTGATGCCCTGGTGGGCACCAATAGCAAGAAAGATAGCATTATAACCATCCTGGAAAAGCTCGTCCAGTGAATCAACCGAGGTATTTGTCCTTATCTCAACACCAATGTTCTCTATTTCCTTGATTTCAGCCCTAAGTATATCCTTGGGCAAACGATAATCAGGAATACCGACCCGCATCATTCCCCCTGGCTCAGGCAGGGCTTCAAAGACCGTAACCGAGTGTCCCTGTTTGGCTAAATAATAGGCAGCAGTAAGCCCGGCTGGTCCGGAGCCAACAATGGCAACGCGCTTGCCGGTGGCGGGGGCAACCTTGGAGTTTAGCTTCCAGAGCCCGGTGTCATGGTCAACGGCAAACCGCTTGAGCACCCTGATACCGATAGCCTCATCAAGCTGAGCCCTGCGGCACTTAGCCTCGCAGGGGTGGATGCAAACATAGCCACAGACGGAGGGGAAGGGGATTTTTTCTCTGACTACGGCCACCGCCTCGGCAGGCTTGCCCTGAGCGATAAAACGAATATAACGAGGGGCATCAACACCCGCCGGGCAGGTATGGCTACACGGGGCGCTGACCAGCCCCTCACACACTGCCGCCCGACAGTGGTGCTTCTTGATATGCTCCTCGTATTCATCACGGAAGTAGCGGATGGTAGTAAGGACAGGATTGGGGGCAGTGCCACCCAGGGCACACAGCGAACCAGCCTTGACCTGCTCCCCTAGTCTTTGCAGCAGCTCAATGTCCTCCAGCTTACCCCGGCCGTGGGTGATATCATTGAGAATATCCAGCATCTGCTTTGTCCCCAGCCGGCAGGGAACACACTTACCACACGACTCCGATTGGGTAAAGGAGATAAAGTAGCGGGCGACATCAACCATACAGGTATCCTCATCCATTACCACCATACCGCCCGAGCCCATAATGGAACCAGCCTGGGTCAGCGACTCATAGTCAACCGGCGAATTTAACAGGCTTACTGGTAAGCAACCGCCAGAGGGACCACCGGTCTGAACAGCCTTCAAGCGCTTACCACCGGGAATGCCACCGCCAATCTCATAGATGATTTCCTGAAGAGGGATGCCCATTGGCACCTCAACCAGACCACTATTGGCAATCTTGCCGACGAGGGCGAAGATGGCCGTCCCTTTACTCTTCTCGGTGCCGATTTGAGCGTACCAATCAGCACCCTTGGCAATGATAACTGGCACACTCGCCAGCGACTTTACATTATTTATATTGCTTGGTTTACCCCATAATCCCGACTGGGCGGGGAAGGGAGGGCGAGGACGGGGCATACCCCGCTTACCCTCGATAGAAGCCATCAGCGCTGTTTCCTCGCCGCAGACAAAGGCACCAGCACCCTCCTTAACATGGATGCGAAAGCTGAAAGTGGAGCCTAATATCTTCTCGCCCAGGAACCCCTTTTTCTCAGCCTGCTTAATGGCAAGTCGCACCCGTTTCACTGCCAGTGGGTATTCGGCTCTGATATAGATATAGCCTTCGGAGGCACCAATGGCATAGGCGGCAATAATCATCCCCTCAATAACAGTATGAGGGTCACCCTCCATAGTGCTGCGGTCCATAAAAGCGCCGGGGTCACCCTCGTCAGCATTACAAATCATATACTTCTGGTCGCCCCGGGCATTACGGCAGAACTCCCACTTCTGACCGGTGGCAAAGCCAGCACCACCCCTACCCCGCAGACCGGAGCGCTTTACTTCGTCAATGACCTGCTCCGGCGTCATCTCAAACAAAACCTTACGCAGAGACTGGTAGCCGCCAACAGCGATATAGTCCTCAATCCTCTCCGGGTTAATATGCCCGCAATTGCGCAGGACAAGACGCTGTTGCCTCTTATAAAAAGGAATATCCTTATAATACGGTATTGCTTGGCCACTAACCGGGGAGCGATAAAAGAGGCGTGTCACTGGCTGTCCGTCACGGAGATGGGAGGAGGCAATCTCAGGGACATCGTCGACAGTGACATGGGTATAGAAGATGCCCTCAGGCTCAACCACGGCAATAGGTCCCTGCTGACAGAAACCATGACAACCGGTAAAGTCCACCCTTACCCCACCCAAACGGCGCTTGGCTACCTCTTTCTCCAGGGCTTCCCTGATTTCAAACGCCTTGCCCGAAACGCATCCCGTCCCATGGCAGAAAAGGATGGCACGTTGACTAAGTGCTTCTTTGGCTGGCCTTTTCTTTGGCACCAAAGACCTCCATAACCTTCCTGGTTGTCATTTGACCATAGGTCTCTTTGTTTATCCTCATTGTTGGCGCCAGGGCGCAGGCACCAATACAGGCTACAGTTTCCAGGCTATATTCCATATCCTTGGCGGTCTCCCCCGGCTTAAGACCCAGCACCTTTTCTACCTCACGGAGGATACGCGCTCCACCGCGCACATGGCACGCAGTTCCACGGCATACCTTAACCAACTTCTTACCGGTGGGGATGAAGGTAAACTGAGCGTAGAATGTGCTCACCCCATAAACGGTGCTCTCTGGCAAGCGCAGAAACCTGGCAATCCTTTGCATTACCCCTTCTGGCAGGTAGCCAAGACCCTCCTGCACTTCCTGAAGTATCGGGATAAGGTTGCTCTTCTCCGTACTATATCGGGACAGGATTTTATCCAACTGCTTAGCGATGTTAGCCGCCACCGGATTTAGCACCCCCTCCCTTTAAGAATTTCACTAACCTCCAGGTGATGTTTTCACACAGCACCGTTATATCATAAGTGGATAGATAATGAGAAATAGTGGCATCAAATAGTATATTACAACGCGGGGGAAATTCCTCATCCCCCCGCCACAAAACGATGGTTACTGGCACACGACTAAAGCCATTAATTGTCACGGCAACATCGCCATAATCAACCTTACACCCGCCCAACCCCTCAGCCGCACCTATCAGCCGATGCGGCTCTGACCCAAAGTACTTTATAAGAGGTTCTATAGACCTCTTGGCGAATGTTGGGAAATAGTTAGCCCCTTCCGGAAGTTCACTAAAAGCGACAGGTTTATTGGCAATGGGAGTGCCCTTGGCCAGGGTCAAATAGTGAAGGAGCAGAATCCTGTCCTTGAACGGCACCTCCGCCTTACTATCCACCAGCGAAACCTGAATATCAGGGAAGGTGATTTGGTAGGACTGGTTTAGATATTCAATAATGACCTTCTTTTGAGAGTCTGTCACCAGGTATTTAGCACCGCTCCTGCGGCACTGCTCTTCTAAATCAACCTTGCTTAACTCCACACAGGCGAGCTTATAGGCAAGTTTATAGCTATCCTCATAATTCCTTTGGTTGGGTAACAGCGATGGGCTAATCTTCATCCCCCTACCCCTGGCTAGCCTAAAGCCCGGCCGCATCCAGGATTGCCGGCACCTTTTTCTCCCAGCCGATAGCCATGATATGCACCCCCTGGCACATACCCTTTAATTCCTTGGCCAGGTTAGCCGCAATCTCAAGCCCCATCTGGGCTTTATCCTCAGCCTTAGCCATTTTCTCAATCAGTGCCTCAGGAACAAAAACCCCAGCCACATTCTTATTCATAAACCGAGCCATACCAACCGACTTTAAGGGTATTATCCCGGCCAGAACCGGGACTTTAAACCCCTCCACCCGTTTCATAAACTTGGCAAAGACCTCCGGCTCATAGATAGCCTGGGTCTGGAAGAACCCAGCCCCAGCCTTAATCTTCTTCTCCATCTTTATAATTTGGAGCTCAAAGGCGGCTCGGGTAGCTGCCCCCGGATTGACCACTGCCCCGGGGAAGAAATTTGTCTTCCCCTTAAGCTCGTTGCCTACCATATCATAGCCTTCGTTTAATTTCTTTATTACCTCAAGGAGCTGCACCGAATCAAGGTCATAAACCGGCTTGGCTTGGGGGTGGTCGCCAAGGGCGGGTAAATCGCCGGTGATAGAGAGGACATTTTCAATGCCAAGGACAGAGGCACTCAAAAGGTCAGACTGTAGCGCCAGCCGGTTCCTATCGCGGCAGGTCATCTGAAATATGGGGTCAAGCCCCCTTTCCTTCAGCAGGTGGCAGACTGCCAGCGAGCCGAGTCTCATCACCGAGCTCTGCTGGTCGGTAACATTGGTGGCAGACAGCCTCCCGCGCAGGAGCTCGGCCACCTCCCCAATCTCAGTGACGTCAGTCCCTTTCAGTGGGCCAATCTCCGCCGTTACCACAAACTTTCCGGCATCAAAGAGGGGCTTCAAGCTCATTTATTTCACCCTTTCTATAGCTCAAGCCAGGAGTGAGAGTAAAGTGTCTCACCAGCAATAACCCGGACGGTTTTGACATACTTTGCCTCTTCCTCAGTCAAAGAGGAGAGGTCAGGTTTTTCACCATCCATCACCTGATAGACAAGTTTAACCAGCTCCGGTCTCTTGCCCCTAGCAATAGCAACTAAATCAGAGTCAAAGGCATCAACTATCGCCGAGTAAAGCCCGTACCTCATAAGCATTATCAGGCAAGTCCGATTAAGATAAGGCCTCAGGTGTTGCGGGGTGCCATTGGAGATATTAGACAGCCCGATGGTGGACTTACACTCGGGGGCAATATCTTTAAGCATGCTCACAAACTCAAAGCAGGACTTCACCTGGTTTATCTCCACCGACACCGGGGTAAGAATAGGGTCTACCCAGATATCCTCGGTGGGGATACCAGCCTCGCCGGCTTTATATAATAGTTCGGCAACCAGAACCCCCCTTTCCGCAGCATCGCGGGGCATCCCCTCCACCCCCCACAACAGCCCAATCATCGAGGCATTATACCTCCTGACGAAGGGCAACTCCTGCTCCAGACGGTCGGGTTGCAGTGAGATAGAGTTAATCAGTGCTTTACCCTTATATACCTTTAGCCCCGCCTCCATTGCCACCGGATTGGTGGTATCCAGGGATAATGATTTATCCGTAACCTCCTGCACTGTTTTAACCACCCATGCCATCAACTCATCCCCCGCCTTTCTGGCGGGACCAATATTAAGGTCAATATAATCAACATCGGTCTCGGCTTTAGCCAGTTCCTGAATCGGCTTGGGGTTCCTCTCCCTCAGTGCCGGACCGATGGTCTGGGACATTATATTTAGATTCTCACCAATCAGAATCATCTTCGTCTCCTATGCTTTCCATGTCTTAAGGTAGGCGGGAATATTAGACCCCTCCCTGGGACCAACCAGAATCTCCCAGCCAGATAACTCCTCCTCCAAGCCCCCGCTCTCAGCTGCCGCCGCCCCCGGAATTACCAGCTTGTGATGCTTAACCTTATCGGAAATGCCAGACTTCTTAACAAATGGGGCAATAGTGTCAGCCACGAACTTCCCCGCCGCCCAGGCAGTAACCACCGAAAGCCCTTCGGTATCCTTCACCAGAAGCCAGCTGGGAACACGGCTCGTCTCTATCTCGCCAGAGACGATAAAATAGGTGAGGGAGAAGTTAGAGGTGATAAGCACCGGTGAGTCTTCCTTAGGCTCGCCAATAGGGTAGATTCCCTCGGTGGTTGCCAGGGGACGCTGGGGGTCAGTATAGATATTCAACCTCTCCACCAGTAAGGGGAAGAGGCTCTCGCCATAAAAATCGGAGAGAACGATAATGCCGCCGTACTTAGCGACAAAGATAGAGGCAATCACCGCCTCCTTCATCGGGTCATTGGTCATCTCACAGGGGAAAACGATGGTGGGGAAGCCCAGGGGGCGGAACTTCTTAGCCAGAGCAGCCCCCCTGATGATAAGCTGGTCACTAAATGCCTGGCGCAAGTTTCTTGAACCGGAATCGATAACGATGTCCTTAACACCAGCGTTGTTTAGTTTAGTGGTTAGTTCAGCCAGCTTCTCCACGTTTGGTGCTTTTACCGCCAGCGGGCAGGAACTCCCCTTAGCCAAATCCGCCACCTTATCCAGATTCTCCTCGGTAGCCGCATAGAGCAAGGGTTTGCGGTCAGCACAGGCCTTTAGCCCCGCCGCCAAGACATCAGGGTTTGTGCTCAACAGGATAATGCCAGCATCGGTAGCCTGCTTTACCTTACTCACCACAGCCGCAAATCTAGCGCCGTCACCCGAATCAGCCCTCACCGCCACCAGATTGCCACGGAGGAGAAGACCTATCCGCTCGTATTTAAGGTTGTTAAATTTCTCCAGCCTACTGCTGATTTCAGCATCGTTCATGCTGTCGCTAATAAGAAGGGCAAAGCCCGGGGGATTTTCAAATCTTTTTTCATGGCGGAACATAACCGTCTCACCACCAATCTTTAACGCCCGCTCGCCAACGCCGATAGTAACTGGCAAGATGGGAGGCGCTGCTGCTTCACTCAGCTTGGCTTTTGCCTCCTCGGAGACATGGGGGCAGAGGGAGAGCTCAGCCTTACCAGCCGCCAATTTCATGGCAAAGGCAAGGCAGGTAGGCTCCCCACACTCCTTACAGTTAGTCTTGGGCAGTAACTTGAAGATATCAATCCCGGTAAGCGCCATAAGAAAACTCCTTTCCTAGCCCAGTATCGGCTCCATGCTTAAGGCGGGGTGCCCCCTCTCCTGCAGGAAGGGAAGAATCGCCTCCTCGGTGAGACCGACTGTCTCATCAGCAATCATATCCAGCAGGTTGGGGACGCCAACCTCCTCCGCCCTTGCCTTAAGCCGCTCAGCAATCTCCTCTTTTAGTATCTTGGGCATCCAGACCAATCTCTTTATACCGCCATCGGCGATGACGAACTTCCTCTGGCAGATATTATACTTGCTATGACCAACAAAGCCGGGGGTGCTTAAGCCACCGCCGATAGTCCCGGCCAGGGTGGTGAACTTCATCCCGCAGGGGGTATCTCCGGTATACTCCCGATTGACCGTCATTATGCCATTGCACAGAGGCAGGACAGCGGCAATGCATTCACAGCAGCCGCAGGTAGTCATTGGGTCATGGACGATGCTGTAAAAGTTATAATGGTCAATCTTGCCTCGGGAAGCCTTAAAAACGAACTCGTTTACCCCCTTCCACTGCCCAAGCTTGGGGTCTAAGACCTCCCCCTTGAGCACCGGTTGATTAGGTCCGGTGGGATTAATCTCGTAAGAGGCTTTGCAGTCCATCCAGTTATATGAGCCACAAAGACCCGTCCTTTCCGGACTAATGGTGCAAACATGGCTTGGGGCAAAGGACTGACAGAGGGTACATGAATAATAGGTCTCAACACCTTCATCGGTCATGCCTTCAATCCGGGCATCTCTAACTTTATATACCGCCCTTGCCTTCTCGACTACCTCCTTTACCTTATCCTCTTTGGTGTAGAGCGTCACCTGCACCTTATCAAATATCCGGCCAAAATCCTGATGCAGTTTGGCATGAAGGATATCACCAATGTGGCGCAGCCTGAAGCCTTTTTCCACCGCCTGTTTCGCTATCCTTATCCAGGCAATATCCCTCTGCCCGATATGCATTAGCCCCTGCGCATAGTTCACCAGGTGGTGAATCTGCCTCTCCAGGATAGGTTCAAAGTCATCCTGCATCTGTCTCCCGGCAACCTCAACCGCTATCGCCAGGGGTAACCTGGAGCCAGCCGGGACATCAGTCAGTTCCGGACCAACAACCTCAACCTTCCCATCCTCAACCTCCTCCATCCGTTTGGTGGTGACCCACTCCACCATGGCGGTTCTGCCGCCGCCGCACTCAAGGTATATATCCTCCCCACGCACCCGTTCCCCTTCAAAGGCAGGACCATAGGCCACTGGAACCGGCACCTCAGCTACGGCAACCTTTAGCCCTCTTACCTCTATCGCCTTGGCGACGAGCTTATCGTGGGGGATATTAGAAACAACATGCTCATAGGTGCAGATGCCGGTGGGCAGAACCTCGGGGATGGGGGTATCGGCGATGGTGGGGAACCCCCAGAGGACTGCCCCGGCGGCATTGGCATACCACTCATCGGTAACATAGCCGAGGGGCAGAACGAAGGCAAAAACGCGGTCTTTGTTATAGATAAGGATTTTTCGGTAATCACCAGGCTCAACGCCACCAAAGGACATAGCCGCCCTGGTGGCAAAGCCCATAGCGAAGACAGCAGCTGTAATATCAGGACCGAAGGAAACCAGGCGGGTTGGCCAGCCAATCTGCACCCCTGCCGCCACCAGTTGCTCAGCAAATTTCTTCCCATTATATTCAGCACACATAAAGACATACTGGTTTACCTTCTGCAGCTCACGGGCAATGTTCACTGCTATCTCATTGGTCGGTGCGGCACCGACAATAGCGGCAAAACCGGGGGCAGTGCCATCAACAAATTCAATACCCCTCTTCCTCAGGATGATGTCGTCTGCGGCACCCAGCCAGATGTTAGTATCGGTCGGCTCCTCCTGCTTGGTGTAGAAGTTGGGCGTCTCCAGATATCTTATGGCTTCTATTATCTCCTCAGCGAAGAAGGTTGCCATACCAGCGTCAAGGGCTGGTGCCAGGTAAGGGAGGGGGCATGTTTCCCTCACCGGGGGTGGCAGAAGCGCTCGGCACCTCTTCAGGACCTGCTCCATATCACCCAGTTTTTCCACCTTGATTCCCAAAATGCCGTAAATCACGGGAAGATAGTAGGCAGTATTGGGGAAACCTACCGGCTCCTTAGCCCCCCATTTGTCCATAGCCTGTTTCCACTTCCCCTCCGCCTGCTCTACAATCTTGTGCGCTCCTCTGATTGCTGCCGAGGCAATAATCTTAGACATCTAAAACCCTCCAATTCTTAATATGGGGCGCTTAAACGGCTTCAAGCTGCCGTCTCATCTCCATGTCATAGAGTATTCGCTCCCTAGCCTTATCAATACCCAAAGCCTTGCGCTTCTTATCAATATGGGCAATCATAAGGTGGGCGGCTTTAACCGGGTCAGGCTCAAATGCCCACTTGCCGCCATAGATATCTTCAAAGTCCTTAAACAGGTGGTTTGTTACCTCCTCGCTGCCCAGGGTGGGCCAGGTAACGCCGAAGACGGTGAATACCCCCGAGGCAACAAAGTACTGACCGATAGATATTGCCTTCTCACTCATCCACTCTGGGGCAGCCCCGGCTACAGGCAGGTCACTGATGTCATCACCCAGACCACCGTCCTTAACCATGGCGGTGGCTGCCATCAAGATACGGCTGTTATCAACACAGGAGCCAACATGCAGCACCGGCGGGATGCCAACTGCCTCACAGACTGAAGCCAGTCCTTCGCCAGCATACTTCACTGCCTCCGGCGTCATCAGCCCCGCCTTAGCCGCCGCCATAGCGCTACAGCCGGTCTGAACCACCAAGACATCGTTCTTTATCAGTTCCTTAATCATCGCCACATGGATAGCATCATGGGTAACGCGGGGATTATTGCAGCCAACAACCCCAGCCACACCCCTGATTCGTCCATTGATAATATTATCGTTCAGCGGTCTATAAGAGGCACGGAATAACCCCCCTAATAAGTAGTTTATGGTCTCATGGCTGAATCCAGCCACCAGGTCGCTCTTCTCCTGGGGGATATCAACATTCTGACCACGGTTGGGGAAATTCTCGATAGCCGTCTTAACTATCGCCCGGGCTGATTCTATGGCATCATGTTCATCAAACTCAATGTGTAACGCTCCCGGGATTTTAGCCTTGGACGAGGTGGTAATAAGCTTGGTATGGTAGCACTGGGCAATATCGGGCAGGGACTGCATGATACACTGCACATCCACCACCATCGCCTCAACTGCCCCGGTGACCAGAGCCAGCTCCTGTTGCAAGAAATTACCGGCGAGGGGCACACCGTGGCGCATCAATATCTCGTTAGCCGTGCAGCATATCCCGGCTAAATTTATGCCTTTAGCCCCTTTAGATTTAGCCAGTTCAATCATCCCTGGCTCGCGGGAGACAGCCACAATCATCTCCGAAAGCAAGGGCTCGTGACCATGGATGATGATATTTACCTCGTCCTTTTTAAGCACACCGAGGTTGACCCTGCCCAGGACTGGCGCCGGGGTGCCGAACATGATGTCCTGGAGTTCAGTGGCAATCATACTGCCGCCCCAGCCATCAGCTAAGGCTGCCCTTGTTCCCTGCTTAAGCAGGTTATGATAATCCTGGTCAACCCCCATATGGGTCCGGTGCATAATCTCAACAATCTCTCTGTCTATGCCCCGGGGGGCAACCCCCTGCTTGTGCCAAATTTCCTGGCGCTTCAGTGGTGCCCTCCTCAGGAAGAGGAGCTCCCCCTCCTGCTTACCGAACTCGTTCAGGGCTATATTGCCGATATCAATAGCTATCTCCTGATTACTGCGGTTTCCGATTTCCACCCCCCAGTCCAGGGCTACCTGCAGTAATTTCTGCTCGTCCTTTATCTCATATCCCGGAGCCTCCCCCCTGGCTACAGCAAGGAAGAGCTCAGCTACCCCCCGACCGTGGTCGGAGTGGGCAGCCGCCCCGCCAGCTACCATGCGGATGAAATTACGAGCTGCAATTGTCTCCGCCGTAGCCCCACAGACACCCTTTCTTTTTTGCTTTTCTTCCGCTGTTTCCTTCTTCCCCTTGGCTAAGGGAACACGGCATGGTCCCATAGCACAGTTCTTGCAGCAACTACCATCCGCGCCTATAGGACAGGGCTTTGTCGTATCGGCTCGGTCAAAGGCGGTACTAACCCCATCCTTAGCTGCCTTTCCCAGCATCCTCACGCTAGCACTATCAACGCTCTTAGTCTCTTCTGCCATTGATTTATCCCCCTTTCGCAGTCAATTCAGCTATCATCTCTCGGACTAATTTTATTGCCTCGGGGTGCCTCATAACGAGCACATTCCCTCCCGCTAGAAGCAAGACCATGGCTGACATTGCCTCCAGCAGGATTCCCCGCTTCTTGGCATCCCCGAGCCTTGGCTCTTCCGCCGTCGGAATATGCACCTCTTTTGTCTTCCACACCTCTTTAGATATATTGCAAATGAGGGGGAATTGTAGCTTCTCATCCTGTTGGGTTAACCCAGCCATTCTCATTCTCTCCATAACCGAGTAACAATACTCAATGCCATAGCCGATGCAACTGACAGTCGGGTCCATTATAATCAGCTCATCGGGGACACCAAGATTACCCAAGAGGATATTAAGCTGTTTAGCCAGGTTTATGTCTATCGGGCTTGAGGCAATTACGGTATGGTGATAACCAATAGCGGCGGCGCCAATCTTTTTATGGTTGCCTTCGGAAACCGGCCCGAGAATCAGGTTCTTCCCCTGGCAGACCTCGCTTACCTTCCTCAGCACCTCAGCATCCTTATCGTCATTACCCGTCCCCCAGACGATTAAAGGAACGCTAATGGCATCAGCCACCTTTTTGACCACGGCGGTGGCTTCATCAGCACCCCGGTTAAGCCCATTGGGGTCGGTGCTGATTAGTTGCAGACAGACCATCTCTGCCCCATAGTCCTTAATGCACTTATTTGCCCAGGCCACTGGGTCATTGGTTACACCGGCAAATGGTTCCAGGACAGCCTCAGCCCAGTCCTGCGGGGGTATATCCCATACCTCCATGGCGATGCGGGGGGGATTGGGCATCTCCCCCTCAAAGAGATAGAAGGGGTAGCAGGTCTCCCCACCAACCGTTATCACCTTGGCACCGCCAAACTTTACTTCTTTAATCCTGCCACTATAAGGCGTCTTGGGGATTTCAAATGCCATCTCTAAATCCTCCTTACTCAAGCCGGCTTCTTTCGCTTCTCACTACCAAACCACTCCTTGCTATACCAGTAGCGCTCGCCGCTTTGTAGATACCTGAGCCTCTCCTCCCTGCTCTCCAGCCTTTGCCGCCACCTTCCCATCCCCTCCCCTTCCGGCTTACCCTTCTCAAAGGTAGCTCCTAGTACCTCCACCTCCCCCCTACCCGGTGCCTTCTTCTTCACAACCTCATACTTCATCCCTTGCCTCCTAAGCGATGCCGGCGGCTACTTTTGCCGCCCTTACTGTATTCAGCATAAGCATGGTTATGGTCATCGGTCCAACCCCGCCCGGAACCGGGGTAATAGCCTTAGCCTTCTCCTTGATTGTATCAAAGTCAACATCACCAACGATAATCCTCTTACCGTCGGCGGTCTTGCCAATCTCGTTCACGCCGACATCAATGACCACCACCCCTTCTTTAACCATATCCGCCGTGACTGCCTTAGGCCTGCCGGCGGCGACAATCAGTATATCAGCCCTCTTGGTATGGAAGGCTAAGTCCCTGGTCCCAGTGTGACAGATGGTTACCGTAGCATTAGCCCCTGGTTTCTTTTGTAGCAGGATGTTGGCTATCGGCTTACCCACAATATTGCTCCTGCCAACAACCACTACCTCCGCTCCGTCAATCTTAGTGCCGGAACGAATCAGAAGCTGCTGGATACCGGCGGGGGTGCAGGGTAAATAATCCGGTTCCCCAATCATAAGCTTGCCCACATTCACCGGGTGGAAGCCGTCAACATCCTTCTTCGGGTCAATAGCGTAGAGAACTTCCTCCTCATTTAAATGCTTGGGCAGTGGGAGCTGGACTAAAATCCCATTAATCTTAGGATTTTTATTGAGCTTCTGGACGAGGGCAATAAGCTCCTTCTGGGTAGTCTTCTCTGGAAGGTCATGCCTTTCTGAGTAGATACCAAGCTCCTGGCAGGTCTTCTCCTTGGCACCGACGTAGACCTGAGAGGCCGGGTCAGCACCGACAAGGACGGTAGCCAATCCGGGCACGACTTTATGCTTTGTCTTGAGCTCGACGAGCTCTTTCTTTAATTCTTCCCGAATCTGGGCGGCGACCTCGGCGCCCTTAATAAGTTGTGCTGTCATCTTTTACCCCCTTTTCATGGTAACATTCTCGCGCTGCAGAAGCCTGTCCATCAGCGCACTAACTGCCCTCACTGCCTTGGAATTATCCGGCAGGTCAAGAAGCGGCTTCAGCTTGAGGTCATACTGATGTACCTCTTCATCAAGGGGAATGGTGGCAGTGGGGCTAATTCCAAGTCTATCCAGCTCGGCAATAACGAGAGGGTCCAGCCTCTCTGGGACAAGGTTAATTATCACCGATTGCCGCTTAACCGTCAGTTTGAGTTCATTAACCAAGTCCCTTATCCGAGCCACGGTCCTAACGCCCTTCACCGAATGGTCGGAGATTATGAGTAGCTCGTCAATATCCTTAGTCGTGCCCCGCGACAGGTGCTCCATCCCCGCCTCGTTATCCAAAACCATATAGCCGTAATTTTCGGAGAGGGCGTCAATGAATTTCCTCAGCACGACATTGGGATAACAATAGCAATCCGGACCCTCCCCTCGACCCATAGTTATGAGGTCAAGCCCCTTAGTCTCCACCACCACCTCGTTTAATCTATACTCCAGATAAGCCTCTTTGGTCATCCCCGGGGGAATATTTATCTTCTCCCGTTGAAAATCATAAAGTATCATGCCCACTGTTTGCTTTATGTCAAGTCCCAAACTCTCCCCGAGGTTAGCATTAGGGTCAGCATCAACAGCTAGAATTGGGCTCAAGCCAGCACTCTTCAGGTAGCGGATAATAATACTGGCGATAGAGGTCTTGCCGCTACCACCCTTCCCAGCGACAGCAATATTAAGGCTCAAAATAACATCCTCTCTAGTCTACTTCGTGCAGTCCCTTGACCTTCCCCGTCTTGACATCAACATCAACCTTCCTGAAGGCTGGGTCGGAGCCGGTGCCTGGCATCAGGCTGATGGTCCCAGCCATCGGGCAGAGGAATTTCGCCCCCGAGTAAATCAATATATCACGGATGGGCAGAGTCCAGCCCTTGGGCGTACCCTTAACACTTGGGTCATGGGTAAGGCTCAGGTGAGTCTTAACCATCATGGTAGCATACTCATCATACTTTTTGTCAGCCTCAAAAACCTTAGCCTTAGCCTCTGCCTCAGGAGCCCAGGAGACACCAGCCGCCCCGTAGACCACCTTGGCAACCTTATCCACCCTCTCCCTCAACTTCATCTCATTAGGATATAAGAACTTGAAATTAGTCTTTTCCTTGCAGGCTTCCTTGACGGCATCAGCCAGCTCCAGGGCACCAGCGCCGCCATTGGAAAAATGAGACGATGTGGCACAACGGGCGCCTGCTGCCTCGGCTGCCTTCCGAACTATAGCTACCTCTTCCTTAGTGTCAGTGGGGAACATATTGATGCACACTACCGGGTTGATGCCAGCCGTTCTGATGGTATTAATATGGTGCAACATGTTGGCGCAGCCCTTCTCCACTAACTCCGGCGCCGGTTTCTTATAGGCGTCTGGCAGGGCAACACCAGCTACTACCTTAGGACCACCGCCGTGCATCTTTAGTGACCTGATAGAAGTAGTGAGCACCGACACATGCGGCTTGAGACCACTGTAGCGGCACTTGACATTCCAGAACTTCTCAAAGCCGATGTCAGCGGCAAAGCCGCTCTCGGTGATATGGTAATCAAACATCTTTAGCCCGATGCGGTCAGCAATAATTGATGACTGACCAACAGCAATATTGGCAAATGGTCCGGCATGAACCATACAGGGTTGATATTCAGCGGTGCAGCAAAGGGTGGGGTTAATGGTATTGCGCATCCAGGCGGTCATGGCACCGGCTACCTCAAGGTCAGAGGTGGTAATGGGGTTGCCCTTCTTATCAAAGGCTACCGTAATTTCACTCAGCCTCTGGCGCAGGTCAGCCAAATCCCTGACAATGGACAGCATCGCCATAAGCTCGGAGCTAACGGCGATACCAAACTTGGACTGCATCAGGAAGCCATCCATACGCCCGCCAAGGCCGATGATAATATTGCGCAGACTCTGGGCACAGAAGTCCATAATCCAGCCCATTTCTATGCGGTTAGGGTCGATATCCAGCCGGCGCATCCGGCTAAGCCTAGCCAGCTGGTCATCATCGTAGTTACGCTCGTGCTGCATCCTGGAGGTGAGAGCAACCATCGCCAGGTTATGAGCATTCATGATGTCATTGATATCACCGGTAAGTCCCATAGAAAACTCGGTGTGGGGGATAAGTATGGCATTACCACCACCGGCGGCAGTGCCCTTGACATTCATCGTCGGCCCACCCGAGGGCTGACGAATACAGCCACCGACATTCTCACCCTGCTTACCCAAGCCCTCCATAAGACCCATTGTCGTCGTTGTTTTTCCTTCACCCAGCGGGGTTGGCGTTACTGCCGTTACCTCAATGTACTTGCCGTCCGGCTTACTCTTTAGCCGCTCCATTATCTTCAAGAAATCAAGCTTGGCTACCTTCCCATAAGCCAGTACCTCATCCTTTTTTAGACCAAGTTTTGCTCGCCACTCCTCCGGGGTTGGCATATGCTCTTCCGCAGCTTCGGCAATCTGCCAATCTGCCATCTTTGATACATCGTAAGGCATCAAAAAACCCTCCTTCCTTTTAATATTTATTTTGCCTACGATACCCCAGCCGGTAACAGGGCATGGTAGATTTTTCTCACTTCACTGGTAACCAGCTTACTGGCATCAAGAACCGGACGACCATTAACATCAGCATCAACTATTGCCTGGTCGAAGGGAATAAAACCGAGAAACTCAAAACCGGAGAGTTTAGAAATGAGGGAATTCTTATCGGACTCATTGCGGATTTTGTTAGCCACTATTGCGATATTATGTAAGCCAATCTCCCCTGCCAGTTTATTGATGCGATAGGCGGTCTCAATACTTCGCTGGCTCGGTTCCACCACTATAATCAACCTATCCACCGCCTTAGCCGTAGCCCGCCCCAGGTGCTCCACCCCAGCCTCCATATCCAGAATAACCACCTCATTCCGCTCCAGCAAAAGGTGGGTAATCAGGGCTTGAAGCAAGGCATTCTCCGAACAATAGCAACCACTGCCCCCCTTCTTAATGCGCCCCATCACCATTAGCTTAATGCCCTTATACTCCCGAAAGTATTTTTCGGGCAGGTCATCAACCTTAGGATTTAGCTTAAAAAAGCCGCCTGACTTGCCGGGTGGCGCTCCCGTCCGCTCTTCAATGAGGTCGCGCATCTCAGATATGGGGGTTATCTCATCAGGCTTGGGAAAACCGAGGGTAGTGGCTAGATTGGCATTGGGGTCGGCATCGATTGCTAAAACGGCGTAACCCGCCTCAGCGAATGTCCGGGAAAGGAGTGAGGCTAATATTGTCTTCCCGACGCCGCCCTTTCCGCTAATAGCAATCTTCATTAAGAACCTAGTTTTTAGGCATAATTAAAGCTAAGACTTAGGGGAAAAAACCTCTCAGGCTTAGCTTGGTCTAGCAGGTTCTAAACCCTATGTAGTATACCCTACCATAAAATAGAAGTCAAGCAATCGCAGTTATGCCTACTTCTCCTCAGCAGCCACTATCTGATAAACAGTGACCTTTGGTTTCTTCCCCAAGAGTGGCTCAATCTTCTTGTATAGCCTAATTCGCGGCTCCGATTTTTCCCATGCCTGCCAATCGTTCAGGCTCCGCCATGTGCTCAGGGTTGAGACGATAGATGAGTCTTCGGTACGAGACAGGGTCTCGCCGGTAATATAGCCGGGATGGTGTAAAGCCGCTGTTCTCAGTTCCCTGAGCAAGGTAAGAAGGTCACCCTTCTTACCCCGCTTTAGATGACGCTCGATCATAACTCTAACCATTTTGCCCTCCCGTCTTTCCTATTTAGTCCTCTCCTGAATAAGCCTCTCCCCATACTCAAGCAAAAGCTTGGCTCGTTCTTGGGATATTTTCTTTGACTGAAGATACAGTTTTAGCCCATCAATGGGGGGTATCTCCTCAGCCACCCTCCCTCCCAGCCTGAGTCGGGTCTCCCGCCTGAGCTCCCTGGCAATGGTAATATGATGCGCCTCTTTCAAGCTGTTCCTGATTTCGCTGTCACTGAGCCCGCTTTCAACCTCTGCCGGCAGGCTAATGCTCAGCCGGACGATGGCATCCTTCACCTTAGCATGCTGCTCAGCGATAGCCTTGAGCACCGCTGCCGTCGGCTCGGTATTTTCAGGCTCAATATTGATAGCAATCGTGAGCATACGGCGCCCGTTCACAGCATGAAAGTCAAAGGAAACAAGCCGCTTGCCCATTGCCCGACTCGGCTCAAGCTCCAGTAAATAAAATCCCTTTTCGTCCTTCTCCTCGCTGAAATCAAGCCGCTCCAGACTACCGGAATAGACCACCGGTGGGTTAGTATTCAGAACCTGGTGCTTATGAATATGACCCAGGGCAATATAATCAAAGGCGGGATTAGCAACATCGCTCAGCAGTAGGGCATGCTCCTGCCCGATAATCATTGACCTTTCCGAACCTACCTGAGCCCCAGATACCCAGACATGGGCCGCCAGTATCGCCGGTAGCGTAGGGTCAAGCCCTGAGGCATTTTCCTTAATGACACTACTTAGTGCCTGCTCCAGCCTCTGGTTGAGCTGGTCGAAGGTCAGGTTTTTGGTCTCTTCCCTGGTTAGTAAGGCGCTGCGCCTCAGCCAGGGTAGAGAAGCAACCTGAATAACACCACTCTTGGTGGGGATGCGATAGACCTCGGGGCGGTTTGAAACATAAACGTTTTTGATAGCCAGGGTATCAAAGATTTCAGTGGTGGTTGCCCGGCCGATGGCATTGGGCAGGTCGTGATTGCCGACCAGGAGGAAGATTGGTATGCCGCTGGTGGAGAGGCGATTGATTCTCCTGGCAAACTCCCGCTGGTGAGTCTGGGTTGGCTCGCGGCTTCGATAGGCATCGCCGCAGAAAAGGACAAGGTCTACCTTGTTATCTATGGCAAAGTCAACAACCTGGTCAAGGGCGAATAGAAAGTCCTTCAGGCGAGTGGATAACCCGTCCTGGTCAAGATGCCCGTAGGTCTCAACACCAAGGTGAAGGTCGGCAAAGTGGAGGACTTTCAACCCTACCCCCTTCTTATTTGAATTATAGCCTGCCTGAAATATGTAATCAATAACTGGGTGAATCCCTTTATAAAATCATATATAATAGCCTGAAACATGGGAAAGCCGAGGGCAGGTAAGAAGCTCTGGGGGGCTTGGGCGACAGTAGGGCTTGGGCTGGCTGTTATTGCTGTGTATTTTTTAATACAGGTATTGGTGACAGTGGTCTTTGGCATTATAATAGTCTTCTCCCACCTTAACCCTCCGCTCGGCATACCCAAACTCGTAGAAATATTGAATGCTTTGATGGCTCAAGAGGGATTGCTTGTCGCACTTACTATTTGCATATCTGCTGTTCTCTGCGTTGGCCTTATTATCCTCTTTATCAAGGCCAGAAAAGGCGCTGGTATTGTGGAATATCTCGGTTTAGGACGAATTTCCGTAAAGAAAATACTGGTCGTTTTAGCTATTATGGCCGGATTCCTAATTCTGTCAGAGGGCCTCGGTGTATTGCTGGGGCAGCCACCTCATAAAGAATATCTAGATATTTACAACACGAGCATCTGGCCGGCCTTACTCTGGGTAGGCATGGTTATTTTCGCCCCTGTCTTTGAGGAGACCCTGTTCCGCGGCTTTCTCTTTGAAGGCTTCAGGCAATCTAAACTCGGCCCTATCGGAGCCATTGGTTTGACAGCACTCGGCTGGTCATTACTCCATGTTCAATACGGTTTTTATGATATCGCGACAATATTTGTCCTGGGTATAATACTGGGTATCGTTCGCATGAAAACGGACTCACTGTGGAGCCCGTTAATAATGCACGCCTTCAATAACCTAGTGGCAATGATACTGGTAGCTCTTAGCATTAGCGAATTAGTATAAGTTTAACCTCTCCCCTTCCATATCCTCCCGCCCAGGGGCAGGACAAACAGGTCTTCACCAGCGAGCTTGGCTTGGAGGGTTGACTTTAGCTCATTGATGGGGAGCCTTATCTGCCTTAGGGTGTCGCGCTCACGGATGGTGACCTGCTTATCCTCTAAAGATTGAAAGTCAACAGTAACACAGAATGGGGTGCCAATCTCGTCCTGGCGCCGGTAGCGCCGCCCAATACTCTGGGCATCATCATACTGCGCCATAAAGTGCCGACGCAGGTCAGTATAAACATCTTTCGCCAGGGAAACCAGATTCTCCCGCCGGCTCAAGGGCAATACCGCCACCTTAATCGGGGCTAGGTCGGGGTGGAGGCGGAGTACGACCCTCGGCTCACCCTCAACCACATCCTCATTATAGGCATCGCAGAGGAGAGCCAGGAAGGTGCGGTCAACCCCAGCCGATGGCTCAATGATATAAGGGGTGATGTGCTCCTTGGTCTCTTCATCATAATAGCTCAGGGTCTTGCCACTAAAACTTGAATGCTGCACCAGGTCAAAGTCGCCACGGTTGGCAATGCCCTCCAGCTCAGACCAGCCCATAGGAAATAGATAGTCAATGTCATAGCACTCCTTGGCATAGTGCGCCAGTTCCTTTTTGCTATGCTGGCGAAGCCTAAGGTTCTCCTTTTTGATACCCAGCTTCACATACCAGTCGCGGCGCTCCTCAAGCCAGTGGTCAAACCAGTGCTTAGCCGTCTCCGGCTTAACGAAGAACTCTATCTCCATCTGCTCAAATTCGCGACAGCGGAAGATAAAGTTGCCGGTGGTAATCTCGTTTCTGAAGGCTTTACCAATCTGGGCGATACCGAAGGGCAGCCTCTTTCTGGTGGTATTGACCACATTCTCAAAGTTGACAAACATGCCCTGAGCCGTCTCCGGGCGCAGGTAAACCACGCTCGCCTGGTCTTCAATAGGACCGATAAAGGTCTTAAACATTAGATTAAACATGTGGGGCTCGGTTAGCTCGCCACCGCAGGCGGGACAGTTACTGCCCTTCAGCTCATCAGCACGCCATCTTAGATGGCAGCTCTTACACTCAACCAAGGGGTCGGCAAAACCCTTAGTATGCCCGCTGGCTTCCCATGTCCGCGGATGCATCAGGATGCTGGCATCCAGACCAACGATATCATCGCGCTCCTGGACTACAGCCCGCCACCAGGCTCGTTTTATATTCTGCTTCAGCTCCACACCCAGAGGTCCGTAGTCCCAGCAGCTGGACAAGCCACCATAGATTTCGCTACTGGGAAAGATAAAGCCACGACGCTGGCATAGAGAGACGAGCTTTGCCATGTCAACCTTGCCCGGTGTCGGCTCAGTCATGCTGCCCTCCCCTTAACTTTGCCAGAATTGTAGCGGAAAACACCAACTATTGCAAAGCGGCAGTAGGCTAGAGATATGGGGCTAGCACCCTCATCGGCGATACGATGTTCCGAGACAGACCTAATTCCTCAGGCCTAATACCCAGGGCAACACCGACCAGCTGGGTAAGAAAGAGGACGGGAAGGTTATACTTGGTCTTGAAGCGGCGGTTGACCAGGCTCTGATAGGCATCAAGGTTAATCTGACACAAAGGACAGGGGGTAACCAGACACTGAGCGCCGTTCTCCTGGGCGTTACGTAAAAGCTTATGAATCAGTCCTAAAGCCACCTCTAGCTCAGGCATAACCAGAGAGCTACCACAGCAGCGGGCTTTAAGCTCCCAGGAGACAGCATCAGCCCCAAGGCTAGCTACCAGCTCATCCAGGGAGTGGGGAGACTCCGGGTTATCAAAGCCGTCGGGGCGAACCAGCTGACAGCCGTAGTAAGGCGCCACCTTGAGTCCCTTAAGAGGCTTGGTTACCTTAGCCTCGATGACCCGAGGGGTAATATCGGTATATATGACCTCAGCCAGATGCCGAACCCTGACCCCTCCCTTATAGTCCAATTTAGCCGCCGATAGTGCCTCACGCACCTGCCGCCTGAGGGCAGGATACTGCTTAAGATTGGCATCAGCCCCGCGCAAGACAACAAAACAATTGGAACAGGGGGTCACCAGGTCAAGCCCAGCCTTCTCCGCTAAAGCCAGATTTCTGGCGGCAATACAGGTCGCCTCCAGCTTATCCACCGAGCCGAAGGGACTGGAACCACAGCAACCCCAGTCCTCAAGCTCAGTCAAGTCCATACCCAATTCCTTGGCTACAGGCAGAACCGAAAGACCCAGCGGGGAGGCTGTAGCCTCAGCGGAGCACCCCGGGAAATAGGAATAATTTTTCATTTGGCACCCCCTAGAGCTTTAGCCTTATCCAGAATAGCCCTAAGTTGGGCTATCCCTTTTATTCGGTTTGGTTTTAATGGCAGGCGCTGGTGCAAAAGAAGCCCCAGCCCGACCGGTGCCAGCTTAAGGGCGGCAAAGGGATTGGTCTTCAAAAAGAGCTTAAGCATCATGCCCAGCTCATATACCCGCCCATTATCCTTGGCTGAGTCAACAAAGCACTGGTACATCACCGGTGTCCGGCTTCGTTTGGTGCTCAAGCCATCCTTGATGGCGAGGACTTCCAGGACATGCATAATCTCAGTGGGCTTAATATCTCGCGGGCAACGCACGGTGCAGGTATAACAGGAGGCACAGAACCACATTGAATTGCTGGAAAGTAGCTCATCCCTCAACCCCGCCCGCACCATGGCAATAACCTTCCGCGGTGGGTAGTCCCATCGGCTGGCGGTAGGACAGGAGCCGGTGCACATACCACACTGGATACAGGAGCGAATAGCCTCGCCCCCAGGGATAGAACACACCTCATCAATAAAGCTCACCTCAGCCATTTATTCCCTCCTTATTTATAGCAACGCCCCCTCAATCTCAGCCATAAGCTGCTCGGTGGTGAAATGCTTGCCAGTAATCGCCCCACTAGGGCAGGCGGCAACGCAGACACCACAGCCCTTGCATATTGTCTCATTAACCTGGCTTACCCTCTTCTCCTCATCAAAGGAGATAGCATGGAAGGGGCAGAGGTTATAGCATACCTTGCACCCGCTACACTTCTCGATATCGGTGGTGGCGGTGGTCGCTTCAACCTCTATCTCGCCGGCAGTGATTGTGGCTAAAGCCCTGGCCGCCGCCGCTGACGCCTGAACCACGCTCTGAGGGATATCCTTGGGCGCCTGGCAACAGCCAACGACAAATATGCCATCGCTCATTGTCGCCACCGGGTCAAGCTTGGGGTGCTTCTCCAAGAAGAAGCCATCAGCACTCCGACCAAGGGAAAATAGACGGGCAACATCATCGGAATCTGACCTCGGCTGGAGGGCTGTGCTCAGCACCACCATATCCACCGGGATACGGCGCTGGCGACCGAGGAGGGTATCCTCAACAACCACAATGAGCCTCCCCTCCTCTTCAGGACTCTCAGCAACATTAGTTACCTCACCCGGGCGACCGCGAACAAATACCGTCCCTTCATCAAGAACACGGTTATAGAACTCCTCAAAGGCTTTACCCACACACCTGAGGTCAATATAAAATTCATAGACCTGGGCACCAGGGACATGCTCCCTTATCAGGTGCCCGAACTTCATCGAGTACATACAGCAAACCTGCGAGCAATACTCATGATACTTCTTATCCCGGCTACCAACACAGTGGATAATGCCCACCGTCTTGGGATGGGAGCCGTTCTTAAGCCTGACATCACCACTGGTTGGTCCTGAGGCATTAATCAGCCGCTCAAACTCAAAGGCAGTGATGACATTATCCAGGTGTTTATAGCCATAGTGGTAGAGTGGGGTTGGGTCAAAGCCGTCATAGCCGGTAGCCAGGATTATGTTACCCACCTCCACCTCTACTATCTCCTCCTTCATCTCCTGATTGATAGCACCAGCCTGGCACACCTTGACACACTCCATGCACTCCGAGCATACGCCACAATTCAGACAACGCTTGGCTTCTTCAATCGCCGTCTTTTCATCAAAACTGAGCTCAACCTCGGCAAAGCCCTTCCGCTGATTAAGGTCAAGTCTTGGCTCAGCATGCCTTGCCTTAGCCACTATCCCTATTTTTGAAACCCCTTTCACCCTGCTGATAGTGGTCGGCCTATTCGCTTTAAGGTCAACCCCCCTCAGGTGGCGGTCTACCGAGATGGCGGCTTCCTTACCGGCGGCAATGGCAGCGATAACATCAGAAGGACCGGAAACGACATCGCCACCAGCAAAAACACCCTCAATGTTTGTCTGCAGGGTTACCTGGTCAACGGCCAGGGTCCCCCAAGCAGTATATTCAAGCTCCTTAGGCAATCCTGTCTTATCCACCACCTGCCCAATGGCAATGATTACGCTATCAACGTTGACATCGAACTCCGAGCCCCTAACCGGCACCGGGCGCCGCCGACCACTGGCATCGGCTTCACCCAACTCCATGCGGATACACTGGAGGCCAGTTACCTGCTCATCCTTGACCAGAACCTTAACCGGTGCCGTCAGGATGTTGAGCTTCACCCCCTCACGCTCCGCCTCATCCACCTCAGTGGTAACCGCCGGCATCTCGGCACGGGAGCGGCGGTAGAAGATAGCGACCTCCTTTGCCCCAAGACGGTGGGCAACCCTGGCGGCATCAACCGCCGCATTGCCCCCGCCAATAACCGCCACCCTCTGCCCAAGCTCAACCTTAGCCCCTGAGTTTGCCTGCTTTAAAAAGTTCAGGGCATGGATTACACCCTTAGCCCCCTCGTTGGGTATCCCCATCTTCAGGTTTTCCCAGGCGCCGGTGGCGAGGAATATGGCTTCATAGCCCTGGCTGAAGACATCCTCAAGATTCTGCGCCGGGGTATTGGTCTTTATCTCAACCCCCAGCTCCTCAACATAGCCAATCTCATTATCCACCACCTTCCTCGGTAGCCGGTATTCCGGGATGCCATAGCGCAGCATACCACCACTTTTTGGCGCCGCCTCAAAGACGGTAACCGGATACCCCTGCCGAATAAGGTCGTAGGCACAAGCCAGTCCCGCGGGACCGGAGCCAATAATGGCTACCTTATCCTCCTTCGTCCGCTCAATCGGGGTTGCCTTCTTCCTCCCTACCCTCAACTCATAATCAGCCATGAAACGCTTTAGCGCGCGGATGGACACTGGCTCATCAACCCTTCCCCGCTCGCAATCCAGCTCACAGGGATGGGTACAGACACGCCCGCAGACACCGGCAAAGGGCATGGTCCGGCGTAGCACCTCAAGGGCTTCCCTGAATTTGCCCTGAGAGATAAGGGCAACATACCCCTGGGCATTAACCCCAGCCGGACAGGCAGAACGGCAGGGCGGGTAGCCGCGCTTATCAATGGTAAAGGCATTTGGCACCGCTTGCGGGAATGGTCTATAGGTTGCCTTTCTCTGACCTAAGCCAAGGTCAAATTCATTCGGCACCGTGACCGGACAGACATTAGAACACTCACCACAGCCGGTGCACTTATCAACATCAATATACCTTGCCTTCTTTTTTATCTTAACCTTAAAGTTGCCAACATACCCCGAGACCTCAGCCACCTGGCTATAGGACATCAGCTCAATATAGGGGTGAGAACCAGCCAGACTCATCTTGGGGGTTAAAATACAGGCGGAGCAATCAAGGGTGGGGAAGGTCTTATCCAGCTGAATCATGTGCCCGCCAATAGAAGGCTCTTTCTCTACAAGGTAGACCTTATGCTTGGAATCGGCAATCTCCAGGGCCGCCTGAATGCCGGCAATGCCCCCTCCCACCACCAGTGTATTGGGGTTAACCGGGACCCGTTTCGTCTCCAGGGGCTCCTGGTGGGCAACACGCCGTACTGCGGCACTGACCAGAGCCTTTGCCTTCTCTGTAGCCGCACTGCGGTCTTCGGTTATCCAGGAGCAATGCTCCCTGATATTAGCCATTTCAAAGAGATAGGGGTTTAACCCCGACTCCTGGCAGACCCGCCGGTAGGTCCGCTCGTGCAGCGTTGGTGAGCATGACGCCACCACCACCCGATTAATCCCCATCTGCTTAATATCCTGCCGGATAAGGTCCTGACCCGGGTCGGAGCACATATACATATAACGGCGGGCAATAGCGACAAAAGGCAATCCTGAAGCAAACTCAGTAACTGCTTCCACATCCACAGTACCGGCAATGTTGGTCCCACAATGACAGACATAAACACCAATCTTAGGCTCCACTTTAACCCCCTGTATTCAGCGCAAAATATAACCAAGCTATATTAGCATAGGAGGCGACAACGGTCAAGCCAGCCATAATCTGATAAATATCTTGACATTTTCTATTTGTTATAGTAAAATTTTTAGACAGAGGGGCAGAGTGAGCATAGTTTATACCGACCGAGAAAAATGTAAGGGGTGTTATGCCTGCATCCGCGCCTGCCCGTGCAAGGCAATCAAGGTGGAGGAGGGCTTAGCTCAGGTAATAAAGGAACGCTGCATTGCCTGTGGCACCTGCCTTCAGGTCTGTGTGCCCAAGGCAAAGCAGGTGGAGAGTGATATTGGGGTAGTCCGCCAGCTACTAAACCAACATCCAGATGTAATTGCTGTTCTTTCCTCCGCCTTCCCCGCCGCCCTACTCAAGTGTAGCGCCGGACAGCTAGTAGCCGCCCTGAAAAAACTCGGCTTCAGTGAGGTTATGGAAGACTCCTTTGGTGCTGAGCTTGTCGCCGGGGAATACGCCCGGCTCATAACCAAAGACAAGGGCAAACCCATGCTCTCCGCCAACTGCGCCGCAGTAGTCACCTACATTGAAAAATATCACCCCAAGCTTATTGGCAACCTCGCCCCTATTGTTTCACCGATGATTGCCATGGGCAGGTTGATTAAAGAGAAGTATAATCCCAAAGCCAAGGTTGTCTTTATTGGTCCCTGTATTGCCAAGAAGCTTGAGAATCGGGATGAGATGGTAGCGGGGGCGATAGACGGTGTCCTCACCTTTGCCGAGCTAAAGGAGATGTTCGCCGCCAAAGGGATTACCCCCGAAACCGAGGGGGAGGAGTCATTCTCCGGCCCCAAACCCGACCTTGGCCGCCTTTTCCCCCTGTCAAAAGGACTATTCCGGGTAGCGAGACTGCCCGACGATATTGTTAAAAATGATACCATAAATGCCCACGGCCATAGCTATGTGACCAAAATCATCCAGGAGTTTGCCGAGGGGGATATTACTGGCCGGCTTATCAACCTCTATTTCTGCCATGGCTGTATTGATGGGCCGGTTATTGATAACGAGCTGAGCGGCTTCAGGCGCAAGGAACTTGTCACCAGTTATGCTCGTCGCCATGCCGACCCAGCCCAAACCGAGAAGGACATAAAGAAGTATTCTGGCATTGACCTCAGCCGCAAATTCACTGCCCGCGGCGTTGGACTGGCTAAACCTAAAGAGGAAGAGATCCAAGAGGTCTTGAAGAGAATCGATAAGGCAGAGCCAAACCAGCTAAACTGTGGTGCCTGCGGCTATGCCACCTGTCGGGAGCTAGCGACCTCTGTCTGCCAGGGTATAGCTGAGGTTGAGATGTGCTGGCCCTACCTGCTTCAGACATTGAGGTCAACGCAGGAAGGACTAATCCAAGCCGAGAAGCTAACCTCCCTGGGGCAACTGGCAGCCTCCGTTGCCCACGAGATTAATAATCCCCTGGCGGGGGTACTGGTCTATACCCAGCTACTAGCCAAGAAGCTCAATAGCGACAATTTCAGTAAAGAAGGTGCTACGGAATACCTGTCAAAGATGGAGGCTGAGCTCACCCGCAGCTCCAGGTTAATTCGAAACCTCCTTGACTTTGCCCGCCAATCACCACCGAGGTTCTGGGAAGTGGACATTAATGAGGTCGTTAATCGGAGCTTTGAACTTGCCGCCCACTCAGCTCAGCTCCAGCACGTTGAAGTGCTAAAGGAGCTTGACCCCGCCCTGCCGAAGATTTCAGCCGATTTTGACCAGCTGCAACAGGTCTGCACCAACCTTATTATGAATGCTATTCAGGCAATGCCAAAGGGAGGCAAATTGACCATACGCACCTCAGCCGATGGCACCGAGGTCAGGGTAGAAGTCCAGGACACAGGTGTTGGCATCTCCCCAGAGAATATGCGCAAGCTATTCACCCCATTCTTCACCACCAAGCGGGAGGTGAAAGGGGTAGGGCTGGGGCTGGCTGTGTCCTACGGAATTATCCAACGCCATCACGGAAGGATTGAAGTAAAAAGTAAGGAGGGGGAGGGTAGCACCTTTACCGTCCACCTACCACGCCACTATGAAGAAAAGAGCTAAGGTTCTGGTTGTTGATGATGAAGACGTTATCCGCGAGTCACTCCGTGACTGGTTGACCAACACTGGTTATGAGGTCTTTACTGCGGAAAATGGGCAACAAGCCCTGGAGATTATCAAGCGGGAGGGGCTGAGGATTGTTATTGCTGATTTGGTCATGCCGGTGATGGACGGAATTGAGTTACTAAAACAAGCCAAAAAGCTCTCCCCAGACATTAAGGTCATCATCATCACCGCCTACGGTAGCATCCCTAATGCGCTGGCGGCGATAAGGGAAGGCGCCTACGACTACATTGAGAAGCCATTCTGCCCGGAAAGGGTGGAAATATTAATTGAGAAACTGGTTGAGCGCCAGAAACTAATTGAGGAGAACCTTTCCCTGCAAAAGAAACTATTTGAAAATGTCATCAATAAAAGCTCCCCTCTAGAGAGAGAACTCAGGCAGGTAGAAAAGGAACATATCTTGAATATCCTGGCCCAGACCAAGGGGAATTATGCCAAGGCAGCGAGGGTCCTCGGCATCTCAAGGATGACCCTCTATAACAAAGCCAAGGCTTATGGCATAAAAGAAATCAGTCGAGAAACAGCATCTAGCAAAAGGAGGTAAAAATGAAACCAATACTGGTAGTCGAGGACGAAACCATCATGAGGGACTCCCTTCGAGACTGGCTTACCGACGGTGGCTACCCGGTGGAGACCGCAGAACACGGTGAAGAGGCGCTGAAGGTAATTGGGGAGCAGGACTTCAGCCTCCTCATCCTTGACATGAGGCTACCGGGGAAGAGCGGGCTTGAGGTATTAAGGGAGGCTAAGGCACAAAGACCCAAAATCAACGGCATCATCATTACCGCCTACCCCTCGGTAGAGACCGCAGTTGAGGCAATGAGGTTAGGTGCAGTTGACTATCTACCCAAGCCATTTAGCCTAGATACCCTGGAAGGGCTGATTGAAAAGACCCTGGGACCGCTCCAGCTTGAGGTAAAGCCAAAGGCTGCCTCAAAAGAAGCCAAAGCCCAGCCGGTTGAAGAAGTCGTAGCTATTGCGCCGGAGGAAATCCCGCTTCACCTCACGCAGGGAAAGGCACACTTTGACGCCGGTCGCTACGCTGAGGCACTAAGGGAGCTTGAATCTATCCTCGCCGTTGCCCCAGCCAGCATTGAGACCAGGGTCTGGATCAGAAAGACAAAGCAAGCCCTAGCCGAGCCCAGGATTGAGGGAGCTACCGTTGCCGAGGCCAAACCAAAGGAGTGCGTCTGGATGAAGATGGGGTTAGTCACCTACCGCATCTGCACCCGGGATTATGACTGCCTCACCTGTGAGTTTGACCAATCAATGCAGGAGAAGATGGCGTCCGGGGAAACCCCTGAGCTTGACCAGGCACTAGAGCGATTCAAGGAGCTACCAGGTAGTCAGCGGCTTTGTCGCTACGCCCTCAAGGGTGATGTCTCCTACCGTGTCTGCTCCCGCCTCTTCCAGTGTACAATCTGCGAGTTCGGGCAGATGATGGAAGATTCCCTACAGCAAAAGCTAGCCAAACTACAACTAAGGCGGGAGGCACTGCTCAAGAAGGAGCAAAAAGCAAAAGGGTAGTATATTAAACTAAGATATGATATTATAGCTGAAGATATAATAAATACGGAGTAGAACATGGGAACCAAGAAGAGAAAGATTCTGCTCGTGGAAGATGAGACCGTGCTCAGGGAGGCACTGCGGGACTGGCTCACCGAGGATGGATATGATGTTGAGTGCGTTGACAGTGGTGAGCAAGCCCTGGACAAAATCAAGCAGGAACAGTTTGGTGTCGTTGTCCTTGACCTGAGATTGCCTGGCATTGACGGCTTGCAGGTCTTTGAGCAAGCCAAAGAGCTCAAATCAAAAGCCAAGGGAATAATCATTACTGCCTACCCGTCAAAAGAGACAGTAGAAAAGGCAAAAAGGCTAGGACTCCTCGACTATTTAGTCAAGCCGTTCAAGCTTGAGGAACTGGAAAGGCTAGTCAGGGGGGCTTTGGGTGAGGTCGAGGAAAAAAAATTAGGGGAGGGACACCTGTGGCTAGAGCTCGGCGCCGTCTCCTACCGCCTCTGCGACCGTAACTATGAATGCGGACACTGCGCCTTTGCCCAGGACATACAAGACAGGTTTGGAACGATAGCCGTTATCGGCGAGGATGAGGTTGCCAAATTCAAGCAATTACCTGGCAGTCAAAGACTCTGCCGCTATGCATCGGCACACTTTGTTAAGAAGGAGAAGCCGCGCTAGGTTTTTCTGCGCCTTGCCTTAGAGAAATCTGCCAGCTTATCCTGCAGTTCTTTTTGCCCCATTGTCAGCGTCAGGTCGCTACGCGTCCTTTCCAGCACCCCACGAACCATATCCGTAGTACGGCGCAGACCACCGGTTATAGCATCAGGAAAGTCCATCGTGACCAGCACGTTATAGATATCATCCATAGCTGACAATAGCTCCTCCCCCCGCGATAGGTCACCCCGCCTCATACTATCCAGGAGGTAGCGCCTGAGTTCACCCACCGCCTCACCCAGCCCATTGAGGTAGGCGACGCAATCAATACCAAGCTCATCGGGGTCAGGGAGGTGCTTTCCGGTCACCAGGGCGAGGGTAATACTACCCTCGGCAAACTCCTTCTGCGCATCCCGAACAAGGCCGGCAGAGCCAACTTCGTCAGAGGCAATGGGCTCAACCTCAGCTAAGAGAGCGCGAGCCGATTTGAGTAAGCGGGCTGCCTGGGCAAACTCCTGGCGATGGACAGCGCGGATAGCATTCCCACACTGGCGAATTACCTCACGGCAGCGGGGGATTACCCCTTCCCTGGCGGCGTCCCTTGCGGAAAGGGTCTGCCGAATCCGGTTAGCAATTGCCTCCAGATTAGTTAGTCCACTCATTTTTCTATCCTAAATGCGGCTACTATTTGTCGGGCTGCCTCCTCAATATCATCTGCCTTGAGGATGGCACTAATAACTGCCACCGAGTCGGCGCCGGCATCTAAAACCTCAGCCACATTATCTTTATTGATACCGCCGATAGCAACCAGAGGCAGGCTTACCGCCTGCCTAACCTGGCGCAGCCTTTCGATACCAACCACCCTCGCCCCTTCTTTAGACGATGTCGGGTAGATTGAGCCAACGGCGATATAATCAGCACCATTAGCTTCAGCCGCCGTCGCCTGGTCAACAGTGTTCACCGAGCAACCAATGATTTTGTCAATAGGCAGTAGCTTGCGGGCTACTGATACGGGAAAATCTTTTTGACCAAGGTGTAAGCCGTCAGCATCAACCGCCAGGGCGACATCAAGATAGTCATTCACGATGAAAAGCACATCGTGCTTGGAGCATATCTCCCTCAGCCCCTGGGCTATTGGCAGAAGCTCGCTTTCACTTCGCAGCTTAACCCGCAACTGGATTGCCTTAGCCCCACCCCGGATTAGCCCCTGGGCGACTTCAATATAATTGCGACCGCTCAAGGCTTGGCTATCGATAATGGCGTAGAGCCCAGTCAATCGTCTCGTTTTATCCCGACGCAGCAACTTAGATAGCAGTTTTTGCTCTATAGTGTAGATGGCAAAACGGGCTTTTTTGAATTTCTCCGGCTCCAGCCTTGGGGTAGTGCCTGGGATTTTGGACAGCTCCTCAAGGATTCTCAGCGATTCCTGAACCCGCCGCGCATTAGCCACCACCATAAGCGGCAATTCCCTCTCCTTCGCCTCCCCGGGGGCTTCAATCTCAACCCCAACATCCCCCACCACATCCCGCGACTGAATAAGCTGCTGGTTAGAGGGCAAGTCAATCCTTAAGAGCTCATGGCGCATAGTCTTTAGCTGCTGGGAGAGGTCAGCATCATTAAGCATCAGCCGGGCAATGTCCTCAAGAAGGTGAAGCCCCTCGCCGGCACGATTCAGGTTGGCATCAATGATGCGCCGCCTTTCCGAAGCCATGGTATTTAATTCTAGCATAGCCAGATTGGGAGAGCAAAGAATAAATATGGGGTAATAAAAATTTCAGGCTTCGCCAACCGCATTCTCAATCAGCTCAATTCGCGATGGCCTTCCCTTCGGGCTCATCTCCACAGCGACAACATCAATGCGCCATAACTGGGGCAGGTTATCGTGGGTCTGCTGATAATGAGCGGCAACCGCTATCAATCGTTCCTTTTTAGTTTGGGTAATTGACTCCTCCGGAGTGCCAAAATCACGGCTTGTTTTCGTCCGAACCTCAACAAAGACCAGATAATCTTTATGCTTGGCGATGAGGTCAAGCTCCCCCCTGGGGCAGCGGTAGTTAGCCTCCAGGATACGGTAGCCCCGCCTCCTCAGAAAATCCCGAGCTAATTTTTCCCCCAGAATACCGGTGGCTTTACGTTTCACCTTTATTAACCCCATCCCCTTTATCCCCTTCCCCTTGACAAGGGGAAGGGGAAGATTTTTTCTTAAGAGGGGCTTACGCCCCTCTTTGACTCGTCTTTTTTTATCCCTCTCCATAAGGGGAAGAGATTTTGGAGAGGGGG
>Ga0315282_10000451_pt1 | contig 81512 bp, 67 predicted proteins | sample YL17G07_20_MG_FD_203693 | JGI IMG/M metagenome (GOLD analysis project Ga0315282, IMG submission 203693) | Sediment microbial communities from Yellowstone Lake, YNP, Wyoming, USA - YL17G07_20 | ecosystem: Environmental > Aquatic > Freshwater > Lake > Sediment | place: USA: Wyoming | collected...
CCCCCGTCGGAAAAGCCGACGGGGCCCCCCTCCGCTACGGGGGCTTGAGGACGGCCTAAGCGCCGCCCGAACGGGGATGTCACTTTTATTAATGCGTTGATATTAACTAAAAATTTATCAGTATAAAGAGGGGGATGGGCCGGATTTTATTATTTATAGGGACGGCGTCAATTTTTTGTTTCTTTTTTCGACTAAAGGGAAGGAGGGCCGGGAGCAACAGCTCGCGCTCCTTGCTCCCTTTGATACCTTACGCCTTGGATGGGGCCCTCCATCTTCTCATTTCTCGTTTATGCGGGCAATATACTCCCAATAATCTTGGAAAGTCAATCATCTCTGACATCATCTCTGAAGAGGTTTCTAGCGGCTATTTTAAGGCTTGTTTTTTTACCTTTCATGGGGATAGACGGCAAAGACTTCGAATATTCTCATCCCCCGGAGTTTTATGACAAGAGCGCCAGCAAGTCCAGCGGCTTTTTGATAAGAACCTTGGCGCCGCTCGTCCTAAGCTCCCCGGCGGTGCGGAAACCCCACAGCGCGCCGACAGCATACATGCCGGCCGCGTTGGCCGTCCACATATCGGTGTTGGTGTCGCCGACATAGACGATTTCAGAAGGGGAGAGGTCAAGCAGCCTGGCGATTTCCAAGGCCGATGTCGGGTCGGGCTTAACGGGGACGCCGTCGCGCGCACCGAAAACAGCGGCCAAGTTCCAGCGGGAGAAATATTTTTTCATGACGACGAGGGTCGAATCGTGAGGTTTGTTCGACAGCACGGCTAGACGAATGCCGCGCTGGACGAGAGCTTCCAGGAGTTCGGGAATTCCTTTATACGGTCTTGTTTTGACGGTATTTCGCTCACTATATTTCCATCTCATGAGTTCGGTTAATTTCGCGGCGATTTCCGGGTTATCGCGGGCTTCCGGCGGAAGCACTCTTTGGACAAACGTCGCCAGCCCGTCGCCGACGAGCTTTTTACAGTCATCAATGCCGTATCCGGGAAATCCCATTTCGGACAGCGCCGCGTTCATCGAGTCGGTGAGGTCTTCAATTGTATCGAGTAGCGTGCCATCGAGATCAAATATCACGGCTTTGAAATTCATTAAGCAGCTCCGTCCCTGCATTTTATCCAAGATGGGGCCGGTGTCAACCGGCTAATTCGGTGACACACAACTAATATGAACGCAATAAATAAGGTGACAACCTAGGGGCGGCGCTTAGGCCCTCTATAGCCCCCGGACCCCGAGGAACCAGTCCCGTCGGTTCCCCCCGTCGGAAAAGCCGACGGGGCCCCCTCCGCTACTGGGGCTTGAGGACGGCCTAAGCGCCGCCCGAACGGGGATGTCACTTTTATTAATGCGTTGATATTAAATTCACTAATTTCTCATGGCCCGAAAGACCGGCCGCGAACTAAGAAAATAGCCGATTTGCTGCAATCATTGAATTTACGAGCTTATTTTGTAAGCAAATTCTTTATATATCCCCCAAATGTGGCGGCAAATTTAGTGTATTTAGTTGTGCGTCACCGAATTAAGGTATATGATAAAGTCAACGGACAATCCCGATCTGTTGAGGAGGCATTATGATCGAGCCCTTTCTGGACGAAAAACGAAAGAAAATCGCGCTGCTCATCGACGGCGATAACGCCCAGCCGACGCTCGTCGACAAGATCCTGGCCGAGGCCGGAAAATACGGCCTGGTCACGATCCGCCGCATCTACGGCGACTGGACGACGGTCAATATGTCGGGCTGGAAGAATGCCCTCCACGACAGCGCGATCCAGGCCATTCAGCAGTTCCGCTACACGGTGGGCAAGAACTCCACGGACAGCGCCATGATTATCGACGCCATGGACATCCTCCACGGCGGCCTGGTCGACGGGTTCTGCATCGTGTCGAGCGACAGCGACTACACGCGCCTGGCCACGAGGATCCGCGAGATGGGCTTCTTCGTCATGGGCATCGGCAAGCGGACCACGCCCAAGGCGTTCGTCAACGCCTGTCACATGTTTATCTACACCGAAAACCTCCTGCCAAAAAGCCGGCCGCCGAGGAAGAAGGAGACTCATCACGGAGGGTCGCGCGAGGAACGGGAGGAGCGTGAGGAACCCCCTCGCAAGTACGACCCGCTGCCCATCCTCAAGGGTGCCTTCGAGATGGCCATGGCGGAAGACGGATGGGCGGACTTGGGCGTCATCGGCGGCTACCTCCGCCAGCTCGACCCGGGCTTCGACCCGCGGACATTCGGGTTCCGCCAGCTCTCCCAGCTCATCAGGGCGCATTCCGATCTTTTCGAGCTTCGCTACCAGGAGTTCGAGGGCCGGACCGACGTCTTCGTCCGGACGAAGGAGGAGCGAAGAGAGGGCTGAGCGGGCGCGGACGCGGAGCGAAATCATGGGGACACGTAACAAGTCCATGTCCCCGCCGTCTCGCCGGCCGTCTTGTTTCAAACGTTGGTCTCCCCGTGTATAAATAAAAAGCGTCAGACGGCAATCTCGCTGTTACATTGACAGGCAACGAGGATTCTGATATTTTTTCCGCCTCTCGGCGCTATCGTCTAGAGGCCCAGGACGGGTGGTTCTCAGCCATCAGACCGGGGTTCGAATCCCCGTAGCGCTACCAGCCTGTTTTCTGGTTTTTCCCCGCCTACTATTGGTGTTATTCGCTCCTAGCGATGACAATCTTCTATAGGCAAGTTCGGGTGATATTGAAAGCATCTCCGTTTCCGTGATTTGTGCGATATTCGAGGGAGGGTGGCACGGCGCCAGTCCCCGCAACGCCCGCAGCGGAAGGGGTTCCCCACGGGGGGATGGGTGGAGCGAGGACGGACGGGGACGCGCCGTGACAGGACCCTATTCCCAGTCAATGTTATCCCGGAAATGGAGATGCTATCGGTGATATTTTATTTATGGCGCTCACATTTGTTATAATACTCTAGTCAAAAAGTTTGGAGGCCATCGATAAGGCGCGATATGGAGGGAACATGTCCAAGAAGTCGATAAGACAGCCTGCTGCACTTGGCTTTTATGCGAGCGAATGTCGGGCAGAACGGATAGAGGAATATATAAGGGGTTTTGAAGTCGGCGCCGTGCCATCGAAAATTGTTGCCGGAATTGTCCCTCATGCCGGCTGGATATTTTCAGGAGCTGTGGCGGCAAAAGTTTTTAAATGTTTTAGGGAAAAGCGCAACCCAGCGACATTTATCCTGCTCGGAGCTATCCATAGATGGGGCGTTTTAAAAAATTCGGTTGACGCTCATGGTTCTTGGGCAACGCCGTTGGGAAACGTGGACGTGGATGAGCAAGTCGCTTTGACTTTGATAAGCTCGCCCGACATACATTTGGTTGAGGATCCGAGAGCGCACATAGACGAGCATTCCTTAGAAGTCCAGCTGCCGTACATCAAATATTTTTTTCCCGAAGCGAAGATCGTCCCCATTGCCGTTGTCTCCGATAATAAGTCCGCTTTATTCGGACAAAAAATAGGTGAAATAGCCGCTCAAATCGATAAAGAAATCGTTGTCATCGGCACCACGGATCTGACTCACTATGGCGATGCTTATGGATTTGCCCCTCATGGATACGGCCTTGAAGCCTTGAAGTGGCTAAAAGAAAACGATGCCCGCATGATTGACCTGGCTTTAAGGATGAAAGCGGAGGAGATCGTCGAAGAAGCCGCCAAGCACTCTAACGCCTGCGGTTCGGGCGCTCTAGCGGCCGCTGTTTCCGCCGCAAGGGCCATGGGCGTGAAAAAAGGATTGTTGGTGGACTATACGACAAGCTTCGATGTCTCAAGAGAAAAGAAATTTTTCATGGGGGTCGGATACGCCGGCATTGTTTTCTAGATTGCCGAAATTAAAAGAGGCCGTCATATTCACGAATAGCGATTTTTCCTTCAAGATGGAAGCCGCCGCTTTTGAGATCATCTTCAAAGAGCTAAGATATGCCAAAAGGCTTAGAGCTTGTCTGATTGGCTGGAAGGAGAGGCCATCATGAAAAGATTTCAGCCGGGACATAGGTTGCATCGTTTTTTGAGTTGGATGTTACTTTTTTTTCTAGGAGCGCCGTTTTTCTTTACGGCTTCCGCTCATGGCGAAGACCTCAACATTCTCATCGAGAAGCTTGAAAAAGCGCTGCTTAAAAACGGCCCGAATGAGCCTTGGGCTGAAGAATTGAGCCGGGCTCTCGGTCGGCTGAGGGAAATCAAGGCGAAGCTAAGCCAACTGAAAGCTTCCATCGCCACAAGCTATATGGGGGATATGGCCGGGGACAAATACCGACATATAGTGGGGCTCGAAACCAACATCAATAAAGATGTCTACCCCCAAGCCATGCGTTTCAAAGCGGGAACGATGCTCTCTATCAAGAACGGTCAGATGCAGGATGAGGTAACGACTCTGCTTTTAAACCTCGATTACTACCTCTCGCCGGATATCGAGATCTATGGATTTATCGAGAGATTCACAGACACATTCATGAGCATTAAGGGGCGCTACGAGACAGGCGTGGGTCTCAAGTGGGAATTCACGGCCGCCGATCCCACAAGAAAGGAACGTATTGTCGGAGAAAAGCACCTTAAAGAAAAAGATGAAAAAAGTTTTATCGGCGAGACGCTCCCGCGTCTTGAGGATTCTTTCAGGCACTATTTACAAATACAGGAGCGTCCGGAGAGTCCCCAAAAAGACGTCAAGTCTTCGGCCGGTTTGGAATCCGCACGGGAGCTTTTAGAAGCCTTGGAAAAAGAGCGGAAAAATATCGAAGCGGCTCTCGAAAAGAACCGGTCCAGGATATCGGGCGGGATGGCGATCTCGCTTTTTTCAGAAATAGAGCAAGCCGAAATTGAAACTCCCATCGAAAATATCAACACTCTCGCGGAACTCGGCAGCTACAAATACTCTTTGGAGGGAAGCCAACGCTTCCGAATCGTCTTCCGACCTTCGCTGAATTACCGTGTCTTTGACAACTTGACTTTGAATACCGCTTTTTATTTCAAGGCGCCTCTGGGGAAACGTTTAAACGTCGACGGGAAACTGGACTTTCGTTATGATTTAATGACCAGCGCCCAGCTTAAAATACCGACCGATCCGTCCTGGGGAGGGGAAGCGTCTTTGATCCTGGAATACAGAAGGAGCTTCGACAACGTTCCGCCCAGATTGCCCGACCAAAAAATTCAGGAATTTAAGGCGCTGGGCGAATTATTGGCGAAACCCGTAGCGCAAAATTATCATGATATCTTCGCCGCCAAGATCAGCATCAGTTTCTAAAAATTCTTGGCTTTCCCGAGAACATCGTGACCCGCCGCAAAAAAGAAATCCCTGCAATTTAAGGTTGATATTTATATGTTTCTTTGATATAAAAATCACCTGGAAAAAATGAATTTCCGCAACCATGACCAAAGTTGCCTGTAATCACAAATGGATCATGACCAATATCCGCAACGGATATCTGGTCATCGAGGGATGCTTCCACTGCCGAAACAGGATTTCTTTCTTTTCGGAGGAGCCGGTTCCGCCTATTGATGATTATCAAGAGGGGGCGCATTTTTGGAGTCATCTGGGAAGCTATCAGGCATCTAAGTTCGACCTCAAATGCGAGAAATGCTCGAAAGAAGTCTCTTTGAATGAAGTCACGGCGATGATGTTATGCATGAAATGCAATCCGGAGTGCGGCGTTTTCAAGGTCAGCTCAGGGGAACGTGATCGAAAGACCTGGGTCTATGTCGCTCTCTGCGCCAATACGTCTCATCTGTCCAGAAAATGCATTCCGGAAGCGGGCCTCCGGGCATTGAACGAATATTTCAATTATGATCTTCAGGATCCCTTGAAAAAAATTGTCGTCGTACCTTGCGCCTTGCGCAAGTCTGCAGATACGTGTCAAGGAATCGTGCTTGCGGACGTCGGTTTGACGGAGCTTTATTAAAGAATAAAGGAAAGGTAAAAAATGAAAGTTTCCGAGCTTGTGGAAAAGGGCAGCTTTAAGGCTTTTAACGAGCCTGGGGACAAGGAAATCCAGGGAGTCTATATCTCCGATATGGTCAGCGATATCATCGGCATTGGACCGGGAAACTTATTAATCACCCTCCAAACACACAAGAACTTGATTGCGGCCGCCAACCTTGTCGATGTTGCGGCCGTCGTCTTTTCCCGGGGTAAGACGCCGACGGAAGATGTGATTGCCCTGGCCAGCAAAGTGGGAATAGGATTGCTGGGATTCGATGGAGACACCTGGACGCTGGCCAAGAAACTCTACGAGCTCGGCATTAGGTAACGGGTTGTCGTTTTCATTCCAGACATTCAATTTGTCATAGGCAGGAATCCTAAAGTGCCTGCTGTATTAGCTTTTAGTAAAGATTCACGCAAAAGGAAGTAATGCCATGTCCGAGGACGGCCTATCTGCGCTCATCCAGGAATTCAAAGGTGAACGAGGCGATCTAATCCCCGTCCTGCAAAAAACTCAAGACCTCGACGGCTACCTGCGTCCGGAGGCCATTCGAATGATCTCCAGATGGCTCAAGATATCTGAAAATGAGATCTACGGTGTCGCGACCTTCTATGCCCAATTCCGATTTCACCCTCCGGGCCGGCACCATATTAAAGTTTGTCTTGGAACGGCCTGCCATGTTAAAGGCGGGGAACAGATTCTGGCGATAACCAAGCAGCGTCTTGGCGTCGAGCCGGGCGAAACAACGGCCGATGGGAAATATGATCTTGACCGTGTGGCCTGCTTGGGGTGTTGCGCTCTGGCTCCGGTGGTAGCGTTTGGTGACAAAATCCATAGTCAAATGTCGGTGCTAAAAATTCAAAGGCTTTTCGATGAGCAAAAAAACGATTGAGTGCCGCCGCCGTCAGGCGGTTGCCAAATGGGAAGAACTTCAAAATAGCCCCCTGCCGTTTATTTATATCGGAGCCGGGTCCTGCGGATTGGCGGCGGGAGCTGCGGACACGCAAAAAGCCGTCGAAGAGTATCTGCAAATTAAAGGAATAAACGCCCGGATCATTCAAGTCGGGTGTATCGGACCGTGCTATTTAGAGCCACTCATGGATGTTCAGATGCCCGGCAAACCGCGCATCAGCTATGCCAACGTGGCAGCCAAAGACACGGCCAAAATCCTTGATGCCTTCTTTGAAAAAGGCGAGATCACGAAGAATCACCTCGCCGGGCATTTCGGAGATGGCGAGCTCGACGGCATTCCCCGCTTTTTCGATATGCCGATGTTGAAGCCGCAGGTTCGGATCGTGCTCCGGAACTGCGGCCTCATCGATCCGGACGACATAGATCAGTACTTGGCCAGGGATGGTTATAAAGGCTTCGAAAAGTGCTTATCCATGACCTGGATGGACGTTCTGGATACGGTTAAGCGGTCGGGCATCCGAGGACGCGGAGGCGCAGGTTTTCCCACATGGCGAAAATGGGCGACATGCCGGGAAACGAAAAGCGACGAGCGCTATCTCATTTGCAATGCCGATGAAGGCGATCCGGGGGCGTTTATGAATCGGTCCTTGATCGAAGGCGATCCCCATGCCGTCCTCGAAGGCATGCTCATCGCCGCCTATACGATCGGCGCTTCCCAGGGATATGTTTACATTCGGGCCGAGTATCCCTTGGCCATCAAACGCTTGAAAAAAGCGATTGTTCAAATGCGCGAAATGGGCCTTCTGGGCCGGGCCGTCCTTGGGTCTGATTTCAGCTTCGATATCAAAATAAAGGAAGGGGCCGGCGCTTTTGTCTGCGGAGAAGAAACCGCGCTCATCGCCTCGATCGAAGGAAAACGCGGAATGGCTCGAACGCGTCCGCCCTTTCCCGCCGTCGAAGGCCTTAAAGGCAAGCCGACGATTATCAATAACGTAGAAACTTTAGGGACTCTTCCCCATATCCTCCGCAACGGAGCCGAATGGTATGCCGGCTACGGGACGGATACGAGCAAAGGCACCAAGACATTCTCCTTGGTGGGAAAAGTCAGACGAACGGGATTGATCGAGGTTCCGCTCGGCATCAAACTCCGTGAAGTGATTTACGATATCGGGGGTGGAACCCAGAAGCCCTTTAAAGCCGTCCAAAGCGGGGGTCCTTCCGGCGGATGTCTCTCCGAAGAATTTCTGGATACACCGATCGATTACGAACATTTGGCTGAAGCCGGTTCCATTATGGGTTCCGGCGGTCTCATCGTGGTCGATTCCGACACCTGCATCGTCGATATGGCTAAATATTTTTTGTCTTTTACCCAAAAGGAGTCGTGCGGAAAATGCGTTCCCTGTCGGGTCGGAACCCGGCACATGGTCGATATCCTGGAAAAGATATGTGACGGCAAAGCTGATCTTTCGGATTTGGACAAGCTGGAGAGGCTTGGCCAGACCGTCAAAAATGGGTCGCTTTGCGGATTGGGCGCTACGGCCCCCAATCCGGCTTTGACATCTCTCAAGTATTTTCGGCCCGAATTCATATCTCACGTCAAGGATAAGAGATGTCCGGCTATTGCTTGTAAGAACCTCGTTGTTTATAGGATTATTTCCGGAAAATGCACGGGTTGCCAACGGTGCGTGAGGGTTTGTCCGACCGGCGCTATCAGCGGTCCAAGGTCCGAGCCGCATAATCTGGACCCATCCAAATGCATTAAATGTCGTTCCTGTTATGAAATCTGCCGTTTCGATGCTATCGCCGGAGACGCTATTATTATCGAATCATAGATTTTTGGGTCTTGGAAAGATTTGTGGAGCGAAGGTATGAGGCTCGGTTTCAACTTTAAAAATTAAGGTTAACCCATGGCGCGAAAAGAACCTCGGACACTGACAATGGAAATCGACCACCGAAAGGTTTCCTTTCCGGAAGGCGTCACCGTCCATCGAGCCGCCGAGTTGAACGGTGTTTATATTCCCTCTCTCTGTTCCCACAAAGATCTGTCGCCGTTCGGCGGCTGTCGGTTGTGCACGGTGGAAATCGAAGGGATGCGCGGCTATCCTTTATCCTGCAACGCGACCGCCCGGGAGGGGATGAAAGTCCTGACGGACACGGCCATGCTTCGGGAACTGAGGAAAGAAATCTTGAAACTTATCCTCAGTGAGCATCCGTCGAGCTGTCTGGTCTGCGCTGAACGAACCGAATGCAAAGATTACCAGGGAACGATTCGAAAGAGCGGTGTGGCGACGGGCTGTCGTTTTTGTCCGAATGACGGTCAGTGCGAACTGCAGGACCTGGTGGAAAAAATCGGCGTGACGGAAATTGATTATCCCATCGACTATCATGGCTATGAACCCGAACATGACGATCCTTTTTACGACAGGGATTATAATATTTGTATTCTCTGCGGTCGGTGCGTTCGAATGTGCCAGGAAGTTCGTGGGACCGGCGTTTTAGCCTTTACCTATCGCGGTCCTCGGGCCAAGATCAGCCCGGCGTTCGGTCGGAGCCATACGGAAGCGGGCTGTGAATTTTGCGGAGCTTGCGTCGATGTTTGCCCGACAGGCGCCCTGGCGGATAAAGTCTCCAAGTGGGATGGAAAACCCGACGGCTATCACGTCTCCACGTGTCCCTTCTGTGCCATCGGGTGTCAGGTTGAGCTCGCCTATAAAAACGGCAGATTTTCCAAGGCCAAGGCCAGCTTAGACCCGGAAGTCAACGACGGGCAGTTGTGTGTCAAGGGCAGGTTCTGCCTGCCGGAAGTGACCCATCACTTCGAACGGGCGAAAAAACCGATGTTGCAAAAAGGAAATTATTTCCGGGAAGTCTCGTGGGAAGAAGCTTTGGAGAAAGTCGCCGGCGAGCTTAAGGGAATCGAACCCGATGAGTTTCTGGTGCTCGTTTCGCCGGATCTCACCAACGAGAGCCTCTTTGCCGCTCAAAAGTTTGTCCGGGATTGCTTAGGATCGAATGCCATTGACTCAACCGCGCGGATAGAGCTTGGGGGAGGGTTGGGTCTTTGGTCAAAGCTTTTCTCCTTGCCCATTTCCATTAAGGACATCGTCCGAGCGGATGTGATTCTGGCCGTCGGACTCGACAGCCGCTTTAATTTCTCGGTGGTCGGCACGAAGGTTCGACAGGCTCTTGATAGGGGCGCCAAATTGGTGACGATCGATCCTCGCGACAGCAATTTAGCCCGTTATACGGATGATTGGCTGAGTCCCAGGCCGGGTCAAGAAGGGCGGCTTCTAAAATTTTTTGCCGATGGTCTCGCCGGCAGAAGTCCCGATCCTCGCTCTGTGGCTAAAGAAACATCCGTCGCTATCCGGTTGTTGGAAAAGGCTCTCAAAATCATTTCTTCGAGCACGGACTTGACGGTGATTATCGGTCCCCAGGTATTTCATTATGGAAATAACGAAGCCCTTGTGTCTAGCCTGATGACGTTGGCCGAGCAAAAAAATATAAATTTCATCCCCCTCTATTTCGGCGCTAATGCTCGCGGCGCGCTGGAGATGGGAGTGTTTCCGGAAATAGGTCCGGGCGGGACGCCGAGCCGCAGGAAGGGCCTAGGTTTGGCGGATATGGTCAACGGTTCAAAACGGCCAAAAGTGATTTATCTTGTCGGCGATATCTCCTTTTTTGAAAGACCGGACTGTGATTTCCTGATCGTTCAAGATATCTATCTCCCTCCTTTCAAAGTCGATGCCTTTCTTCCGGCGTCCACGTTCGCCGAAACCGGCGGCACATTGGTGAATATCGAAGGCAGAGTCCAGGAAGTCGTCCCGGTCGAAGCTCTTCCGGAAGGGGTTGTGGCCGGATTCATGCGCCCCGATTGGCGGATCTTTTCCGACTTGGCCGATTCTTTGAAGTGTCCGGCGATGAATTATAAAACGGCTCAGGATATCATCAAAGAAATACGGAAAGCGGTTCCGGATTTTCCAGCGAGGATGAATCGAAAACCGCGACGGATGAAAGCAATCGATGACTTGAGCATGGAGAAATCAACCGCGGGAAAAATAGCGGAAGGCGATTTCTTGTTGGTCGCGGAACCCGGCGGCTACCGCCATCGCGGGGTCGATATCTCGTCGAAAGTCGGCGGCTTGGGCGAACTCACTCTTGAAGAAGGATTCCGGATGCACCCGGACGATATCGATTCGCTAGGCTTAAAGAACGGCGACCGTCTGACTCTATCGTTCGACAGCGGCAAAATCCGTGCCACGGCTGCCGTCAAACGGGATCCCGAATGTCCCCGAGGCGTCATTTACTTCACACGACCGGTCGTCTTTGGCGGACTGAAACATCGGCGCGAACTCTGGCCGTTTTATGTTCTCAAAGAAAATCCGATTCGAGTGAACATAGCGAGGATATGAATGTATAAAATCATTGAACGGCGGATGATTGTCCCGAATTTGCATGAATTCACGGTGCTCGCGCCGGCCGTGGCTGAATCCGTGAAACCCGGCAATTTTGTCATTGTTCGACCCGATTCCTACGGCGAGCGTATTCCTTTGTCCGTCGCAGACTGGGACCGAGGCGCCGGGACGGTGACGTCCATTTTTATGCAAGTGGGCGGATCGACCGCCAAGCTGGCCCGGCTGAAACCAGGGGATGCGATTCCGACTTATGTCGGACCGCTGGGCAAAGAAACCGTGATCGACACTTTCGGCACGGTCCTTTGTATCGGCGGATGCTATGGTATTGGATCCATTTTCCCGATCGCCCGGGCGCTCAAAGAAGCCGGGAATAAAGTTTGTGTGCTTCTCGAGGCTCGAAGCTCTTTTCTCCTTTATTGGGAAGACAGATTGACGAAAGTTGCGGATAAAGTGTTCGTCATCACCCGAGATGGAACGAGGGGCCAAAAAGGGCATATCGACAAAATCCCAGAATTGATGCAGCGGGCCGGACTCCTTCCCAATTTAGTCATTGTCAATGGCTGCACGTTCCAGATGATGCGGGTCTCCATGGTGACGAAACCTTTGGGCTGGAAAACGATCGTCAACATGAACCCGATCATGATCGACGGAACGGGAATGTGCGGAGTCTGCAGGCTGTCTGTGGGGGGAAAGACCAAGTTTGCCTGCGTCGATGGTCCTGATTTCGATGGCCATGAAATCGATTGGGAGGAATTCTTGGCGCGGCGCAAGAGCTATAATCCTGAAGAGGTTGATCCGCTCCGCACGTCGAGCTGCCAGTCTCATTTTTAATCCGCATGATCACGATGGCCTAGAGGAGGTTGCCGAGAGTGGTTGAAGAAAAACCCGAAAAGAAAAAGATAGACCTGAATCGGCGGGCCATGCCCAAGCAGAAACCGTGGGAACGCATAAAGAACTTCGACGAGGTGGCCTTGGGGTACCTGACTCAAGCCGCCGTTGAGGAAGCCTCTCGTTGTTTAAACTGCAAAAAGCCGTTCTGCAATCAAGGCTGCCCCGTTGGGATCGATATCCCCGGCTTTATCAAATGCATTGTCGGCGGTGACTTTGCCTCCGGAGTTAGAAAAATAAAAGAAACAAACGCGTTGCCGGCTATTTGCGGCCGGGTTTGTCCTCAGGAAGAGCAATGCGAAAAGACATGCGTCCTGGCCAAAAAGGATGCCCCTATTGCCATCGGTCGGCTGGAGCGGTTCCTGGCTGATTGGGAAGCCGCGGCAGGAAAGATCGAAACGCCGGCCATGGCGCCCAAGACCGGAAAGAAAGCGGCGATTGTCGGCGCCGGACCCGCCGGCATTACCGTGGCCAACGACCTCGTCATTCACGGTCATGACGTGACCATCTTTGAGGCGCTCCATGAGTGCGGCGGCGTCTTGATCTATGGCATTCCGGAATTCAGGCTCCCTAAAGCGATCGTCAATCGCGAAGTGGAATACGTCAAGAGCCTGGGCGTGAAGATCTATACGGATTTCGTGGTGGGGAAAACCCGGACGGTCGATCGACTCCTTGAGGAATTCGATGCCATCTTCGTCGGCTCGGGCGCAGGGCTTCCCTGGTTCATGGAGATACCCGGCGAGAACCTCAACGGCGTCTATTCGGCCAACGAATACCTGACCCGCGTGAATTTGATGAAGGGTTTTCGGTTTCCGGAGTATAAAACGCCGGTGAAACGGCCGTCCCGCGTGGCCGTCGTCGGCGGTGGAAATGTGGCCATGGACTCGGCGCGAACGGCCGTTCGACTGGGCGCCGATGAAGTGCATCTTGTCTACCGTCGAAGCAAGGCTGAGCTGCCGGCCCGCGCTGAAGAAGTGGAAAATGCGGAAGAGGAAGGAGTCATCCTCGATATCCTCACTCTGCCCGTTCGCCTCATCGGCGACGAGAATCGCTGGATCAAAGAGATGGAATGTTTGAGAATGGAATTGGGCGAGCCGGATGAATCGGGCCGGCGAAAACCGGTTCCGATCAAAGGATCCAATTTTTTTGTGCCGTTTGATGCCCTCGTTATGGCCATCGGCAATAGCCCTAATCCGCTGATCCCGATGACCACGCCGGGATTGGAAATCAGCAAAAAAGGTGGTATCGTAACCCATCCTGAGACGGCCCGAACATCAAGGCCTAATATTTGGGCCGGCGGGGACATCGTCAGGGGGGCCGCGACGGTGATCAGCGCCATGGGTGACGGGAGAATCGCAGCCGCGTCCATGCACAAATATCTTATGAATCAGGAGTGACTATGAAATTGCACGAGATCAAGGATATTCTCCAGTGTGAAGTTCTGACGGGAGAAGATGATTTGCATATCGATGTCCATCAAGTTGTGGCTTCGGACGGCATGAGTGAAATCTTGGCCTTTGCCAAGTCCAGGGAATTGATGATCACCGGCCTGACCAACATCCAATCCATCCGCACGGCGGATATCGCCGGAGTCAGCGCCGTCATTTACTGCCGGGGAAAACGTCCGGACAAAAAGGTGATCGAATTTGCCAAGCAGAAACGGATCCCTGTCCTTGTGACGAAGATGGTCATGTTTGATATTTGCGGCATGCTTTATAATCGGGGCCTCAAAGGCGTATCTTAATGGCCGTTGAGTTGCTGCGAGAAAGCTTTGAAATTCAGGGATTGAATTTTGACAAGGCCGGCGAGGTGTCCGGGGAAATCAAGGTGATTCTCAGAGATCTCGGTATCGAAGCAGCCAGTCTCCGACGCCTTGTCATCGTGGCTTATGAAGGAGAGATGAATGTGGTCATGTACGCCCATCGCGGAACGATAATCCTCATCTTAACCGATGAAGATGTGAACCTGGAGATCACGGATGAAGGTCCGGGAATCCCGGACCTTGAGTTGGCCTTGCAGGAGGGATATTCGACGGCATCGGACGAGATGCGTGAGATGGGCTTCGGCTTCGGCATGGGCTTGCCGAACATGAAAAAAAACTCCGACGAATTCAGGATCGAGTCAGAGGTCGGGAAGGGCACCTCGGTCTTCGCCAAAGTAAGACTGAATTCGAATGTATGAATTAAAGCACGGTTTCAAGATCAACGCGGAAAAGTGCAATGGCAGGATGCACTGCATGCGAGCCTGTCCGACCCATGCCGTTCGCGTGAAAAACGGCAAGGCGAACTTGATCCCCGAGCTGTGCATCGATTGCGGGCTTTGTCTCGGAGTATGTCCCACCGGGGCCATCTCGGCGACGACGATCTCGTTTGCGGAGCTGGACAGGTTCAAATTCAAGGTCGCCGTGGCTTGCCCGGCGCTTTTTGCTCAATTCGGCCTGAAAGATACCCCGGCCCAGGTGGGAGGAGCTCTCCTGGACCTGGGCTTCGATGCTGTTTGGGAATACTCTATCGACATTGAGCTGATCGATCGAGCAATAACGGATTGCGTTAAAAAATGGCCCGGGCCGTTTCCCCTGATATCCAACTCCTGTCCGGTCATAGTTCGCTTGATCCAAGTCGCTTATCCGACTATGGTCGAACAGCTGATCCCCGTCGAGGCGCCGCGCGAAATCGCCGGCCGGGAATTGAAGCGCAAATATTCTCACGAACTCGGGCTGAAATCGGAAGAAATTGCCGCCATCTATATCGCGCCCTGCCAGGCCAAGACGATATCCATCCTTCAACCCGCAGAAGAAGCGAAAAGCTATTTGGACGGAGCTATCGGCATTTCTGAAATTTACAACAACGTTCTCAATAAAATGAGAAAAAGCAAAAATACCGAGGAAAGCCCCAGGAGCAAATTTGGCCTGGGCGAATTTTTTCATTGGGGAGCTCTCGAAGGAGAATTTCCCAAGCTGTCGCGAGAACATTACCTCCCTCTCACGGGATTGACGGATGTCATGAAGGTTTTCGATGATATCGAAAAAGGCAAAATTCGCAATATCGAATTTTTAGAGTGCCATGCTTGCCCGGGAGGATGTATCGGGGGGAACCTCACGGTCGAGAACCTCTATGTGGCACGAAGCAAAAACCTTCGTTTGATTGCCAGCATGCCAAAACCTTCACTCGAGTTCGAGAAAGAAATCGAAAGGCGGTATGTTGCGGAGGATTTTTCGTTGAGAGCTTCCATTAAGCCCCGTCGGATCGAAGGAGAGGTGGTTGACCTTCGTGAGCGAGTCACGAGAAGAAAGAGAGCTGACGAATTACTCAAAGGCCTTCCGTTGCTCAATTGCGGCTTATGCGGCGCTCCGACGTGCAAGAACCATGCCGAAGACGTGGCCGCATCACGTGCCGACCTGAGTGATTGCGTTTTTCTATCGCCTGACCGAATCGACCTTTTAAGGATATTTTATAAAAAATAGATGCTGTCTCGATTGATTTCAAGGAGCTAGCGTCTATCGTCCGAGCTCTCAAGATTCTATTTTCAGGGCAGAGGCAAAGCTTGCTAGCGGCGTCTGGGCATGGTCCCGTCGTTACAGGGCTCGTCCTCCTCATAATTTCTGGCCATTTCAGGATCGGGGGCTTTTGTACAAAACGGCAGAGGCTCCATTTCTTTTTTGCAACAAACGGGAATCGGTTCTCCCTTTTTGAGCGTTATTTGGGTGTGGCATTCCCCGCATTCATATGTTAGATTGCTCATCGCAGTTCTCCTTCCTTCATGAGTGGTCGAATCACGTCTAAAGTAGCATTCTCAAGATGCATAATCAAGGCTTTGAAAACGATCGCCCTTTTGACATCCTGAAATTGCCTAGACCATATTTCTTTTCAATATACTCAGAAAGAGATCGGGGAGTAAAAAATGGTGAATCTGGAAAGGCAGATGAAGCTGTGTTAAAATAATTTGACTTTTGGAGCCGACACTGATGTCAATATCGCCATCGGGAATAGATTCCGCCGAAAAAGAAAAAAGGGCCGCGGCCGGCAATTCCGTCATCGCCGCCCTTTTGCTGACTTCCATGAAATTGGCCGTCGGGCTGGTTACGGGAAGCTTGGGCATCTTGGCGGAAGCCGCCCATTCCGGCCTGGACCTGGTGGCGGCCTTTGTCACTTTCATTGCTGTGCGCGTGTCCGACAAGCCCGCGGATCACGAACATACCTACGGTCACGGAAAAATCGAAAATTTTTCCGCGCTGATTGAGACCATCCTACTGTTCATCACCTGCGCCTGGATCATTTATGAGGCCGTGCGGCGCATGTTCTTCCAAACTATAGAAATCAACCCGAGTCTCTGGGCCTTCCTGGTCATGGCCGTTTCCATCTGTGTCGATGTCAGCCGCTCCCGGATGCTTTTCAGAACCGCCCGGAAGCATCACAGCCAGGCGCTGGAGGCCGACGCCCTTCATTTTTCAACCGACGTCTGGAGTTCGAGCGTGGTCATCGGCGGCCTGACCCTGGTCTGGCTGGGGAAGAATGTCTTTCCGCGCGGCGCGCATATTCTTTACCGGGCCGACGCCGTCGCGGCCTTGGGCGTGGCCTTCATCGTCCTTTTTGTGAGCTACAAGCTGGGCAAGCGAACCGTGGATGTCCTTTTGGATCGCGCTCCCGACGGCTTGCCGCAGAGAATCAGCGAGGCCGCCTCCGCAGTTGAAGGCGTGATGAACATCGGCCAGGTCCGGGTGCGGCGCTCGGGCCCGGGCGTCTTCGTGGACATGACCGTGGAAGTCGACCGCAACCTGTCTTTTGAGCGCACTCACGCCATCGCCGAAACCGTCGAGAACCGTGTCCAGGATGTCGCGCCGGGGGCCGACGTCGTCATTCACACCGACCCGCGTGAAGTCGAGCGGGAGACCATGGCCAAGCGCATCCGCGCGGTCGCCTACAGAAATCAAATGTACATTCATAATATCAGTCTCCACGAGGACAAGGACCGGATCTATGTCGATCTTCACCTCGAAGTCGACGACCATCTGTCGCTTCTCCAAGCCCACGAGATGGCCAGCCACATCGAAAAAGACCTTCACCAGGACATGCCGGAAATCACGCAGGTGAACACTCATATCGAATCCCGGGGCACCGGTATAGACGACGGCCGGGACGTGACGGCCCAAGAGGCCGAGCTTGTGAAAAAAGTCAAAATGATCACGGACGAAATCGCCGGGCCGTCCCAATGCCACGACGTCATGGTCCGCCGGCGCGGCGAGCTGGTCTCGGTCTCCCTGCACTGCCATTTCAAAAAAGAGCTATCCATCATCCAGGTTCATGAGATATCGACACGCATCGAGGAACGTTTGAAAAGAAAGATTTCCGGCCTCGACCGGGTGCTCATCCACGCCGAGCCGCACGGGAACTCGCAGAATTAGCCAAATTATATTTAAAAAAGGAGGAGGCATGGGAGGCTTTTTTGGCGTTGCGCTAAAACGGGACGGCATCGCTGAGCTTTTCTACGGCACGGATTATCATTCCCACTTGGGAACGAAGCGGGGAGGATTGGCGGTCGTCCGGCCCGAGGGATTTGTCCGGTCGATTCATGACATCGAAAACGTTCAGTTCCGTTCGGCGTTCGATCCAGACATCGGCAACATGCACGGCCGATTGGGCATCGGCGTCATCAGTGATTACGACGATCAGCCGGTCCTGGTCCGGTCCCACCTTGGCGAATACGCGATCGTCACGGTTGGCGCCATCAAGAACGCTGATGCACTGGCCGCCGACGCCCTCCGCCGCAGGCGCCTCCATTTCGCCGAGACGAGCGGAGGCGGGATCAATCCGACCGAGCTCGCGGCCACGCTGATCAACCAGGAAGACAGCTTTGAAGCCGGGATCCATAACCTGCAGAGCTCTATCGAAGGATCATGTTCTCTATTGATTTTGACGGAGCAGGGCATTTACGCCGCGCGCGACCGATACGGCCGGACGCCCGTGGCGATCGGGAGAAATGAGGATGGCTATGCCGTCACCCTCGAAACATGCGCCTTTCCCAACTTAAAGTTCGAGATCGAACGGTACCTCGGTCCGGGCGAGGTCGCGTTCATCACCGCTGACGGAGTCGAGCAGAGAAAAACTCCCGGCGACATCCTCCAGATTTGCGGCTTCCTATGGGTCTATTATGGATATCCCCCCTCGTCTTACGAAGGGATCAACGTCGAATGGGCGAGGTACCGCTGCGGCGCGTTCCTGGCCCGGCGCCATCCGGTCGAGATCGATTTCGTAGCCGGGATTCCGGATTCCGGAGTTGGCCATGGGCTGGGCTACGCGGCCGAAGCTAGAGTGCCCTTCAAACGGCCCTTCGTCAAATACACGCCCACCTGGGCCCGCAGCTTTATGCCCCAGAATCAGGATGTCCGAGACCTCGTGGCCCGGATGAAACTCATCCCCATCCGCGAGCTGATTCAGGGCAAAAGGTTTCTCTTTTGCGAAGATTCCATCGTGCGCGGAACCCAGCTCACAGACACGATCCAACGGCTCTACGACGTCGGGGCTTGTGAGGTCCATATGCGGCCCGCCTGCCCGCCGCTTGTTTATGGCTGCAAGTTCCTGAATTTTTCGATGTCGCGGTCCGAGATGGACCTAGCGGCGCGGCGTGCGATTCGGGAAGTCGAAGGCGAAGAGTCCGGGAATCTTTCGGAATACACTCGGCACGGGACGGAGAAATATGCCGCCATGGAGGAACGGATTCGACGGCGGCTAAACCTGACGACGCTCAAGTATCAGCTCCTCGAGGACTTGGTCGAAGCCATCGGCCTTCCGAAGGACAGGTTGTGCACCTACTGCTGGGACGGCGTCGAAGTCCAAAGGCCGATGCTGCCCTTTCCCGCCTGAAATTTTATTTTTTTTGCCCTTTCCACGCTAGATAGCGCACGAGGTAATCATCGACGACTTTGGTCGGGTTTAAATGCAGGCAGGTCGCGTAATTCTTGAGATGAACCTTGAGATAAATCTCTTCGGGAAGGGCGGCGTAGGTCTCTTCTTCGAAGTTTTTTAAAAGCTCCACGCGCAGCTTCAATTGTTTCGAGATTTCGCTTAGCTCAACGCCCATCTTTTCCCGGATTTCTTTAAGGATGGGCCCGCTGAAGTTCCGATGGGCGATGATCTCTTCTTCGGGCGTTGTTCCCTCTGTGTCGACTTGATCGGCGAACCTTAGCGTCGCGGCCGGCGGCTTGTCTTTGAAGGCAGCCGAAAGCTTGGCGTAAGCCCCTTCCAATTGCTGAAGGATTTTTTTCCTTTTTTTCTCGGAAAATTCCTCGGCCAGAGGCGCAAGGACGATGGAATCCCCGCTATAGACTTTTTTCAGGCGAAGGTAGGCGTTTTTAACATCCCGCAGCGAAGCGTCCGGGCTCAATTCGAGGACCTCAAAATATTTTTTCAAATCATCCCGCGTCATCCGTATCCTCCCGGAATGCTGACCTCCCTGCCCTGAAGGAGATTTTCCACAAAAACTTCGATTTCCTGGGCGCATCCCGTGGCCAGATAGTTCAGCATGAACGGTCGCCGTTCACGGATCGATTTCCAGACGGCGTCATTGTATTCGATGTAGCCCGCGTAGTGGATGGGCACGCCCAGATATTTCATCAGGACGCTTTTGATCGAGGTCCCGAGCAGAATGTCCTGGTTATTGCGGACCATGTTGAGAACGAGATAGATCCGGAAATTGGCCAGCTCGTTGTCTAAAATGGTCCCGATGTAAGAAAAGCTTTCCTTAAGGTAATCGATCAGCTCCTTCAGATTTTTAATCCCGTAGCTCTGCCTCCGGTCCCAAATGTGCTGGACGATCTCCTTGAACCCGAATTCCTTCAGCGTCTGTTTGACTTTCCGGAACAGTGAATTCTTGATGAAATGATACATATTTTCGATGGCGATGACTTCGGGGGCGAGCACGACGATCATTTTATCGGCGATGAGAAAGGTGTCGAGCGTATTTTTGTGGGTGCCGGCGCCCAGGTCAATGATGACATTTTGGGCGTGGAGCTTCATGATCTGTCGGAAGAGCTTCAATTTTTGCGAGAACTTGATGCTATCGGAAGAGATGGAGTGGATGTCGCCCGTAATGAGCGACATGTTTTCAAGATCGGTCTTGACCACAAGGTCGGACAGAGAGGCGCCCATTTCAAAAAAGCTGGTCAACGATTTTTGCGGGCGATTGATGCCGAAAAATGAATGGAGGTTGGCGCCGCCGATGTCCATATCGACCAGGACGACTTTCCGTCCCTTTTTCGCCAGATACGTGCCGGCAGTGCTGGAGATGAACGTTTTTCCTGTGCCGCCTTTGCCGCCTCCGACAGCCCAGATTTCGCCTTCCTTAGCCTTCGAAGTATTCGCCATATCCGTCTAAAAATTGAACATTCGCATTATAAACAATATATAAATTTAGGGGAGACGTCAACTTGGAGGGGTCTTTCCCCTAAGGTTGACCAGGGCGATGAATGAGAACGATATCTGATTTCTGGACGCCGATTTTCGCGTCCTCTTCTAAAGTGAGGACAGAAGCGGGAGACGGGGGAGCTGGGAAGCAAGGATTCGAACCTTGATTTCATGATCCAGAGTCATGAGTCCTGCCGTTGGACGACTTCCCAACTACCGGATTATATTAATAAATTTTTCTTGATTTTTCAACGCCCGCCCAAGCTCTTTAAAATTAAAAACAAACATGATAATATGAACGGCCTATCATGGCCAGAAAAAATTGGATACGTTTGGCTGTCATCTTTTTGCTGACGGCCGTGTTCCTGTTTTTCTTCTTCCGCAAAACGGATTGGAACGAGGTCTTCTTTTACCTGGGCAAGGTTAATCTCGTTTTTTTTATCATCACAATTATCCTGGTGCCGTTGCATTTCTTCACGCGCGCCTTCCGCTGGAAATACCTCCTGATCCACGAGAAAAAGGAGTTGAGGTTTTACAATCTCGTAGCGGGCAATGCCGTCGGCTTCACCGTCACGTTTATTTTTCCCGGAAGGCTGGGAGAGGTCGTGAAACCCCTGTACCTGGCGCGGAAGGAAAATATCCGGACCGGATTCGCTCTCGGCACCGTGGTCGTCGAACGCATCTTCGATATGTTTACGATGTGCTTTCTCCTGGGAGTATTCCTCCTGGCTCGGCCTCTCTATGAATCGAGCTTCAAGTTCGGGACGGAATCATTTAAACACCTCTACCTTTGGGGAATTGTCGGTCTGGGGTTTGCCACCGCTTTGCTCGCCTTCAGCTTGTTTTTTTATTTCTTCCGGGAGAAAGCCTTGCGAGTTGCAGGCTTCTTCCTGAAACCCCTGCCTTTACGATGGCGTGAAAAAATCATTAAGCTTCTCCATGAGTTTATTGACGGCTTGAAGTTCTTCCATTCGTTGGGCAATCTCCTAATTTACGTTGTCTTGTCTATTGTCGTCTGGCTGGGCATCATTTTCCTCTATTGGGTCTCATTCTTTGCTTTCAATATTCGTATTCCTTTTTACGCGATGCTCCCCTATGTCTTCCTGACCGGTGTCGGCGCCTCTTTTCCGACGCCCGGGATGGCCGGCGGATACCATTATTTCAGCAAGCTGGGGCTGACATCGCTTTATGGGATCGATCCCAATCTGGCCGTGGGAATGACGACCGTCGTTCACGCCGTCCAGCTTGTCACGACCTGCCTCATCGGCTATACTATACTTTGGAAAGAAGGGCTGACGGTGTTTCAGCTCAAAAAGCTAGGGGAGAAGGTCGAGTCATGAGGTGTCCATTCTGCGGCCATTCGGAGAGCAAGGTGATCGATTCCCGCGAGAGCAAGAAGGGGATTTCGATCCGGCGGCGGCGGGAATGCCTGTCCTGCAAGCGGCGGTTCACGACCTACGAAAAAATCGAGGAAATCCCCTACATGGTTGTCAAAAAGGACGGCTCCCGACAGCTCTTCGACAGGCAGAAGCTCCTCCGGGGCATGCTGAAAGCTTGCGAAAAGAGGCCGATCGCCGTGAGCAAACTGGAAGAGATCGTCGAGGAAATCGAGTCCAAGCTTCAGGAGCGTCCGGAAAAAGAGTTGAAAGCCTCGGAGATCGGCCAATTCGTTATGGACAAGCTCAAGGCCCTGGATAAAGTGGCCTACGTTCGGTTCGCTTCCGTGTACCAGGAGTTTCGGGATGTCCATGAGTTCAAGCAGGAATTGGAAAACCTCCTCAAAGAAAAATAAATATTTGGGGTCAGATCTATACATCTGACAAAAATTCGCAAACACGTACCGAATTTATGTTAATATCGGAGTCATTTAAAAGAATCGTGAAGACTCGGCATATGTCAGTGGATTTTGATCCTCCGAAATAAGACTATGATTAAAAAAATCAAGCCTGTGACTCGGATTATCAAGATCGAAGGAGAAATCCGCCGGATGATGCGTGAAGTCCTTTCCGAGCGCCACGAAATGCCCGGCCTGGACGGCGGCTGGGTTCCGTTCATCGATGTCTACGAAAAAGACAACGAGCTGATTGTCGAAACTGAAGTTCCGGGCCTGTCGGCCAAGGAGATCGTCATTTCGCTCTTTATGAGCCGGATCGAAATCAAAGGCATCAAAAAAGAAGGGCCCGTTCAAGGCTCCATCAAATATTTGCGCCTGGAACGGGAATACGGAGCCTTCCGGCGGATTATCCCGCTGCCGTGCGCCGTGTATCCCGAAAAGGCTAAGGCCTACCTTGAAAACGGCATTTTGACCATCAATCTCAAGAAATTGAAGGAAACGAAAGACAAAGAAGTCGTCGTAAAAATCATAAAGAGCTCGGATTCACTCGGAGGCAAAAATGGCTGAAAAAGATTCCAAAGACACGGATCAATTGGAAGACATCATCGAAGAGAAGGATCAAAAGCTGAGCATTCCGCAGAAGCTTCCTATTCTGCTTCTCCGTGACATCGTCGTTTTCCCCTATATGATCGTTCCTTTATTCGTTGGACGGGAAAAGTCCAAGAACGCCATCGACCATTCGCTGTCTTTGCACCGGATGATCCTCCTCCTGACCCAGAAAGACATGGAGACCGAGGACCCGAAGCGGGAAGAAGTCTATGACATGGGGACGGTCGCCTTGATCATGCGTATGCTCAAGCTGCCGGACGGCCGGATCCGCATTTTGGCCCAGGGTCTAACGAGGGCCAAGATCGAAAGCTTCGACGAGGAAAACGGGTTTCTCGCGGCCCAGGTCAGCGTCGTCCATGAGCCCGAGGCGGCCGAAAAAACGCTCGAGAGCGAAGCTTTGGTCCGCAACGTCAGGAGCGGCCTGGAAAAAGCCACCTCACTCGGCAAAAACATCCCTCCGGAAGTGTTGATCATTGCTACGAACGTCGAAGAGCCGGGGAGGCTGGCCGATTTAACGGCCGCGAACCTTGAGCTTAAGGTCAGCGAAGCCCAAGGCATTCTGGAGATCACCAACCCCGTCCAGCGGCTGAAAGGGGTTTACGAGATGCTGGCCAAAGAGCTCGAGATCCTGGATGTCCAGTCGAGGATCAGTTCCGAGGCCAAGGGCGAGATGGATAAGATGCAGCGGCAGTATTACTTGCGCCAGCAAATGAAGGCCATCCAAAAAGAGCTGGGTGAAGGAAACGAGCTCCAGGAAGAAATCAAGGGCTATCAGGACAAACTCAAAAAGCTCAAGGTGTCCGAGGAAGTCCGTGAAGAGCTGGAAAAGCAGATCAGCCGTCTGGGCCAAATGCATCCCGAATCGGCCGAGACGACCGTGGCCCGCAACTATCTAGACTGGATGTTCATGTTGCCCTGGAACAAGAGCACGATCGATAACCTCGATTTAAAAAAAGCCAAGACGATCCTGGATGAAGATCATTACGGCCTGGAGAAAGTGAAAGAGCGCATTCTGGAATACCTGGCCGTGCGGTCTCTGTCCAAGAAGATCAAAGGCCCGATCCTTTGCTTTGTCGGCCCGCCGGGGGTAGGCAAAACTTCGCTGGGCCGGTCCATCGCCAGGGCGCTCGGCCGGGAATTCATCCGTATTTCGCTGGGCGGCGTGCACGACGAAGCTGAAATCCGCGGTCACCGCCGGACCTATGTCGGCGCGCTTCCGGGGCGGATCATTCAGGGATTGCGCCGGATCGGCTCCAACAACCCGGTGTTCATGATGGACGAAGTGGATAAGATCGGCGCCGATTTCCGCGGCGATCCTTCATCGGCACTGCTGGAAGTCCTCGACCCCGAGCAGAATTATTCCTTCCGAGACCATTACCTCGGCGTGCCGTTTGACCTGTCCAAGGTCATGTTCATCACGACCGCCAACCTCCTCGATCCGATCCAGCCGGCGTTCCGGGACCGGATGGAAATCATCCGGTTGCCAGGCTATACCGAGGAGGAAAAGCTCGAGATCGCGCTTCAGCACCTTGTTCCCAAGCAAGTCAGAGAGAATGCCTTGACACCCAAGCTCATTCAATTCACGAGCGGCGCGATCAAGAAAATCATTTCCATTTACACGCGCGAGGCCGGCGTGCGGAACCTGGAGCGGGAAATCGCCTCCGTCTGCCGCAAGACGGCCAGAAAAGTGGCCGAAGGCCGCAAGAAGCTGAATAAAGTCACCTCGCAAAATGTCGAAGGCTACCTGGGCCCCCCGAAAATCTTCAAGGACCAGGTCCAGAAAAAAGACCAGGTGGGCGTTGTCACGGGAGTGGCTTGGACGGAGACCGGCGGCGAGATTCTTTTTGTCGAGGCGACCAAGATGAAGGGGAAGGGCGGCTTGTTTTTGACGGGCTCGCTGGGCGATGTGATGAAGGAATCCGCCCAAGCGGCGCGGAGCTATGCCCGCGCCCATTTCAAGGAACTCGGCATCGACAGCAAGATTTTCTCCCAGAACGATTTCCATATTCACATCCCCGAAGGGGCCATTCCGAAAGACGGTCCATCGGCGGGGATTACGATCGCGACGGCCCTGATTTCGATCTGCATCAACCGGAAAGTTCGGTGGGACGTGGCCATGACCGGCGAAATCACGCTGCGCGGGAACGTGCTGCCGGTCGGCGGCGTGAAGGAAAAAGTGCTGGCGGCGCAGCGGGCGGGCGTCAAGAAGATGATCCTGCCCGCGGCGAATAAAAAAGACCTCATCGATATCCCTAAAATCGTGAAGAAGGAAATGGAGTTCTTCTTCGTGGAAGAAATCAACGAAGTTTTCGAAAAGGCGCTGGTCAAAGCCAAGGTCAAATAAGATTTTGAACTAGGCGAGGCATGAAGCTCAAATCTTTGGGAGAGAGGGAGCTCATCGCTCTCATCCGCCAAGAATTCTCCGGCCGGAGAAAAGATATTCTTCTGGGCATCGGAGATGATGCTGCCGTCCTCCGGCCGGGAAAATATTTCTCCGTCATCACCAAAGACCTGCTTGTGGAAAACGTCGACTTCATCCGCCGCTTACATCCCGCTTTTTACATCGGCCGGAAAAGCCTCAACGTCAACCTCAGCGATATCGCCGCGATGGGCGCCGCGCCTAAATATGCCCTGCTTGGCCTGGGCCTGCCGCGGGACCTTTCCGTAGAATGGATTCAAGAATTTTTGGCGGGATTCAAATCCGCGGCTCGGCGCGAAAGAGTCGCTCTTGTCGGCGGAGATATTTCTAAAGCGAGCAAAATCACGATCTCGGTGACCGTGATCGGCGAGGGACAAACGATCGTCAGAAGAGACGGCGCTAGATCTGGAGACCTGGTCTTTGTCTCGGGCACTTTGGGCGACGCCAAGCTCGGCTTTATGTTGATGAACCGGGGAGCGACTCTTGGCCGTGATCGGATCACGGACGCCGCGCTTCGGGCGTTCCTCGATCCGGTTCCACGGGTTGCGCTGGGACAAAAAATATCCGGCGGGAAGATTGCGTCCTCGATGATCGACACGAGCGACGGGCTCTCTGTGGATTTGATGCATCTCTGCGAAGAAAGCGGCACCGGTGCGGAAATCGATCTTACGGAGCTTCCTCTTTCCGCCGGAATGAAAGCCTTCGGGGGGAGAAATGCTTTTCGCTATGCGCTTCACGGCGGCGAGGATTTCGAGCTTCTTTTCACCGTCCGGCCGCGAAAAATAAAGGCCGTCGCGGGATTGCAGCGGATACATAAAATCACGCCGATCGGACGGATAATCAGGGAAAAAGGAATTTTCGCAGTTGACCGCCGCGGCCGGAGGATGCCTTTAGCCGTTCGGGGATATGAACATTTTAAATGAGTCGATAAAAAGTCGGATTATTTCCATTTCGCGCGGATCGGGAATCCTCTGGGAACGATCCGGAGACGGCCTCTCTCTACCCAAAAAATAGAGAAATCCAAAAGCTTTTTCCTGGAGATAAGGAAGCATTGGTCTAAGGGATTTTTATTTTAAAAGGAACGAGCCGATAAAGACGAATTCGGCCGGCCCGGCTTGGTAGACCTTCTCTTTCTCCCATTCGACCCAGACCGATCCCATGCTGGTCTTGACTCGGACTTTTTTGTCGGTCAGGTTTTTCAGGATCGAAGCCACGGCCGCGGCGCAGGAGCCGCTCCCCGAAGAGAGCGTTTCTCCGACGCCCCGTTCCCAGAACAGAACGTCGATCTCGCCCCGGCTGAGAATCCGGATGAATTCGATGTTCGTCCGGTTGGGAAAGAAAGGGTGCGACTCGATCTCCCGGCCGATCTGGTGCCACTCGATCCGGGCCGGAAAACGATCGACGAATACGGCGCAGTGGGGATTGCCCATGGACACGACCGTGACCGGGTAGATTTTCTGGTTGATCATCAGCGGGTAATCGATGATCCGTCCATGAAACGAGCCGTCGTCGAAGGGAATATCTTTGGACGTGAGCCGCGGCACCCCCATTTCGATCTTGATCATGAACTGGTTTTGTTTTTTTTCGATCAATTCGCACTCGTGGTTTCCGGCGCTGGTGAGGAAAAGAATCCGTGGCGTTTCAATTTTCTGCTGGGAATAAAGATAGGCCGCGGCGCAGCGCAGCCCGTTTCCCGAGATTTCCGCCTCCGTACCGTCGGCGTTAAAGATACGGAAGTTCACCTGGCCTTTGATCCGGTCCTTGATCGATATCAGGAGCAGGCCGTCGGCGCCGACACCGGTATGACGTTCGCATATTCGCCGGGCTAGGTCGTCGATCTCCGAGACCTCGACTCTGTCATCCTGGTCGATGATAAGAAAGTCGTTGCCCAGGGAATGAAATTTGATGAACTTCATTCACGGGATCCTGAGGGTCACGATAAAATCCTGGGACTGTCCGTCCGCTTCCCGGCGGATGAGCAGGAGGAGGCCGTCTCCGGGCTTGAGCTTTTTCAGGATGCCGTCCCACTCGTCTTCACTGGTCACTTTGCGGCGGTTCACTTCGAGAATGATGTCGCCGGGCTGGATGCCCTTGCGGGCGGCTTCGCTGCCGTTTTCGACTTCGGTGATGAGAAGCCCTTCGCGGGTCCTCAATCCGTAGCGGCGGGCGAGGTTGAGCGTGAGAACCGAGACTGAAAGGCCGATGTCCTTGCCCGCTCCGGCGACGCTGGTTCTTTGTCGTTCCTCTTCAAGCTCGGCAATCGCGGCGGTCACGACCTTTTCCTTCCCGTCGCGAATGATCTTGATTTCGACTTTGGCCCCGGGCGCAATGTCGGCGATCTTCATCCGCAGGTCGTTGTGGTTCTCGATAATCTGTCCGTTGAGCTCGACGATGACATCGTATTGTTTTAACCCGGCTTTATCGGCGGGGCTGCCGGGCTCAACGGAATTGATGAGCGCGCCTTTCCGCGAGTTCAGGTTGAGGAGCTTCTGTGTGTCCCGGTCGATCGGTTGCGGATCGATGCTCACGCCCAGCCAGCCGCGGGTGACTCTGCCTTTTTCCTTGAGCTGGATGACGACTTTTTTCGCCATGCTGGACGGAATGGCGAAGCCGATGCCGATATTGCCGCCGGTGGGGGTGAGGATGTTGCTATTGATGCCGATGACCTCGCCCTTGAGATTGACGAGCGGACCGCCGGAGTTGCCGCGGTTGATGGCCGCGTCGGTCTGGATGAAATCCTCATAATTATTAACGCCCAGGCCGAGCTGCCGGCCTTTAGCGCTGACGATGCCGGCCGTGACCGTATGCTCCATGCCGAGCGGATTGCCGATGGCCAAGACCCATTCCCCGACTTTCACTTTGGACGAGTCCCCCAGCTCGGCGAAGGGAACGTTTTTGGCGTCGACCTTGATCAGCGCCACGTCCGTTCTGGGATCGGTCCCGATGACTTTGGCCGTGTATTCCTCACCCTGGACCGTGTAAACTTTGACCTTGGCAGCTTTTTCGACGATATGGTTGTTGGTCAGGATATAGCCGTCGCCGCTGACGAAAAATCCCGTCCCCTGGATGGTCATTTTATATTCCTGGGGACGCTGCCGCGGGCTTCCGAAGAACCTGTCCCAAAATTCATCAAAGGGGCTGTCTTCAAAACCCATCATCGGTTGTTTTTCGATTTTCTCGCAGTCGATTTTTACAACGGCCGGCCCGACTTTTTCCGAGACTTTGACGAAGTCGAGATCGGGCTTGGCCTGGACCGCCTCGGCGTAGAGATTGGCGCCGAGGGATGACGGGCCATTATCCAAAAAGCTTTTTTCCTGAATCTTCTTCTCAGGCAAATAGATGAAAACATATCCGGCCAGCAGGATGCCTAGGAAGAAGCTGGCCAGCGATATCCAGACAACTTTTTTCATGTTGAAAACCTCCACTCAGTCTTATTCTTGTGCTATCTGCCGTTATTTAATGAGCTTTCAAGATAGCATAAACATTTACAAAATACAAACTTCGGCGGCAGGAAAACCGTTGCATTTCACCGCCGGCAAGGCTAATATCTGTTAGAAGCATCGCCTTTTCCGTGGTTTAAATGGATTCTGAAAAGGAAATGCTTTCCTGTCTCTTCGTTCAAGGAAGGATATGCTGAAAAAGGGTATTTTAATCGTTATCGAAGGAATCGACGGCGCGGGCAAGTCTACCCAAGCCAAAAGTCTATTGCGGAAATTGAAAGCGAGGGGCTTAGACGCGGTCTATTTTTGCGAGCCTTCCCGGGGAAAATGGGGCCGGGAAATCAAGCGCAAGGCCAAGGAGGCGGCGTCTCTTACGCCCGAGCAGGAGCTCGACCTGTTTCTGAAGGACAGAAGAGAGAATGTCGAAAAGAATCTGAAGCCGGCCCTCAAAAAGAAAAGAATCATCGTCCTCGACCGATATTATTTTTCGACAATCGCCTACCAGGGTGCTAAAGGACTTAACCCCCCAAGGATCAGGCGGATGAACGAAAAATTCGCGCCGCTGCCAGACCTGGTTTTTATCCTGGACGTAAGCGCCAGGTGCGGCCTGGCCAGAATCGTCGGCCGCAAAAAGAAAGATGCTCTTTTTGAGCGCGAACGATATTTGGTCAAAGTCCGCCGGATATTTCGCAGCTTCAAAGGCCGCCGCTTCATCCACATCGCCGCCGATCAGGACAGATCGGCAATAAGCCGGTTAATTTTTTCTAGGGTTTTCGATTACATCAAAAAGTCATGCCCTCGCGTCTGAGCTGCTGCCCCGAGGCCAATTTGGTTTTTTCCCGGCATTCTGCTATATTTTTAGCTCATGAGCGAGCCGAAAAAAATCTGGAAGATCCGGATCAGAAAAATCGATAAAAAGCGGTTGCTGAAAAATATTCTGGTCGCGCTCCTTTTTTCCACAGCCCTTCTTTTTGGCAGCGTCCTCGGCCTCTATGTCGCCGTCAAGCAAGCGCTTCCGGATGTTTCCGAGCTCGAAAAATTCGAGCCGAACCTCATGACCACCATTTACGCCGACGACGGGAAAGTCGTTAAGCAAATCGGCGCCGAGAAACGAATCGTCATTTCCTACGAGCAAATCCCGGACATTCTTAAGAAAGCCGTCCTGGCCACGGAAGATCCGCGGTTTTTCAAGCATCACGGCGTCGATATCCGCGGCATAATTCGCTCCTTTAGGGAAAATCTTTTCAACATCTTTCGGAGCGTCAAGTACCAGGGCGGAAGCACGATCACGCAGCAGTTGGCGCGGCGGCTATTCCTCTACCCGCAGCAGACAATACATCGGAAATTGCTGGAGTGGGCCCTCTCGGTCCAGATTGAAAAGAAATACACCAAAGAAAAGATCTTCGAGATGTACTGCAACCAGTTCTATCTCGGGCACGGCGTGTACGGCGTCGAAGCGGCTTCTAACCTCTTCTTCGGCAAAAGCGTCTCCGAGCTGACGCTCGAGGAAGCGGCCCTCATCGCCGGAATTTTTCGTTGGCCGTCGGGCTATTCGCCCTACACGTATCCTGCCCGGACCCTGAACCGCCGCAACCATGTGCTGAAGCGCATGGTCGAGGAGGGCTACATCACGAAAGCCCAGGGCGAAGAAACTATAAAAAAACCCATGAATGTTCTCCCCATCGGCCGGGAGTCTTCCGATTTTGGAGCTTTCTTTTTTGAAGAAGTCCGTCGCTACATCGTCAATGCCTACGGTGAGGATGTGCTCTATCGCGGCGGCCTGAAAATCTACACGACCTTCAGCTCCGTCTACCAACAATTTGCTGAAGACGCCCTGATCAAAGGTCTGAGGGAATTGGACAAGCGGCACGGCTGGCGAAAGGATAAAAAAAATTTGCTGGAGGATAAAGAATTCCAGCAAAAGAAGCAGAAGCTAGAAGACGTCTGGCTGCCGTCCTGGTTGACGCCGAGGGTCGAGGCGGGCAATATTTTAGACGCCGTTGTGCTCGCGGTCGGCAAAAGCGACGCCCAAATCCGGGTGAAAAATTATCTCGGAAAACTGCAGAACGCCGACATCGAGAAATGGACGGGCGCAAAACTTCTCAACAAACTCATCAAAAAGGGCGATATCATCCAGGTCCTGGTCAAAAGCGTCAAAGACGACAAAAAAGAGCTCCAGGCGACTCTGGAACAAGAGCCCAAAGTCGAAGGCTCGTTCCTGGCCGTCGAGCCGCGTACCGGTCAGATCAAAGCCATGATCGGCGGCTATTCGTTCCGGCGAAGCCAGCTCAACCGCGCGACACAGACGTTCAGACAGGCCGGATCTTCGATCAAGCCCATGCTCTACACGGCGGCTCTGGAAAACGGTTTGACGGCCGCTTCCCGGATCCCGGATGAGCCCACGGACTTCGAGGATAAGTGGCAGAAGACGATTTGGTCGCCCAAAAATTACGACCGTCTGTATAAAGGCATCGTCACGCTGCGCAAAGGCATCGAGGAGTCGCGCAACGTCGTCACGGCTAAAATTCTTGACCACATCTCGCCGCAAGTCGGCGTGGATTATTGCCGGAAATTTGGAATAACATCAACACTCTATCCCTATTTGTCTCTCGCTCTGGGAACGTTCGAAGTGAGCCTGATAGAAATGGTTTCCGCCTATACGACGTTCCCTAATAAAGGCGTCCGGATCAAACCGTATTTCATCAGCAGGATCGAAAACAGGGAAGGGAATGTTCTAGAAGAGAATAAGATCGAGGCCGATGATGTCATTTCTAGTCAAACGGCCTACCTGATGACATACTTGATGCAGGGAGTCGTCGAGCGCGGCACCGCCGCTGCGGCCGGCTTCCTGCTCAATGACAAACCCCTGGCGGGAAAGACGGGAACCACGGATAAATATACAGACGCCTGGTTCATCGGCTTTTCCCCGTCGCTCTGCGCCGGCGTTTGGGTCGGATATGACAACAACCAGACGCTGGGCGGAAACGAGGCCGGCGCGGTGGCCGCCCTGCCCGTTTGGACGGAGTTCTTTAAGAACGTCATCGACGACGAAAAGAAGAAAGCCGCCGCGGCCGAGACCGCGCCCCTCCAGGAGAAGTTTGAAATCCCGGCCAATATCCGTTTCGTCGCCATCGACTACAAGACCGGGTTATTGGCGGCTCCATTCTGCAAATGGCGGTTCATGGAGGCTTTCCTGGAAGGAACGGAGCCGGACCGGTTTTGCACTTATGAAGACCACATGCTGATTCTCGATTATGCGGGCACCGAGAGGGCGAAAGAAGAGCACTGATGTCCCCCCTGCCCGTAGCTTCTAATCGCCATTGTCAAGAAATCGGGTCGGCCGGATTTCTCAGCGTATACCTACGCTGCCCCGGACGGCCTCGATCAACCTGACGGAATCGTAGCCGATTCCATCTTTGAACACGGTTTCGATCTTTTCGATGTCGGCGATATCTTTCGTCGGATTCCCCTTGATCAACACCATGTCCGCCTGCATGCCGGCGGCCAGGGTCCCGATCCGGTCCAGCTCGCCCAAGTACAGCGCGCCGTTGTGAGTTGCAATCTTAATCGCCTCCACCGGAGTGAACCCGGCCTCGACGAGCAACTCCAGTTCGCGCTGGTCGCCGAATCCCGCTACCACACCGCCGTAGCCGGTGGGGTCCGGTCCGGCAATGAGCAGCCCTCCCGCCTTCACGAACTCCCGCTCAAACTTCATCTCCTTTTTAAGCAGAGCGAGCATGGGCGAATCTTTGGACTCGTCGATGCGGGCCCGCTGGGTCAGGTAAGCGATCCGGATATCGGGCGCCATCGCGTCCAGGACGCGCTGCTGGAGCGGCGGCCGGTTCGGCACGGAAATCTCAAATACCGGAAGCGTTGAAGTCACAGCCACTTTATGCGCAACCAGGTCGCGGAGTGTTTCCTGGACCTCAGGGCCGGAGACATCCAGCTTGAGAAGCATATCCCTTGTCTCTCGTGAGGGAGGGCAGGTATCGGGCTTTTTTCCGGGGGCGAACTCCGAATCCACCAGAAGCCCGTGCTCCAGGTCGTCGATTCCAAGCGCTGCGGCTTCGCGGAAACCGAGTGAGCACAGGTGACCCGTAATTTTCAGGCCGCGCTTATGAACCTCCTCTATGGCCGCTGCAAGTTCAGCTTTAGTGATATTCATATAGACCTTGAAGTTATCGATGCCCTGCTCCGCCCAGTACTGGACCATCTGGCGCGCGTCTTCCGGGCCGGTGAGCTCGTGCATCTGCAGGGTAAACGCCCCGGGGCCCTCAAGGAAGGGGCTGGTGACGTGCATTTTGGGGCCGGGCACCCTGCCCTGATCGATAGCCTTTTTTAAATTGAGCTCGGTGAACGGCTCCAGGCTGCCCGTGGTGCGAATGGTCGTCACGCCGCAGGCCAGGTACAATCGCGGCGCGCTAAAGGCCAGGGTGTTATAATGGGCCCGGGCCGCGGGGTAGAAGATGTGATCGTGCATCCCCACCAGCCCGGGGATCACCGTGGCCTCACGCATCTCTATGAGCTTGGCTCCCGTCGGCACCGGAGTGGCGGCCGCGTCGCCGATCGCTTGGATTTTGCCTCTCGAGACGATGATGGTCTGGTCTTCGCGGGCGGGCGCGCCGGTCCCATCAATCACCCGCACATGGGTGAGAGCGAAGAGGGGCGCATCAACCGTGACAAAAGCTTTGACGTCGGGGGACAGCGCTGGAGGCGTTTGCGCTGCCAGCGCGAATAACGTCAGAACTAAAAAAATTGGGATAAAGACTCGACGCATGTTTCACCTCTTTTTGTTCATTATACTTAAAAATCGGAAGAGGGGAAGTCAACCTTGGAGGGGAAGACCCCTTCCAACGTTCGCTTCGCTCCCTGCCTCCTCTTCTCGGGCGAGGCATGGACCACGCCCTGCGACCAAAGGGGCATACCCCCTTGGAGCCCCCGACGATCGGTTTCTCGCGGCAGGCCGCGAGGAACCGATCGTCTATGATTTTTTGACTCTGCGCGAAGGATTTTTCTCTCGAACGATCGTCTCCGACCGCTTTCCCGATTACCTTGACATCCGTCGAGGGCCGGAGATATACTTCGGACGTGCCCCAGAGGAGGGATTTGCCGCTCAAATTGGCGTTTGAGCGCCTCAGTCCAGTTGGCGGAGAAGAGGCGTTATGACCGGATTTCCTCCGAAGAAAACCGAAGCCGCCAATATCCAGACGGCGCTGGCCTTGTTGAAAAACGACGCGCTTTTTTTTAGCCCGGAGTCGGAAGATGCGTCGGTCGGACTTCAACTGGGCAACCTTGTCCTCGAGCTTCGCGATCCCAGCCGGGCCAGCTTGGACGCAGGCGTGGAGGACTACAGGGACCATCGCTGCACTCCCGAAGGGGGAGTCGTGATCAAATTCCTCCCTCCTGAAAAAATCCCCGTCGAATCTCTGGACTCGTTCCTCAGGGAATCTCCCCTCTATAATAGCGTCCGGGTGATCAGCGGCGAACACGGCCTTAAAAGCGGAGAGATCGCCGTCTTTCGCTGGGATTTCCGGGCGTTGATCGATGTCCGGGGGAGGACGGGGCGCGCCTTCCTCATCTTCGGTGATCGATCCAGCGTCGACGCTGTGGCCCGCATCGCCACTTCCCTGTTCCTGCCGCAGATCGATTCCCTTCTCGTTCATGGAGCGTCCTTCGAGATGGACGGAAAAGCGATGGTTTTGATAGGACCTTCGGGAAGCGGAAAGTCGACCATCGCCGAGATGAGCGGCCGGCTCATCCTGAGCGATGAAATTAGCGTGTTGACCATCGACTCGGACAACGCTCTCTCGGTCTGGGGGACTCCTTTCACGGGAGCGCTGAAAAAGAGCGCCAATGTGAAGCTCCCCGTCAGAAGGCTCCTTCTCCTGGTCAAAGACAGAGAGACGTTCATTGAATCGACGACCCGCTTCAACCAGCTGACAACATTCCTGAGAAACGTCGTCTATTACAGACAGGACTTGGAAGGCTTCGACGGCCTGACGGAGCTTGCCGGAAGAATGCTTGACCTCTGCCCGGTGGAGCGGCTGCATTTCGCTAAAAACGGAGATTTTCTGGAGGTGTTGCGATGGAGCTGACCCCGAAAACGACGGTCGTCCAATCTCCCCAAATTGCCTCCCGGAATATTTCTGGGAGGATGATCCTGCTTAAAGCGCCCCTCTCCACTCTCCACACGCTGAACAGCGTCGGCGAATTTATTTGGAAAAAGATCGAAAAGCCCCGCACGATTTCCGAACTCTGTGACGCGGTCAGCGACAGGTTCGAAATGGCCGGGGACCAAGCGGAAAGAGATATCGTCGAGTTCATCGAGAAGCTTCATAGACAAAACCTCGTCACAATAAAAAATGAGTGAAGACCTCCTCCGGTCGCCGTTATTTAGAGAAATCTTTAAGGACGCCTACCGAGAGCAGATCCCCTTGATCGTCCATGCCGAGCTGACCAACGGTTGTAACCAACGCTGCCGGCATTGCTATATCGACGAGGAAAAGAAAGAAATGTTGCCCCTGAGAGAGTGGGTGAGCCTGTTGGATCAGCTCGTTCGACTCAAAACCCTCATTCTCACTCTGTCGGGAGGAGAACCCCTGCTCCATCCGGAATTCGCCGAGATCTACGGCGAAGCTCACGCCCGCCGGTTCGGCATTAGGCTTTTCACCAACGGGCTTCTCCTTGACGACTCCCTGTTGAAGCTCATCGACGCCCGAAAGCCGCTGAACGTTCAACTCAGCTTGTACGGGCACACGCCGGAAATCCACGACGGCATCACCGGAGTCCACGGAGCGTTCGAGAGAACGGTGGCGGCCGTCAGGAGCGTCGTAGCCCTGAATATCCCGGTCCACATCAAGTGCCTGTGGATGAAGCCGAATGCATATTTTTTCCACGCGATCAGAGACTTCGCCCGTTCCCTCGGGGCGGAATTCTTCGGCAGCACGATGCTGACCGCCTCGCGTTCGGAAAACTCAGCGAACCTGGATTACCGGCTTGACTTAGACCAGCTTAAATATATAATGAAGGCGGGAGAAAAAATGTCCGCCGCAAAACGGAGTGATTCCCTGGAAGAAAAGTTGCCGCCAGCGGATGGGGAAGATGTTCTCTGCGGTGCGGGTTTCATCACGATGAGAATCGCGGCTGAGGGAAAAGTATATCCTTGTGTCGAATATGAGCAGGAAGCGGGAGATGTCCGGAAGAACAGCCTCGAAGAGATTTGGCGTCAGTCTCCCATACTGGGCGGGTTGCGGCGGCTTCGGAAAAAGGATGCGGCGGTCTGTTCCTCGTGCGAGCTTGTCGCCGACTGCTTCAGATGTCCGGCTCAAGCCCTCAAGGAAGGAGGCGACGTCCTCGCCTGTTACCCGGAAGCTTACCGCCAGGCGCGAACGGAAAGACTTTTAAGGGAGGAGAGCAATGAAAGAACCTTATGAAAAGCCCGATGTGGTCTCGGAGGAAATTTTTGAGCGAACCGCCCTTTCGTGCGGGGGAATTTCGACATCCACGCTTCCCTCGGGATCATCCAAAACTTACATCCTTACTCCCAAAGCCAGCTATGAGCCTTGTATGGCGGTTAAATCTTAGCCCGAAAATCTTCTCCATCCCTTGGTTATGTCCTTCCTCAACCTGAAAGGGCAATCCGTCATCTTCCCCACTGGAAAGAGCATGCGTCCCTTCCTCTACGGAGGCCGCGCCGTCTGGTACACTCCCCTGAGATCCGGCGATCTTTCCCAAGTCCATCCCGGCGATATCCTAGTGGTCGACAGCGAGCGGAAGTATTTTATCCACCGTCTGGTCGAAATCCTCGGGGAGGAATCCGGAGAAGTCATTCTTACCACCAAAGGCGATCCTCTGCTTTCTGCCGAACGATTTCCTTCAACAAGCGTCATCGGCAAAGTGACGAAGGCCATGTGGAGAGATGGAGTCATCGTCTCGTTCGAAGAAGGCTTCTTGAACCGAGTTCATAGAATTTATTCGCGGATCATCATCTGGCTCTACGCTCTGGAAAAGAGGTCCATGACGCCGGAGGCGAAACCGGGAAGCCAAAGATACAGGTTCAGAGGATGGGTGTATCAAGCCGGTTTCCGCTTTTTCCTCTTTCCGTTTTTTTATGGAGTGATTGGATTAGCCACTCTGTCCCAAAGAGTCCGTCAGAGAGCAGATATTCGAGAACGATCGGCGTCCGTCTGGTCCTTCCTCTGCCAGTGGGCGAAGCGGGGATACCGAGAAGACATGACGCCGTCGATCTATCAACTCCAATCGGTCCTCGATCACGATCTGGCCGGATTGGTCGACCTGCGGGCGGAAAGCCGGCCGGTCTGGCAGCCGTTAGTGGAACAAAAAAAACGTCAGATCATCTCCGCCATTAGAGCTCTCGATCTGTTTGAGGCGATCGCCGAAAAATGCCAAAACCTCCGGATTCCCGTAATCCCACTTAAAGCCGTCTCTCTTTATCATTCCATCTATCGCCATGACCCATCAGAGCGGAATACGGGAGACATCGACCTTCTCGTCCCCTTGGAATCGGCGGAGTCCTTTCGGCAGTGCGTGTCCGAGTTGGGTTTCCGCCCAAAGAAAGGAATCCTCCTTGGGCCGGAGATTCTGAAGATCAAGAGAAAAATGGAATTGTTCCCCGACGGCTCTTATTCTTTGAGCCTTGATGTGAAATTGAGCCCGGTGACCAAGAGGCTCCTCGGCCGTTTTGTGAGCCTCACCACGGAGTCGCTATTCCAAAGGGCTTCGGTTCTCCACGAAGAGAAATCCTTTATCCGACTGCTCAATCCCGTGGACGAATGGCTCTACCTGGCCCAGCATTATGTCCTCCACCACCGCTTGTGCGGGATGAAATGGCTGGCCGATCTCTACCGGTACACGTGGAGCCTTTCGCCCGAACACGGGGCGGATCTCTTCCGGCGGGCGGAATGCACCGGTTTGAAAAAAATTGCGGCCGTGACCGTCTATGCCCTGGCCAAGATCATGGGCCCGCTGCCCGAGGGATGGACGTCGTTTCTCCAGGTGAAGCTCGGGGCGTTCGCCCGTTCCTGGACCGATCTGACCCTCGAGCCGAAGCGCATTTTGAATCAGCATTTCGATAAGCGCCACGGCCATCTCCTGAACAAAATCGAAGAGATCCACTGGGAGATCCTGTTCATCGATAGAAAAAGCGGACAGTGGAGGGCCTTCTTCAGGAATCTGTTCCCTTCTCGCCAAATGATGGACGCCTACTTCGGTCGTCCGCTGGGTTGGACGTATTTCCTGCGGTTTCCGATCCACATCGCCGTTTGGCTCTCGACATGGCTGATCTTTTTCCTCGACTATGCGCTCAGGAGGATATCTTCCATCCGGATAGGATAATAATGACTGCCGGGAGAATCAAGAGAAAGATTGAATCGATCGCGGGGAGCTCTCTTCACGCCCTGATTCGCAAAAGATGGTCCGGCTTTTTCCTGATCAGCGCCGTCTCGGGGATCGCTTCCTTGAGTACGGTCGTCCTGCCCTGGGCGTCGAAATCGATCGTCGATGTCATCAGCTCGGGCTTCTCCTGGCCGGAATTCCTTTGGGGCGTGGCCTTGTTGTTCGGCGCCTTGGTGTTGCGGTCGGCCGTGGGCGGCTGCGCCTCGTTCGCCGCGACGAAAATCCAGCTCCGACTCCTGCGGGAAATTCTCGAGCTCATCCATTCTAGGCTCTTGAAGATCCCTTATCAGAAAATCAAAAAATTTCAGAGTGGGCTGCTGACTTCCCACACCTTGAATGATGCGCAATTGCTGGTGGCCGGATTTGGATATGCTATCAACGCCCTCATCAGGTACCCCGTCGAGTTGATCTCTCTCATGGTCTTCATCGGCACGATCGATCTCGCGGTGTCCGGCCTAGTCCTCGTGGCCATGGTTTCGATCGGCCTCTTTTCTCACTGGAAATCCCGGAAAAGCGGCCAGTTGTTCTCGCGAGCGATCAAGTACAACGCTTCGCTTTTCGCGCTAGTGAATGAAAACATTAGCCTGAACAAAATCATCCGTCTCTTCAACAGACAGGAACATCGCCTGGATCGGTTTCGCCGTCAATCCCAAGATTTCCAACAAGGACAGCTCTCCTATTTGCTCCAGAGGCTGAAACTGGCCGTCGCTTCGGATATCGCCGCTGGGGTCTTCGTCGTTCTCGGCCTGCTCTATGCCGGCCACAAAGCCGCGACGGGCCGGTTCACTCCCGGCGAAGGCGCAGCGATCATCGTCGCCCTGGTGGCGTTATCGGGAAGCCTGCACCGTCTGTCGGGGACATGGGTGGAGTTCCGGTCCTCCCTGAGCGCCGGCAAATTCGTGCGGGAACTCCTTATGGCAACTTCCCCCGAAGCGACGGCCGAACTGAAAAAAGACCGGAGAGAACCGATCTCGTCCGTCGAATTCCGTAATGTCCGCTTCGGCTACGATCAGGACGAAATCCTGAAAGACGTCAACCTCCGGCTTTTTCCCGGGAGGCCCACGATTCTCGTAGGGAATAACGGTGCGGGAAAATCGACTCTCGTCGAACTGCTTTTTAGGCTCTACGAACCGTCCTCGGGATCGATCCTGATCAACGGCCGGGATCTGCGGCAAGTTCCTCTCGGAAAAATCCTGTCCTCGATGACCCTCATCCCCCAAGACGCCTCTCTGTTCCACGACTCGATAAGGTACAACATCCTGTTCGGCAAACCCGAGGCCAATCCGGAGGAGCTGGACGAAATCGTCCGAAAGGCCCGTCTGGACCTTGTCCTCAAGGAAAAAAAGTGCACCCTGGATTACCAGGTCGGCGACCAAGGCTCGTTCCTGTCACCCGGAGAGCGACAGCGCATCGCCCTGGCCAGGGCCTTCCTACCCTCGCCCGATGTACTGATTTGCGATGAGCCCACCAACAACCTTGATCCGGATTCCCAAAACATCATTTGGAAGCTCATATCCGAGTATTCTAAAGACCGGATCGTGCTCGTGATCACCCAAACAGATATTCCCAAGCACCTTGAGGTCCGTTGTTTCCGGTTGGAATCCGGACGGATTTTCCCCGTCCTCGAGAGTCAATTGGAAGAATCCGCGAGATGAGCTACTTCCGCCACGTCTGCCTTCTCAACGCCCCGCAGGCTTTTCCCTTTCCTCATCCCTATACAACCTCATCCTTGACGGAGCTGTGCTACCTGGCGGCGGCGATCAAGCCCCAGGTGGAGACCGTCTCCATACCCGTCGACTTCCTCGGGGAACGGGCTTTCGATGACTTCTCCCGGTTCCTTAAATCCCGTCCGGTTGACCTTGTGGGAATCTCCTGCATGACGGGAGCCTTCAGCAACGCCCTCCGAATCGCCCGACTGGCGAAACGGCACGACATCTTCGCCGTCCTGGGCGGATACCACCCCTCCGCTCTGCCAGAAGAAACCCTCCGGTGTTCTGAAGTCGACGCCGTGGTCATCGGAGAGGGAGAGCTGACCCTGCGGGAACTCGTACGGTCCGGTCCTTCCGAAGAAATAGACGGCCTAGCCTACAAGGACGATGGAAAGATCATCGTCAACAAACCTCGGGCTCTTATCGAAGATCTGGATTCCCTCCCCCAGCCTCTCAGAAAAGCCAGGCCGGCGCGCCTCGGCGAGGCGGGCGACGATTATTCCACGGATACGATCTACACCTCCCGCGGCTGCCCCTGGCGATGCGCTTTCTGCGCGAACGCCCTTGTCCACAAAAAATGGAGAGCTCGCAGCCCTGAGAATGTCATCGAAGAGCTCTCATCTCTTCATGACTCGCAGCGGCGGAAGCTGATTAAAATCTGGGACGCCAACTTTATGACCGACATGGCCAGGGTCGAACGGATTTGCGACTTGATGGTCGAAAACCGTCTCCTGAATTTCAGAATCTGGACGGAAGCCAGGGTGGACGACATCATCAGAGCGGAGCCCATCATGGGCAAGCTTTCCCGGGTGGGTCTGTCGATCGTCAATCTCGGGATCGAAAGCCCCAAGGCCGAGTCTCTCAAGTTCATGAAAAAGGAAACTTCCCCCGACAGGATCCGGCTCGCGGTGGACATCCTGAGGAAACATAGGATAACCCAGAAGGGTTACTTCATCATCGGCAGCTTAAACGAAACTCCCGAGGACGTCAAAAAGTACCCGGAATGCGCGGAGTCTCTCGGCCTCAGAGAAGCCGTTTTCATGGTCATGACTCCTTATCCTGGAACGGCCGTATTTGAAGAATACAGACAGAGAGACCGCATCCGGACATATAACTGGGACTTGTACAACAACTTCACGCCCGTCGTCGAAACAGAGGCGATGGACGAAAAAACCTTGAAGAGGATGTATGCCTACTGCTGGGGAAGGTTCTACGCGGGAATATATTATCTGGATCACTACAGACGGACCGTCCTGCTCCCCGTCATCGCCAAGATTTTTGAAATCCTGGTGGCCTTCACCCACATTTTGCGATCAGACCCATCCAACACGGAGGATGATGTTCGGCAATATCAATATGAATTCCTGAAAGCTCAGACGGACAGGGTGATCTCCGTCTCCTGCCTGAGACGTCCTTCGGCTATTCTCCGGCTATTAAAATATTTCGCTGTGAGATTCCAGAAATCTCCGACCGAGAACATTGTCTTCAACATGACGTCCGCCGGCAGAAAAGTCATCATCATCGCTCAAGAGGAAAAAAAGCTCACGGCTGTGAGGGGGCCGACGATTCGCCTCAAGGATGTCGCCCGGTTGGCCGGCCTTCTTTCCCGGGAGGACATCGCCGTCCTTTACGCCCAGATTTCAACCTGGAAGTTGAACCGCAAAAGCAAACTCGGCACATACGGCCGTCTTCTCAAGGACAAGAAGATAAGAAGGGCGGTTTTTGCCCTCGCGAAGTATGCGGTCTCTTTGATTTTGAACGGAGCGGCGGCCGCCGGCATCCACGCCCTTGGCCGGAAGGTCAGGCGCAGCCGCTGACCGGCCTACTATTTATGGTGAAAGTAGGAGAGGCCGATAGAAATGACAATCCGGTTCCCACTTGTTCCCTCTTCGGCATCCTTGAATTTCGTGTGATCGAGGGAGTAATAGGCATCGACCACGAGGCCAAGCGTCGGGGACAGCATGTAGACCAATCCGCCGCCGATGGGAATCATGAACCCGGACGTCGAAGTTTCCCAGTTGTTACCCGTATTGCCAAAACTCCTGAACATAAAGCCGACTTTGGCGAACGGAATGAGGGCTCCCTTGACCTCTTGGCCAGGCTGGAAATTCTTAAACATGTAGGCCGCCCAGGGACCGAAGGCGAAATACGAGGAAGTGAAACCTTCCATCGATACCGACGTGAACTGCAACTCCGCGCCCAAGACGAGGTTCTTTTTAAGGAAATAACCTCCAAACGGAGCGAGCGTGATCTCGGTTGTGCTCTCATACATCGGCCCGGAAGTTTTTTGAAAGCTGGCCCTGCCCCCAAACATCATATTTCCTTTTTCCGTTGGGGAAGAGGCTTGCTGTCCGAACACGGCGGTCGCCAGGAAAATAATGGAAAGAACGATGACTCCTCGTTTCATATCTTCCTCCTTCATTACTGATAGCTTTCCTGAAAGATTAATAACAAAAAAAGCCGCAAAAGTCAAAAGGTTTGTAAGGGGCCTGCATTTCCGTATTTCCATCTCCTGTGCGACCACAGCCAATCGGAGGCTTTCTGACGATGGAGTTTTCCAGAAGCTTAAAAGTCCTTTTGTTCGGCCGCGATCACCAGGTCAACATAATGGGAAGCCCAGAACGGAGGCTTCGTCAAGGCCATGATCTTCGCTTCGTTGAAACGTTTTAACCCTACGGCCCCTTCGACGGCCTCCGAGCCGCAGCAGACGATAGTCTGACAGGGAAACTTCAGCGCATCATCACCGCCGTCGCCAAAAAAAACGGGAAAAAGGTTGAAAAAGGGGATGACTCGATCCAGACGGACCGCGAGAAAGCCCCGATACGCGAGCCGCAGGAAGGCGTTTTTCCAGGCGATCCTGAAATCCTTGGAGATGATTTGCTCAGATAGTCCTTCTCTCAACAGAGAGACAAATGTCCAAGCGCGATCTCTGCTCCCGGCCGTTCCGTCATGCAACAGCAGGACGTTCCTTTCCCGGCAATATTTCCATCGCTTGAAACCCCAATTATAGTCCGCCGCGTGTTTCCGGATGTAGCCGGTCAGGAGAGAATTCCAGCTTTCTAAATCCGGCAGATAGTCTTCATGGTCAGCGCCGTCAAAAACAGGCGGGAAGACATCGAGAACCCATTTGTTTTTCCATCGGTGGGTCAACGCCGGCATAACCACGGCCTTAGCTAGAACGGCCAGGCGGAAGGCGGCATCCGGCGTGGGGACTGTTCTTCCAAAGAAAGGGACGACGGGATTCTTGCTTCCAATGCCCTGGTCTCCCACCACGCTCAGGATTTTCCCGCTTCTCAGCCAGTGCGCGGCTTTGAGCATCTCCGTCTCGATGTCGAACGTCGTGACGGAGTACGCTCGCCGTATGGCCTGGAGCGCTTCATAAAACCACTCCGGGGATTGACGTTTGACCAGCACCGCGCTGTCCTCGGGAAACACCATCCCGGCCATCATCGCCGCCCCTTCCCATTGGCCTTGGTGGGCGCTCAAAAAAACAAGGGGACGGCCATCGCGCCGGTACCGTTCGACCTGGTCCATTCCCCTTATTTCAAATTTGTCGAAAATCCAGCCGGGGGACGCTCTCCGGGCATAGAACTCCAGCATCTCCAAAGCGCCCAGACAGAATCGGCCGAAATAGACTTTGACAATCCCCGTCAGCCTCCGGTAGCTTAAAGAAGGGAAGGCGAAGCGCAGGTTGGAATAAGCCGTTTTTCTCTTTGATCGCGAAAACCGGAGGATAAACCAGGCCGCTCCCTGAGCGCAAAATTTTTTCAACGCGCTTGGCCAAACACTGACCCACCGGGAGACCAAGCCCAGCACAAACGACTGAATCGGGAGAGGGATTTGCTTTTTCACGTCGTACGCTTTCCCCTTCCCCCGAGTTCGGAATCCAGACCACCCATTGTGAAAAAATCATAGCTCCGGCCGCGGAGCAATGTCAATTTATCTCTACCCTCGGCGCGGTAGTCTCAACCTTGTGGAAGTCTTGCCTTTTTTCGGTCGGGAAGGGTTCACAGTTCGTCACTACGTACCCAATGCAATATCAAGCCTTCAGTTCACCTCTGACTTCGTAGTGTTGTGAGGGTGCATCAAACCGCAAAAGCAACTCTCTTGCCTTGGGGGGAACAACCGCCACCTCATAGTCTTCGCCTGCGAAAGCCCGAATAGCGTCTATGCCGTCAAACCACATGACTGTAACGAACGCCACCTCATCGTTGAGGTTCCGTCGAAAGAGTTGAATTCCCCGATAACCCACAATCTGGCGATTCTGTATGCCAATGAAAATCTCGCTCTTAAGAAGCGACTCGTAAGCATCAGCGTTTGCGGAAGTGGCCCAGCCATGCCAGATTCGACTAATCATTTTCACGTCCTCCTTGATGGTATGTTGCTGCGCCTAACGGCCTGTCGCTCAGCCGCGACAAAACCGCACAGAGGTTTTGGCGTCGGTTGGAGCACCGTGTTAGCTGCGTAACTGCTCATATGTGGCATACGCAACACCGCGTGATAATGCCTGCCAGAAGTTTAGATCCTCTTGCGAGACCTCAAAGTGACGCATGGGACCTGATCGATTTCGCGCATCCTCCAGAACCCAGCACTCAAGCCCAGTGAATGTTGCGTTGTAACGCCAATTGGCGTGCGAGAACGCGTTGCGAAAGTCCCGGACTACACCGCGCGACAAGTACTCGGCACAACGCGCTGCGACGGACTCGGGGGCAGCACGCCTTGCAACAACTTCAAAGCACGCGTCCTTCAGATAGACAAAGCAGATGTAGTTTTGGACGATGACCGACGCTCGCGTCATGGCCGGGTTACCTCGGACTGAAGTTACGAAGTCACTCCAAGATTGAAACGCAATAAGTTCTTCGAGGCGCGCAGAAAGCGGAACAGGGGACGCCGCTTTGATCTCTGCCTTTGCTTCAACTGGCAAGAACCGAATATCCGCTGCAACCATGGTGGCAACCTTGTCCGCATCTTCGGCCTTGAGACCAACCTCATTGCAGAGGCGAGCTCGAAAGGCGGCGAGTTGTCGGTCCAGGTGCTGCATAGCGGCTAATTATTAATATACAGCATGCTGTATTTGATATAAATTTCCCCCCTGCGACCGTCGCATATTACATGACTTCATTTAATATCCCCGCAAAATTGCAGTATTATCATAAAATTATACATATTCGATTGCAAGCCGTGTATTCGACGGCCATAATATCCATCTTGGGGGTGCCGATGGGACAGCCATCGAAATAACCTTGCGGAATTTGAAGATTTTCTTAAGCGTCATCGATTAGTCACCCCGAAAAAAGCCAGATTCTATGTCTACTGGGTGGATAGGTTTCTCAAATATTAAAAAAAAGGCCTTCCAAACCGTTGGCGCAGAGCGTTTCTTCATACCTCGAGACCATGGAAACGGACTCCTCTGGGTTGGGGCAATCTTATCTGGATATGTATATGAACCTACATTTCCGAGATAGGCTATCCCGCCAGAAAAATTCAAGGGCTTTTCATTTTTTGGCATTTCTCATAAAATAGATTCCAAGTGGTTCGGCTATGACCGGGCGAAATGAACATCTGAATGACATCTGTCGGAAATTCAACATCGACATTCTCTATGCGTTTGGAAGCCTGGAGAAATCTGTACGAGACTGGATCGCAGAAGATCTCGCGGATCTCGATCCGGGATATTCGGATATTGATATCGGAGTCCTCAGTGCCATCGGAGCCGGCCGATCGGTCACGGAGAAAATCTTTTTGACGCAGGCTTTAGAAGATTTTTTTAATGTCGCTCGCGTGGAACTAATCGATTTAAACGAAGCAGATCCATTCCTTGCCGCTGAAGTCATACGGGGAGAACGTCTTTTCGCTCGGAATCACCATGCGGCCGATGAGTACGACCTCTTTGTGCTCAGGCGGGCCGGCGACCTGGCGCCGCTTGAACGCGAGAGAATGGACCTAGTGTTGGGAGGACCTGAATGACTCCGCATCAGATATCTAAGCGCATCGTTGTGGACCGGCTGGAGGCCATTGATTTTCTTCTTAAAGAAATCCAATCGTTGCCCCTATTGGATCGTCAGATGTTCTTCTCCGATCGTCGAAACATCTGGGCTGCCGAATCCTGCCTGCGTCGCAGTCTTGAAGCCCTTTTCGACGCCGGACGCCATATCCTTACAAAGGGCTTCGGCCTGGGTATCAGCGAGTACAAAGAAATTTCCGTCAGGCTTAAAGAACAAGCCGTACTCTCTGAAGAAGAAGCAGGAATCCTCAAAATACTCGCTGCGTATAGAAATAGACTTGTTCATTTTTATCATGAGGTCTCTAACCAAGAGCTCTATGAAATTTGCCGGAATCGCCTCGGTGATATCAACATGGTTCAGGGCGCTCTTAAAAAATGGCTTAGACAACACCCGGACAAGATTGATACTTCGCTCTAGCGCAGATCTTGACGAAAGAAGAACACTGATAAAAAAAGGGGCGGCCTCGGGACCGCCCCAATTATGTGAAGAAAATTTTAAAGGAAGCTCGTCAGCCTTTTTTGCGCCCAGAGCTGCCGCTTCCGGATCGCGAAGAAGAACTGGTGCTTGAAGATGAGGATCCGCGTGAAGACGACGACGCGGAGGAGGTCTTCGTTGTCGAGCGAGTCGATGAATATCCAGAGCCGGACTGGCTTGAGGAAGGGCTGCGCACAGAGGAAGTCTTGCTGTCGCCGGACAAACGTTGATAAAATCGATCCAGAACCGAGCCTGAGCGTGAAGTCTGGTTTTTCTGAGTAGAATTCTCCTGGGTCACTGCGCGCGAAGGATAACCCACGCTTTCGTTCCGGCCGGAATAAGAATTCATTTCCATTTCGCTCGAGCCCGATTCCGGCTCGCCGTCCTTCTTTTTCCGGATCTTGCGCTCTCCTTGGCCCGAAGTATTGGCCGGAGGAGGCGTTTCGCCCTTTTTCCCGCGCTCGACGATTTTAGTTTCTTCACCGCTCTTCTGTCCGGATTGAGTCTGTCCCTTGATGTCCCGCTCTTTCACTTGGCCGCTCGTCTGTTCTTTACTTGTTTTTGAAACATCCGTCTCCCGGCCGCGCACCGTCGTCCGGTCCGATCGATTGCCGGATTCGGCGATAGGCTGATCGCCTTTCTTGATGATCACTTGCTTGCTTCCCTCCATCGGTTCGACGGAGAATTTCGTATGCGGATCCGGCTTGACGTTTAAAGTCTGTTGGGTCAGGTTGATCTTGCCGATCGATTTAAGCATGTCCTGGCTGAGAGCGGCTTTCTGGATGTTCTTGGCTTGGAGCTGATTTTTATGGATGACGGTTAGGGCCCGGGAATTATAAGGATAATCCCGGTAATCGCGCCAGCCGCGGCCGTAGTAGAAGTTGTCGATGATGACCCCCGGATAGCCCCAGTAGCTCATGGGCGCCCAGGCGAAGTAATCATAATCCCACCACCAATTGACCCAGGCCGGGCCCCAGACGGACATTGGAATCCAGTACCAGCCGATGCCCATGCCCCATTGCCAGCGGCCGTAGTGGAACGTGCACCATCCCCAGGGCTCATAGGGAACCCAGGTCCAGCCGGCCATGGACAACCACATCCAGCGGCCGAAGGAATAAGGCCGCCAGTCGGCCGCCATTCCCCGGGGAACCCAGACGTTTCCGAAGGGCGAAATGTAGGTCCAATAGCCGTAGTCATCGAGCTCATATTCGTAATCCTCGAGCTCTTCGGGCAGGTAGCGTTTGGCGAACTGCCGCTGGGTCAGGGAAGACCGGTTATCATTCCAGCGGTCAAAAGCGTCGTCCACCGCGGCGAAGAACGATGTCGGCTTCGACAAAAACCGGCCGTCCGCGATGGATAGCCGCTGTTCTTTTTTGACGAGCATCGAGCCTTCCTCTCCGGAGGCTTCGACGACGCCGCGAAAGACCAGGATTTCAGTCTCTTTGTTTTCCTTGACGTCGAGCCGGTAGAGGCCCTTGTCGAGGATGTAAAATGTCGCGTCCGAGGTCAGGATTTCGACGGCCTTTTCTCTTTCCAGGAATTCGACATCGAGGTAAATATTGCCGGCCCAGTTGCGCACTCGAATCAAGCTTGTTCCATTTTTGGGGAGGTTGAGGAAATCGATCTTCGTGTTCTGGTCCAAGCGGATATAATTCTTTTTGCCCAAGAATATTTCCGCCCGACCATCGGTCGTCCCGATCCGGTCGCCTTCGGCGATGGGTGTATTGACCTCGCCTTCCTCGTAGCCGAGGTCCGTCGCCCGTTGAATATAGGTGTTTCCGCTGATGAAGCTCAGGCGGGCGAATGAACTATTGGTGTATTTTGGTGTTTCCTCGGCCTGGACGATAAGAGCCGATAAGAGAAGGAATGTTGCCAGGACAGCGAGTTTTTTCATCTTTTTTCTCCTTACGCTTTTATCATATGCAAAAAGTATACCAACATTCACGCCTGATTTTCTACATTTTCCCCTGATGTTTTGTCCTCAAAAGAGGACTACTGCACCCCGGAGACACATACCTGTTTCGGGGCCCCCCTTGAATTCCAAGGGGGGTAGGGGGGATTAATGTCACTAATTCAAAGTCTTATAATGTGTCTCCATAATGGTTATAAGAACCCCGGAGACACATACCGCAGTCTGTTCACCCTCTTTTTTATAGCGGCCAGTATTTTTTTTGGATGTCAAAGACCGGGGCGATTTCCTTCCGGGCGGCGATTGAGATGTCCGCCTTAAGAGCCGGGATATTGCCTTCGCCGGCCAGTTGAAGGAGAACTTGCTTAACGCCTTCGGTCAGGCCCTCGGGATCATAGCCCCCTTCGAGCATAAACAGGATTTTGTCTCCGCAATGGTCTTTGGCCAATCTGATGAGCTCTGACGCCAGCGCCGCAAAGCCCTCTCCGGTGATCTGCATCCCTCCCAAGGGATCGCCGGCGTAGATATCGAAGCCGGCTGAAACCAGGATGAATTCCGGTTTATAAGCTGCGGCGATAGGTCCAAGGATGTTCCGATAAATAAACAAATAATCCTCGTTTCCTTTGCCCGGACTGAGCGGCACATTGACCGTGAATCCTTCGCCTTCATCCTCTCCGACCTCATCCCAAGAGCCGCTCCCCGGATAGTACGGGAACTGATGGGTGGAAAAGAACAGCACGTCATTCCTGAAATAAAAAGAGTTTTGCGTTCCATTGCCGTGGTGAAGGTCCCAATCGGCGATGAGGATCCTTTTGAGGTCGTGTCTACGGAGGAGATGTTCAGCGGCGATGGCGATGTTATTGAAGATGCAAAATCCTTTGGCCTGGTTACGTTCCGCATGATGGCCGGGAGGACGGACAAGGGCGAAGCCGTTCCGGATTTTACCTTCCATGATTGTCTCGACCGCTTTTATGGCGCCTCCGGCGGCAAGGAGGGCGGTTTCATAAGAGCGGGGAGACGTTGAGGTGTCGGGATCGAGGATGACTCTTTCCCTGTCGGCGGTCTGTTTGACCAGAGAGACATATTCGGGGGCATGGACGAACTTGATTTCTTCCTCGTCGGCGGAGCGAGGTTCGATGAGCTCATAAGAAAAAGGGAGCCCGGCATCGATCATCGCATAAATGGCCTCCAGCCGCCGCGGGCTTTCAGGATGCGATAAGCCCATGTCATGGTCGAAGTATCGTTTGTCCTTGACGATTCCGGTTTTCATGTCTTTTTAAAACGGGGGAAGGAAAATTCCTCTCCCCCAAAATTTATTTTTTCGGGAAAAACTTCTCCAGGTCTTCCGGCTTCGGCTTTTTGGTAAGAAAACTGACGATGATCAGCATACCCAGCGAAACGGCGAGGGCCGGATAAATAATCGGGATGCCCCAGGGATCGCCGTCGGGAGCTTTATTCGCCGGCAGAACCTCGGCCATGACTTTCATAAAGATGCAGACGATCGTGCCCGAGATGATCGAGGCCAGGCCGGCAGCTTTTGTCGCCCGCTTCCAGGCCAGGGCTGCCAAAAGGGCCGGCGTGATGGCCACGCCGTAAATCGTATAGGCAAAAAAGCTCATTTCTAGGACCGATTTCATCCGGACGGCCAGCAGAAAAGCGAGCACGCCGATGACAACGACGAAGACTTTCTGCAGGGCGACCATGGATTTCTGGTCGGCGTCCTTCTTCATGAACCGCTGATAAATGTCACGCATGATCGTCGTCGACGGAGAGAGGAGGTAGTTCATGCCCGTCGAAATGACAACGGCACAGGCCGCTCCGAGCAATAATACGCCGACCGGCCCGGGCACGAGGCTGCGTGCGGCCATGAGCACGACTTTCCCGCCCTCCTTAGGGATGGAAAGGTCGATCTGACCTTTGAATTTGCTGTAGGAGAAAACGGCGATGATGACCACGACGGTCTCGACAAAGATCGTGCCGATCGTCCACCAGACGACGGCTTTCCTGGCGTCCTTGGCCGACCTGGCGCTGTAAAACTTCTGGTACATGCTCTGGACGCCCATGAGGAGGAGCAGAGTCGAGAGGAAATACCCGAGGGCTTTGAGCGTCGGGTGCGCTCCGAACTGACTGTTGACGGCGGCGAAATAGCCCGGGTCAAGAGCTTTAGTAGCCGCGGGAAGACCGCCGGCCGCGAGATAAACGAAGGGCACGGCCAGCAGACAGGCGAGGACGATAATGATGCCGTTGGGAAGATCGGTGTAGGCGATGGCGATCATGCCGCCCAGGGCCGTAAACAGGATGACGAAGACAGCGGCGATGATCGTCCCGACCGAATCCGGAATCTTTCCGTCTGTGGCGACGTTCAAGATGAATCCTCCGGCCACGAACTGGTAGGAGACTATGGCCGTAAAGGACATGATCAGGGCGATGGAGCCGACGATCCGAGCCACGGGGCCGTAGCGGACTTCAAGGATGTCGCCGATCGTAAATTGTCCGAACATCTGGATTTTGCCCGCCAGGAAATAAATGATAATGATGCCGACCCAGGCTCCGGCGGCAAGCCACAGGGCCGAGAATCCGGCTTTCGAGGCAAACTCGGCACCGCTGATGAATGTGCCCGAGCCGATCCAGGTGCAGATGAGCGTGAAAACCATGACCTGCCACTTCAGGCTGCGGCCGGCGACCATGAAGTCTTCCTGGTTCTTGATGCGCCGGGCTCGGACGAAATTAAAGGCGGTCAGCACTAGCAAATAAGCGAGAATGATGTACAAGTAAATTGACATTAGCGCACTCCTTTAAGCTCTAAATGCCATGGCGAGACTTCTTAGCCGCGGCAATCACACCCGCATGTGCGGTCGCTTCGCTCTTGGCGATGACGTTTCTTATTGTTTCTTGAACAGCTTTTTAGCTTTCAGCCGCAGATAGACCCAGGCCATGATGGCATAGCGCTTGAAATCGCCGAACGAGCGGATGTGCTTGAGGGTTTTGGGAGCCTTTCCGATGATGGACGTTTGTTTTACGCTGAACGACCAACGGAGGATAAGCTCGCTGATCTGGCTCCAGGACAGCTTATCGACATAGAGCGGAACGTCGCCTTGGGCCATGGGCAAGGTGATTATTTTTGAAAAGCGGCGTTTTGTCCAGGAAAAATTATTCGGAAGGAAGCCGTTCTTTCTGGCAAGCTCTTCCAGCGGAGTTCCAGGATAGATGTGTAGAATAGCGATTGAACCTTCGATTCGACTCCCGTATTTCTCAATGATCTTGATCGTCTCCTGCGCCTCCTCCCAGGTTTCGGTTGGATGGCTGAAGATGAAGAAAACATTGGGGACGATCCGGAGCTCGATGCACCAGCGGACCAGGTTGTGGAAGTCCTCGATATCGATTTTCTTGTTGACGATGTCGTTGCGGATGCGCTTGGAGCCGGCCTCGATCCCGAAGGACAGGTGGAAGAGGCCGGCCTGTTTCATTTTTTCGAGAAGCTCCCGGTTCATGATGTCGATCCGCACGTCGCATTTGAAGAAGACGTCAAGCCGGCGCTCGATCATCAGCTCGCAGATGGCGTCGGCCCGCTTGGGGCTGGCGTTGAAGGTGTCGTCGAAGAAGAAAACGACCTTAATGCCGTAACGTTCTTTCAGGAGCTCGATCTCGCGGACGACGTTTTCCGGGCTCCGCACGCGGACGTGGCGGCCCCAGTTGATCGGCGTGGCGCAGAAATTGCAGTTAAAGGGACAGCCCCGGCTGGTCATAATATTGACGGCGGGAAGCTCTCCCTGCTCGGGCACCGGAAACTTGAAACTATATTTTTCGAACGGCACAAGATGGAACGCGGGCAAGGGGAGGCTGTCGAGATCACGGATGGGCGGCCGCAGCGGATTCATCCGGACCTTGCCTCCGATCCTGAAGGAAATTCCCTGAATAGGCGCCAAGACCGCAATGTCTTTTTTCTCGTCCCACGCCCGGCAGATTTCGAGCATGGTGAATTCGCCTTCTCCCCTGACCACTACATCGAGCTCCGGGATATGCTCCAGGCAGTCTTGAGCGGCCATGGAGGCGTGAGGGCCGCCGAGAACAGTCAGTGTCTCAGGGTGCGCCCGCTTGGCCAGCTTGATCAGTTTGAAGCTTTGGAAGCGGTTCTCGGTCGTGATCGTGACGCCGACGATGTCTGGTTTGTCCGCCCGAATTTTCTTCTCGATGTCGCGCCAGCCGAGCTTCAGGATGTTCGAGGGCACGATCTCGACCGGGATCCCTTCTTTCTCGAGTACCGCCCCGATATAGAGCAGCCCCAGCGGCGGCATGGACGAGCCTTGAGACCAGCGTTCGGCGAAATAGCCGCCGGGCGGGATGTAGAGCTGGACTTTAATCAACTTTTTCGGCCTCTCCTTTTTTTTCGAACTTCATCGAAAAGAGCTTGGTAATATTGGGCTCTTCCATGGTCGTGCCGTAGATGTAGTCGGCGACTTCCATAGTTTTATAGTTGTGGGTGATGATGATGAACTGCGTCTCGGTCTTGATATTCCTCATCAGGTCCAGGAATCGCGCGAGGTTGACCTCATCGAGCGCCGCGTCCACTTCGTCAAGGATGCAAAACGGCGTCGGCTTATAGCGAAACAGGGCGAAAAGGAAGGCCAGGCTCGTCAACGATTTTTCGCCGCCCGAGAGAAGGCCCATGTTCTGGACCTTTTTTCCCGGCGGCTGGGCGATAATCTCGACGCCGCTTTCGAGCGGATTTTCTTCATCGAGGAGCTTCACTTCGGCCGAACCGCCTTTAAACAGCGTCACGAACAGGTCCTGAAAATTTTGATTGATCTCGGCCAGCGCGTTCATGAACCTCATTCGGCTTTCCTCGTCGATTTTCAGGATCGCTTCTTTGGTCTGCACAATGGCTTCCTTGAGGTCGGCCCGCTGCTCGGTCAGGAAATCGTGGCGCTCTTTCTGGGCGAGATATTCCTCTTCAGCCATGAGGTTGACCGCGCCGAATTTCTGGAGTTTCTCTTTCGACTCTTCAAGCTCCGCTTCGAAATCCCCGGACTCGGCGCCCTCGGCCGGCGTCTCGGCTTTCACTTCCTGAAGGGTTTTCTTGAGCTCTTGCCAGCAGCTCTCTTCAATGTTCACCAGGTCGCGGTCGATCTCGGCTTTGCGGATTTCCCATGTCATCCGCTCGTCTTTCTGCCGTTCGTAATCCCCGCGGATTTTTTGGAGGCCTGTCTCGGCCTCGGCCAGGTTGTTCTGGATTCGCTCGAGACGCTGGTCGCTTTCCGTGAGCGTGTCCTGTGTCCGGTTCTTCTGGGCTTCTAAATCGACGGCCTTTTGGCCGAGCTCGATCAGGAGCTCTTCCAGCCGGGCTTTTTCGGCTTCCGCGGCGCGGATGTCTTCCTGGAGGGAATTGATTTTCGCGGCCGCGGCGTCTTTGCGCTGCGTCAGGTTCTCGATGAGCGCTCGAAGGTTATTGATTTTTTCCTGGAGGACGTCGAGCGCGCCGCGGAGCTCGAGGAGTCGCTGAGCTTCCCGGTTGTTTTTTTCCCGATGAAGGGCGAACTCCGTTTCTTCCTCTGTGGCGCGGCTTCTCAGCGTTTGTTCTTCCGCGAGGAGGCCGCGGATCGTTTCCGCATGGGCATCCCATTTTTGGGAAAAACCCGTTTTATCCATGTTCAGGACCTCGAGCTCGTGTCCGAGGAGGATTAAGTCGGAAGTCAGCTTGGTGCGCACGGCTTGGGCCAGGGCCAATTCTTTTTCAATCTGCTGCTTGCTTGTCTGCAGTTCCGCACGGTGGACGGCTTCGTTTTTGATCTCCGCCTCAAGATTTTGTTTCTCTCGGGCGCGTTCCTCGAGCTGCGTTGCATAGGGAAGGATCTCTGCATCGTGCCGGTTGATTTTTTTCTCCAGCTCTTTAATTTCCTGGCTGAGGGTGAACAGACCTTCTCTTCTCTGGCCGAGCTTGAGCAGGCCCGTTGAGAGCAGGACACTGCCGTCGAGCGTGACATAGTTTACGTCGGGAAAACGGAACCAGAGGTGAATCGCGGATTTAATGTCGGCGACAATGACCGCGTCTTGGAGGCGGGGCAGGCCGCCTTCAAGCTTCGCCTTCAATCGGAGCCGGGTTTTGAGCCAGCCGACGACGGCCGGATCTTGAATCATGGGTGGGGGGATTTGTTCCTGGCGGATTTCCGGCAGGAGAAAAAAATTCCCGCGCAGCTCCCGTCTGGCCAAATTTTTCAGAAATTCTTCCGCGGAAATGACCGTTGCTTTCGCTTCTTCCTTCCAAAAGACATCGATGAGCGGCGCGTCGGCCGGCTCGGACTCGAGGAGGTCGGTGAAGAACCCGAGGCCGCCTTGGGTATTATATAAAGGCTCTGCCGCTCGCTCTTTTTCTTCGAGCTTCCGCAGCGCCTGGAGGTGGTAGGCGTCTTCATCTCTTTTTTTCCTGAGATCGCGGACCGTATTGTGGAGGCTTTCGATGCCGGCTGAGACTTCGCTGAGCCGGCCGTGAAGCTCGAGGAGGCCTCTTTCCTTGGCGGCGATTCGCTGCTGGGTTTCGACGCTTCGGCTCTCGAGAGCGGCGATTTCCTTGTCTTTTTCTTCGAGTAGACCGCGAGCCTCCTGCCGCTGCAAGCCGATTTTTCCCTCCTGGCGGCGGACCAGCTCCAGCTCCTTTTCGATCCTGGCGCCTTCATTTTTGGCCTCGGTGACCTCGGCGAACTTCTGGAGATAGTCGCCGCGGCAGGCCTCGACTTTTTTGGCCCTGGGCGTCATCCTGGCTTCTGTTTCCCGATGGGTCGTTTCGAGCTCGGCCGCTTCTCGCTGCTTCTGGTCGAAGGCTTGAGCGTTGGCCTTCAACTCTTCCCGGGCTTGATTGATGTCTTTTTCGAGGAGGAGGAGCTCGGCCAGGAATTCGTCGGCGTCCGAGGTCGCTTTTTTTTTCTTTTCCTCGAAGAATTCGATGCGTTTGGATTCCCGCTCTTTTTCAGCTTCGAGCCGGGCGATTTGGGCCCGGAGGGAAAATTGGCTCTCCCGGCCTTGTTTGAGCGACTGCTCCAGGTCCCAGGCGTCTTTGCGTTTCTGGTTGACGTTTTTTTCTTCAGCGCTAAGGCGGGCCATGATCTCTCGCTCCTGGCTCATGCTGTCGTCGTAATGCGTCTGGACTTCTTGTTGGCTTGCCGCGAGCTGGCGGCTTTTATACCGGAAATGGAGCGCGGTAAGTTCCCGGATTCGCTCGCGCAGCTTGCGATATCTTTCGGCGGCGCCGGCCTGCCGCGCCAACGAATTTTTGGCCTTGGCGACTTCAGCGATGATGTCTTCGAGGCGGACGAGGTTCTGCTCGGAATCTTCGAGCTTGTTTTCGGCCTGCCGCTTTTTGTCCTTGTAAAAAGCCGTGCCGGCCGCCTCTTCGATCAGGGCTCTTTTTTCCGTGGGCTTCGACGTGACGAACGTGCCGATGGCGCCCTGCTCGATCACGAAATATTTATTTTCGGAAATGGATTTTTTCCAGAGCTCATCCTGGATGTCTTTGAGGCGGACGGTTTTTCCGTTCAGGCGGTATTCGCTTTCTCCGGAGCGGAAGACGCGGTGATTGATCTGCATTTCCTCGTCCGCGTTCTGGAGGACGAGCGTCACATCGGCCATGCCCAACGCCGGTTTTTGGCTGTTGCCGGTGAAAATGGCGTCGTCGATCTTCTCGCCGCGAACCGATCGGACGCGCTGCCCTCCCAGCACCCATTGGATCGACTCGACGATATTGCTCTTGCCCGTTCCGTTGGGGCCGATGATGGCGGTGATGCCGGTGTGAAAGACGATTTTCGTCCGCTCGGGAAATGTCTTGAATCCCTGCAGTTCGAGGCGTTTGATGATCATGGTAGCGTTCCAGAGTCCGTATTGTATTCAAAACCGACGAAGTTGAAAAGGAAAAAATAGGGAGGGAATACCAAATAGACGTTTGAAGCTTGCATTTTTTCTCAAAACGTGTATTAATGAAGACAATGTCCGAGGAGAAAAGGAAATATTTAAGGTTTGAATGTCTTGTCCCCGTGAAGTTTATCAAGATTGAAGGGGCGGTCCATCAATCCGAAGAAGCGACTGTCAGCAACGTTTCCCGCGAAGGCCTGCAAGTAGTTCTTGATCTCAACCTAGACTTCGATCCCGGAACGGACCTGGATTTTAAGATCAATATACCGGAAAAGAAAATGACATCGAAAGTGTCGGGCGAAGTCATCTGGAGCAAGCCCAGGGGCAAAAAGCTCCAAGTCGGATTCAAGATAAAAGAGATGGACAAATTGATGAAAAGCGAACTGCTGGATCACGGCTACACCAGGTGGCGGGAGAAAAAAAAAGCTCAGGAGAAAAAGAAGAAGCCGTAGCTTCTTCTCTAAATCCCCCCTCTTTTTTGGTTCCCGGGAGACATAGGCCGCACCTTTTTGAAATCCATTTTTTAATTTAAACAATAATTCAACATCGTCAATACTTTTTCGCGAAATGTCGCTTATTGTCTCTTTTTGTCGCTTTTTTTAATCATGAAATGCTCTAATTTGTCCCGGCTGAAGAGAATGCGGCCAGTCCTTTATGGATTAAACCTGCTAAAATATGGAAACACACCGTTTCTGCCTAATCTCAGTTTATTGACAGAGGCTGTGAATTGGATTAATTTATTGTTCCAAGATTTCGCTCCGAAGCCAGCGTAGCTCAGCCGGCAGAGCGACTGATTCGTAATCAGTAGGTCGGAGGTTCGATTCCTCTCGCTGGCTCTCCGGTTTCCCCTGTAAAATCGGCATTTTCCTTTAAGCACCATTAGCCCGAATTAAGCGAGTTTAAGCAAATTTTGTGACGTATTTGTGACACGGGTGTGACACGGAATTTTGAGGCAGTCGGAATGGCTTAGCTAGATTTCGGCCAGGATGGAAGGCGGACCCGGTTCAAAGGACTATTCCCTCCACGAAAAATGATGAAAGGTTACATATCACGCCGGATGAGCGAAGTCAATTCCAACCGGCTATTTTCCCAGTTTCTCCATTTTTTCGGCCAGAGATGAGAGTGTTTTCAAAATATGCTTGGAGGCATCGATCGCCGCCTTCGGATTTTGGAAGACTTCTTTCAGAATTTTGGGGTGCTTCTTTTTGATCTCCGAGAGGTCAGCCGTCGGCATTTTGAATAGCTCGCGGAGCATCTTCTCTTCCTCGGTCGGCATCGTCCAGGCCTCGAGTCTCTTGGCCACGTCAGATTTTTTCGACGGGTCCAAGTTGTTCACCTCGGGGTAAGCTTTCGTCTCAAGCCAGGAGTGGACGGTCCGATAGCTGGCTTCCGCCCGGCGGGCGAATTGGGCCGCGTCCTTGGCCTGGAGTTTGGCCCAGGCGCGGTTGTGGGCCGTGGCGGCGCCGAGATGGCGGGCATAGCTTTGACGCATGGCCTGGATGTCGGCCGCGGCCTCGAGGGCCGCGTCGGCCGCTTTCCGGTCTTCTTGGGCCGTCATTTTCGAGATCGAGGGCCAGGAGAAGGCCGCGGGTTTGACCCGGGCTTGATAATCGGGAGCCGGGTCCATGGCCAGGAGATAGGCCTCGTGGGAGCCGAATGTCAGGGCGGCTTCGATGATGGCGTTAACGATGGCGACGGCGGGATTCCAAAAAGCAGTCACTTCTGCGACAAGCGTAGCCAAGGAGCCCGCGAGGCTGAGAAGCATGCTGTTTTGGAGGCTCTCGACTTTTTCGTCGGCCACTTCGACATACTCCCGGATCGGATGATCGAGGAGTCCGAGGTTCGGGCTCGGCTGATAGGCCGTGGAGTTCCATTCGACCATCATCACGGCGTAGTGTTTCGTAAAGGCCCATTCCCGGTATTGATACAAAGTATAGAGATCGCCGGCCAACGGGATGTAGGAAAATATCAGGTCCAAAATGAAATCCTCCCAGTCATGGGGGGGAATCCAATTCCAATCCCGCGTCCTGGCCGTAACAAGCCAAACGGTTGCTCCCGGGCCGATGGTCGTGGACAACGGAGGGACAGTTTGAAGGGCCGAGGGGTTGACATCCCAGGACGAGACGTACCACGACGTATCGATCGGCTCGTAAATGGTTTTTGTGTCTTTCCAGCCCAGCGAAATCGCGAAGGAGCGCTCGGGTTGCCGATTCCTTATTTCGGTGGCGAGGCCGTAGGTTTCGCCCAGGTACGGAGTGCGGCCGAAAGGAGTCGGCTTCGTCGTACTGAACGCTGCCCGGCCGTCCGGTGGGGCGAGGCAGACGAAGGCATCCGTGATTTCCGGATGGCGGCGGTCGATCGTGATTTGGCGCTTCCACCATCTTTCCGGCGGCGTGACGTTGCCGGACCAATCCACGGCCCGGATATAAACCCAGAACATCCGGCTCTGCTGATCCTCGACCCGGGTCGGAACCGAGATTTTCCAGTTTGTCGTCCCGTCGGCCGACTGCCAGGGATCGTTGTCGATCTTCCATTCGACACGGGCCACGCCGCTCTCAAGGTCGCTGGCCGTTCCATTGAAGGAGACGGAATCTTTATCGCTGGCGTCGAGGTTCGGCTGGACGACTCCTCCGAGGGACACTTCGGGCGGGGTCGTGTCCCGGGCCGTGGCCAGTTCGCCGCAGGTCGAACCAAGGCTGGGATGTCCGACGACGTTGACCTGAAGCCCGATCCGATATTGGCCTTCGGGATAGACGTGGGTTTTTTTAATCTCGGCGTCGTAAGTCCCGCTTCCCCAGGACCGAAGGTACGTTTTCATGATTTGCGTTTCACGCGTCCCGTCCCCGAAATCGAGGGCGACGTTCAGTTCCCGGGTCTCGCCCAGCGGATCCTCGACGCGAGCCCGGATCTCATAAACGACTTCCTGGACGATTTTGCCCGCGGCGTCTTTTTTTCTCCGGAATGTCGGAGACGAGATCGTCAGGGCGCAGGTCGGAGGGACATTGGGGACCGTCGCCATGATGACGTGCTCGCCCGTCGCGGAATGGGGTCCTTTGTAAGACGCCGCATAGTAAACCTCGCCGCCGGGGCCCATGGCCAGGTTGCCGCGGAATTCGAACATGAAGCCGGCGCTCTCGATCCGCGCCTTCAACCGGCCGCCTTCGATTAACAACAGGTCGCCTTCCCGGTCGGGCTCGCGATTGAAGTGGAGATAGAGGACGCCGGCCCCGTCGATCATCGGCTTAAGGTGCTGAATCCCGGGGTAGCCGCCGACGACGGCCGCGGCGTTCGCGACGCCTCCGGTCGACAGAATTTCGGTCAGGCTCTTGGTCCAACTCACGGCTCCGGTCGCACTATCGATGGCCCGCAGGAGGATGTCTCCTTCGTGATAGACCGCCCTGGTCAGGAACAGCATCCGGCCGTCGGCGTCGAGGGCCGCATGGGAAAAATCCTCCACCTCGGAAAGCGTCTGGGTCCAGCCCGTCGTGCCGTCCGGCTTGAGGCCGATGATCCGGGCTTCCCGGGCTGGAGGGGCGAGCTTGGCGATGAGATAGATCTTTCCCTCCCGGTCGATCATCGGCCGGCTCCAATGGCTGGCGTCGGTGAGGATATCGGCCCGCCATTTCCGCTGGCCGTCGGAGCCGACAAGCTCGACTCCCTTTTTTTCGACCAGCCAGAGCTTTCCCCCGCCGGCCGCGGAATGAAAAAGGTCATATCCTTTGTATGTCCACATAAGGCCGCGGCCAGGCGGCGGGCCGAAGGCTCGGGTTGCGAGTCCGCACGTGCCATAGAGACGGTTTTCTTTGTCGACGAGGATGTCGGCCGTGACGGGGCCGTAGCTGTAATCGCAGCCTAGTTCCCAAAGAATCCTCCCCGTGGCCGGGTCGAGCGCTTGCAGGCCTCCCTGAGGACCGTAGACATAAACAGTCCCGTCCGGCCCGATGGCCGGACGGAAATTTTTATCGGCTACGGGCGCTGTCCAAAGCACTCGGCGGGCCGCCGGATCGAAGGCGACGATTTTTTCTTGAGCGGGGTTGAGGCCTTCGGCGGCGCGGAAGAAGAGAGTCCCCATCCGGCCGATAAGGAGGGGGCCCCAGCCGACGCCGGCTTGATAGCGGTGAATGGGCACGGTCCAGGGATCCGGAAGTCCGTGGCGCTCCGTCCGGCCCGTCCAGCCGCCGTCCGAGCCGGCCATTGGCCAAGCGAGCTTATCCAAGAAAAGGGAGATCGCACAGGTCGCCGCCCGTCCGGCCGGGTCCGTCAAGGTCATGATGAGCTGACCGGATTCTCCGGCCAAAGAGCTTCCGGCCGGCGGATTTTGAGTCAGGGTCCGGCCCGCTCCCGGCCCGCCGGGCATGACTTCCTCCCGGAGATCCGGGATGGCGGCGGGGACTCCTTCATAAGTGGATACCGGCCAATTCTGGGGGCATCGCATGACGGCGACGGTTGCCCGGGTCGAACAGCCATTGGAGCCGGTGACCGTCAGGGCATAGACGCCGGCGTCCCGCGCTTCGAAGATCCGCCCCGAGCCGACGGCGGCGCCGGAGGCGTTTGTCCAGGCATAGATGAAAGGTTCGCTTCCGGAGAGCTGGGTCGGCGCGAGGTCGATTTTAGCCGAATCGGCCGAAAGGATGCGGTCGCCGCCGAGATCGAGGGTCGGCGGAGCTTTGTTTTCGGCCACGGAAATCGTGGTTGTGGCGGTCAGACCGGCCGCGTCGACGGCGGTGAACGAATAGGCGTCGGCCGAATTCACAGTTGCGTCCAGGCTTCCCGAGGAGGACGCCGTGAAAGCTTGGATGACGGCCCCCGCCGAATTTTTCCAAGTGAGGCTATAGGGAGGGCAACCTCCGGAAGCCCGGCCGGGAAGCTGAGCCGATGAGGACGAGCAGGTGAGAGAGGCGGTGGGGATAGGGGCCACCGTCAGAGGAGTGACCGGGCGGTCGACGACGATGCTGCCTTCGGCGATAGCGGCGTCGCGGTCCGTCGCCGAAAAAGTGAAGACTCCCGGAGATGAAGCCGTAAAATCCAGGATTCCCGAACTCGAGGACGGCGCGGCCGCGACGACGGCGCCCGAGGCATCTTTCCACGCCAACGAATAAGGCGGGCATCCGCCGACGGCCCGGCCGCTGAGCGCGGCCGTGGCAGGGGGACAGGCCAGCGTCTGGTCCGAGCCCGCATACGCCGATAGGGTCACGGGCACATAGGTGACGGTCGTCGTGTCATTGTCCTGGGCCCCGTTCGCGCCCGTCACGACGAGAGTATAGTCTCCCTCGGTCATCACCCGGATCTGGGGATTCTCGCCCAATGTCGTTCCTTGGGCGTCTTTCCAAGAATATGTATAGGGAGCGAAACCGCCGGCCGCGCTGCCCTGGAGGAGAATGCCGTCGGCGCGGCAGACGAGGGTGGCATCGGGTCCGGCATCGACTGTCGGCGGCGTCGTGTCGACAGCCTCGGCCGAACCGGTCGAGGCCGGGGAGAGGTTGCCGGCGATATCCCTGGCGGTCACCGTGATTTCCACCGTCGACCGCCAACCGGTCATTTCCAAAACGGCCACGGATCCGCTGATGGAGAAGGCGCGGCCGGGCGTGGATTCCTCGACCGTGTGTAGGACGGGTCCAGCAGTTCCGGATCCGCTTGAGATTCGGGCCGTGATCGAAATTCCCAACTGCGTCATGGCCACCGTATCGGAGACGGAGAAGGTGAACTCGACCTTGGGTAGGCCGGCCAGGGTGAGCCCGCCCGACGTTACCACTAAGTTGGAGATGACTGGCGGAGTCGTATCCTGAGCCTGCCCAAAACCGGACATCGCGGCCATGGCCGTCGCTAAAAAGAAAGCGAGAATCATGAATATTTTTTTCAAGGGAGTCGTCCTTTTTATTTTACGCGCTTCAAGATGCCGGTCTGGTAGCACTCGAAATCCTTGTCGGGCATGGCCAGGTCGAAGCTTGCCTGGTATTCGTTCTGGTTTAAGATTTTATAGGTCAGTCTGGCTTTGAAGCCCGGCGGCAGGTTTTCGAGCTGCTCCGAGACAAAGATGAACGTTTTCCCCTCGTCCAGGATTTTGTGGCAGACATATTGGTTGACGAATCCCTCGACATGGAACTGCCGCAGCACATACATTTTTCGTATCCGGTCGTAGCTGAATATTCCTATGTCTTCGTGGAGTTCGCCCTTAGGGTTTTTCACCTGCGGGTCGAATTTGGTTTCGTTCTTCAGTTGAAGGAATTTTCCCCGGAGCACGAATTGATACTCCACCTTCCCCTTGGAAATGCCGTTTTTCCCTTCCCCGTGGCCCTGCCATCGGCCGACGAAAAATTTAAACGGCGCCCAGACGTCGGGCTCTTTTGCCGCCTGCGGCTGCGGTTGGACCTGCGGTTGTTCTTGTTTTTGTTGGACCTGGGCAGAAATACTCGCGGGCAGAAAAATCATTAGAACCGCGATCATGGGCATCGCTTTTTTGCTCATTTTTATCTCCTTTTGTTGGAGATCGCCACGCTCCCTCCGGTCGCTCGCGATGACAAAAAAATCGGCGTCATGGCGAGACGGCCTTGTGCCGCGGAGATCTGATATGTATTGTCATTGCGAGCGAAGCGTGGCAATCTCACCGCTTAATTCGCTTGAGAATCCGCGTCCAGGTCGGTGTGATGAGGAAGCTTTCGTCCATGTCGGAAACCATCGCGGCGAATTTTTTCATCGGCGCCGCAAACGTCAAAATATTTTCCCCAACATACGGCCGCGCCGACGGATCGAACAGGCCGATGACCGCCCGCGGATTTTTGCTTTCGCCCTCGACGAAAGGATAGCTGATAATGCTTCCGCAGCCCGCCGAGAACGGCGTGATCACCGCCGAAGGGCTTGCGCTTCGAAAATTGGCCAGCGTGAACAACTCGGCCAGGACATCGGATTCTGCGAAAAAGACAACGACCGCCGGTTCCTCCCGAGCCTCCACTTTGTCCCAGCGCTTGAAAACGAGATATTTGGCCGGCGCTATAATTTGGATCATATTCCGAATGGCTTCCTCTACGATTTCGGGCGATTTTTTATAGCGCTCGCCTTCCATTTCTCCCGGGATTCCGTACGAAAGAAAATATTTGAATTTGGGCCGGAATCCCTGCGAATATCCGGAGTAGCGCTCTCCGCCCGGGCATTCCAGCGTCTCTTTGGAAAAAGCGATGATTTTGCCTTTGAGGGCGCTGCCGAGCAGGCCGATGATGCAGCGGGACGCTGCGCTACCGCGGGCCGATGTCGGCCTCAGGAATTTAGCGTATGACTCATCGTCAGAATAGAAGAAAACGAGCGGCAGTCCGGCGCCGTTGAAATATTTTTTCCATTTGGCCATAAAATCGGTTTTCAGCGTTTCGTTCATGGCTATATATTATATATAATACGGATGAATTTAAAGATACGTTCGTTTCAAGAGGGGAGAGCGATGAGCATTGCGTCAATTTCTGGAAATCTTATGTCGCCGCTGGCACCGGCGCCTGTGGAAAATAAGCCTGTCATTTTCTGAATTAACCTTTAGTTATCGCGGCGTCCCCATCTTGACATCTCCCTAACCGCATGTTATTCTCCGGGACGAGCGCCGAGGGGGTGCGCGCGCATGGAAAAATTTATTGGGGCCAAGCTCCGCAAAGCCCGAGAAGCCCTCGGCCTAACCCAAGCCGCCTTCGCCCGCGCCGTCGGCCTGTCCTCCGAATACATATCGCTCCTTGAATACAGCAAGCGGACTCCGTCTTTCGGCGTCCTGCAGAGAATTGCCTCATACTTCAACCGCGACATCGCCTATTTTTTCTGCGAAAAGCCGTCACCCTCCGACGCGTTCACGCTTCTCTTCCGCGCCGAAGCCGTGGACGACCGCGCCCGCGGCGAACTTCAAAAGTTCCGCCGCTACTGCGATGACTACTTGCGACTGGAGGCCCTCACCGGACGCCGTCTGGAACTCGCCCCGCTTTACGCACCCGACATCCCGGCCGAGCGCATGGCCGATGAAGAGCGCCGGCGCCTCGGCCTTGGCGACGAGCCCATCCGCGACGTTTTCGCTCTCCTCGAAGCGAACGGCTGCCGCATCCTGCGCCTGCCCCTGCCCGAGGAATCCAAAGTCTCCGGTGTCTTTATTTATCTTGAGCAAAAGGCGGCGGCTTTCGCTCTCGTCAATTCCCTCCAGTCGCCCGGCCGCCAGGCTTTCAGCGCCGCCCACGAATACTGCCATTACCTCAAGGATCGCAACGAAGGGCCGGTCATCGACAGTTCCGACGTCTTCATCGACGAATACGCTCCTCTTTATCATCCGCGGGAGCAGCACGCCCAGGGATTCGCGGCTCGGTTCCTGATGCCGCCGGCCAAAGTTCGCGAGATCGTCGAAAAGGACCTTCGTCTCTATCCGCCTCAACGCCTGACGTTTGAGCATGCGCTTTACCTCAAACGCTACTTCGGCGTGAGCACGCTGGCCATGCTCCGCAGGCTACGACAGATGGGCTATATCGGCCGGACGCAGCTCGAAGAATACGTCAAGATCGACCCGGATGCGCGCGAAAAGGAGATTTTCGGCGGCGCGTCCGGCGGAAACGGGGAGAAGGGAGCAGGCGCGGCCGGGAAAGGAGTGAAAAATATGGCTTCGGCGATCGGCGCCATCGGCGGCCCGGCCGGGTGGCACGGGAAATTCCGGCGCCGGCCTATTCCGTCCGATCGGTTCAAGCTGCTGCGGCAAGAAGCGGCGCGAAAAATCGCGCGCGGCGGCGGCGGCGGATTCAAAAAAAAATCCGTCCAAAAGATCTTGCCGACTATGGAATTGTGAAATGGAGAACCGAATGGGGATGTGAAAAATCGGTGGCATGTTCCGAATTTTCGGGAATTCGGCGCCTGCCGCCGATTTTTTTAGACTGGATCTAAAGGGAATAATCACATGAATAAAACCGTCAGATATCTGATTTATTTTTTAATCTTCGGCGCCCTCGTCGTCGCCGGATATTTCGGCTATAAAGCGCTGAAGGGGAGCGTCGAGTCGGCTGCGTCCTCGTACCATTGGGTCACCATCGACGAAAATTATGCGCCGCAGAACGCCGTCGAAGAATTCATCAAGAATGACGCCGCCGTACGGGGGGCATTTCCGGTCGAGATCAAGAACTACGGCCACAACGCCAAGATTTTGAAGAAGTTCAAAAGCCGGCAGTTCGCTATGCCGAGCGAAAATGTGCTCAACATGTTCTTCAAGAATCTGGACGACTGGATGCTCGTCGATATCAAATACAAGAACAAAAAGAATCAAGAAGTCCAGCGCACGGTGCTCTACATTTTCGCCAACAAACAGTGGACGGTCGGCGACTCCGGCTCGCTGCTGAAATGAAGAAAAATTGGTACAGGCAATAAAAAATCGGCGACAGGTATCCGAGTTCGCTGGAATTCGGCGCGGATCTCCGATTTTTTAAGGAGCAAAATAGATGCCCGTGTATTCTTATTCACGCCTGAGCACATTTGAAACGTGTCCACTGCAGTATAAATGCATATATATCGATAAGCTTGCGAAAAAGGAGACGATCGAGCAGTTTCTCGGCCAGCGCTTCCATGAGGTCATGGAAAGGCTTTACAAGGATTTGCCGGTCAAAACAGATTCGTTGGAAGAGTGCCTGGCCTATTACGAGGCTCAGTGGGACAAGGAATTCCATGGCGATATCGCGATCGTTCGAAAGGATTGGACGGCCGAAGGCTACAGAAAACTGGGCCGGAAGTTCATTGCCGATTATTACAAGCGCTATCATCCGTTCTCCCAGAGCCGCGCGCTGGGGCTGGAGCGGCAGATTTCGATCGACCTCGACGGCAGCGGCAAATACCGTCTGACCGGATACATCGACCGGCTGGCCCAGGCTGAGGACGGCGCGTACGAGATCCACGATTACAAGACATCGAGCAGCCTGCCGGAGCAAAAGAAGATCGATGAAGACCGGCAGCTTGCTCTTTATCAGATCGGCCTTGAGAAGGCTTGGAACGATGTCCGGAAGGTCAGGCTTGTCTGGCATTATGTCGCCTTCGATAAGGAGGTGACGTCGGAGCGGACGCGGGACGATCTCGAGCGGCTGAAGACGCATCTGATCGGGCTTATCGACGAGATCGAGCGAACACCGAAAGACCGATTCGAGCCCCGTGAGAACACCCTGTGTGATTGGTGCGGCTATTGGGAACATTGCCCTTTAAAGAAGCATTTGACGAAGGTCGAAGAATTGCCGTCGAACGAATTTTTGAATGAGGACGGCGTGAAACTTGTGAACGTCTATGCCGAGCTTGACGCGAAGAAAAAAGAGCTCAAAGAGCATGTCGAAGAGATCGAAGCAGAAATAGACAAGGTCAAGGAAGCGATCGTCGCCTATTCCAAAAGGGAAGGAGCGAGTGTGCTCCGGGGAAGCGGCCATCTGCTGAAGGTCTCAGAAAAACTGCAGACTTCGTCGCCGGCCAAAGGAAGCAAGGAGCGGGCCGAGTTGGAAAAGATATTAAGGGAAGCGGGCCGCTGGGACGAGGTCGCCGCGCTCGATTCTTTCGCCGTGGCTAGGGCGTTCCATGAGAAAAAGTGGGACGCCTCTCTCCTGGAGCGCGTCAAAGCCTATTTGACTCTTGAACAAAAATATTCCCTGACCCTGTCGCAGATCAAGGAAGAGGACTAAAACTAAAAGGATTTATCGACCAATCACAGGACTTTAACTTCGAGCATCCGGTCAATGCGGAAATGACGCAAATCCTCGCGCTCGTAGCAATACGCGCGCAGGCCCTCGAATTGTTTTCCCCTGTAGTCCATCATCTCGATGGATTCCGGACGGATCTTGCGCTGCGATTTCGTATCGTCGGGTTTAAGATAAATAATTTCAAGATCGCGGCCCTCGCGGATGGCCTCCTCAATCATCTCGACCTTGCGCGCGTAAGATAGCTTTTCGTCGGCTTTCTTATATTGAAACCGCGTAAGAAATTTAATGACGTCATAGTCCATGCGGATATGGTGGCGTTGAATCGGCTTTTTGAGGACGATGCCTTTGAAGTTCGTGCAGCGGCTCAAGGCGACATAGACCTGACCGTGGGCAAACGTTCCCCGGCCGATGTCGATGACGACTTTATCGAACGTCTTGCCCTGGCTTTTATGGATGGTGATGGCCCAGGCCAGTTTGAGCGGGTATTGTGTAAAAGAGCCGATCGGCTCGGAATAGATTTTCTGTGAGTCATGATCGTAGGCGAATTGGAATATTTCCCAAATGTTGGGGGAGACTTCGACATTGAGGCCGGTTTGGAGTTCGACAACGATCACGTCGTCTCTGCCTTTTTCCTGGATGACATCCGTGACCTTGCCGATCGAGCCGTTGACCCAGCGGCCCTTGGGATCGTTCGTGAGACACATGACCTGGGCGCCGATTTTGAGCTCGAGTCGCTCGTCCGTCGGAAGCGACGAGCGCTCGAAGTCGCCTTCGATGATGCCTTGATAGGCATAGCGGCGGCCGGAGAGGTGCTCGAGTTTTTCCTGGTTTCGCTGATAGGCAAGGTCGTTGGTGCTTGTCAAGGTGATATAAAACTCGTCCTCGGACGGGGTGAATTCCGGGTCAAAATTTTGGTTAAGGCGATCGATGTCCTCATCCTTGGCCGAACGGTTGCGGATGGCGTTGAGAAGGCCGATGAAATCGCGATCTGTCTGCCGGTAGATTTTTTCAAGCTCTACAAATTCCATCGCGAACGAGGGGTCGCTGAAGATATGCGCAGAAAAAAAATAAGGCGTTTCGTAGTAGGCCTTGAATAAATATTTTTCGGCCGACGTCACGACCGGCGGGAGTTGATAGAGATCGCCGACGAAAATCATCTGGATCCCTCCGAATTTCTTTTTCGGATGCGGGCCGTTCAGCCGCAGGAATTTTTCGACGCAGTCCATGAGATCGGCCCTGACCATGGAGATTTCGTCGATGACGACGGCGTCGAATTTTTTGTAGAGATCACCGCCGTCGTCATCGCCGCGCCGGCCCATCTTCTTTCCGATCTTCTTGACTTTGTCCAGCGTGATGTCGGGCTTGAAGCGGCAGAAGGAATGAATGGTTTGGCCTTGAACATTAAGCGCCGCCACTCCCGTCGGGGCGAGGACGGCGATTTGCTTGCGCGTTGTGTTCCGGAAATGATCGAGCAGAGTCGATTTGCCCGTTCCCGCCCTTCCCGTGATGAAGATATGTCTGTCTGTATTCTCCATCAAGTCGAGCGCCCGCTTGAACTGCTTGTTGATTTCGATTTTTGTCCGTTTCGTCATAATGTCAACAAAAAAAAACGGGGTCAGATCTATATATCTGATGCAAAATTAAAATTTTTAGAGAATTGAAGAAAATGTCAGATGTATAGATCTGACCCCGTCTAGACATTTATTTCATACGGAAGGTGATTTTTTTGCTCTTGGAGATTGTCACCCGGCCGCCTATGGGCACGGCCATGAGGTCCTTGAAGATATTGTGGCCGAAACTGGATACATTTAAGATGGGCAGCGGAAATTCGTGCCGGCGCCTCGTCCCGATGATATCGGACAAATATGTCTTGATGAATTGGAGTGCTTCTTTTTGGTTTTTGCGGTAATTGGAATTTTTGTTGTACTGGTAGAGCGACCCGATCACAATGCCCTTGACCTTGTTCAAGACCTGGTGCCTTTTCAGGGCCGCCATCAGACGATGCAGGTCTTCGACATCAATCTGGATGTCTTCGATGAAAAGGATATGCCTTCGCCAGCTGAACTTGGGCGGTTTTTGACGATTCAAGAAATTGACAAAGGTAGAGAGATTGCCCCCGATCGGAACTCCCGAAAACTTCCTTTTGGGCGGCGGCGTGAGCCAGCGGGAGCCTTGGTACTGGATTTCCTCTCCCGAAATCAGGGCGATGATCTTTCTAAAATTGCCCTTGCCGAGCTTCAGCAAGGGAAAATAGACTAACGGGACGCGGCTGAAATAGTAGATCTCGTTGAGCAAGAAGGTGAAGTCTGAAAAGCCGATGAAGACGGGCCGGCGGTTGCGGATAATGCGGTAATCTTTCCTGTCGATTTTGAAGGCCAAATCTTCGGCGCCCGTTCCGCCTGCCACCGAGATGATCAGGTCGTATTCCCGGATGACCTTCTTAAAGTCTTCGGATCGCTCGTCGGCCGAGGCGGTGACGTGGTCGATCTGCTCGTTGCTCGAGAAAAGAAACGGGCTGAACGAAATGGCCTCCACGCCCAGTCCTCGTTTGATGAGTCCGGCTGTCTTTTTCAGCGTGCTCTTGGCCGCTCGCGGAAGGCAGGTCGAGGGAGCGATAAAACATACCTTTTCAATCTTCTTTTCTGACATTTTGGAAAACTAAAGAAGGATAGCAAAAAAGCCGATGACTAGCAAGGCAAAGAATTCCTCAAAAGATGCCAAAAGAGCCTTAAATAATTGATAATAAATAAATAAAAAAATTTAACGTCCGGCTGGAATATATTTAAGCTTGGGAGCGGAATGGAAAAGCTTCCCGGCGGCAAAATTCATTTAAATCTATTAATATCAATCAATTAAGCCTGAATTTCAGACCTCGAGGCGTTTCCGGCCGAGTATCGCTAAAAATTCAAAACTCGCAGGATTTGATTTTGTTCTTTTCGTAGTACTTTTGGTGGTATTCCTCGGCAATGAAAAACTCTCCGGCCGGCACAATCTCGGTCACGATCCGTTTTTTAAAGGCGCCGGATTTCTCCATTTCGAATTTCACTTTCTCGGCGGTCTTTTTCTGTTCTTCGCTGTGATAGAAAATCACGGAACGATACTGGGTTCCGACGTCCGGGCCTTGCCTGTTGCGCTGGGTCGGGTCGTGGAAGCCGAAGAATTTGCGCACGATCTCTTCGTAGCTAATTTGGGCCGGATCGAATGTGATCCCGACAGACTCGGCGTGGCCGGTTGTGTCCGAGCAAACATCTTGATAGGTCGGATTTTTTGTGCGGCCGCCCGTATAGCCGACCACTGTGCTCAGGATGCCTTTCACTTGTCCGAATTTATGTTCCACGTCCCAGAAACAACCGGCAGCGAAAGTCGCTGCTTCTGTTTTTGCCCGCGCTTTTTTTTCTTTTGCGGACCGGGCATTTTGGCCTGGGAGGGCTTTTTCGCTGCCCCCCGGTTGAAAATCAAGCGCGGCCGAATTGATGCAGAAATGTTTATAGGTCGGCGCCGGGCCGTCGTCGAAAATGTGTCCGAGGTGGGCGCCGCAGGTCGCGCAGCGCACTTCGTTCCTATGTACGATCAGGGAATAATCGTCGCGGTATTCGATATTGGCCTCGCTCAGGGAGGCCGTGAAGCTCGGCCAGCCGGTTCCGTGGTCATATTTGGCCTCGGAACTGAAGAGAGGAGTCCCGCAAGCGGCGCAGCAATAAGTGCCATTTTCATAGAAATCATTGTATTTCCCCGTGAACGGGCGCTCCGTCCCGCATTGTCTCATAACGCGATATTGCTCGGCCGTCAGGCTTTGCTTCCATTCCTTGTCGGCTTTATTGATCTTGTCGGCCATATTTTTCTCCGCTTTTTGATATTCAGCTTCCTGTCGTGAGGCCACGGGGCGGTGATCCATTAGGGCATTGAGGCCAATCCATCCCGCCCCTCCCGAAAAAATGCTCATCGCCAGGATGAATATTTTGATATGGGTTCTCATGGAACCTTCTTCTTTTTCTAATTTCTACATTTCCTATGGATAATAGAGGATAAAATCTGGGAAAATCAAGTCATTGTTATGACATTTGGCTTGACGGATTTCCGTTGGAGGTTGCCGGCCGGTCCCCGACGAGACTCTGAAGTTGGGCTTCAAGCTCGGCTTGGGGAAGAAAGCCGGTCATCCGGTCTTTTTCCTCGCCTTTTTGAAAGACGATCAGCGTCGGGATAGCCATGATGCCGTATTGCCGCGCCGATTTGAAATTTTCATCAGTGTTGAGCTTGGCGAATTTGACTTTACCGGCCAGTTTATCAGCGGCCGCTTCCAGAACCGGGCTCATCATCCGGCAAGGGCCGCACCAAGGCGCCCAGAAATCCACCACGACGGGAAGTTCCGCTTTCAGGACTTCCGCTTCGAATGTGTTGTCTGTGACTTCGGCGACATGTTTCATCTCAATGGTCTCCTTCCAAAATCAATTTGAGTATATCACGAACGCGCTCATCGACGATTCGGTAGCAAATTTTGGTCTTTTGCCGGCTTGTGGCGACAATGCCCGCCTCTTTGAGAAGCTTCAAATGCTGCGAGACATTCGGCTGTGAGATCCCCAGGCATTTTTCAACTTCGGACACACAGCAGTCGCTTTTCATCAGCCGCTGAAGAAGCTGTATCCTTACCGGGTGGGCCAGAGCTTTCAAAATTCTGGTCGGCTCGATGTAAATTTCATTCTGTCGTTTCATGATGCCCTAAATATTATTAAAATAATATATTACATATTTATTATATATAAAAAATATTATATGTCAAGGGGTTTGAGGTTTTTGATCTTTTTGTGTATGATGCTTTTGTCCGCGAATTTTTTTTGTTGCCAAAGGATCAGGAATCGCTAGAATTAAAGCGAATGTCCAGTCAAGGGATAATGCATGAGCAAAAAAATCTTGATTATCGAGGACGACAAGGTCACTTTAACCATGCTCGAGACGATTCTGCGTAAGGCCCAATTTCAGGTGTTCAGCGCTCAAAATGGAGAGGACGGGCTGAGCGCGGCCCAGCGGGAGAAACCCGATCTCGTCATCACGGATCTTTTGATTCCGAAAATTGATGGGATCGGCGTCTGCGATAAAATCAAGAAAAATATCTCCCTCCAGCAGACCAAGGTCATTATCATTTCGGCCATACAAAATATGGCCATTCAGCGGGAAGTCAAAAGTTGCGGGGCCGACGCGTTTATCGAAAAGCCCATCGTTACACCCACGTTGCTCACTGCGATCCACAAACTTCTTAAGCCGGAATAAAAATTAGGAAATTTTTTCTTTGACTTTTAAAATTTCTTTAAATTATAATCGGAGTTATGATGCTGGCTGGAGAGGATCCTCCTTAGCCCCGCTTCCTTTTCCTTTTCAAACCTTGGCGCCTCGACAGCCAGCTCTCTCTTAATCTGTTTTCCGACGATGAGCGCTATCGGAAGGTTTGTTCGTGGTCTCAGCTTTATAAGGTGTGCCAGATGACTCCAGGCTTTTTTGCCTGGAGATGAATGGCATCTCGGAGCAAAGCGGAGGCCGATCATCTTTGCGGCCAGAAGCCCTAGCCTCCAGGGGGGAGCGTTTCTGGCGTGGCGTTCCAGAGTTAAAGCGCGAAAAAATTTGGGAAACATGAGCCCTATTTTTCCCCTTTTTTGCTAAGCCGGAGCCTATCTTCCCAGTCTTTTACGCCTTGTCGATAGCCATCTTCATCATAAAAGGCAAACAGGCGGGTTCAAATCTGCATTCCCTAAATTTTATTTTCTTATAAACATTCCGTAAAATCGTGTCGTAATATATTCTAGAAAGCGGATTCGCGAATTTAATGGATGAGAAAGAACTGATCTCCGCTTGCCTTCAAGGAAACGGGGAGGAGTATAGGCAAATCGTGGATATCTATATGACCCAGGTCAGGGCCCTGGCCATGAATATTCTCGGCAACCGCGAAGACGCCGAGGATGCTTGTCAAGAGACGTTCATCCAAGTCTTTAAGCATTTGGCGCATTTCGACGTTCAAAAAAGCTTCAAAAATTGGATATTCACGATCGTTACCAGGCGCTGCCTGGATCAACTCAAGAAAAAACGCCGGTTCCAAAAGGCCTCCGTCAGAATCAAAAATGAGTTATCCCAGGAAGCCTGTGCCCGGCCCTCACATCTTGCCGAGAAAAAGCAACTTTCGAGAGAGCTTCTCAGACATCTCAGCCCGAAAGAGCGGACCGTCCTGGCGCTCTGGGCCAATGAAGGCTTCACAGCGGCCGAAATATCGGAAGTGCTCCGTTGCTCGGCCTCAACGGCCCGGGTGTATCTCTTCAACGCCCGGAAAAAAATCAAACCGTTTCTGGAGAAAAATCATGCGGCACTCTGACTTTATTCATTTGTTTTACAGGCTGCTTCCTTTCTACGCCTGGAAAGACTCGCTCCTGCGCCGTCACATCGAAAAATGCCGGACGTGTCATGCGCAACTTACGAACAGAGAAGAGGCCGGGCGGCTTTTAATCCAGGCCGGCGATGTGGACGATGGGGACGGCCTGTGGCTGGCCGTTTCGAAAAAAATACGCGAGATCCGGCTTTCGGCGGCGAGCGACGCTACGAGAGCGCAGGTTTCCGGGAGGGGGAGGCCTTTAAAAATCGGATGGCGCTGGGCCGCGGCGGCGGCAGGTCTGCTTCTGGCTATCTTTTTCACCTACCAGGCGGTTCGATATTTTCAGACTCGTCCCGACCAAGGCGGTGGAGAGCTGCTGGCCGGCGAATCCGAGCAGATCCAAATCGGCTATATCAGGATCACGAATAAGCCCGCCCAGGCTTTTATCTTTAGGCCGTACGATTCCCATATGGTCATCATCTGGGCCGGAAAAAATTTATAAGGAGAAGTTTGTGATGATAAAAACAAGAATTTTAATCTTTATATGTCTTCTCATCAGTGCATCTGCGGGAATTTTTCCCGCTCAAAAAAGCTTTGAAATCCTAAAAACCGATAATCCAAAGATTATTGAATGGAACATGAAGATGAGGATTCTGGAGGGGATCAAGGAGGGAACATCCGAACCGGCCAAATTTGTCACTTCCTCTTTTCTCCAATACATGATCTCCGCAAGCATTCAGACGGAATTCGACCTGGCCGAGCAGCAGAAGCAGATCCGGAAAATCTTCAATCTTAAGGACGTCAGACTCCTGACCGAAGCGGATTTTGGCGGGAAAAAAGGAGGAGTGGAAAAGCCCTTTCATATTTTCCGGCTGGACAGCAAGGAATATCTGATCCTGATTACGCCCATCGATCTCATCAAAAAACAGCAGTTCCGGATCGAAGTTTATGAACAGAGCGAAAAAGGAAAAACCAATCTGCTGGACACCGAATTCTCGATCCCTACCAAGAATCTTGCTGTTTTTGGGTTTGAAGATACTCAGGGAAAACCGTATTTTCTATCATTCCATATCAGCCAATGGTCGATTGCCGCAGATAACATTTCCATTGTTGTGACGGAACATCCGAAGGCATCTGAAGAACCCGTGAGGGCTATTGGGGTTGTCATGCCCCCGAAACTCATCAAACTTGTGGACCCCATCTATCCGGAAATCGCCCGCCAGGCAAACGTGGAAGGCGTCGTCATTTTAGAGGCGACGACCGACATCTTCGGTCGCATACAGAGCGTCAAGACCCTGCGGTCGATTCCGTTGTTGGACCAAGCGGCGATCGATGCCGTGAGGCAATGGGTCTATGAGCCGATGATCATCGAGGGAAGGCCGCGGGGCGTCGTTTTTACGGTGACGGTCCGATTTAGCTTGAACGATAAAACCTCTAAACCCGATCAAATAAAAGAAGGAGAGCCTCTGCGGCTATCGGGAAAAGTCCCGCCGCCGAAATTGCTCAAACCGGTCGATCCTATTTATCCGGAAATCGCTCGCCAGACGCACGTGGAAGGCTTCGTCATTTTAGAGGTAACGACCGACATCTCCGGCCGCGTACAGAACGTCAAGATCCTGCGATCGATTCCGTTGTTGGACCAAGCGGCGATTGATGCCGTGAGGCAATGGGGCTATGAGCCGGTGATCATCAACGACAAACCTATCCCTGTGACATTCACCGTAACCGTGCGGTTTAAGCTGGACGCTCATCTCAAGCCGGCGGAAGTAACGGATAGCTATGCATTTAAGTTGCCGGAGGGAATGAAACCTCCGAAGAGGACAAAATATATCGCGCCCGTTTATCCCGCAGAAGCCATAAAAGCTCAAGCCCAAGGTCCGGTCGTTCTTGACGCCACGACGGATGAATCCGGGAAACTGTCTCACATCAATGCGACGAAATCCATCCCTCTATTGGACAAAGCAGCAATCGATGCCGTGAAGCAGTGGGAGTTTGAGCCGGCGCTCGTCGGAGGCAAACCGACGCCGGTAGCCCTGACGATCACTCTCATCTTTTATTTAAACAAGGAAGCCAAGGCCAAGGTCGGCGGCGTCGTCGGGGGCGTGATCAAACCTGAGGAGGCGAAGAAGCTCGAGACCGAGCCGCTCGTCAAGGCCGAGGGCGATATTAAACCTCCGAAAAGGATTAAAGCTGTTGATCCGGTATACCCTGAAGAAGCAAGGAAGAACGGGATCGAAGGGATTGTTGTGCTCGAATGCACAACGGATACCTATGGCCGGGTCAAGAACGTTAAAGCGTTGAGATCCATCCCAGAGCTCGATCAAGCGGCCATAGATGCCGTGAGACAGTGGGTTTACGAACCGTTCACCCTCAAGGGCAAGCCGCAAGGAGTGATTTTTACGGTGACGGTCAACTTCAAGCTGAATTAAGTGCAAAAGAAGGGACAGATACGGTCTGTGTCCCCATTCTTTAAATAAATCTAAGGCAAATTGATTTTTGTCGGCGGATTGAGCTTCAAATAATCCAGCTCCGAGCCCAGCAGGCTGTGCGGAATCGAATAGACGACGAGAAGCAATATTGTCGCCGCAACCACCCAGCCGCGCGCTGGCTTGCCCTGGCGCATCATGATGAGAGCAACGAGCCAGCCGATCATGGCCACGAGGATTTTATTGTCCGTCAAGTCAAAGCCGACGGGAATTCCTGTCCAATAGGGCCCGAATCCGAAGTGCTGGACAAGCGGACCCAGGATGAATCCGCCGATGAACAGCAGCGCCGTCGCCCACATCGCCAGCCTTCGGGGATCGCTCTTTTTGTCAAGCGCGGCAAACCCTGCCCTCGTTGAAAAGAGCATGGCCAGAAACATGACCAACACATGGGGGATAAGAATTCCCGTCGGAACATGGCTTTTAAAGCGGACGATGACGGATTTGTCGCCGCTCAGCGGGACTTCTTGCTCGCCTTTCACAAGAACGGTTTTATACTCCAGCTTTCCGGCCATCGGCTGTTTCGGCAGGAAAGCCGTCAGAGTATCGTCTTTCCGCTCCATGAGAACCTTTGTCCAGGGATCGTCGGTTTTATATCGTTTATACTCGAGATAGCCGCCGATATCGGCGCCGAGCACTTTGACCGAAACCTCACAGTCTTTCGTATTCTCGGAGCTTCTGGGCAGCTTGAATTTGATGAGCTTATCCTCGATTGTCGCTTTTCCTCGGTACGGATACGTCGGGCCGGTCACTCTCTGATAGATCGCCACGGCCAGGGTGATGATAACGGCCAAAAGCCAAAGAAAGGATTTTTTCATGGCGTCTTTTTTTCCCCTTCAATCTTTGATGGTGATCGCGCCGAAAATGGCCGTACCTTTTATATAAAGTGAGGCTTTGGCTTCGGCTTCCGGGACGCTTTTATGTTTGTCGTCGAAGCCGCCCAGGATGGGAGTCCCGTCGATGACGACCCGCCAGTCCTTTGGAACAATGATTTCGACGCCGCCCATGATGGCGGTTACGTCGATCGTGGCCTTTCCGCCATCGAGCCCGGCGTCCGTGAAATCCAGCTCCACGCCGCCCAAAACCGCCGTGACATGGCCGCCGCGGAAATTCTGGGATTCGATCCGGCGCTTCATGCCCGAGAGGACGCATGAGACATCGATGTCGTTGTCCTTGATTTCGGGAAATTTTTTATAGCCGTGAAATCGGAAGGCCGGGCGCAGCAGCAGCCACAGGCCGAGAGCGATGATCAAGGCCGGCCAAATATAATGCCAGACGTCGTGTTCCAAGATATCAAGCTCACGTAACAGGAAAAAGGCGCCGAACAGGACGAAAAAAATTCCAGGTCCCGCTTGGCGGAAGCCGCTTGTCACCAGCATGGAAAATCCGAGAATGATCAAGATGACCGGCCAATATCTGGAGATCAGGAAGCCGAATTCGTGATCTCCCGCGCGGTCCATGATGAACAGGACGCCGAGCATGACCAGAACCAGGCCCCAGAAAATCCGGCCCTGATGGGGTCGATGTTGGGACATGAATTCCTCCTTTCCTAAGTTTTTTCTTGTATATAAGATTTGTTCTCAAACTTGAGGTTTTCTCCTTCTTTTAAAGCGAACGAGAGCTTTTTCCCTCCGATCTCGATTTCGTATTCGCCAGGCGGCAGCGGGATCAAGCTCTGGATGTTGCTGACCTCTCCTACGACTTCACCGGCCTTGCTGTAAATTTTGTGGCCCTGAAAATGAGCCCGCACGACTTCGACCGTTCCGGGATTGATCGTAGTCGTCAGGCCGGCCTTAATCTCCACTGGCCAGGCCAGTTTTCCGAATTTGACGATATATTTTCCCGGGATGAGCGTAATATTGTTATTCAGCACGCTTACGGTGCCCTGGATGATGTCGGTTTCGGCTTGGATGACATCGTGGCCGGAGAGGGACGCATGATTTACGACAAGAGCTCCCGGCTCCAAGACCGTTGTCTCTTTGGCCCTGACCTCGACGCCCTTCCAAATGGCCTTGCCAAACGTGACGCTGTACATGCCGGCCGGAAGTTCGACGGTCGATCTCAACGAGGTAACGCGCTCCACTTCTTCGCCGGAATCGGCCTTTCGCACTTCCTGGCCTTTGAGGTCGGCGTTCTTAATCTGGAGCCAGCCAAGGTCTTTTTCTGCGACGCCCTTCTTGTCCGCGGTTTCTCCGGCCTTGTCCGAGGCGTCCCCGCGCTTGGCGGCGTCAACATCTTTTTTAGAGGAACAAGCCATTAGGTTCAAGATTAAAAAAGAGACGGTCAAAAAGATAAAAGGTTTTGCTTTCATACTTCCCTCCTTATGACGGGATGAGAGCTTTGTCTTCGGCTCATAGCGGCAGACAGGATTTTATCCTCTCCCGGGCCGGAAATGCAAGATGGGACATCGGAAAAACGATCGACGGTCAGGGGACGTCGATGATTAATCGCTGGTCGCGATGAAAAACGGCTTTTGCTGGAAGCTCTTATACTGAGGGCGGAGCCGCTGGCGATCGTAGTATTTATCGACATCGACGACTTTTTTCTTGCTCGTCACGATCTCGATCGGGACGCTGTCGTATTCGCCGTTTCGCAGGCAGACCATGCGGCCCGTTATATTGTCCATGATCAGGTCCAGGGCGATGTTTCCGAACGCCATAGGGACGATGGAGTCCAGGGCATCCGGGTCGCCGCAGCGGACTATGTAGCTCAGCCGCTGGTTGATAACGTTGATCCGGCGGCCGTTATTGAATTTGGGAGAGAGGTCTTTAAGCTGGCTGGCGATGACATCGCCGATTCCGCCCAATTTTTTGTGTCCGAACATGTCTTTTTCTTCGCTGGCAAAGATCATGTCTCCGCCTTCGAACATAGCGCCTTCCGAAACCAGGACGACCGAATAGAGACTGGGGTTGGTGGAGCGATCCGCCGTCATCAGCTCGCACAAAAGTTCCATATCGAATTTGCATTCGGGAATGAGGCAGCGGTTGGCCGCGCCGGCCATCGTCGGCAGGAGGGCGGTGAAGCCCGCGTAGCGGCCGAAGACTTCGATAACCAGAAAACGCTCGTGCGAACTGGCCGTGGTCCGCAGGGCATGGGTCATGCTGATCGTTCGTGTCACGCACGTGCTGAAGCCGATGCAGTAGTCCGTCCCCGGAACGTCGTTGTCCATGGTCTTGGGAATGCCGATCACCCGGACGCCCTTATGATGAAGATGGACGCCGTAGCCCAGAGTGTCGTCGCCGCCGATCGGAATGAGGTAGTCGATGCCTAAGAATTCCAGGTTTTTCAGGACGTCTTCGGTCAGGTCGTTGACTTTTTCCCTATATTTGTCCCGGAGGTGCGCCGGCACGTTGACATCGGGGACATGGCTGGGACGCGTGCGGGAGGTATGTAGGAACGTGCCCCCCGTGCGGCCGATGCGGTTGACGATTTCTTCGGTTAGATGCTGATAATGCTCCGCATTCGGGGCTTCTTTATCCCGGGCCATATCGATGAGGCCGGCCCAACCCCGGCGGATGCCGATGACGTCATAGCCTTCGTGGATGGCGCGAATCGTGACGGCCCGAATGGCGGGGTTCAGGCCGGGGACATCGCCGCCTCCCGTGAGAATTCCGATAATTCCTTTTTTCGTTTTCACTCTGGCCATGGGAGTCAGCTAAATTATACGAAAAACAGCCTGAAAAATCTAACAAAACCTGTTTTGATTGACATCATTTCTTCCTTTTACTATAGTCGAAAACGCAAAATTGGAGCTTTTATGGCGAGGAGGTTTCATGCGAAAAAAAACGGCTATTCTAAGATGGACTTTGATCGCTTTGATCTTAGTTCTCCTGCCTTTGGCGCCGACGGCCGGACAGGCCGCCGGCAAGAAAGCCATTTCCTACGACGCTTATGACGGCTGGCGCTCGATTCAGGGCACGCAGATTTCGCGCGACGGCGTCTGGCTGGCCTATGCCTTGGTTCCTCAGGACGGCGACGGCGAGCTTGTCGTCCGCAACCTCAAAACGGACAAAGAATACCGCGCTCCCCGAGGCAAAGAGCCGGTTATAACCATGGACGGCAAATTCGTCGTTTTCACCATCGCGCCTCTAAAGGCCGAGGCGGACAAAGCGAAGAAAGAAAAGAAGAAAGCCGAGGAGCAGCCGAAGAACGGCCTGGGCATCATGAACCTGGCCACGGGCGAAGTCACGACGGCCGATCGCGTGAAGAGTTTTAAGGTCGCCGAAGAGTCGGGAGCTTTCGCGGCTTATCTCTTAGAACCTCCTCTCAAGAAAGCCGACGAAAAAGCCGATGAGAAGAAAGAAGAGAAGAAAGAAGGCGAAAAGAAGGAAGTGGAAAAGAAAGAGCCGGAAAAAAAGGAGCCTCAAAAGAAAGAGCCTGAGAAGAAGGAAGAGTCCAAGGACGCTAAAAAAAAGAAGGAAAAGAAGCATGAGCCCGGCACGGACCTCATCCTCCGGGAGCTGGCGACCGGAAAGCTGGTGACCATCAACGAGGTCGTCGAATATATCTGGAACAAGAGCGGCACGCTGCTGGTTTACGGCGTGACCTCGAAGAAGCCGGAGGAAGACAGCGCCTTCGTCCGGAAAACGGCCGACGGGACGACCAAAACCCTCCTCAAAGGCGAGGGCAATTACAAAGGATTCGCCTTCGATGAAAAAAGCGCGCAACTGGCCTTTCTTAGTGACCGCGACGATTACAAGGCCGCTGCGCCCACATTCAAGCTTTATTATTGGGCCGCGCCGGCCGAAGCGGCTACTGAGCTTGTCTCGACCGCGACAAAAGGCATGCCGCAAGGCTTGGCCGTGAGCGAAAACGGCAAGTTAAATTTCTCCAAGGACGGCGGCTGTCTCTTCTTGGGCGTCGCTCCCATGCCCAAGCCCGAGCCCGAAGATGCAGCGGAGCCCGTCAAGGTCGATATCTGGAATTGGAGGGACCTCGAGCTTCAGCCCATGCAGAAGGCCCGCGCCGAGGAGGAAAAGAAGCGCTCCTTGATGTGCGTGATGCACCTCAAAGAAAAGAAATTCGTACCGCTCGCTTCTGCCGATATGCCGATAGCGGAGCTTTCCGAAGACGCCAAGCTCGTCCTCGGCTCTTCCGACATTCCGTATAAGCAGCTTGTCTCCTGGGACCGGAGATATAGCGATTTTTATCTGGTCAACATCCTTGACGGCTCGCGAAAGAAAATCCTGGAGAAGAGCCCGTCAAACGTGAATTTCTCCCCCGGAGGGAATTACCTTTATTTTTACGAAGAAGAGGATAAGAGCTGGTATGTTTATCGAATACTCGACGGCAAGAAGATCAATTTGACGGCCAAGCTGGGTGTCAAGTTCGAAATGGAGGAATGGGATACTCCAGATAATCCCCGGCCGTACGGCGTTGCCGGCTGGACGGACGGCGACAAGACTGTCCTCATTAATGACCGCTACGATATCTGGGAAGTGAAACCCGACGGAACGGGCGGCCGCATGGTGACGAATGGCATCGGCCGGAAAAAAGGCTTTGTGTTTCGCTATCAGCGCCTGGACAGGGAGCAAAAAACGATTCCGGCGAAAGAGCCGCTCTTGCTTTCGACGACGGATGACCGCACGAAAGCGTCGGGGTTTTATCAATTGACTCTGGCCGATGCCGCCGATCCCTCCCAGGTTGTCATGCTCGATAAATTGTTCGGCCCTCTGATCAAGGCCAAAAACGCTGACGCGTATATCTTCACCTTGCAGCGGTTTGAAGAGTTTCCTAACCTCTGGGCAAG
>Ga0315282_10000452_pt1 | contig 81432 bp, 77 predicted proteins | sample YL17G07_20_MG_FD_203693 | JGI IMG/M metagenome (GOLD analysis project Ga0315282, IMG submission 203693) | Sediment microbial communities from Yellowstone Lake, YNP, Wyoming, USA - YL17G07_20 | ecosystem: Environmental > Aquatic > Freshwater > Lake > Sediment | place: USA: Wyoming | collected...
TACTGGCGACCTAGGAGCGCCAACCAGAATTACAGATTTATATGCAGAAACTAAAAGCGATAATCAGCTAAGATTAACCTGGACAGTTCCTTCGGATCAATCAAGCCTAGTTGCATATGAAGTTAGGTATCGTGAGGGGGTGGCTATTACCACACTGAATTGGTCATCTTCTGTTCTGGTTACGAGCCCGCCAACGCCTTTAACTCCAGGCACTCAGCAGTCTATGCTAGTGACCGTGCCTAAAGCAGGCACTAAATATTATTTTGGTATCAAGACTAAAGATGGTTGTAATAAATGGTCTTTGGTCAGTAATTCCCCGTATGCTATTACCTTGGCAGCGGGCTTAACCAAAGTTAATCTGGCCTGGGATCCGGTAACCACGCATACAGACGGGACGTCGGAAGATAAAATTATCGGTTATGAACTTTTTTACGGTTTTGAGTCTGGTGTTTATGAACCTGACCCTATCCAAAACGTAGGGGCTACCACTAAGGCCACTGTAATAGCGAGTAAATACTTGGAGTATTTTTTCGCTGTAAAAGCATATGAATATACGGATACCGGAGATATCGGAGATACAAGTGCATATTCCAATGAGGTGCCCTTTCCCCCTTAAGCCAGAATTAAAAATTTTCTGGCTTTTTTATTTGAAAATAAAAAACCCCTGAATTTTACATTGGTTCAGGGGTTGGGGGTTTTTAATGGTTAATAGTGCAGTCACCCTTAAATGGGCAGACTGCACAAATTTGTTTTAAATCGGTAATATCTTGTTTTTTTATCAGTTGGTCAATTATTGCTAAACCGCAGATATGAAAGATTTTTCCTTCTTTCAGATAACATCTATTTTCATCCAGATATTTCTTGGCTAAGCTCAAAACTAATCGATTTCTTCTTTTGCCCCTTGGTTTGCTAAAGAATTCAATCGACTCAATATTTTCCATCTTTTCCATTTCCCCTCCTTAATCCTTGCCCTTCATGTCATCAGTTAAAATACTTAAGGAAGTTTTCAACATAGTTTGAGTCTCGGTAAATTTTCCGGCTAAAATGAAAATTTTAGCTTGTTCAAGGTAGAGAGACGCTTGGCGGGTTTGCCAAAAATAAGGCGCAGCCCAGGCCGTGGTTAAATGAGCCAGGGCGCGGTTAATATCTTTGACTAAAAACCGTGGCTCATAGTCAGCCACAATTTTACCCTTAAAAACTTGGTGGTTTAAAACATTTTTGGTTTCGGCCAGAGCTTTTTTCATTAAATTTTCCTCGCGCCTTTTTTCAAAAATTAACAGCTCTTTGCGCAAAGCGATGACCGGCATAATTATCCCTAGCTCATTAAACCTTTTGCTTAAATCAGCTAAGGCAGTAATAGTTCTAGTGGCCATAACGCCGGGGTTGATTCGGTCCAGACTATCTTTTAAAGAAATAGTTTTTTCAATTTGTTCTTTAGCCTCAACTTTAAATTCGTTGCGGCAGTTTTCCAGACGTAAAACTATTGAAGCTAATTTTTTTTGTAGCTGTTCCTTGGCTGTTTTGTCCATTAACGACCAATCAGTCAATAAGTGATTGGCTTTATCAATAATTGCTTCAATATTTTCCAATTGCAAGATCTCGCCATTAGGTTCCAGTTTGTATTGGTTGAGAATATCATCCTGCATTCTAATAGCCGAATTAATTCCACTGACTTTAAGCTTAAGTAACCTTGGTTTTTTGCTGATCTTCTTGTCCCAGCGGGTTATTCTCAGCCAGCCATAGGTTAAAATTATTATTTTAGCCTGTGTTAAGTTATTAAGCCACCGCCTTTCCAATTCGGTAAGGAGATAGCGTCTTAGAGGTGAGTTTTTCCGTTGTCTGATTATTCGATCGACTGCTTGGGTCCGAGACAGTGTGGGATGAGCTTCAAGATAGTCAGCGGTTACCTGATTCAAGTGCAAGGCCTGCTCGTAGACATTGTCCGAGGCAATGGCTAATAAATCAACTTCTTTTTTCACTGGTAATCTTTTAATTTTCTCTTTCTTGGCAGCAATAGCATTCTGTTTTGTCTGATCTTTAAAGGCTCCACCGGCTTGCGATATGATTTTGCGATAAATATCAGGTTGAATATATGATCGTTCAGGATTAAAAATTTCATTCACTCTACCTTTTTCTTTTATAAAAGTTAGCTTGTCATCCAAATATTGGCAGATAACTCTTTCAACTTTACCGGTTAATTTATTTCTGACTACCTGTTTAATAAAGTTCATAACCGCCTCCTTTATATGTTGACAAGATTGATTTTTCAGTTGTAAAGAGCCAAGGTTTTATTATAAGATAACCAGGTTTTTTGTCAATAACATAATTTGACTAAGATAAGAAAATAATTTAAGATAATATTACTGCCGTTAGGCGGTTTTAATTATATATCAAGATAGAAGTAAATTATATTCTATTATTTAAAATTAAAGTTATAACTAATTTATATTTTTTTAACGCTGATTTTACGCAGATTAAAACGCGGATTTAACGCGGATAATATAAATTTTTACTTAGCACATTCGACAATCGAAAATCGACAATCGTAAATCGTATTATTCCCGGGTAGCGCAGCGGTAGCGCAGTTTCCGCCAGAGGCGGACCCGCCTCCGGCGGGGGCTGTACATTAATAATATGTTTATAGTTTATATATTAAGAAGTATAAAAAATAATAAGAGATATATTGGCCATACTTCAAAAGATGTTTTTAAAAGATTGTTAGAGCATAACAGGGGATGTAATAAATGGACTAGAGAAAATGGTCCGTTTAAAGTTATTTATACAGAGAATTATAATTCAAAAATAAAAGCTATTAAAAGAGAACATTTTTTAAAGTCTGGTCAGGGCAGAAAATGGCTAGACGAAAATATTCCCGGGTAGCGCAGCGGTAGCGCAGTTGGCTGTTAACCAATTGGTCGTGGGTTCGAATCCCACCCCGGGAGCCAGATATCACAGTGAAGCGATTTAAGAGGGCTGCAAAGCCCTCTTTTGCTTTGAAGTTAGATAATTTACCCTCGGTGAATATGAGTTCGGAAAACACTTGCGTGGCAATTTCTCTCTTTTCGCTGTCCAAAGCATGTTCATAGTAAAGGTTAGCCATTTTTACCAGTTCGGAAAAAGTAATGATATACTTTAACATTTCATGCGCGGAATCTTGATAGACAAGAGCTTTCTCGTTAATCAGAGCCAGCTCTTTTTTTATTTGATTCTCTTGCCGGATTATTTCTTCCATGCTCATCGCATTGTTTCTTAAAAGCGTAATTTTATTTTTAGTTATATAATCCAAATCGCCGAGATATTTTTTTCGTTGGATATGCAGATCGTCCAACTCCTTGTTTCTTGTATTGCTTAAATTTTCCAATCCGGTTTTTGCCCTGGCTTCTATTTCCAGCAATTCTTCATTCGTAAATTGTATCCGGGATAAAACGCTGATTATCGCCTTATGAATATTTTCCTCTTTTAAATTTTTGTCGTTATTCTTGCAGTCATCAACGCACCGGCAACGGTAATAAGTAAATCCCTTTTTGATGTAAGGCGAGTAGCCGCGGCCGCAAGCGCAGCGGACTATGCTTCGGTAGGTGAAGAAGTCTTTATCTACATAGTGGATTGCCACATTTTTTGATTTTAAGACCGCTTGCACGCGGTTATAGAGCGAGATGTCAATTAATGGCTGGTGAAATTTTCCATCAATGAATTTGCCATTATCCCTTTTATCAATCTTTAACTTTCCAATATAGAAAGGATTTCTTAAAATATTTTCTATGGTTTTGTTATTGACCGGCCGGCTGAATTTTAGTAGGGTTTCCGGATCTGTATCTCCAAGCATCTCTTGCTTGGTCCTCCGTTTTCTGGAAGGCTTTGAAGTTAAGCCTTGTTGGTTGGCCCACTTCGCCAGCCCGGCCAGGCTCCATTCGCCGGTTGAGTACATTTCAAATAAACGCTTAACTATCGGCGCTCTCTCGGAATCAATTGGTTTATCATCCGAGCCATTATCCAAGTAGCCGATTGGCGCCATGTAAATACATTTACCCTCCGCCTTTAGTTTTTCCGCTGCCGCTTTGACCTTTTCGCTGATTACTCTGGAATAGTGTTGGGAAAACATGCCGTCAATATCCATGTGCAAATCACCGGAACTGCTTTTTTCATAATTGGTTTGGACGAACCTGACATCTGCTCCTCCGGCGATTAAGTTTTTTATTATCATGCCGTCTTGGTCATTGCGGCTGATTCTGTCCCAGCATAAGCAGATTAGCCCCTTAAACTCTTTGTTAAGAAGCTTTTGAGCCAATACCTGAAACTTAGGCCGTTCAATTTTATATTCCACCGTGCCGTTGCTTTTTATGGTTAGGCCGGAAGTTTTAAACGCCGAATGTTTTTCTTTAATAATGCCGTTTTCGCAAAAGCCAGCCAGAGTAAAATTGGCAGCCGTAAATTTATTTGCGGCGAATTTTAAACATTGGCCAACTTGATAGTCAATGGAATTTTTTTGATTGTCCGCATCGTCAGTGCTTTTACGAGTGTAAATTAAATACTCGTCTGCGTGTTTGTGGTTTGGCATATTATTTAAAGTTATTTATAAACAAAAAGGGGCAACTAAGCCGTTGCACACCATTTCAATTACCAAAACGATAATCTAATGATACGGTTAGTTGCCCGTTTCTGGCTATTAAAAAATCGTCTTGGCTTTTCATTAAATTGGTGTGCAATATCATAATAGCATGTGTGATTTTATTTTCAAGGTGACTTAGTTTGTTTTGGCGGAATGATCTGCCCTGGTTTAATTATATATCCTTCCGCAATCAGGCGATCATGAACCGTCTTTAAAGCATTATAAAAACCAGCAAAGTTATTAATTTGCTCCGGGGAAAAGATTAAATTTTGCTGGTGATTTTTTGGCATGTGGTTTTCAATAGCCAGTCTAGCGATGATATCGCCATCGCAGTTCCTCTCGGGGCATAATCAGCCATTCAGGGGTGGTAATATCATTTTTTCATTGTAGATAAGGGCGCCAAATCGCAAGGAATTGATTTTAAAGATGCTCCACTGCCGCTCTTTTGGCCTCCTTGGCTTTTTTAAATATTTCTACTATTTTTTGTTTTTGTTCATTTGTCAGATTTCTTTTCTTACTTTCCGCTGGCCGTTTGCCAAAGCGATAGGGGAACAGATCGCAAAGAGTTGACCGCTCGCCGTCGCAAGGGCACAGTTTTACTTCTTTGGCGCTGCCGCCCACGCAGTCCAGGCATTTTCGCCGGATAGATTTTATTGGGGTAGCGTATATTTTATTGTCCATATTTTTTTTAAGTTAAATTTTATTTAGATCAAACATTTCCACCGCCTCCGCGTTCGTGGCTGAACACGGCTGGCGTGAGGCGGGTGGGCGCGAACGCCGGCGACGAAACGAAAATGCCGAAAGTAAAAGCGGTCGTTTAAGGTATGAAATTTATTTTTAAAAGGGCTTGCCTTTCGTTTCGATTACGAAACGAACGCCCTTTAAAAAATAAATTTCCGTGATTGGCTTGTTAAAGCGTGAATGGCAGAAAAGGTTTAAGCGCGTCCGGCGGCGGGCGTGCGCCTAACTCGATTTTTTAAGACGCCTTTGAAAGTCGTCGTAAAAAACAAGTTAGGCGACGCCCTTGAGCCTGTATCGCCAAGTTCGGCGTGTCGTGGCACGAAATTAAATGCTGTGGATTGGAGTGGTCGGGCGAGAAGCCACGGTAACGGCAGAAAGCGAAAACAGAAAAACGAAAACTTTAACTGGGCGAAAAAGCGGCCGGGTAAAATGAACGAAAACCGTCGCGATTTTTTAGTAAAAAATGCAACAGTTTTCGCCCCGCCGCTTTTTCGAAGGAATATCTTTTCGTTTTTCAGTTTTCGCTTACTGCCTGCGTGGATGGCACGGTAAATGCCGAGAGGTAAGAGTGCTCGGAAGTTGCGGGCGGGATTTTATTCCTGCGGCTCGCCAAGTTATTGCTCCGCCCGCTGAAATTATCAAGGTGCGAATTAAACGCCTTGCTGTGGATTAACGCCATTTCTTACCTGGCTTTCATGGTCGGCCATAGGTGCGCGCCTCATTTTTCTCGCAGCCAGAATTTCGCTTATTGAATTAAACGAGAGCGCAGGCCTATGTTTTTGACGGCTTCTTTTAAGGTTGAAAACGCAAAGTTTTATTTTAGCTTCGTATTTCGCTCGCAATTCATTGGTTGCGGAATTTTCTGTTTTAAAACTCGGTTTTATTTTTTCGTTCATAATTTTTTAAAAAAATGATAATTGTTAAAATCTTTTGTTAAATGCAATTGTTAAATACAGTTTGTTAATACATATATAGGTCGGGGGTCGGATTTAACCTTGGGCAAGTGTCTGATTTAACCTTTGGCGGGTGTTAGATTTAAACTATGCTGGGGTTAAATTTAACCTGGGTGTTGATAATTCTCCGTGGATAACTGTGGATAACTTTTTGGCGATTTTATAACATTTAATCGTCCGATTGGTCAAAGTCCTCTTGGTTAAAATCCTTTTCTGATAATGCCCCGCCGAAACCGCCGCCGTTGTTCCTCGGCCGGAACTGGCTATCATTTTTTTCAATAATTGATTGCTGCATATTCCTCATTCTGTTATTTTTATCTTCACCAGCTTTCCTGGGATTAATGCAGCCATCCGGCCAGACTAATGTATAAATTTTAGATTGGCTGTTTTCCTTTTTCCTTCTTTTCAGCCAGCCTTTTATTATCAGTGCTTTTAAATGGTCTTTTATTCTTTCTAATGAAAATCCTAATGCCTCGGCCATGCGCCTTTGCTTCCAATAGCTTTCCGAGTTTTTGTTAGAAACCAAGTAAAGGAATAGCCAAACCATTTTAGCCCCCTTGGTTACTGTTTTATCGCGCAAGTATTCGCCAGGGATACAGGCGGGGCGTTTGAGCATTTTGCTTAAACCAGCCTCTCGCCTGAGATCTTCGGGCGACTTAATATCGGGCTCTTTGAATTGTGGCTCTTTGATGGTCTCTGGCATTTTATTTTAATTTACCCTCTCTTTTTTAATCGAGGGACTTCATAAATTTTTTATCCGTGGCTGAAATTTGGGGCAGGTTAGCAAGTGTTAAAAAAACGATATTTTTTATCAGTCTTTTTAATACCTAAACTATAGCAATTCAAAGTAGGCATGTCAAGCAAATCTATGCTAATATTAGATAAAAAAAGGAGGGTTTAGCCCTTGGACTAAACCCTCCCTTTATGTAGTTTATTTTAGCTTAAATCTCGATATTTTATAGAAGCCTATTTTTACTTTTTTTGATTTTTTTCTTAACTCATTCGCTAAACCTAGAAAGTATTTCTTTCCCCTTGCTTACTCTCGCGCGTTTTCTAATTTCCTTTAATCTGTTGGATACTTCGACCGCCCTAAGCTCTATTTCAAACTCATCATGCAATCTTTTAGAAATTTTTTTTGGTTTTAGCCCTTGATTATTAAAGTCTAATATGATTCTATCTTCATTAGGATTTTTGCATCCTCGTTCAGCTCGCAGATAACCATATTTATTTTTGTATTCATCTTGCTTTTCTTTAATTCTATCCCAAGCTAGTAACATGTCGGTCTGCGACGTGAGCTCGTTGATTGAAATATATAAAAAACCATTTTCTATATGAGCTGTCGGCAGATAATCTTTTTCCAATATTGACTGCTTGCATTCTAGAATTTTTTCTATGGGCACATTAAAAATTATGGCATCAACCACGCTTTTCCAAATTTTCAGATTGACACGCGTAGGAAAAGTTAAAAAATAATCACTGAGCATATAGTTATCTATCTGGCGCCTTAAATAATCATCCGTATTCGTTTCTGATATATTGTTTGCTATTTGTTCAATTATAGCTTCGCTGGTTTTAATATTAGAAAGTTCCCGAGCAATTAGTGCTTTTGCTATTTGTTCAATTTTCTCTTTGCTTATTTTAATATTAGAAAGTTCTCTATCAGTTTGTTCCTTTGCTATTTGTTTAATAAATATTTTTCTGGCTTTTTCATCTTCATCTTTAAAAATTTGGTTGGTCCATTCTTTTATTAAGAGCTTTAAAAGATCATGAATATCATGAATTTTATCTATTTCATCTTTACGGGTTTCGTAAAGTTTTTTGTACATGCCCCCATCAATTTTTAGATAACTTCCGATGTTTGTTAAGACTATCTTTATCACGGAATCAATCTTTATTCCGTTAATATTACGTTTAACCGTTTTTATAGCCTCCTCATAATTAATTTTCTTATCCGCCTTTTTGGGTTTTGTCATATTTCTAATTTTAGATTTATTAATCTATGATAATTATATCTCAACAGTAGCACCGAATCAATAAAATCTTATTTTCTATGCGGCTAATTTCTGACTGCTGATTTCTGCCGATTGAATAATCGGCCAATTTATGGTAGATTTATAATATAGAAATATTTTTTTCGATAAAATTATTATAATCATTTTTTTGAGAATGAGTAATTTAATAAAGCAAATGTTTTTTTACAATTATTGATGAAAGGATTATCACCGACTTATTTGCCAATGGACTGTTGTAATATAAGATTGCAGACGGCGATGAAGCTCGCCATAAACGCTCGCAAGCGAGCTAATAGCTTCTACCAAATAGGTGGAAGCTATTTATTTTGAAGACATGAATTTGATAAACAAACAAAAAATAGTCAATTATATCGAGGATCGCCATTTGTCGGACGGCGGCTACTTTTTTGCACGGGTCGAGCCGTCCAGCGGATTAGACACTTATCTGGCGGTGAAAACATTACGGCTCCTCGGAGTCAAGACCAAGCACGCAAAATCAGTCGCCAATTTTTGGAAGCGAGAAAATCTAGAAGGTAATTTAGACAGCTTGTTTGCCATCTTTCTGGCCGTCGAAACTTATAAAGAATTAGGCCTATCGGTTAGGCCTTTCAAAAAATATCAATCATCTTTGATCGGCCAAAAAGAAAAAGTTTTTTCTCGCGCCCAGTATTTGCGCGCCGGAAAGAATCAGAAAATAACTCTTGCGGGTGCTATGGACTTTATTAGCGCCAGGGGCAAAGACCTCCAAGATTTATTTTACCTAGCAATCCTAAGCCGCGATTTGGGATTTAAAGTAGATAAAAAGAAAATCACTGACTTTGTTTACTCACTGCAAAACAAGGACGGCGGATTCGGCCATAAGAACGAGTCGCATTTAATGGCCACTTACCATGCTCTGAATATTTTGAATGTGTTATCCCTGCCAATAAAGGATAAAGACAGAATCCTGGTCTTTCTTGTTCACTGGTTTGATAAAAGCGATTACCTTGAGGACCTGTTTTATTCGGTTGAGAGCCTTAGTCTGCTTGGCGAGCCAATTCCTGATGTCGAAAAAACGGCTCAATTTGCCGATAGTTGTCAGCGTAACAACGGAGGCTTTAGCCGGGCCCGGGTCATGGGCATACCGACGATTGAACACACCTATATGGCTGTCAGTATTTTGAAGGACTGCGAGAAATATGCTGGCAAAAAAATTCTTAAATAAACTTATGCTTGATACCTATTCAAAAAATAAAGCGAAAATTGTCAGTTGGCTGACGGAACTGGTGAAGATTGCTGGCAGTGATCACGTAAAAACAGCGGCGCAGTCCATCCTCACAAAACTGGAATCCAATATCTTTTCTTTGGTCGTGGTCGGCCAGTTTAAGCGCGGCAAGACGACATTTATCAATGCTTTGCTCGGCAAAGAGCTGTTGCCGGTTGGTATTATTCCACTGACTTCCATAATTACTGTGTTGAATTACGGAGAAGATCTACGAATCAACGCCTTTTTTGACAACGATGCCAGCAAAGAAATTTCTCTTGATGATTTGCCGCTTTACATAACAGAAAAGCATAATCCTAAAAATAAGAAGGGAGTGGATCGGGTTGAAATAGCCTATCCCTCCCCATATCTTAAAAATGGCGTGCAAATAATAGATACGCCGGGCGTGGCTTCGGTGCATGAACACAATACCAAAACTACTTATGAATATCTGCCGCGGGCTGATGCGGCCATATTTCTAGTGAGCGTTGATCCGCCACTGACTCAGGCCGAGCTTCATTTCCTGCGTGATCTAAAAAAACTGGTGACTAAAACGTTTTTTATCCAAAACAAGATCGATACGGTAAACAAAGCCGATTGCGAAGAATCGCTCGCATTCAGTAAGGATGTGATTGAAAAAGAAGCCGGTTTCAATAATGCAGAAATTTATCCGCTATCTGCTAAGAATGCGCTGGATGGCAAGATTGCCCATGATCAGGAGAAAATTGAACAGAGCGGGCTTGTCGGATTCGAGCGCTCTTTGGACAGGTTTCTTATGGAGGAAAAAGGCCAAGTGCTTTTGAATTCAGCGATTAATAAAACTGAAAATTTGATCAGTGAGGAACTGCTATTGGCCGAATTGGAGGAAAAGTCCATCCGGCTTCCTTTGGGCGAGCTGGAGGAAAAAATCGAAAAATTCAAAACATTTATCCGCGATGTTAATCAGGAAAAAATCGACAGCAATCGTCTCCTGGCCGAAGAAATCAAAGCGCTTCAAGCAGACACGTTAGCAGAGGATTTAGAAAAATTGAAGCAAGAAAAAACCAAGTGGCTGGTTTCGGAAGTGGAAAAAATCACCGCTCTTCACCAAGCAGATGGCAATCGTCAATTTGCCGAAGCGATCGATGGATTCATTGATATGCAAATCAGAGATATTTTTGGCAGATGGCGCATTGAGGAAGAAAAATCTTTGAAAGGCCGGCTTGCAGATATCCTTAAACGCTTTGTTGGCCGAATGAACAGTATTCTTGGCCAGATCGTTCAATCCGCTTCTAAACTTTTTGGAGTGTCTCATCGGCAATTCCAAATGCAGGAGGCACTGCCGCCAGAAATAGAATTCAGATTCAAGACGACGGACGAATCAGACATGTTAGGCATCACGCTTGATTTTGCCAAGAAAGCTTTGCCGAAAGCGCTGGCTCACAGATTAATTCTCAAAGAAGCGCGAGAAAAAGCGGAGATGATGATCGATCGGCACTGCGGCAAAACTCGGTATGATCTTTCTCGACGCATGGAAAAGTTGGTACAAAATTACCGCGATGAGATTACTAGAACTGTCGAATCGGCAGAGAGCGATGTCTTGAAAGCCCTGGAGATCGGCATTGCTTCGAAGAACGATACAGCAATCGAAGTTTCCACCCGTGAATCACATTTGCATGATAAAATTAAGAAACTAAAGGAAATAAGAGAATCATCGCAAAATTTAAAGGTATGATTAAAAATATTGATACTTCGCTTTTTTTCGAGATTTATAATCTATCTGGCCATTCGCGGCTGACTGATTTTTTGATTGTCTTTTTCGGCGAGTATTTCATCTATATTGCGTGCGCAACAGCTCTTTATTTTTGTTACCAAAAATATGGGTTGCAATGGAAACAATATATCACAGTAGGTATTTCATTGATTTCCGCTATTACTGCCTTCGAAATAATAAAACGATGGACAGCCCGGCTAAGACCATTTTTAGAGTTCAATGTGCAACATATTTTAAGTGATTATTCTTATGCATTTCCTTCTGGCCATACCACCATAATGTTTGCGCTGGCGACAGCGGTTTTTTTCTTCAATAAAAAACTGGCATACTTTTTATATGCCTCCGGAGTAATAATCGGCTTGGCACGAGTGGCTGGCGGGGTACACTATCCCTCGGATATTCTGGGCGGTGCAATGCTTGGTGTCTTTACGGCAGTAATTGTTTACAAATTATGGGAGCGGTATTTCCCACATAATACACGAAGACTATGACAGAAAAAAACAAAAAACTAGGATGGATGAACCGTAACATTGCCGGCATGGGACTGGCCAGTTTGTTCAGCGATTGGAATCATGAGATGGCTTCAGCGGTACTGCCGATTTTTCTCTCATCGGTGCTTCATGCTCCAGCGTTTGCGCTAGGCGTGATTGAAGGTGTTGCCGACGGCATCTCAACCATCTTTGAGGTATGGTCGGGCTGGTATAGCGACAAGATCGGCAAACGCAAAGGGCTAGCCGCAGTCGGTTATTTCATCACGGCATTCAGTAAGGCGAGCTTCGCTTTCGCAACCAGTTGGCCGCAGGTGCTCATCGGCAGAACCGTCGGTTGGATAGGCTGGTCAATACGGTCTCCGGTCAGAGATGCGTTGCTTGTCGAGTCAACGACGCCGGCGACGGTTGGGCGTGCTTTTGCTTTTCATCGCACAATGGACACTCTTGGCGCCATCGCCGGGCCCCTGACAGCAACGCTTCTTATCACCCATGTGCCCATTCGCACGATCTTTTTGATTTCTCTTGTCCCCGGACTTTGTGCTTTTCTATCCATCACTTATTTAGTGAAAGAGAAAGCGAAGCGACCGGACACTCGAAATACCTGGCAGAGCGTAAAGGCGTTATCATCTAGCTTCAAAAAATTCTTAGTGCCAATAGGAATTTTCGGCATTTCAAACTTTGCTCCGACATTTTTAATTCTTCGAGCGGAAACACTATTATCTCCCGCACACGGTGTTCTCTTGGCTGGGACATTTGCCGTCGGTCTCTATACGTTCAGTAATGTGGTATATGCGATTATTGGATATCCGATAGGGGTGCTCGCGGATCGGTACAGCAAAAAGAATATTCTAACTGTGGGGTATGTCATCTTTGCACTGCTTTGCTTCGGCTTTGTATTTGCCGACAGCCATCTTTGGTTCTTGATAGCGCTGTTTGCAATCAATGGCATGTATACTGCTATTATTGAGTCATCACAGCCAGCTCTTGCTTCAACCTTGATAGCAGATGATCAGCATGGCGCAGGTTATGGCGTGATGAGTTCGGTAGACGGAGTCGGCGATTTTCTGTCCAGCATCACAGTCGGATTGCTTTGGACATATCTTTCCCCGGCGGTAGGCTTTCTATTCGGTGGAATTCTGGCAGTCATTGCGGCGATAATTTTGTTTTTAATTCGTTTGCCTAATAAACCATTCGTTTATGAACAACCAATATCTTGATCTTTTTATAGCCATAGGCGGCATATTCGGAGTTATTGCGTCACTTATGGCATACCTGATCACCTATAATGAATACCAGCATCATTTTCAGACCAAAAAAGAACCGAGAAAAATGGCCCTGGAAGCGGCGATATTCACTTTTATTTTCTTTTTTCTGTTATCATTAATATCAGGATATTTTTTGACAAAAATCATATGATAAAACAATCGTTTAAAATTACATCTTTATCCGCCCACGAAATACTGGATTCTCGCGGCAATCCGACAATTGAAGTTGAACTTTCTTTAGAGAATGCGAAGGCAATATCCTCGGTGCCGTCGGGTGCGTCTACTGGCATTCACGAAGCCTTGGAGTTGCGCGATGGCGATAAAAACCGTTACAAAGGACTCGGAGTCTTAAATGCCGTACAAAATGTAAATGAAAAGATTAGTAAAGAGATTGTCGGTAAGAAATTCAATCAGCGACAGCTTGACGAGTTTCTTATTAAATTTGACGGCACAGAAAACAAATCACGGCTCGGTGCGAATGCGATCCTGGGAGTATCAATGGCTTTTGCCAGAGCCAACTCATTAAAAAACGGCTTAGAGTTATATAAATATCTCGGGCAATTGGCCGGGAATAATGATTTTCAGCTTCCTCAGCCGATGTTCAATATTATAAATGGCGGCAAACATGCAGATAGCGGATTGGATATTCAGGAGTTTATGCTGGCCCCGGTCGGCTTTGATTCTTTTGCAAAGAAAATTCAGGCTGGATCGGAAATCATTCACACCCTAAAAGATATCTTGAAGGAAAAAGGCTATACTGTGAGTGTTGGTGACGAAGGTGGATTTGCCCCCAAACTTAGTTCCAATGAAGAGGCGTTAGATTTGATGGTAGAGGCGATTAAGGCGGCCGGGTACACGACAGATCAAGTGAATATCGGCATGGATGCCGCCGCCTCAAACTTTTATGAGGGCGGAAAATATGTTCTGCGGATACATGGCGATAAAAAATCTTTGTCCGCGGAGGAAATCGCTGTTTGGTATAAAGAGCTTATCGTCAAGTACCCGATAATGCTGATCGAAGATGGTCTTGCTGAAGACGATTGGGACGGTTTCCGCCTGCTCAATAAAAAAGTCGGCCATAACATCTCAGTTGTCGGCGATGATCTCTTGGTGACAAATATAAAAAGAATTGAACAGGCGATCAACAAGAAGGCAGTCAATTCTGTGCTTATCAAGCTGAACCAGATTGGGACAGTTTCTGAAACTATTGAGGCAATCGAACTGACTAAAATGCAAGGATGGAAACCGTTTGTCTCTCACCGATCTGGAGAAACAACAGATACTTTCATCGCTGATCTTGCTGTCGGTTTGAATTGTCCTTTGATAAAAACTGGATCATTAGTCCGCGGAGAGAGAGTCTGCAAATATAACCGATTGATGAAAATTGAAGAATTATTAAATATATAACATTCTGCCTGCGGGTGCTGGGCTTGACACCCCATTTTCTTTTTGCTACTATATCAATATAAATTGATATAGTATGAAACCTAAATGTTGCATAGACAATAAAACCTTGAAAGAAGTCGGCCAGACAGCCGAGTTTTTAAAGATTGTCGCCGAAGAGAACCGCCTTAAGATTCTTTGTTCCCTAAAAGCCGGAGAGCGGTGTGTTTGTGATATCTGGCAGGACTTAGATATACCACAAAATCTTGCCTCACATCATCTTAAAGTGCTTAAAGACGCCGGTCTTATAGATTCTCGAAAGGACGGGCTCAAGATGATCTACTGGATCAAGAAAAAAGAGATGAGTAAATACAATTCATTATTAACTAATTTTTTAAAAGACTATGAATAACGAAATTAAAAGTATTCAAGTGCTTGGTTCAGGCTGCCCAACGTGCAAGAAATTATTTGAACTGACGAAGCAGGCCGTTCGGGAAGTGGGATTAAAAACCGAGGTGGAATATCTAACCGATATTCAAAAAATTATCGATATGGGCATGATGTCGTCTCCGGTTTTAGCTATTAACGGCAAAGCGGTTTTGGCCGGCCAATTGCCGAGTTTAGGAAAAATAAAAGAGATAATAGCCTCAAACAGCCAGCCATTAATAAATCAAGCGGAAGGCGGCTGTTGTTGCGGGTAATTGTTAAAAATATGAGCATTTTTTATCCTCTACAACTATTGGCCGATTGGTTAACCTATGGCGTTTTTGGCATAACTCCGAAAACTCTGTTGGCCGGAGCGGTTAATTTTTTTATCTATGACACGATAAAAATATTTATTCTGTTATCGGTGATTATTTTTATCGTTTCTCTTGTCCGTTCTTTTCTTCCGGCCGAAAAAATCAGGTATATTTTATCAAAGGAAAAGAAATACATCGGCTATATTTTAGCCGCTCTGCTGGGCATTATTACGCCTTTTTGCTCCTGTTCGGCTGTGCCATTGTTTTTAGGCTTTGTGGAAGCCGGCGTTCCCCTAGGAATTACTTTTACATTTCTGGTGGCTTCGCCGATGATAAACGATGTAGCCTTGGTTTTACTATTAGGAATGTTCGGCTGGAAAGTAGCTTTAATTTACGTTGCCAGCGGGTTGGTTATCGCAATTTTTTCAGGAATAATAATCGGCTCGCTAAAAGTTGAAAATCTTTTGGAAGATTCCGTTTTGAATCATAAGATCAAGGCTAAAGACCTTAAAGCGAGCTTATCTTGGAAAGACAGAATCGATTACGCCGGAGAATACACCCTGAACATAATTAAAAAGGTTTGGCTCTATGTCCTAATCGGTATCGGCCTGGGGGCCTGGATACATGGCTACATTCCAGCTGATTTTTTGGCCCAATATGCCGGAAGCGATAAGTGGTATGCTGTGCCGTTGGCCACTTTAATCGGCATCCCTCTTTATTCCAACGCCGCCGGAGTTATTCCTTTGGTTAGCGCCTTGACCGAAAAAGGCGTCAGCATGGGAACTACCCTAGCTTTTATGATGGCGGTTACTGGGCTGTCTCTGCCGGAGTTTATGATATTAAAAAAAGTGATGAAGACTAAGTTGATTATTATTTTTGCCGGCATTGTCGGCATGGGCATAATTTTTACCGGGTATTTATTCAATTTTATTTTAAAATAAACTATGAAAAAAGTTTTTAAAATCAAGGGAATGCATTGTAATTCTTGTTCGCGGATAATTGAGGAAAGTTTAAAAGACAAGGTGAGTAGCATTTCTGTCAGCTACGCGAAAGGGGAGGCTGAAGTGGATTTTGATGAAAATAAAATAGCTGAAAAAGATATTGAAGCCAAGATAAATGAGTCAGGATATGAAGTGGACAAGGGTAATAAAAAAAGTTTTTGGCCGCTTTTTGTCTGGGCAGGCCTAGCGATAATTATCGGGATCGTTCTTTATGCTTTGTTCATCGGCTTTGATTTTGGCATGTCGGGTATCAAAATGCCTCAAGCCGGAGAAAATATAAATTTACTGCTTCTTTTTATTGCCGGACTCTTAACTGGTTTTCACTGCGTTTCCATGTGCGGTGGCTTCATCGTTTCTTATACGGCGAAGAACGCCTTGGCCGGACATAAAAGTTTCTATCAGCATCTGGTTTACGGAGCCTCGAAAGTTTTTTCCTACGCGATAATCGGAGGAATCTTCGGAATGCTCGGAGGATTTATCTCTTTCAATGCTCATATCAGAGGCTGGGTCGCAATTTTGGCCGGTATTTTTATGATATTTTACGCCTTAAGCATGTTCGGCTTAAAATTTTTCAGGCGTTTTCAAATAAATCCTAAATTTTTAGCCAAAGCGGCAAACAGGAAAATCAAAGGTCCTTATATCGGGCCGCTCATAACCGGATTGCTAACCGGGTTATTTATCGCTTGCGGTCCGCTTCAGGCCATGTACCTTTACGCCATTGGTTCGGGAAGTTTTAAAATCGGAGCCTTGAGCCTGGCGGTTTTTGGCCTCGGGACTTTGCCGGTTCTTTTAGGCTTCGGCAGCCTGGTAACGGTTATCAGCCATAAAACCACCGGAAAAATTTTAAAAGTATCAGCTATTTTGGTTTTATTGCTCGGGCTGATAATGATCAATACCGGCTTGGCCTTAACCGGCAGTTCTTATGATTTGGAGTCGCTAAAGATTAAATTAACTGGTTCCGAAAACGGCTCGGTTATTTTAAACGGCGTTCAGGAAATTAAGATGACAATTAACGGCACTAACTGGGATCCGAAAGTGTTTGTTTTGAAAAAGGGTTTGCCGGTCAAGTGGACCATAGAGGCGATAAAACTTCCTTGCGAGACGGAGATTTATGTAAATGATTATAAACTGGATATTAAGTTAAAAACCGGAACCAATATCGTAGAGTTCACGCCGGACAAGATCGGAACAATTAAATGGGCTTGCTGGATGGGTATGATTTCCGGTAATTTTATTGTAACCGAAAATGGCCAGGCCAGCGACGAACAAGTAAAATCCACTGTTCCTACTTGCACCGGCATGTGCCAGAATCAAAATAACCCATATCAGAAGTGATTTATTTAATAAAACATAATTTATCGAACTTCTTTAAACTAATTTTAACTAGCGGATAGATGCTGTACAGTTCGGTAAATATGTAATCCGCGGAGCCCTTCAACAAGTTCAGGACAAGCGTGATTGAAAAAGTTGTAAGCGACCGACCACTAGTAGGGGATCGGTCGTTTTTCTAGAAGACCGGTCCCTGTCAAAGGATAATAATAGAAAAAAGTGGATTTAAAAGAATATTTTTTATTGAGCAATATGGAAAATTTAAAAAAGTCCTTTGTAAATCTAAGCAAAAGACTTTTTATTTTTAAAGTTGTGTAGAATTAACTTTTGACAGCATCAGAATAAATTGATATATATAGGGGGAGGGGTATATATTAAATCGATAAGAATAAAAATTATGAACAATATTAAAAATCGAAGAAAGCAAAGCATCGTACATCTTACTAGGATTCAAGGACAAATAAACACCCTTAAAAAATACATTGAAGGAGATTTCGATTGTATTAATATAGCAATACTTACCGCATCTATCGTTAAATCATTTGACTCTTTTAGGAACAGAGTATTGGAAGGAAACATAATGAACCAAGTTCATAAGAGTAAGTGCAGAATATCCAAGGGGCAACAAGAACAAATCCAGAAGATAATTAAATTATATAAAATTTAACTATAACGATATTTATGAAGAAAGTATTTAAAATAACAGGCATGCATTGCAATTCTTGCTCACAGCTGATAGCAAACGAACTTAAGGAAAAGGTTAATAAAATTTCAGTTAGCTATGCAAAAGGAACGGCGGAAATAGATTTTAACGAGGAAAAAATCAGCGAAGAGGAAATGAAAAATAAAATAAGGGAGTTGGGATACGAAGTGATAGAGAATAAAAAAATTAAGAGAAATAAGAGGGCCTTGCTTTCGTGGTCAGTTTTCGCCATCGTTTTGGCGATTATTTTATATTCCTTATTCGTTGGCTTTGATTTTAATGTCTCTGGCATTGGCTTGCCTAAGGCGGGGGAGAATGTAAATTTATTGTTACTATTTATTGTGGGATTATTAACTGGTTTTCACTGCATTTCTATGTGCGGGGGATTTATTGTTTCCTATACAACAAAAAATGCTTTAAAGGGGCATAAAGGATTTTTTCAGCATTTAGTTTACGGGCTGTCAAAAACCATTTCTTATGCAATCATCGGAGGAATGTTCGGATTGGTGGGAGGATTTATTGCTTTTTCAACCCGATTAAGAGGCGTTGTCGCAGTCTTAGCAGGTATCTTTATGGTATTTTATGCCTTGAGCATGTTTGGTTTTAGGTTTTTCAGAAGGTTCCAATTTAATCCAAAGTTTTTAGCAAGATTCTCTTCGAATGCATCCAGAAAAGCGAACGGGCCCTACCTTGCTCCGACGGCAACAGGTTTTTTAACAGGGCTATTTATTGCTTGCGGACCATTGCAGGCGATGTATCTTTACGCTATTGGCTCTGGAAGTTTTAAAGCTGGGGCAATTAGTTTGGCGGTTTTCGGGATAGGAACATTACCCGTGTTATTGGGATTTGGCAGTTTGGTCACGGTTATCAGCCACAAAACCACAGGCAGGATATTAAAAATATCAGCTGTTTTAGTTCTTATTCTTGGACTGATTATGATAAATACGGGACTGGCGTTAACGGGCAGTTCTTATGATTTTGAATCAATAAAAACAAGGATAGTTGGTTCATCAAATAGCTCAACTTTCGTTAACGGCGTTCAAGAAATAAGTATGACAATTGACGGAAGCAATTGGAATCCAAAAGTTTTTGTCCTTAAAAAAGATATTCCTGTTAAATGGATAATAAATGCAGTGAAACTTCCCTGTGCCACAGAAATATATGTGAATGATTACAAGCTTGATATTAAATTAAAAACTGGAGTTAACACCGTAGAGTTTACGCCCGATAAAACAGGAACTGTAAAATGGGCTTGCTGGATGGGTATGATCTCGGGCAATTTTATTGTGACCGATAACGGCCAGGCGACCACCGAAGAAATCAATTCCGCTACACCGACTTGCACAGGGATGTGCCATAATTAAAATAATTCTAATACATTAATGAACAGCCTATGGAAAAAGTTACATACAAACCTATTGGGATAATACATTCAAAGTATAAGAAAAAAGCAGGAGTGCCTATCCAAGGAGTATTATCCAAAAATTCAAATGGAAAAATTGAAATTTTTCCACAATATCAAGATGGTTTAAAAGACCTTGAAAAATTTTCTCATATCATATTAATTTACCATTTTCATTTGGCTACAAAATATTCATTATTAGTCAAACCTTTCTTAGAAGAAAAAGAACACGGAATTTTTGCTTGTAGAGCTCCAAAGAGACCTAATTCGATAGGTATTTCAGTAGTCAAATTGGAAAAAGTAATTAGCAATGTAGTGTATATCAGCGAATGCGATATAATCGACGGCACTCCTTTATTGGATATTAAGCCATATGTTTCAAAGTTCGATATTAGAGCTGATGTGAAAGACGGTTGGCTAACGGGCAAATTGGAAGATGTTAAAAAACATAAGGCTGATGATAGATATAATTAAACTGTCCCTAGGGCGGGATTTTTCGAATTTCCTGACGGAGCAGAAATTATATAGTAATTAATGCTGGTAAAGAATACTGCAAAATAGCAAGAGATGGATTAAAAATGAAAGGTTAAAAAACAAAATAAGGTGTCATTAAAAAAAGTTCTAAACGACCGACCCCTAGTAGGAGATCGGTCGTTTTTCTATGCGACTGATTCCTGTAAGTAATTTACTTAAAGTTTGAAAAATGGTAAAATATAAGCAGTATAATATGATATTTGATTTAAAAATTATTTATTAAAATTATGAAAAATAAAATGAAGTTCCCGCTGGCGAGTTTTATGTTATTAATTGGTATATTTATTTTTATTATTGTTTTTGGAGCAGAAGCCGCTACTGTTACCTGCCAGTCCACAAGTACTTGGCCACAGAAAGTAATCTATAATGGCATTGCCTACAGTTGCGGTTTGGGAGGAAGAAATTATTGCAATTTTGATAAGGCCGCGCAAGGAGTTGGTGAATGTTGCGCCAATTATGGCCCTTATACAGATTGCGTTTCCGTAGGACCTGCTGCTTGCACAGAGAATTGGTCATGCTGGGGCTGGAATGCCTGTGTTAACGGTCAGCAAACTAGAACTTGTACGGATTCAAATCATTGCGGTACAGTTGCCAATAGACCAGCCGCCACCAAAGCCTGCGATATTGCTTGTAACGCTACTAATAACGCGGCAATTGCCTATGGCATTACTTACCAATGCAATGAACCCGGTTTTGGTACTTGTAGGGCCGGTGGTAGTACTGCCAGCTGTTGCAGCGCCTCGGCCGGAGGCGACTGTATGGTGGTTTATCCAAAGAGAATAATGGTGCAAGGTCCTTATGACAAAAAAACACTAACAGTCGGGGAATCATGGGATATAGCCGCTGGGTTTACTTTAACCGCGCAAACTATTGATGCCAAAGCTTCACCGCGGCAAGTTTGGCTGATACTTTCTCAAAACGGAGATAAAAAAGATGATAAGGTAATATCGCAAGGGCAATATTATGTTTATGAAGAAAGGAGTTATCAGGGAATGAGCGATTATAATGTCTTTGGTACGTACGTAGATTCAATTTTTGCCGGTGCTACTTCGGACATGGTGCAATTGAAAAAAACTTATGTTAATTCGTTAGTTTTGAATGGCGGATGTATAGAAACTTGGACATGTGATTCTTGGTCGAGTTGTGTCAACAACTATCAGTCCCGCGTCTGTTACGATGTAAATAGTTGCAGCACAACTGTTAATAAGCCACTCACTTCTAAGCCTTGTTCTGGTTTGGCGTGTGTCAGTATTAGCCCAACGCTTGAGTCGGTTTTTTCTTATAGTTTAAACGATTACGTGGAATATAAATGCAGCAGTAATGGTTATAATTTTTGTAAAGCTTCCAGTAATGTAGGCCGGTGTTGTCCATCCAAAAACTCGTTAGATAGCAATTGCATGGTGGTTTGGCCGGCTAGAAGCATTTTGCAAGGAGACGGAGCAGGAGATAAAAAAACTTTATCAGCCGGGGAGTCGTGGAATATTTTTGGTGGGTTAAATTTAAAAGTTGAATCTGTTGACGCGAGGTCAACGCCTCGGCAGACCTGGGTGACGCTTTCAAAAAACGGAGTTAAGCTGGATGACAAAGTTATAAGTTCCGGGAGCTATTATCTTTATACACCAAAATTTTTCCAGCAGTATGTTGATTTTAATCTTTTTGGCGTTTATGCCGACTCTATTTTTTCCGGCGCCACGGCAGATATGCTGCAATTGAGATACGCTTATATAAATAGTTTGTGGCAAGCTGATTTAGTCTGCAGCGAAAGCTGGACTTGCGGATCATGGTCAACTTGTTCCAATAGTCTGCAAACCAGAACCTGTACCGACGCTAACAGTTGTGGCTCAACCGCGCAGAAACCGGCTGTTTCTCAGTCATGTACCGCTCCAGTCTGCAGCGAAAGCTGGTCTTGCGGATCATGGTCAACTTGTTCCAACAGCCAACAGACCAGAAGCTGTACCGACGCTAATAACTGCGGAACAACAGTGAGCAAGCCATCTGCCCAACAAACCTGCCAGAATCAATGTCAAGAATCATGGTCCTGCGCTGATTGGTCAGCTTGCCAAAACGGTCAGCAAACCAGAGGCTGCACTGATTTAAATAATTGTGGAACAGTGAATGATAAGCCGTCGCTAAGTCAAGGTTGCTCCTCTCAAGCGCCTCAGCCGCAACCGTGGCTAACTGCCACGTCGACGCCTGCGCTAATCAATCCGTCATCAGTATCCCTTTGGAGCGATGGAGAAAAAAAACTCGTAAATACCGTAGATAATAATCTAGTCAAGCGATTAAAGGGTTATATACTTCTTCAGGTTGAAACCCATGGGGAAGCGTGGTATATAAATCCATTGTCAGAGAAAAAATTTTATCTCAAAGACGGCATTACTGCTTACGTCATGTTGCGTAAGTTCGGATTAGGAATAAAAAATAATGATTTGGCTAAAATTCCCGTTGGCATTGAAACTAGGTTTTCGGACGTGGACAGCGACAATGACGGGCTGGCTGATAAGTTGGAGCAGGGACTAGGAACCGATCCAGACAAACAAGATTCCGATAATGATGGTAATTCGGACGGCGATGAAATCAAAAACGGCACTAACCCCCTTGGTTCGGGGAATCTATCCTCTAATACAAAACTTATCGATAGGATAAGAGGTAGGATATTGATTCAAGTGGAATCGCGCGGTGAGGCCTGGTATGTTAACCCCAAAGATGGCAAACGGTATTATATGAAAGATGGCGAGGCCGCCTATCAGATAATGAGATTTTTAAGTATTGGCATAACCAATACCAACATCAGAAAAGTTCCTGTTGGAGATTTATAACGAACGGGCGGTTTTTAAAATCCGGTATGTAAATATACTTATTTTGTCACCGATTATGGTCTAGTGCTGTCCACTATTCGGACTAATGAGGACGGGCCAGCATTAAAGTTTGTCAGCGTGAAATATTAAATGACGCTATTTTATTGAAGAGATAACAGATAGTTTTTACCCAAACAAAATTCTAATTATATACCATCCTGTCCAAGCCAAATAAAAACTACCAGCTAAAGCCGGTAGTTTTTATTTTTTAATATCTTAAATTCCTATTTCTCCTCAAACTCTCCTACCTGGATTTTCCTTAAATCGCTATTGGTAATACCTAAACTTAAAAATCTCATGACATTGTAGGCCGTGCCAGGGTCACCTAAATAGTATCTTTTAGCATCAGCCGGATTAACATACCAGGCTTCACCGTGAGACTGGACCTGTAGGAGAATTCTGCCCTTAAGTCTATTAGTGAGAATAGTATCGTAAATATATTTTTCCGAACTATTTGGTCTGTAGCCACTAAGTATTTCTGTTTTGTCATCAAAACCATCGCCATCGCTGTCACTTTTAGATGGATCAGTGCCAATGGCAATTTCTACGTTATCAGCCATACCATCACCATCGCTATCTTTAAGATTGAATAGTTTTTCTTGAAGACCAATGGGTATTTTTTCTAAATTAGCATTACTAATACCTAAGCCAAGCGCTCTCATAATATCATAAGCCGCAGTTCCATCTTTCAGGTAAAGTTTATTCTCTGACTGCGGGTCAACATACCAGGCTTCACCGTTTTCTTCTACTTGAAGTAGGATTTTACCCTTAACCCGATTAACCAGCCCCTGATCGATTACTTGAACTAACTTTTTTTCTAACTCGATTACTCTTTGCTCTAAATCAGAGATGGTGCGTTGTAGTTTAAGAATTAATGTTTCAACTTGCTCGGGTTCAACTGTGCCGCTAGAAACACACTTGCCCTCGTAGGCGACTTTAACTTTATTTTGATTTTCAGCTTCGCATCTATTGGCATAGGTTTTACCGTTAACGCCGCAGACTGGCTGATAGTTTTGAGTACAACTTATTGTTGGCGTTGTTGTTTGCGGCACCGCATTTTTTTCAGTAGAAGATGTTGGCGCGGGCGTGGTGGCGGTTAAACCGGGGAGAGGAGGCTTTCTGGTAGAGTCATAATTAATTATATTGTCATAATACTCTCTTAAATTCCTTAAAGGTATTTTATAGTCATTAGTGTTTATCTCCGCTTGTAAATCGATAAAGATATTTCTATATCTAAAACCGCAGATAAAATAATAAACATCCGGTTGACCCTCGCGATGGTTTCGGGTAGAATAATCCGGAGATGTATGACAGAAGATCTCATCGCCAAAGGTTTCCTTATTTTCCGCCGAGAGGGAGATTATTTGCCTGCTATGTTGGGTATTAATTACTGCAAAATGCTTTCTGGCGTCAGCAATGGTTTTATGGGTTCTTAAGGTAGCGCCAATAAATTGGCGGTCAGTCCTGTTATTTTCAGATTGATAACCTTGGGTAATAGATTCAGAGGGTTGAGGAATGCCAGAATTAGCCGAGGAAACATCAGAGGCATTATAGACTAAGTGAGTCAGGACAAAGCCAGGTTCAATTTCACTTGAATTTAAGGCGACTTTGTCTAATTCCAAGTTAAGTAAATTAGCCGCCGTTTCGTTAAGAGTGATGTCTTTTTTAAAAAAATTATTTGTTTCATCAGTTTCATTAATATAGAGACTGTCGGTTAGATCACCAGTAAGCGAATTACTGTCTACCCAGGCCTTAATGCGCAAAACATCTGAAGAAAAAGTCGTGTATTTGACCGGAAACTTGGCTTCAGCCGTAGCTCCAGCGGCTAGATTATCAAGGTAAGCAAAACCAGCATTAGCCCAGTCTGAATTCATGCCGGTCGAGGCGTCAGCGATGGTAATAATTACCGGAATTCCTGGAGCTCCGGTAGAGACGTTGGCCGCTCCCACCCCTTGGTTTTTTACCTTGACTCTGACTTCGCCAGTGAATTGCTCGCCAGTAGTCGGGGTGTTGGGAGAAAAATAAATATCAGTAATAATTAAGTCTGGTTTATTAGTTTCCGAAGCTAAGGTAGTGAATTGGCTTTGACTCGGTAGAGCTTTGCCCAAATTAGAATTAGTGGATTGCACTTCGAATAGATAGGTGGTATTACTAGTTAAACCTTTTAAAATCGCTGTATGTTTTATTTTGCCACTTTCAAATGCCTCTGCCACTTGCCAGCTAGCATTAGTTAGCTCGGTTAAATCTTTGCCATAGCGGATTTGACTGTCGCCTTCAAGACTGGAGGCCCAAGTAATGATGGCATGGTCTTGAGTTATAACGGAAACCACTAGATTGGAAACAGTGATTTCAGTGGTTTGTGCTTTTGCTAACATAATACCACCTATGGCCAAACCCAAAATTAAGGTAAAGAAAAAGATTTTTTTAAACATATTTTTAAAGTTACTTATTAAATATCTAAATTTAATCTTATTTATATTTTATCATTTTTATACTCTTTTGTAAAACTAAAAATTGGCTAATATTCAAATTTAAGATATACTTTTTATAGTGTTTCCGTTATCTTATTTCATAATAAAATAGTCTTGACCCATTTCCGTCTGTTAGCTTACCCTAAAAGACGTTAAAATACTTTTAAATGGGTGGTGCTAGACCAGAACGGGGAACAGGATTAAAAAAGTTCTAAACAACCGGTCCTTGTCAATAAGCGTCCCGAAAGATCTCAAAAACTTACTAAGAGGATGGGCCCAGACTACAGTGGTGAGCCGATATTGACAAGTTATAGTTTTTCGTTATAGTATTTTTATATAGAAATTTGGTTCTTTATTCTGAGAGCTTGGCTTAAGAAAAACATTTCCGTTCAAGCATATCTGATTAGAGAAAGGAGTGCACAATGAAAAAGAAGGTTGTAGTATTTATAATTGTTGTATTCATCCTTTTCTGTGTCACCATAAAGGATGAGGCTAATGCTCACCATGGAGCTGGAGGTTTTTGGCCAGCCATTTGTTTAGGAGGAATTATAGGGTGTGCGGCTGCTCAAGTGATAAGGCCGTCAGTAGTTGAGCCACCTCCGCCACCTCCGCCCCCGGTTTGTTTCCGAGATTTTCCTGGCCACTGTGTAACTAGGTGGAATCCTTCCACCTACAGTTATGAGCAAGTGTGTTTTCCGCCTTATCGGGAAAGCTTTCCCTGCAGGTAAAGCACAAAATTTGTGTTTTAGGCAACGCCGCTGGTTAATCAAGGTCAGCGGCATTTTTTTAATCATTTATCATAAGTTTAATTTATCACAAGTTTTTTTCTTTTCTCCTTTATGCTATAATAAATATAGGAAATATCATTAAAATTTTCATATTTTTAAAATTAATCTCTAATAAGATTATGAAACTCAACAAAATAATATTCAGTTCAATCATTTTAACTTTGGCGGTAATAAGCTGTTTTCTGATTACCGCTACCGCCTTGGCCGTGACGCCCACACTATCATTAACGACCAATAGTGATGGAGACACCGTGCAACTTGATGTTAAAGGTGATGCCAACAAAAACGTGGTGTTTTATTACACCAAGTCCGGTTCGAATCTGCAGCTATCTTATCTGGGAAATACCGATGCTAGCGGTAATTTCACCACATCAGTGAGTACGGCCAATTACGGTATCAGTCCGGATACTTTGGTTTACGTCACGGTCAATAACCTAAAGTCCAATCAGGTGGCCTGGCCTTATGCGGCGGCGGCTAACGTACTGACTCTAAGTCAAACAGGCCTAGCCTTACCGTTAGGGCAATCTGGCACTATTACCGCCTATAATAACGGCACCAATCAGCTTTATTTATCCAATAATTCAAATCCACCCGTGGCTAACGTCTATATCAACGGTAATCAGATAACCATTTCGGCCATAAATTACGGTTCCACAGTAATTACCGTCTGCGCCCAAGCCAGCTCGCCCAGCTGCGCCAGCGCTTATATAACCGTGCAAAATACGGGCGCACAACCGCTGGTATTCAGTCAAAGCAATGTTACCGTGGCAAATGGCCAGACCGTAGCCGTAACCATTATCGGCGGAACAGGATCATATTTACTGTTAAATAATTCTAATCCTGCAGCCATTCAGGCCAGCATCAGCGGCTCGACGGTTAACCTTAGTGCGGTCGCTGCCAGCGGCTCTTCGTCGATTACCGTCTGTTCGGCTGATGTCAGCACTTGCGGCATCATCAATGCGGCGGTGGGTAATACGAGCTCAAGCGGCATAACTTTTAGCCAGTCCAATCCGACCATGACTACCGGGCAAAGTCTTTCTATCACTATTTCCGGAGGAACCAGCGGAAATTACAGTTTATTTTCCAATACCAGCCCGAGTTCGGTCGCAGCTAATATTTCTAATGACACCTTAATTCTTAATGCCAATGCCAGCGGTTCGGCCGTCATTACCGTTTGTTCTTCCTTGTCCAGCTGCGGTACGGTAACGGTTACGGTAAATTCGACTTCCAGCGGCGGGAACATACGGCTCAGTCAAAATAATTTATGGCTTTTGATCGGGCAGACCTTAAGCGTTACCATTTCCGGCGGCTTAACTCCCTATAACATTTCGGGAAACTATGGCAATATTTTACAAGCTACAGTCAGCCAAAATATACTGACCATCACCGGTCTAGGTTCCGGCTCAGCTTCGGTCAATGTCTGTTCGGCCGGCGGCGGCTGTACAATACTGGCCGTACTGGTCAATGGCACGACTTCGGTTACCTCGTTGTCTTTAAGCCAATCCGGCGTTTCCTTATACGTCGGCCAAAATACGACCATTGCCATTTCCGGCAGCGGCGGTTACTCGGTGGCTTATAATACCAATCAAAATGTAGCAGCCGTTTTGATCAGCGGCAGCAGTGCCGTTGTCTCAGCTTTGAGCGCGGGCAATACCAACGTTTCCATCTGCCAGAACGGGGGTCAATGTGCGGTACTGTCCGTTACGGTGGTTGCCGTCCAGACGACGACACCCACGACGCCAACAACGACGCAAACCCAAGGCTGGATTTTCTGTGCGGATGAAAAACAACCATGTAGTTTCACTGGCAGCCAACCGGTTCGTTATGGCAGTAATGGAAAGTATTATTACGGAACGTTCAGTAATGGCGTCAACTGTTCTAACAGTATTTTTGGTGATCCGAACAACGGCGTGGTTAAGCAATGCAGTTATGGTGGCGTTATCCCGGATGATGCCACTATTATCGCGGCGCCGGCTACATCACCAAATTGGATTTTCTGCGCCGGCGAAAAACAACAATGTAATTTTAACGGCAGCCAGCCGGTGCGTTATGGTAGTAATGGTAAATATTACTATGGAACTTTTACCGATAGAGTTCTCTGTGCCAATTCGGTTTTCGGCGACCCGAATTACGGTGTGGTCAAGGATTGCAGCTTCGGCGGCGTTATCCCGGCTGGCGGAACTCTCGGTACTCCGGTAAAATATAAATTTACTCATACTTTAACTTATAGCGCCAGCGGCGGAGACGTGATTGAGCTGCAGCAGAGACTGACTGACCTGGGATTTTATAAAGATAAAATTGACGGAAAATTTTTAACCTCGACGGTTACGGCGGTCAAGCAATATCAGAAAAGCCAAGGCATAAAACAGACAGGCAACGTCGGACCTTTGACCATGGCGGCTTTAAATAAATAGAACAAATACTGTCAACGACGAGGAGTCTCGTGCAAGAGTAGAATTTTAGTAATTGTTTCACTTCTATCACCGGCTAAGTCATAAAATGAATAAAAAAATAAAATTTATGTTAAAATATTGTTATTTAAACGGAAAATTTATTGCGGAAAATAAGGCTCATATTAATCTTTACGATGTGGGTTTGTTGCGTTGTTATGGCGTTTTTGACTTTATGAGAAGTTACCGGGGACGAGTGCTTTTGATTAACGAACATTTAAAACGTTTAACTAAATCGGCTAAGTTAGCTGGTATTAAAATACCTCTGACTAAAACAAAAATTAAGTTGGTAATAAAAAAATTGTTGCAGCTGAATAAATTAAAGGAAGCATACATTAGAATCGTCATTACCGGCGGCCAGAGTCAGGATGGCATAACCTATGATTATAATTTACCGACTTTTTTCATTTTAACTAAGGCAATCCTACCGCAGATTGATCTTATTTATGAGCGAGGAGTTAAACTTATGACGGTTGATCATCAACGGCCTTTAGCCGAGGCTAAAACCACCAACTATTTAATCAGGCTGTCAAAGCAAAAAGAGAAACAACGGCAACAAGCTTATGAAATTCTTTATCTTAATAACGGCCTGGTGCTGGAATGTTCTACCAGTAATTTTTATATTTTTAGAGGCCAGACTTTAATTACCGCTAAAAATAATATTCTTAAAGGTACGAGAAGAGGCGTGGTTTTAAAACTGGCAAAAGCCAGATTTAAAGTTGAAGAAAGACCGTTGCGAGTTAGCGAATTAAATAGAGCCAGCGAAGCTTTTATTACTTCTACGGTACGGAATATCGTTCCGGTAGTGAAAATTGATAAAATTAAAATTGGCAATGGTCGTGTTGGTGAGAATACCAAATATTTAATGGAGAAATTAAACAAATATCTAAAAAATTTATAACTGACTAGACTATTATTCTCTTGTCGGCTCTAGTCTGTGCACGGAGCCAACAGTAGACTACTGCGAGGCTGGAATTATATTAAACTAAAACGGCTTGCAAATCGGCTCCAAGTATAACTTGGAGCCTACAAAGGCTTGCAAAATGGCCCCTAGTATAACTTGGAGCCAACAAATAGCCAACAAATAAAGAAGGCGAGGACAGGTAAATGACTTGGATTATTGACAGTCATTTTTATTTTTGATATTTTTAAGATAAATCTAACTAATTATTAATCTTCAGCTGTCTGAATTTTTTTATTTCAGCCGGCTCAAAAAAGTATGAAAAAATTAAGGAGGAAAGGCAAACTGCCCAGAGGTTTAATCATGGGCGTTTTTTTAATTTACGCCATCGGTCTAAATTTCATCCCAATTAATCGGGCAGAAGCTGGTTTAGCTAATCATCTAGTAGTAAATGAAATTAGTATTGACAGTATAGTTGGTGCTGGCGGGACTGATGATGATTGGGTCGAGCTTTATAATCCGATTGACCAGGCACAAATTTTAGATGGCTGGTCTTTACAAAAAACTACCGGCTCGGGCGGATCTTTGGTCAGAGTGGGGCTTAGCGGAACAATTTCTGCTAAAGGTTATTTTCTGGTAGTCAGAAACGCTGCTAGCACCACTCCGGCTTTAGTAGATAAAGCCGATGTGCTGGCTAGTAATTCTTTTTCTTTGGCCAGTAATAATATTGTTTATTTGGTAAATGATAATGTTAATATAAGCAGCTCGACCGATCCCGATATTATAGATTTTGTCGGTTGGGGAAATGCTTCAACAACTTTATATTACGAAGGTAGCGCGCCTGCACCTGCTATCCCTGAAGGTAAGAGTATCGCCAGAGTAGCGGATGGTGAAGATACAGATCAAAATTCAGTTGATTTTGTTGTTCAAAACACTCCCACGCCCACTAATTCTAAGACAACAGGCGATAATCAAATCGGCGGTACGGTGGCGTTGACTATTACACCAGATATACAGCCGGTGCAAAATATTACTCCAACCGGTGCCCAGATTGTTTTTCAGGTTAACTCGGCCGGCAGCGCTTTAATTAACTACGGACTTAGTAACAGCTATGGCAGTTCTACCGCGCCAGAGACAGTAGCAGCCAATGTCACTAAGACGATTAACTTAAGTGGTTTAACCTGCTTTACCACTTATCATTATGCTATTTATGCGGAAAATGTTGGTACCACGGAAAGCGATACCACCAATGATGCGGTTTTTACCACTTTGCCTTGTGGCATGGTTTTGGATTCGCTGGTTATGACAAAAGCCACTGCCAAGGCTAATAATCTATATACTGACGGCTGGCAATGGGAATTCAATATCACTATTTGGGATGTAAATGAAGCTTCTTTGAAAATGAAATTTAACCAGTGGAGCGGTGCCGGTACTTTGGCTGCGGCTAATAATATGCAGTATTCGGTAGATAACGGTACTGTCTGGTATGACATTACAGCCAATGGAACTTATCCAACTACAGGCGCTGATTTGGATGGAATTGATAACGGAGCAGGTGCTGGCCGACAGGTGAAGATTATAGTCAGGATGAAAGTGCCGGTGGGAACACCAGCAGGTTATTATAATTCAAGTTATGGCATCTTAACAGAGTAATAGACAGCTAGACATTAGACAACTAGAAGAATATAAAACTCAACATATGAAAAAAATTTTATTGATAATTGTCATCTCTATGCTATGCGCTTCTAACGTAGGAGCTTCGGAAATTTTTGGTAGGATTAGCACTGACCCCAACGCACAGCCTGGTAATACCAATAATCCACCGGCGTCAGCAGAGCAGCCCAGTCCAGTGCCTCAGACAGAAACAAAAGAACAGGTAGGCGGGGCAGTCATCCTGCCACTGCAAAATGTACAAAAAAGCCAGACCATAACCCAAGAAGTAAAAGTACTGGGTGCAAGTTATTATCCTGACGGCTCATTATTACGTGATAGCAGTAATAAGATCTATCTTATCCAAGGCCAAGTTAAAAAGTATATTCCTAACTTACATGAGCTGGCTAAATATAGAGGACAGGCGATATTAGAAGTTACAGATCAAGACTTATCTCAATACCAAACCAGAGAACATTTAACAGGTGAGCTAATTAGACAAAGAGGGGAGGTTAAAGTTTACGAGATTGTGGCTGGTGGTAAGCACCATATTTTAAATTTGGAGGAATTGCGGGCGCATTATTTTGGCAAGGAAATTTTTAATATCAGCGGTGAAGAAATGACGCTCTATATCTGAAGAGCAAAGTTAAAAATTGAACGGATAGATTTTTTAACCAACTTGACTCAGTTAGAGTCTTTCGGTAGAGGATTCTGATGTCAATGAAAAGTAGTGTTTATGAACTTAACTCCAGCTCAGGAGCCAAGCCGCCATAATTTCATCAAATATTAATTAAAGACAGTTATAATTTAGAATTATGATTGCCAAGATAATAAAAACCGAGGCAGAATGGAAAAAAATTTTAACACCAGAACAATACCGTATCATGCGCCAGCGGGGCACGGAGGCGGCTTTTTCCTGTAGCTGGGAAAAATTGGGCGAGGGCACTTATTATTGTGCGGCCTGCGATTTGCCGCTGTTTAATGCTCAAGCCAAATTTGAATCCGGCACTGGCTGGCCAAGTTATTTTGCGCCAATCAACCCAGAACATCTTGAGGAGCGTGCTGACAATTCTTTCGGTATGAAGCGAGTGGAAGTTGTTTGTGCTAGATGTGAATCGCACTTAGGTCATGTCTTTGAAGACGGTCCACCACCGACCGGTAAAAGGTATTGCATCAATTCCGTAGCCTTAAAATTTACAGCAGATGAAAAAAACTAATCATCAAGAACCTATCTCTAAAAAAATTGAAACCGCCATTTTCGGCGGCGGTTGTTTTTGGTGCACTGAAGCAATTTTTTCCAGGCTAAAAGGAGTCATAAAAGTTACCTCCGGCTATGCTGGCGGTAGTATGGCCAAGCCTTCTTACCAACAGGTCAGTGGCGGTAAAACCGGCCATGCTGAAGTTATTGAAATTGAATATGACCCAACCGTAATCAGTTTCAAAGATTTATTAGCGGTATTTTTTACTAGCCATAATCCAACTACTTTAAATCGTCAAGGCAATGATCTTGGCGAACAATATCGTTCAATTATTCTTTATCAAGACGAACGGCAGAAAAAGACAGCCCAGGGGTTTATCAGAAAATTGACTTGCGAAAAAATTTTTGATCGGCCGATAGTTACCGAAATAAAACCATTTAGTGAATTTTATCCGGCCGAAAGTTATCATCAGCATTATTATGAAAAGCATAAATCTCAGCCATATTGCCAGGTAATGATATCTAATAAATTAGCTAAATTTAGAAAAAGCGAACTAAAAGATTTAATGAAAATAGAAACATCTTTTTAATTTTCTCCAGCTTGATCACCGTAAATTTAATAAGAGAAATTACTTTATTATTTGCTTTTTTTAGGCGAACAGGTTAATTTTAATATCAGGCGGATAAAAAACAAAAGGGGGTTTATTATTTATTATGGTAAATGAAACAATTTTAAAAGTCAGTGAATTAACCAAAGATTATGATTCGATGAGAGCGGTGGATCGGATTTCCTTTGCTCTTAAAAAAGGCGAGATAATCGGACTATTAGGTCCTAATGGCGCGGGTAAAACCACAACCATCAATATGATTTTAGGCATACTTGAGCCGAGTAGCGGTGTAATTGAGATAATGGGTGAGAAGATCAATGATTGCCGGGTAGAAATTGAAAGAAAAATTAATTTTGCCGCGGTTTACGCTCATCTGCCGGCTAACCTGACAGTTTATCAGAATTTATACGTATTCGGATTGATGTATGAAGTTAAAAGCTTAAAAACAAGAATAAAAAATTTATTAAAGGAATTTGATTTAGAAAAATTTAGCGATACTAAAGCCGGCCTGCTTTCTTCCGGTGAATCAAGCCGTTTAAGTTTAGCTAAAGCCATTATTAACGAACCGGCCTTGCTACTACTCGATGAGCCAACGGCTTCGCTTGATCCCAGTATCGCCCAACTGACCCGAGAGAAAATAAAAGATTATGTAACTAAGACTCAAGCGGCGATTTTATGGACTTCTCATAATATGAAGGAAATTGAGGAAGTCTGTAATCGGGTTTTATTCCTGTCGCATGGTAAGATTTTACTTTCCGGTAATCCCAAAACCTTGCCGGCCGAATATGGGAAAAAGGATTTAGAAGAATTATTCATCACGGTGGCCAGGGAGCCGCTGTCATTAGAAAATGAAATATGAGTATTTCCAGAATTTATGCGGTTTTTATCCGCCAAATCTTTTTAATTAGAAGCAACCCAACTCGCTTGGCTAGTATTTTTTTATGGATAATCATTGATGTTGTCCAATGGGGTTTTATCAGCAAGTATTTAAGTAGCTTGGGCCAGGCCAATTTTAATTACATCACGGTTATTTTAGGAGCGATTATCCTCTGGGAATTTATGAGCCGTATCCAGCAGGGCATGATGACCGCTTTTTTAGAAGATATCTGGTCACAGAATTTTATTAACTTTTTTGCTTCGCCGTTAAAAATCAGTGAGTATATAACCGGTTTAGTTTTTTCCAGCATTGCTACCAGCTTATTGGGTTTTTTAGCCATGATTATCATTGCCGGTTTGGCTTTTGGCTATAATATTTTTAAGTTGGGCATTTATCTTTTACCATTCATTTTAATCCTGTTTATTTTCGGCATGGCTATGGGCATTTTTGTCTCCGGTTCAATTTTCCGGCTGGGCCCGTCAGCTGAATGGTTGGGCTGGCCGATTCCTTTGGTGCTGTCAATTTTTTCCGGTGTTTACTATCCGGTTTCCGCCTTGCCTTTTGCTCTGCAAATTTTCAGTAAAGTTATTCCCGCTTCTTATGTCTTTGACAGTATGCGAAGTTTGATTGCCAACGGAGCTTTTTCTCCCGGACTGGCCCTTAATTTAACGGTTGGTGCCGGGTTAGCTTTACTTTATTTAGTGTTGATGTACTTTTATTTTCTTAACATCTATCGTCATAATATCAAGAATGGCCGTTTGGCCCGCTTTAGCGCCGAAGCCTGAGACTGTAATTGCTAAAAAATTTATAAGTAATCATTATGCGTAGCTGGTTAAAAAATAACTTTGGCTTAATCATCATTATTGTTTTGGCGATAGTGCCGCTTATTTTTTGGTCATCAATGCTACCGTTAAGCCAACGTTTTAACGGAACAGTGGAAACTTTTACTTCGATTGGTCAGCTGACCGCTTTGATGGGCCTGGTCTTATTTTCTTTAAATATAGTCATAGCTACTCGCTTAAAATTTTTAGACGAAATTTTTTTCGGGTTAAATCGTGCTTATCTTAATCATCATCTTTTAGGCGGCTTGGCTTTTATACTACTGCTGATTCATCCGTTAGTACTGGCTGTAAGATATTTACCGGTCTCGGTCACTTTAGCTGCGCAATTTTTACTGCCCACAACTAATGACATGACTAAAGCTTATGGTATTTATGGCTTATTACTAATGATTATTTTACTGGTCTTGACTTTTTACCTAAGACCGCCTTATCAGCTTTGGAAATTGACTCATAAATTTCTAGGCCTAGCTCTGTTTTTGGCCAGTCTGCATGTTTACTTTATACCCAGTGATGTCTCTCGCTCCACTGGACTGCGCTTTTATATGTTATCGCTGGTTACCCTAGGCTTAGTCGCCGCTATTTACCGGTCGATCTTGGGCGGAGCCAAAAAATGGCAATACCGAGTTAGGCAAGTTAAAGAAGTGATAACCGATTTAATCTATGAAATCGAGCTAGAACCATTAGCAGAAATGATGCCGTATCAAGCCGGGCAATTCATCTTTATATCTTTCCTTGATGATAAGATCGGCCGTGAAGTACACCCTTTTTCTCTGGCTTCAAGCCCTAAAGAAACTAACCTGAAATTTGTTTTTAAAGTTTTAGGCGATTATACCACTAGGTTAAAAGGATTACGTCCTGGTACCGTAGCCAGAATTGAAGGACCATTTGGCAAATTTCATTATGGTAATTTCTCGGTAAAACAAATTTGGATAGCAGGTGGTATTGGTCTGACACCGTTTTTAGGCATGGCCAGGGATTTAGTTGGGCAATCTCATTTCCAAGTGCAGCTTTTTTATTGTGTCAACAACCAAGCCGAAGCGGCTTTTGAGAATGAACTCGATCAATTAGCCAAGACCAATGTCACTTTCAATTTTTTTCCTTTTTACACGTCTTTAAGAGGCAGAATTAAGGCAAAGATAGTTGAGCAAATTTGCGGAGGCATAAAAGATAAAGAAATTTTACTTTGTGCGCCGCCAGCCATGATGCGGAGTTTGCGCCAGCAGTTTAGAGAGTTAGGCGTACCTAATAGATTGATTCATTCCGAAGAATTTGAACTGGCGAGTTGAAGAGGTGACAATTAAGATATTTTTAAATCAAGATAAATAACCATAAAAATTATGAAAAAAGCCGTTACCATAACTTTTTTTATTTTCTGGGCAGTGGTTACAGCCATACTGACTGCTGGTTTAATTTTTTATAGTAATAAACAATGTCCGACTGTTGCTAGCGATAACTCTGCGCTGAAAAGTATTAGCTTTGATGCCGGCGGTAAAATTACTTTAAACCAGACAGAAGTGACTAAACATCATAGCGCGGCTGATTGTTGGTTAATAATTAATAACAAAGTTTATAACGTTACTACTGTGATTTCTTCCCATCCTGGTGGAGTTGGCCCGATTCTTAGCTTTTGCGGTCAAGACGGTACGCAAGCTTTTGCCACTAAAGATTTACAGCCAGCCAGGAATCATTCGGATTTTGCCCAAAATCTGCTCAATAATTACTACCTAGGAAATCTTAATCAGACCTTGACTAAAGAGCAGTTGAATTCCAATCAAAATAACATTAACAATAACTCGCAGAATGCGACTAATGCTTTAAGAGGACGAGGTGAGAGTGAAGGTGATTAAAGAAAATTTTTTAGAGCAATGTTTTTATATGAATCACGATAAAATTATTCAACTAATCGCTCATAGAAACAACTTAAAAGTGAACAGCAGACGGCGTTATGCCAGCGGTTGGATTAATTTTGTTTACGATTTAAATGAAAAATACATTATTAAAATCCAAGGCGATCTTAATCATGCCGACGGCATACTAAAACCGCAAGCGGAAATTACTGGTCGGCTACTGGCCCAGGGCGCCAAAGTTCCTAAAATTTTTGACGCCGGAGAAATCATGGGTAAACCATATCTGCTTATGGAAAAATTATCCGGCACTAACTTGGTTTACGACTGGTTAAAGTTCAGTTTAAAACAAAGAGAAAATTTTATGGCTCAACTGGCCGAGCAATTAAAAATTTTTCATTCCCTTATATTTGATAATTATGCCATTACCATTAGTTCGGGACTGAATCAGGCTAACTTAAGAGAAGCGGTCAGGCAGGTTACTGATTTTAAGCGGATTAACCGGGATAAAGTTAAAAAAGACTATTTAAAAGAGGTTGATTTTTTAGAAAAATTTTATCTAGCCAATGAATCTTTATTAAACGAAGAAAAGACGGGGGTTTTAGTTCACAACGACATTCATTTGGAGAATATTTTTTACCAGGGCAATAAAATTACTGGTCTGATTGATTTGGACTGGGTTTGCCAAGCGCCTAAAGATTATGAGCTTAGAAAATTGGTTGAGGTTTTTTATGATCCGAAGAAAACCGTAGAAAAGCAGTTGGAACCGCTTTTTGAGGGTTACCAGATGACTAAGGAATGCGGCTGGTTAAAAAAATACTACCCGCAACTTTTTGAGTATCCTAATCTTATCACCAGGATAAAATTATTCAGTTTGGATAATTTAATCAATAAAATCGTGGATTATCAAAACGGCCGCTGGTCGGAACAGGTAATGATTAATCTACGGAAGCAAATACAGGATTTTTATCGAAGCGATTGGTTGGAGAAATTATTTGTCCAATCAGATTAAAAATAATAGTATTAATTAATTGATTTTTATAAATAACGCTCCGCTAGGGGTTACTTTCTGTAACCAGAAAGTAACCAAAGAGTTTCGGGGTCTTCAATTCCCCGTCATAAAGACGGGGCAAGGGCTATTAAGACAATTTACCCCGTGTTCATCACAGGTCTCAGCCCCCGAACCCCGGGTGATTTTGAAAAGTCGGTAAAATATAATAAAAATAAAATTTTAGATTAATTAATTTAACATAGTCTCGAGAAAAGCGGCATCTAAACTACTAAAATAAAAAACCGCCCCGCATTTTGCGGGGCGGTATTCATTTTTATATTCATAAGTTGAAATTTTAGGACAGCTTGTTATAATAAGAATATAAGCTAAAATTTCAATAAAAATATGGAAAAATACGTTATTTTTGCACCCACGATCATCTTTTTAGTGATTTTTGGCTTGTTGGTTTTAGGTTTTTTAGTTTTAGTGGCCAAGGTATTTAAAAAGGGTTTACAAGATAACTGGACAGGAACGGTAATAGACAAGGGTGTGGCAGAACAGCGTAGTGATATAAATGATCAGCGGACGAACCAGTTATATACCGTGGTTTTTAAGACTGATGCCGGAGAGCAAAGGAAAATTCCGGCCACCAGGGCAAATTGGAATAAGTGGCAAGTGGGAGATCGGGCGGAAAAGAAAAAAGGCAAACGCTGGCCGGAAAAGATCTAAATTTTTCGGTCGAATCGTTGGCCTTTATTTTTTTGGCTTAATTTTTGTCCAAAAATCGTAAATTTTTTTACCTAGGTCAAACATGCTTTTATGAATACCAAAGACAAAAAGCAGAATGCCTATGGGCATAATTAAGAAGCCGATCAAAATCGGAATGGTGAAAAAGCCGATCAACATCAGAATAAATCCCAGCCAAGCATATTTATTAGTTGGTAAAAAGTTATACCAAAACATTGTAGTTTCATTATAACATTTATCTTATGAAAAAAACATTGATTATTTTATCTTTAGGTTTAAGCCTGACCATTATTTTATCCGCTTGCCAGGTTAAGCAAAACGGTAATATGGTTGGCGGGCTAGGAGGCAATGTAAAACAAGAACAAGGGATAAAAGGCGACGTGGGTAATGACATCTGCCAGGAATTCAGCGCGGATTTTATTTATTCGGCGGCCGGTAAGCCGGTTGTTAAGGTTGAGCCGGATTTTATTTTACCTAAAACCGCCTGCCGTTATTATTTTTCCTATAACGAGCATTTTTATAAAGGCGTGGATAATCCGATCTTAAGCGCTGGTGGACCGCATATTTTTGTCCAGGTGGAAAATTTGAACGTGGCGGACCAGAAAGCCGGAGTGGAGTTTTTAGGCGCCACCACCAAAAGCGATAGCCGCATCAAGATGGAAAATATGATCACTCTAAGAAAAGACGGCTCGATCTGGGATATAAAATTAATCATTAATCCTAACCGTTTTGTCAGCATGAATTATGAGGCCAAGGCTTTAACCGACGAAGAATTTATCGTTTTTGCCGCCAAAATGGCGGAAAAAATCCAGGGAAATTCTTCGCTAACCATTAAAAAAAATCCGCTAGAAACGAAAACCGCAGCGGCCGACGTACCTAAGCTTGATCCTAGTCAGGAAAAAGTGGTTAGTGATTTTTTAAATCTTTTGTCGGATAAAAAGTTAGACCAGGTTTTAGCCATGATGGACGCTAACGAGCAGACCAAGCAGATGTGGCAAACTAATTTTAATACCATAGAAACGCTAACAGTTAAAAAAATAGAGGAAGCGTATAAAGAAGAGTGGACTGCCACACGCCAGGTCTTTAAAGTCGAACTAAACGTTAAAGTCAAACCAGCCGGTTTAGAGATAGGCTGGAATCAGGGAACTAATTACCGTTGGATAAGTTTAGAGAAAAACACTAGCGGGCAGTGGCTGGTACATGAGATAGCGAATAATCCTTAAGATAAATTACCGGCAGAATTTCTTTTGGATATTCTATCTATTATAGTAAAAAATTTTCTGTGGCGAAATAAAAACCGCCTAAGTATTAGCCTAGGCGGGGGCATAGAATTTGCTCAGTATTTGACTTGTTACTTTATATATTTCCCATTGGTTATTTTGCTGAGCTCCACTCCAAGAAGTTTGGCAGCTTCATCGAAGCGGCCACCATCTACTTGGACCCTGTTATACCAACCGGAAATGTGGACAAGATGACCGGACCTCTCTCGCCAGTAGATTCCATCGGAGCCTTGCTCGTTGGTGACACTGACGTCCTGCAATTTCCAGCAGTTGATTGGATCACCATTGTATCCGTATTGTACGACGACCCAGTCGGCTCCTGCCTGTGTTGCCCAGATCGAAGAGCAACTCCTTGTTATCCCGGCACAACTCGTTAGCGTAAGTAACATCAAAATAACTGCGATGCGGCGTTTCATAGTGCCATCCTCCTTTTATGGTTTAGTGAAAATTTGACGCCAAAACTAGCATCGTATTAATATAGTAGAAAATTAATTATATGTCAATGTTAAAATGGGAATAGGGAGATTAATTACCGCTGAATAAGTTTTAAGTTTAGAGAAAGATGCGCAAGGTAAGTGGTTGGTTCATGAGATTGCGAATAATCCGTAAGAGAGATTAATTACTAGCAGAATTCCCTTCGGAAGATTCTGCCGTAGCGAAAAATTTAAACCCTTGACTTTATAAAAAAATTTGCTAAAATAAACTAATTTTTATAATTATTGATTCTATAATCGTATGACAAAAAAACTTTTTATTAGCCTTTTAGCGGTAATAGCTCTGCTATTATGCTCAACGCTTATTACTTATGCCGCAGATACGGGAACGCCAAATCTGCAAATTACGGCCAATAACCTTACCATCACGCCGACGTCCATCAAAGAGGGCACGACCGTAACTTTTAAAGCCAAAGTGGAAAATAAGGGTACGGCTAACGCCGTTAAAGTGCCGGTACATTTTTTTATAGGCAAAAAGGAAATCGGAGTGAAAACCTTGAGTACGATCGTTAAAAACGGCAGCGCCACGGCCAGTTTAAGTTATAAAATTCCTGTTGGTATGGTGGGCGAGCAGAAATTGAAAGTTGTGGTAGGGGATGAAGCAATTACCAAACCGTTGGATATTAATCTGGAAAATTTGGAAAATCTGGAAAAGGAAAAAACTGAAACAAGTCTAACTCAAGCGGAAAAAAGTTTTACCGTGTTAGCTACTTTACCCGATTTAAGTGTTGTAGCTAGCGATTTAACTATAACTCCAACCACGGTATATACCGGAGACAAGATTACTTTAAAGGCCTATGTTAGAAATATCGGCCAGGCCGTAGCTAGTCCGGCTTTTAAAGTAAACTTTTTACTTAATGGTAACGTGATTTACACCAAGAGCTTTACCTCCCTAAGCAAAGGCGGTAAAAGTGCGGTTATTAAAGTTTATCAGCTGCCTAATAGTTTAACTGGCAACGTAATTTTTTCCGTACAAGTTGATCCGGAAAAGAAAGTCAATAAAGATCCGAACTTAAAAAATAACAATGCGGAAAAAAGTTTTATGGTTAACGTGCCTTCGGCAGATATCTCGATCGAATCATTTCTGTCCAGCATCAAAAATCCCACGCCCGGGCAGAAGACCAATTTAAACGTCAAAATTAAAAATAACGGCAGTTTAAAAATTAATTCCATTGAGTTGGCGGTTTATATTGACGTTAATAGCCAAACTCCGACCTTTACCCAAACCATCACCTCGCTTAATCCCAAACAAGCCACGCAAAAAAGTTTTAGCTGGACAGTGCCGGCTAATCTTTCACCGGCGGTTAACTATCCGATTCTGGCATTAGTGGATCCGAATAACCGTATTAACGATACCAATCGGCTGAATAACAGCAAAACCTATTTATTGACTTTGAAAGTGCCTGATTTAACTATTGGTAAAAGACTCGATTACAGCTTACTGACTTTAAATTATCCCACTACTAAACCCGATCTTTGGGTAAGGATCGCCAATGATAACGTGCAGGCGGTAAATAACCTAAAAGTAGCCATGTATTATTATACAGGAGATAATCGCGCTACGGCGGTTAAGCTGGTTGAAAACCTGGTGGGCAATTTAGCAAAGAAACAAGCGAGTGACGTTTATCTTAAATCGCCAACGACCATTGACGTACCTCTAGGCACGGTAATTAAGCTGTTCGCTAAAGTAGATTCGGCTAATACGATTTTAGAAACCAACGAGGACAATAATATTTTTGACAATCCGCGCACCATGATTGAGAAGCCAAAAACTTTAGCTTATCCCTATATGCTGGTTTATGTTAACGATGAAGATGGTAATAAGGTAAATGGTGCTTTGGTGACGCTCAAGAATAATGTAACTGGAGCCGAAGTCAGCACTTCCACCGGCAGTAATTCTTATCAATCAGGCGCGGGCTGGGCAGGTTTCGAGAATCTAACCAATGAAACCAGCTATACTGTAACAGTAAATAAAAGCGGTTTCCGTGTCATCACTGATACTTTTACTTATAATGTCTATCTAGACGATACCATGTTCCGCACTTATAACTTAGATACCCGAGCGGTAGTGAGCGGCCAAGTTAAAAATACGGCAGGTGCCGTATTACCTAATACTAAAGTCAGGATTGATGGCTTAGGGTTGGAAGCCAACACCGACAGTCAGGGTAAATACGGCTTCTTACTTAATGGCGGGACTTATATCTTCAGGTTTGTGCGCGAAGGTTATAACCGGGCAGTGGAAAATAATGTGGTAGTAGCACCTTTGGCTAATATGACTTTGGATAAAACTTTAACTCCTGGGACAGTTGCCTATTTTTCCGGCCGAGTGACCGATGATGAAGGCAATGGGCTTAATAGTACGGACATTTACGTCAATAATAATATGTTGGGCGCGACTAACGCTGACGGACATTTTAATTTAAACATCGCGGCCGGTGCCAACAAAAAATTTACATTCAAAAAACCTGGCTTTGTCAATACCGAATTTACCGAAACAATTTACGCGGGTAATGAATATAATTATGATTTGGTCTTGTATAAACCGTCCACTGATAATCACGCTGAGCGGGGCACTAATATTATTTCCTGGCATCAGCACGAAGGTACGCCGGCTAACTCTTTCTTTATTCCGGAGTATAACGTCGATGTCTGGTGGGGATTGGGGCATGTCAAAATGGGGCTGGATTATAATAAAAATGGCGACCAGACTAAAATTACCAAGTTAGTGATTAGCGTTCACGGTGACCAATGGGAGTGCAATAAAGTCGAAGGCGAGGGGGAAATCGAAACCTCGGCTATCGATATTCCCATCACTATCGCGGCCGGGAGCTGCAGTACCAAACTGACGCAGATGGATGTTTATAAAGTGGCCATCGAATCCGGTGGTACGGAATTTTGGAGCGACTCTTCTTTTTGGACCTCGGCTACCGATCCGGTTAATACCGCCACCAAGGTCTTTACTTTTGATAACACTCAAGTGAGCTGGGACAGTAATTTCAAGGTGAAAATGTGGTTAAGAGTACAAAAGAAAGCGGTCGTGGGTACTGACGGCGACGGTGCTGGTGCTTTGGTGGGTTATCATTTGGATAAAAAACTGATTACTTGGTATCCGCAAAAGCCGCCTACTACGAAAATTTCTACAAGCTGGAAGCAGATCGGCGGTTATTTCCTGGGCATTTTGGACAATCCGGTCAATGCCATCACCGGTTTTATGGATATCTTTACCGTGGATAAATACGAGCAATATACCATGGAAGAAGTTCTGCCTCAGGACTTCCCGGGCGCGCCGCCAGAGTATTAATATAACGACTTTAATTAATTTTAATAGAGTAGCATAACACCCAAGGTGAATATGAGCTCTTAAAATTATGAAAAATGACAATATCTTAGAGATAATGGTCAGCCATCATGCCTTATTGGAAACTTTATTTTCAGTTTGGCAGGAAGAAATAGAGAAGTCGATCGGTAATCCTAAGGCATCGCTAGGGCAATTACAGTGGGAAATGGAAAAGCATTTTTTCGTGGAAGAAAACGCGATTTTCGATTTTACCCGTTGGCAAAACTCAGTTATCGCCGAGATGGTAGACCATTTGAAAAAAGATCATCATAACATGCTGGAAAGCTTAAAGGGATTTTTCACCGATTCAGCGAAAATTGATGGAGCCATATCGGCTTTTTCTAAAATATTGAAACAACACCGCCAGCTTGAAGAAAAAGAACTTTATCCTAAATTGGATGAAGAACTGACGGAGTCGCAAAAACAAGAAATTATTTCCCATATTAATGAAATACCTTTAAAAAAGAATTGACCGTTTAACTTAATCAGTCTGGGTTAACTAAATAACGGCCCCGCAGTTTGCAGGGCAGTTATTTTTTACCTAGTTACCCCTCCTTGATGTGAAGACAATAGAGTGAGGTCTTACTTAATTAAATTTTAATATAATAGGTAAATTTACAGTAATTAAAGGCATGGTATAATATTATCAATTTTACGTTAATAATCATATCTAATTTTATAGAGGATTTTTTCGGCTTTAGCTAATACTTGGCATAGATAAGCCGGTCATATACGAAGCATAAATTTACATATCTTTTTATTTTAGTAATTATCCTGGCCTGGGTTGTTACTTCATATTTAAGCCACACATTTATATATGATGCCTGGTACTATCTGACTAAACCAGAATTACCTAAAGCCATAAGTTGTTTAGAGCTAAAAATTGACCGGCGGTTTTCGTTGGCTAATGAAAGTTTTGTCGGCGGTTTCGCTGGGCTTATTTTCGTTTTTACTCTTTAAAAATTTAAAGTCAGCTGACCCTAATTTATCGGTTAAATTATATTGTTTGTTAGCCACTTTAATCAGGGGCTCTTTTTTATTGACATTTCAGCAAAAAATGCTAGGATACCATAATTTACACCCGAAAAGCAGGGGGAAATACTGCTTAGGCTCATCGCCAATGGTGAGAGCCGCTCTTTACCAAACCAGCGTTGCTGGTAAAAATCATAAGGAGAAAGAATATGCAGCCACGCGAAATCATTAATGTAAAATATGAGGAAGCAAGGATTCATTTGTATTCAGGGTATGATATTAATATTATCGGTGCAACTTTACCAAGAACCGAGCTGGCGGGCAAACCATTCAAAACTTTTTCTATTAGTCCTCCTGTCAAGGGTAAATTCGGTATTGTCGCAGTCGTAGTGGAAATCGTCGAGTATTATAGAAACATTCACCAAGGATTTTTTTTAGAGCTAAGTCAGGGTGATAAGGGCATATTTATTGATTTGAAAAATCCTTGGCATCCTCCGAAGGACAGAAAAGCTTGGTTCAGAAATGGCCATCTTTATACCGAAGTTCAGAAAACCACCCACACCACCAATGAAACCGATGCGGAAAATTATGGTTTTCATCTGAATGATGGTGATACTATTTGTCGTTTTTTGACCAGAGAATACAATCATGGCCAGGTCCAAGCACGCGGGCAGTTACAATCGAAAACTAAACAAATCGAAGAGTTAAAATCCGCTCTGGTAAATCTAAATAATAGATTTGACAGGGTGTGTGGAGAAAGGATGAATTTGCTTAGAGCAAACGACGCGATTTGCACCCAGGCCGGCAAGTTGATTTCCGGGGTGCATACCTGCAATAGATTTCAAAAGTTATTTATTCCTCGTAAGGTGACAGAAAGAATCCCTGGACTGGAAAAATTAGTCGGCACTTAGAAGTTTAATAGCCAAACAGTAAAGCCCCGGATTAAAGTCAATTTGATCCGAGGCTATTTTTTTATTAATTCGCCTTTAATTTCTAATTATTAAAGTTGTTTATAGTATTTATTGAATAAATCGTTTTTATATGTTATGTTTGAGTTAAATTAATTCGTAAATATAAAACTATGGAAAAAAATAATCATTTAATTCCAGCTAGCCTGATTTTAGGCGTCTGTTTAATCATCGGCACGGTGATCGTCTCGCAAGCCGTGGTTAATATTAAAAAATTGAACGATGTTTTAACCGTCAGCGGCTCGGCTAAACAAAAAGTAACTTCTGATTCGGTTAAATGGCATGGTGCTTTTATGCGCAACGTTCTGCAAGCCGAGATTAAAAGCGGTTATGATTTAATGAAAGCTGATGAAGGCAAAGTAACGAAATTTTTAACCGCTAACGGCCTTAAAACCGAGAATTTCGATATCTCACCAGTATCCATGAACGAAATTTATAAGCAAGACCAAAACGCGCCTAAGGAATATATGCTGCAGCAGTCAGTGTCGGTGAGCTCGACAGACGTCAATAAAATTTCCAATCTGGCCAAAAATATAAAACCATTGATTGACCAGGGAGTAATTTTTTCCACTCAATCCATAGAATATTTTACCAGCCAGTTGCCGGTTTTACGCATATCGCTTTTGTCTGATGCCATCAAAGATGCTAAAGACCGGGCGGCCAAAATTGCCGAGTCCAGCGGCAAGAAAGTCGGCGCTATCCAGTCCGCCAGCATGGGCGTGGTGCAGGTTATGCCGGTCAATTCGGTGGACGTGGCCGATTATGGCGCTTACGACACCTCGACCATAGAAAAGGAAGTCATGATCACGGTAAAAACGGTTTTTCGTCTGGAATGAGATGTAAAATAGTTTATCATAGATTTAACAGGCTTATTAATAGGTTAGTAGAAAGTTAGAATATCGGTCTATTTATAACATATGAAAAGTAAGTTGATTTATTTTATTTTCATAGTTATTCTCTCTCTAGCCATCTATTCCTATTTGAGCCACTCCTTTTTATACGATGCCTGGTACTATTTGACTAAACCGGCATTACCTGAAGCCATAAGTTACCTGGAGTCAAAAATCGACCGGCTGGAAGATCTGGCGGTTGGTGAAGCCATTGCCTCTTCGTCCGAAGCGGTCGAGCGTCCGGCCATTACGACCTCGGATTTAATAAAAATGTTGTCACGACCGCTGGCGCAAGAGATAAATCTAGCCGTGCCGTTTCAGGCGCAAGCGCCGTTCGGAGATTGGCGCCAACCTTACCAGGACGCTTGTGAGGAGGCTTCGCTAATTATGGTTGATCATTATCTGCGCGGAGTCGGCTTAACCAAGCAGGAAATGAAAGATGAGATCGATCAGCGCATCGCCTGGGAAACGAATCAGTGGGGCTATGAGAAAAATTTATCCATGGAAAAAGTTCAACTAGTGGCTAAGACATTTTATCCTTATAAAACGGATATTATAACCGAGCCGACGATCGACCAGATTAAGTTGGAATTGAATTTAGGCCGTCCGGTCATAGTGCCGCTGGAAGCGCGCTTATTAAAAAATCCGAATTATACTCCGCCTGGCCCGGTTTATCATGTCATCGTCATCAAAGGTTATACGGCTAATGGTAAGTTTATTACCAATGATCCGGGCACGCATCTAGGCGCTGATTATCTTTATAGCGAAGACGTGATCATGTCCGCCAATCATGATTGGGACGGAACAAAGCCGGCCGGTTATAGACTGGTTTTGGTGATGTCTGAATAAAAATTAATTCAATTGACAATTGTCGTAAAATAGAAGTATCATAAAGGATTCGTCCTTTACATCAATTTATAAAAGGAGGTTGGATATGGCGGAGGCAGCTAAGCGTAGTATTAAAGTGGTGGCTTTTGACATTGCTACGAGTTTCGATTTAGCCCAGTTAAAGAATCGGGCAGAAACGGAAAGGTGGGGTAAAGTATATAAATACAACCCTTTAATTATCCAATTTACTGATGGCCGTTATCTGATCGTTTTTGAATATGGCTCTTTTGTGGCTTTTGAATTTGATGAAAATCAAATTCGGCAATTAATTAACCAACTCAAGCCATATGATAGCGGGTTTAATCGCTCTGAGTTTATCGATGATTTTACTTTGATCATCGGCGAACAACATGGTGCCACCACGGAAGAATTATGGGTTAAGGAGAAAGAGTTTGATATTAATATGGTCGAACTCGTGGCCATAGTGCTTTCTCGGTCGGTCAGTTTGCAATACTATGAAGAGTTAATTAATAAAAGTTTAGGTGGTTTGGAAAAACCGGAAGATGAGCTGATTAAAGACAACCGCTCAACCTTAAAAGACCGGGAGTACGTTAAACAGGTGGTTCAAGTCCTAACTATAAATCGTGAGTTGGCTTACAATTTACAGCTCTTTGATGAGCCGGATGTGGTTTGGGCCACCGCTAAACTAAAAAAGGTTTACGCACGATTGGCAGACTTGTTTTCTTTAAAGATTCGGGCTCAAGCGGTGGAGCACAAACTAAGATTCATCAAAGAATCAAATTCGTTTATGTTAGGGCTGCGGCAGCATCGCTCTGGCATCAACCAAGGCTGGGCCATAATCGGTTTGTTTATTTTAGAAACCATCGTTTTGATTATCGTATCGTTGCCATGGTTTCATTCCTGGTTAGGTAGATAAAGATATTATTTAAGAATCCATACCCACCGCTCTAAGCGATGGGTTTTTATTATGGGTGAGTTTTAGATTAACCATACAAGGATTTGCTTTTCCTTAACATCTTATGCTAATCTAATAAATACAACTTGTCATTTAATCCCCACTATCGCTATGGTGGGGGAGTAGAGAAACTGGGGTGAGATTCCCCGGCTGTGCCGCAACGGTAATGCTTTCCACTTATTAGTTGGTGGGAGGAAGAGCCCGAATATCGAGTGACATTAATAAATACTAGTTCCGAGCAGGACAAATTAGAGTTTTATGATTGTAATAATCTTTCCTGCCTGGGGAAGATTTTTTTGCATGCAAAAAGCGCTCGCTCGTCCTACCGAAAGTTTTCGGCAGGACTCGCGAAATGCGAATGCGCCTATGCGAATATTATTTATGAAAGAATTTTTAAAAAATAATAAAACGGCCCTCATTCTTTTCTTTTTGTTTTTAAGTATTGCTTTGATAAGTGGAACTTATTCTAATAATAAAAATACCAAGGAAAATATTAATTTAGAGCAAAGCAGGGTAAGTGAACCACAGAGTTTGGTTACAGAGCAAACGCAGCAGCCAATTGCTACCAGCTCGGAGCAGGCTGTAGTTAAGCCAGAAATTGAGCGGAATATTTCAGTTCAAACAATTGAACCAGCGCAATCTGCCGAGTCTAAAAAGTCCGCTGAACCCCCTACCGTTAAAGAAAATTCTACTAGTACCGCGACTGCTTTGCCGACTCAAGAAATCGGTCAGCCGCAGGTTTTGTACGTAGGCGATAAAAAGTATGAAATCGCAATAAAGGAGAATAGTTCAGTATATGATTTGATGTTGGCTTTAAAACAAAGCGGGCAGCTGGATTTTAAAGGTAAAGATTCGGCCGGATTGGGGTTTTTCGTGGAGGAAATCAATGGTATAAAAAATAATCCGCAGGCCAATACCTACTGGATTTATTACATCAATAGTAAAGCGGCTCTAGTGGGAATTTCCAACTACATTTTAAAACCTAATGATATAATTACCTGGAAATATGAGAAACCAAATTTTTAAATGGGCAGATTGTGCCCTATTTTTTATTCTATTATTAATCGCCCTACCGGCTTATGCTGAAGAAACCAGAACTATTCATATAAAAGTGGCGGCCTTGAGCCAAGTTTTATATGATAATGATTTTACGGTTAAAGCTTGTTCGGATAATGCTAGCAGTACGACTTTAACCGTCAATGCCTGGTGCGCGGCGGACCAATTGGTAACCAGTCAGGGCTGGACTGCCAGCTCAACCTGGTATGCCTTTGGTGTCTTATTAAATAGCCTAAATCAATATGACGGCTCGGATGGTAATTACTGGCTGTGGTTTAGCGGTAATGAACCTGGCCTGACCGCTTTAAATCAGCATATCCTGACTGATGGTGAAAAGTTATTGCTAACTTATGGCACCAGTCCGTTAAAAATCACGGTCGCGTCATCTTCGCCTTTGATTAATGCCACGACAACTATTAGTTCTTTTTACTTTGACGTATTTTCCTGGCAGTGGTTATTGGCCGCTTCCAGTAGCCTGATAATCAATGGTCAAGAAGTAGCCAATAACAGTGGCACTTACGATTTATGGACAGCTACTACTTCACCATACGTGATAGTGGCAAAAAAACCTGGCAATCTGAATAGCGATAGCTTGACCATAACGCCAGTACTGCCTAATTTTAATATCCATTTGCAGATTGAAACCGCTAGTTCCACCTTGTTTAATGATAATTTAGATGTATCGGCTTGCGAGAAAAATCCGGGTAGCGGCGTTTATACTATTAACGGCCGTTGCGCTCTGGAGCAATCCGGGCTAACGTCTAGCTGGACGGAATGGGGGAGCGATGCTTTTTTAGATGCGATTGATAAGGTGACTAATAATCAAGATGGTAATGACATATATTGGCAGTGGTTTAGTAACCTTGACTATGGCCAGACGGCTTTAAATAATCATCTGCTTACGCCGGACGAACTGCTGTTGCTAACTTATGATAAATATCCTTTAAGGATTATCATAGCTACGACCACACCGCAGGTGAACGCCACTAGCACTTTAACGCTGGAGCAATTCGGCTTAGATCAAAGCTGGAATCCAGTCTGGTTAGCGGCGGCCAGCAGCACTTTTAACATTAATGGTCAGGTAGCTTCTTCGACGGATGGGATGTATCAGTTGATGGTTGCTACCACCAGTCCGTATACGATTTATGGTAGTAAAGCCGGCTTTATAGATAGCCCATTTATAATTTTAAGCGGCGTAGTACAAAAAAGCAGCTCAACTCCGTCTGACAATTCGAACAATAGTGGTTCAGGTAGTTCGGGAGTTGACATGGGCGGTAGCCAAACTCATCAGAGTATAAATATTGATCAAGCGGTTAACTTTTTAATTTCCCAGCAAAATAGCGATGGTTCAATCGGAACGTCTCTGCTTTATAGCGATTGGACTGCCATAGCTTTATCAGCTTATGGCAATAGTCAGGCTAAAGACAAACTAAAAAATTATTTATTAAACGCGGGTTATAATGCCGGTCTTTCTCGGGCGGCTGACTTGGAAAGGCGAGCTATGACGCTTGAAGCCTTGAACATTAGTCCTTATAAAGGAACAGCCGTTGATTTTATCGGAAAAATCGTGGCTACGTTTGACGGCACACAAATCGGAGACCCAACTATTTATAACGATGATATTTTCGCTTTGTTTCCTTTGCTTAAAGCTGGGTATACTGGCAAAGATGCAATTATCCAAACCGTTATCGATTTTATTTTGTCTAGGCAAAGCACTAACGGCTTTTGGGATAATGTTGACTTAACCGCCGCAGCCGTACAAGCCCTTAAGCTGGCGCAAAATAAAGGAAATCTAAGCCAAACTCAAATGGAAGCGATCAATCTGGCTTTGGACAAAGCGAAAAATTATTTACATAACTCGCAGCTACCGAACGGCGGTTTCGGCAATGCCATTTCCACCAGCTGGGTGATTCAGGCAATAGTGTCATTAGGCGAATCGGTTTCCTCTTGGCAAAATAACGGGCAAAACCCGATTGATTTTTTGGCGTCGCGGCAACAAAACGATGGCGGGTTCGAAGGAGTGTCCACGGAAATTGGTACGCGGGTTTGGACCACGGCTTATGTTATTCCGGCCGCATTAGGTAAAACTTGGCAGATGATTTTAAACGATTTTTCTAAACTGGCACAATATGAAATAGGTCAAAATGTTACAAATGACATTAACAATTTAGCTGATATAACGGCAACTTCCACGCTAGAAATTGCTAGTAGTACAGCCGTCACCGAGATAGCCACTTCAACCACGGTGCTGGGGAATAATCAAGAAGCAGCCGCGGCAACTTCAACCCTTACTTCCGATTCATTTTCATTAGCCAGTAGCACCTTGTCAGCAACGAATAAACAGAAACCTGTTAAGTCTGATAAACCCGTAGTTAAAGGCTTAAGCGCCAAGTTTGATTCAGACATAAAGCAGTCTGCTTCTGCTAAAATAAATCAAGCGGAAAAAAAAGATAATTTGACTAATCAAAGTCAATTGCAGAGTGATTTAACAGGGTTTGCTGTCCAGCCTGATAATAAAAATGAAGACAGTCAGTCTAGTCGGGATAAGACGGTTAAAGTTGTGTTTTACTCCACGGTCGGATTAACGATTTTATCCGGATTGTTTTTATTGGTTAGGTTTTTTATGACCTTGTTGTGATTTAATTACTTTATGCTATAATAGTCCGTTCTTTTTTACGGTAAATAGTTTAATTAAAGCAAAAACTCCCTGAAATTAGGGAGTTTTTGTATTTATTTTTAATTAACTTATTTAATTTAGATTATGAAAGATAAATAATCTGGTTAAGGATTGGTGATTGGTACTTGGTTATTTGGCGATTGATTTTGATCAGGCACTGGTGTAACACCCTGACCGCCGGTTTCCGCACCTTGATTATCTTGGCCACCATTATCAGGCGGCTTTTTAAAAGCATCAGGCAGATTTATCTGGGTGTTGTAAGTTTGAGTATTTTTAATTTGCGGCGTTAAATTCGTACCGATGCCTAAGGCCTGTAAGGCGTCTAATAGCTGCTGTCTTGTATCATAAGCGGTTTGGACTTTATCAACCAATTCATCGGCGTCAAACTTTGTTTTGATGAAATTTTTTATTTCCATAATCTGGTCTTTTAGGGTAGCTAGCAGTCCGTCCGCTTCGCTGGTATCAATTTTTTTCTTTTTTAAGGTATTGAGCTGCTTTTCATAATTTTTAAGTTCGCGCGTGACGTCAGTGATGCCCTTACTAATATTAAGTGTCATTTGGATAGCTTGTTCGTTATTTCGTACGTTATCCATCTGGCCATAAAAATCATCCTCTAATTTTTCCAAAGCGGCTTCAGCGTCGGTTTTAGCCAATTCTTTAACCTGGGTTAAAGTTTCGCGTAGGCCGTTGATATTGGTTTTAAAATCGCTAATGATTTCGCTGATATCAATTTTTTTATTGGCTTTAGCCCGGGATTCGTCTTGCTTTAATGATCGATCAAGCTGTTTCATATCTTTATCAGCTTGTTTAATCATCTGGCAAAGGCGTTGTAAGTCGCCTAATCTCGGACCCCAATCCTGCATGACAGCACCGGTATCTTGGACATCGCCGATAATTTCATCAAGTTCGTCGGCGTTTTGCGCCGCCTGAATCTTGCTTACCAGACTATCGGTATTAGTCATGGCGCTGGTTAACTCTTCCGGCATATTGACACCGCATTTAGCGATAGCGGTTTTGACCCTGGTAATAGATTTTTTCATGGATTTGATGCCATTGGTAAATTGACTTAAACCCTTTTTCATATTGTTAAAGCGTTGTTCATCCATTTTTTTCATATCTTCTTCCGAAGGGCCTTGCTGCATCGACTGACCCATCTGGCTAGGTTGGCCCGGTTGTCCATTTTGTCCGGGTCTGCCCCAGGACGATGAATTCGATGTGCCGTTATTGTATAAATCACAAGAGCCAGGCATGTCAACGCCGTTAACTCGGCAGGTTTGGTTTTGACCCGACATCGGTTGCTGAAATTGTTGCTGTTGTTGTGTCTGTTGTGGTTGCATTGGTTGTTGGTTATTAATAACAGGCGGTTGAACCGATCCTTGATCAGAAGGGGGAGGAGTTGAATTGTCTTGGGCTAATTCCATGCCCAACACCTTGATGGATTGCGGTGAAAGATAGGCATAAGTGACTTCAGTCCTTTTTGCTGCCGGGTTTTCTTTCAAAGCGATAGTCAGCTTATCTAAATTCTTAGAATTAAGATAAGGCTTAGGAACTTGCTTTAGCTGACTCCAGCCTTGACTCGCCATGTTCTGGTTATTATAGAATGCGGCAATCTGATAAGCTGGAACACTCAAACGATAGCTGACCGAGTTGCCGCTATCAAAAGTTAGCCGTTTAGCACCGGGATAAAGCGGTATAGTAACTCCAGCCAGAGCCACTTTTTCAATAGTGATTTTATCAGCCGTTGGTATCGGCTGTTTAATAGGAGTAAGTTGTACGTTTGATCTAATGGCTAAGTTGGTTAAAATATTGTAAGTATAATCGTTAGTTTGTTGGTATTGTAAAATAGCCAATTCGGCCAGTAAGGCAAACATCATTAAGGCGAGGAGTGCAAAATGATTTTTTAGTTTTATTTCCATATTTTTTATTTTTATCTTTATTTTTCTGCCCAAGGCTAGATCTTTGTCTTGGGCGAAATTTTTATTTTAATTTTTGTTTTAAATATTTACTCGACCTTTGTTTTAATAAATAAAAAAACCTTTAATAAATATAAAAAAACAGAAATGTCCAACAGTTTAGACCTTTCTGCTAAAATTATAAAAAAATATTAAAAAATTAATAATTGCTTGAAAAATCATGGTGTTTTTATTTTTATTTTAGTTTTTATTTTGGAATATCCACCGCTATATTATCATTATTTTTATTATATCATACTTTTAAAAATTTTGCAAGATGAAGACAGAAAGTTGTCTGGAATTAATTTCCTCTTGATTTTTTTATTAAAATAAGATAATTTAAAGATTATTAATTACTAAGGTAATAGTAGGCTAAAAACTATTTTTTGATAGTAATTTTTGATTTAGTTTTATTTTTAGCCAAGTTTTAGTAGTAGTGAAAATTATTTTAGTTCTTGGTGTTCAGTTTCTGTCTCTACTAAATAATTAGGCACTTAACTTATTGTTAAGAATATGCTATAATTTTTTAAATAGTAATGGTAAAACAAAGGTCGAATTTAGTTACATAATAATTTAAAGCAGTTAAAAGATTATGAAAATAGTAAAAATATTATCCTTTCTATTGTTTATTTTGTTGTCTATTCCTGGTTTAGTGATTTATGCTGCGCAGGCTAATGAAAGTGTTAGTCGTAAAATTATTGTTTTTAAGGTGGGATTAAACGAGACAGCTAAAGACGAATTGGTTGGTCGGGTTGGCGGAATTAAGTTGAAAAATCTAGGACTAATCAGCGGTCGAGCGGCTTGGTTATCCAGCAGAGCAGCTGAAAAATTAGCTAAATTGCCAGGAGTAGCGCGGATAGATGATGACGTGGTAGTAGAAGCATTGGAAAACTCTTGGACAGAAAGAATTTCAGAAAGACTAGGCGCTAGTCGGCAGGCGCAGGTTTTGCCTTGGGGTATAGACCGAGTTGACGCTGAGTTAGTCTGGCCAACAGGTAATACTGGAGATCCGGTTAAAGTTGGCATTATTGATACTGGAATATCTAATATACATCCAGACCTTTTAGGTAATATCAAAGGGGGAGTCAATACCATTCAGTCGCGCCGTGGTTGGAATGATGATAATGGTCATGGCTCTCATGTGGCCGGTATTGTGGCGGCTTTAAATAATTCTATCGGTGTGGTTGGCGTAGGACCAGCAATTGATCTCTATGCGATAAAGGTACTTGGGGCATCTGGCTCTGGCTATCTTTCCGATGTGATTGAAGGTTTGGATTGGGCGATTACCAATCATATGCAAGTAGTCAATTTGAGTCTGGGAACTGGTAGTAATATCCAGTCATTTCACGATGCTATTATGGCGGTTAAGACCGCAGGCATTGTTATAGTGGCAGCAGCGGGAAATTCAGGTGGAGCAGTTTCCTACCCGGCGGCATATCCAGAAGCTATTGCCGTTTCAGCCACCGACCAAAATAATACTATTGCCTCTTGGTCAAGTCGAGGTCCAGAAGTTGATTTAGGCGCGCCCGGTGTGGCTATTTATTCAACATACAAAGGTACTGGTTACGCCACTCTTTCCGGCACTTCCATGGCCAGTCCTCATGTAGCTGGTGTAGCTGCCTTAGTTTTAAATACTCCGGTAGGAAATTCTGATACCAATAACAACGGCAAATGGGATCCAGACGAGGTTCAATCAAAGTTACAGATTTCTGCTACTGATTTAGGTACAACTGGTTTTGATAATTTATATGGCTGGGGTCTAGTTAATGCCTGGGCTGCGGTTCAATAATTAAAAGATTTGTTTTAATTAATTTATTTCGGATGTAGATTTTTGATAACGCTGGTCAAATAGCCAGCGTTGTCTTTGTTAGAGTTGAAATTTAGTTTGGATTAGGTTAAAGTAAGGATATTGTAATAAATAACCAGCTGATTGGTATAATATTATGGCGCAGACAGATAAAGATTTTTTAAATTATTACCAGCAGTTTAAGGACAAGATCTTTAATTATTTTTGGTATCGGGTAAATTTTAATCAAGCCTTGGCCGAAGATTTAACCAGTGAAGTATTTTTAAAAGCTTTTAAACATTTTGCCGGTTTTGAACAGGATCGCCCTTTTACATGCTGGATTTATACCATTGCCAGAAACCACTTACTTAATTATTATCGGATTGCTTATCGTGAAGTTGGACTGGAAGCTAAGGTCGGATTAGCCACGGATGATTGGACTAAGATCAATGCCAACATAGAAGTTAAGCGTTTAATTAAAATTATTGAGCAACTTGATCAATATCATCGCGAGGTATTACTGCTAAAATTTGTTGATGGATTGGAAATCTGGGAAATTGCTCAGGTCTTAGCTAAAGACCAAGGTGCAGTCAGGACGCAACTGTCCCGCGCTTTGGCAATTTTAAGGCAAGCTACTGATTATGAATAACTTAGAACAACAATTAAATAAATTACCTAAAGGACGTTTAAGACTAATAGCCAATATAAAAATTCGTTGGCGTCTCTATCTTTTATTTTGGCAAAGGCGGATAGCCAGTCTGTCTTTGGCATTAGTTAGAGTTAAATTACTGCCGGCGACGACAATTTTAATAGCGCTTGCCTTGGTATTAATTATACCAACTTATGCTTATGCTTCCAGTAATGTCACGGTTGGTCATTTCTTGTATCCAGTTAAGCAAGTCATAGAAAATATAGAAATAGCCGTAGCAATTAGTCCGGTGGCAAAAGTAAATACCTATACCAAAATGGCCGAGCGTCGTTTAGCAGAAGCCAGCCAGCTTAGCCAGCGTCAAATCAATCAAACAACTAATCAAGCTTTGACCAAAACCGTAAATCAAGCGGTGGTCTTAGAAGAACAGGCAGTTAATCAAACTGCTAGTATAGTTTCTGGCGAGAAAGCTAATCAAGCCCAAGCAGTAGTAACACAAGCTAATGATGTAACCCTTGAGAAATTAAGCCAAATTACCCAAGAAGTTGGCATGGAAAGTGATGAGCCAACTTTAGATAGTTTAGCCTCGGCAGTGGATAATTTGCGTCAACTAAAAAGTCGAGTCAAAAAAATGACTACTCAACCGAGTAAACAAGAAGGAAAAGTAAAATTTATAGAACCTGAAAAATCGCTGCCAGTAGCGACAACAACTTTAGAGCCGGAAATTGTACCTAACTTGCCCGTAAAAGAAAATCAGCCGAAATTACCAACTTGGCTAAATTCAACAGAACGACAAAAACAACGCTTTGAAGCCGGTGGTTTACCAATGGCCACCAGTCAGCCAGCCATGATAAAGCCCCTGATTGTAGCTACCACTACTAACCAGCAGCTTAAAGAGCAAACCGCCACTGGTTCAACTAAATATTTTGGTTCTCCTAACTTCCAGCAAGCAAAACCAAGCGGAAAAGCTAGGACTTTTACCAACAAAGAAGCAGCTCGTCAATCATTAGTTGAGCTAGAAAATAATATTAGCCAGTTAAAGCAAGAGCTAAATCAGTCAATCTACCAGCCGAAAGATTTGGATAAATTATTTAAAAGGCTGGATAAGAAGCTGGAAACAACCGAACAGGCTGTAGAAATAGAAAAATTAGATAAAGCGGAAAAATTGTTTAAATCTGCCGAAGTTTTTACTCGCAACGCTAAATTTTTTATTAAGCCAAAAGTTAAACTTTCTCCTAAACAGGAAGAATTAAATGTAGAATCAGAAGATAGTCAAACAGTAGGAACAACCACCGATCAAAATAATTAATTAAACAATAATTTTAAAAAAATTAAAATAAAAAAACGGAGACTAAAAATTTTTAGTACTCCGTTATTTATAATCCGCCTTTTTTAAGGTCGTCCGAAGTTCATCCGGTCCGGAAAATATTATGGCTGGAAATGCTTCACCCCTTAAGGTATATATTGCTGCGGTATGTAACATGCCGATTACCAGATTAGTTGTTTTATCTAAAACAGGAGAGCCGGACAGACCAGACAAGTCATCAGTAAAGTTATTAAGATTTATATCGTTACTTAACTTTACTTTAACTCTAAACATATTTTCATATCTAGATTCACCCCCAGTAATAAATGGCTTTTTAATTAGATTAGCCTTGCCATCTAGGTAAATAAGTTTATCAGAGCCATAACCTTTGATAGTTACGGGTAAGTCCTCTAAATTATCGTTTGTAAGTTGGCTAAGCTGGTTATAATTAAAATAGTCGTCTTTAAAAGTATTGACCAAAGTCCAGGGAGCAATAGCAACATCAGCAGCTTTGTTTAGAAAAAATTGTGATTTTAAAGTTGGCGTAGCTTTTTTTAGGCAGTGACCAGCGGAAACTAAAAAGACTTTATTAGGGTACTTTACTAAAAACCCAGAACCTCTAGAACGGTAATTATTATTTGCCTGACTAATAAACATTTCATAACTCATCGCCCAAAGGTAATTATTATTATCAATTTTTACTACTAAAGTAGAAGCGGATTTTAACGGTTGAACATCTTTTATTTGCTGAGGGTTTATTTCAGCCGACTCTGAAGTAAAGCAACTAAAATCAAAAGCAATTAATAATACTAAGTAGATGACTATTTGCTGTCGTTTCATGACAGATCACCTCCGATTTTTTAAAAAGATCAAGCCCAACTTTTAACTTTAGGTTATTTTTAGCTTTTGTCAAGGTTTTATCAAGGATATTTACGTTATTGCCTTCGGCAACCCGCACTACAAATGCGGGACATACGAATTAATGTTATGCCTGTGGCAGCGCTATTAAAAATGGCACACATACGAATTATTAACGCCCGGTGCTCTTGGCACAGGCGGTAGCAGTAGCTACCTGTAGGGTAAATGCCCTGCGGTGTAGCATATTCGCATTTTACTAAGAAAATGATATAAGAGTAATATAAGGTAGTTAATATTACTTTAATTTTATTAATCTATGATAAAATTAATAATTATAGTAGAATAACTAGTAGTAAAGTTGGTAGATTGAAATTTTTTAAATATAAAATATGGAAAAAATTTTTTATTTTTTAATTTTCATCTTCTGTCTGTCGCCAGTTTCAACCTTTGCCCAAGTTGATAATTACCAGAGTTCAGGGTCAGGCGGTTCAATGCCTAATCTGATAGGTTATGGTTGGCCGGTTATCGGCAAATCAATAGCCGGTTTAATAATATTTAATATATTTTTTTGGCTGTTACTACTTATAATCCTGGTTTTATCACTAAAATTTATCGTAAGCAGATTAACTAAATTTAAAATTAAACAGATCGGTGATTTAAAAAGAAGTCGGGCTTTATTATTACAGAAAAAATATAGTGGTTTTTTTAAAGTTATTATTGTTGTTTTTCTAACCCTGGTAATTTTTTCTTCGGGCCTGGTATTAGGTTATTTTTATTTAAAGAAATCCCAACAAACATTACCGTCAGCGATTACCAGGGAGTCGGTGGATGAAAATAAAGTTTATCTTGACTTCTTGTCGGAAGTTTATGATAAAATTAAGGATAATTACTGGGATAATTTAACCGATACTCAGCTAGTCAATCTCTTTAAAGCTGCTGCCGAACAATTAACTAATAGTCAATATAATATCTTAGCAAGCGGCCAACCAGGTTTAAGGGCAACCTATAACCAAATCATGAAAGGTTACGGTAACGAACAAAAGAAAGAATTTACGGTTAAATTAGTTAATTTAGTGATTAATTCTCTTTTACCAGTCGGCCGTAATGCCCTTTATACTCAACACCAACAAGAGCAATTAAAAAACGAAGTCCAAAATGTTAATCCCGGCAACGATCTTTACCAGTCATTAGGAGCTAATAAAGCCTCTTCCAGTCAGGAGTTAAAGCGGGCTTATGATGAAAAAGTAAGACAATTTAAAAAACAAGATACGGCGGAGGCAAAAAAAGAATTAGTTAGAGTGAATTACGCCTACGATGTTTTATCGGATAACAAGAGGAAATCAAATTACGATACTTATCAAGCCGAACCAACGGTTTTTACTAAATTAGTTAGCCCCGACATTTTATATTTATATATTAAAAGATTTTCTCCGACCACTTTGGATGAATTAATTGAGGCTACCAAAAAAGTTGATCAAGGCGAAACTCTAGATACTTTAATTTTAGATTTAAGGGGTAATATCGGTGGCGTGATTGACTTATTGCCATTTCTACTAGGACCTTTTATCGGTCCCGATCAATATGCTTATGAATTTTTACATCAAGGCGAAAAATTACCTTTTAAAACTAAAGTTGGCTGGGCGTCATCATTGGTGCGTTATAAAAGGTTGGTGATTTTGGTAGATAGTATGACTCAATCAACCGGCGAGGTGATGGCGGCAACTTTTAAAAAATATAACGTGGGAATTTTAATGGGAACTAAAACCAGAGGTTGGGGAACGGTGGAAAAATTAATACCATTAACGAAAAAAATTAATCCGATTGAAACCTATTCTTTATTGATGGTGGAAGACCTAACCCTTAGAGATGATAGCGAACCGATTGAAGGCAAAGGGGTTGAGCCGGTAATATCTTTGACTGATCCTAAATGGAAACAGCAACTTTACCAATATTATCACGACGATAATTTGGCTAGCGCAATCGAAGAAATCTGGTCCAGTCCTGTACCAAGCCCAAATTAAAATTAAAAATAAAGTAGATAAAAATTATTAATATAAGTAATTAAATTTCTAAATTAAAATTTATGAGTCCAAAAACCAAAGTTTGCTTGATGACCGCTTTTGCCGGTGAGTCACAAGCCAGAAATAGATATACATATTTTGCCTCAGTAGCAAAAAAGGCCGGCCTCGAACAAATCGCCGCCATTTTTTTGGAGACTGCGGATAACGAAAAAGAACACGCCAAACGTTTATTTTCCTATTTAGCCGATGAAGAGGTAGAAATAACCGCATCATTTCCGGCCGGTTTAGGTGAAACTAAGGGTAATTTAGAACATGCGGCAGCAGGTGAAAGATACGAGTGGGGTACGATGTATCCTGGATTTGAAAAAATTGCTCGCGAAGCAGGGGACAACGAACAGGCTGATTTATTCAGGGAATTGGCTCAAGTCGAAGCGCAGCACGAGAAAAGATATTTGAAGTTACTGGCTAATGTCAAAGAGGATAAAGTTTTTAAGAAAGAAACGGCGGTAAAGTGGCATTGCCGCAATTGCGGTTATGTTTACGAAGGAGTATCCGCACCGATAGAGTGCCCAGCCTGTAAGCATCCACAAGCTTATTATGAATTATTGGCAGAGAATTATTAGCTGCCCAATATAAATGTAAGCCATGACAACTACCAGATGGTAGTGGTTTTGGCATACTTAGCATAGCTCTTTTTCATTTTAAGAAATTTATGGTATAATTTTTTTAGAAGTTTAAAATAGCAAAGGTTATTTTATTATTTTTTATTCCCCACAAATTTACAAATTTTTTTCTAATCTACAAATAATTTGTATATTCGCTATTAATTTGTAGATTTGTAGGTTAAATTTTATGGAAGGTCTATTTAAAAAGATTAAGCACAAAATTAATAGTCTGATTGTGACTTTAGTCAGTACTGGTGTAATTATGTTAATCCTAGCCGTTTTAATCGTCTGGACTGATTTAGTCTTAAGGTTGGTAATCGGATTATTGGCGGTAGTTTTAGCCTATAGCTTTTTTTACAGTGCTTATAAAATTTGGCACTTTAAGAGAGAGATAGAAAAACATTTTAAGTTATAAACAGCGAGAGATGGTTACAAAATTCTTTCTGCTGCAATTTGTTATTTTCAGCTAATACTTCGTCAAACTGGCGCAAAATGATTTTCACCGTAATGCTATTACGGCTCAAATCATTTTGCTGGTTTTCCTCGTCTTAGCTAAAAATATCTAAATTTCGCTACAAAATAGTTTTGTAACCATCTCTAAATATATTTATGCGAAGAATTTTTTGTCTGGTGGTAATTTTAATTTTTTCTTTGTCATTAACCGGTTGCGCTGATAAGAAGTTAGCTATGGATGAGTTAGCGGCTAATGGAACTTATCATTATCAAAATAAAGACTTGGGCTTTTCTTTGGCACTACCCCAAGAGTTCCAGTATTATCAAACCCAAAGAAAACAATCAGGTTCAGCGGTTGATCTAGAAATTTTTGTACCAACATCGGATAGAGCATATTCTCAACAGATAACCGGTTATGCCAAACCGATAACGGTTAGAATTTATAATAATAAAGATTGGCAGAAGTTACCGGAGACCGATGAAAATAAAAAGATGTTCTCCGTCATTAATGAGCAAATAGATAAAGTTTATGTTCTTAAGTTTTGGCAAGATATACCTAACGATTGGAAAGATAAATGGACAGAAGAAATGAAACAGGAAATAATAAAAAGTTTTAAAATCATATAGCTAATTATTTGGAGCTGGCGGATAATTTTTAACGGCAAGGTTTTAAATACGACTAAAATAAAAGCAGGTGTTGAATAATATTATCAATACCTGCCTTTTTAATAAATTGATTTAAACTTAGATTAATGTTAAAATAAAGTTAGGCAAATTTACAATAAATTATCTATTTTAAAAATATGCCTCTTAATTCAATTTTGACTAAAAAGGCTGACAACCCTTTAATAATTACTGCTAATGCCAAAAGATTGTTTCAAATAATTTATCGTGAAAAGAATAAAATTGAAGAAACCAGCGATGAAGTGCCAAAGATAAATGTTTCAGAGGTAATCTCAAGAATGGCTTTTTATTATGAAAAATTACGTAACATTGTGGAGTATCGAGAAGAACATTTACTAAGAAAAAATGCAATTTTAAGAATATTAAAAAGACATATAGTGATTGAGGCTACCATCATAGAATTACAAGCGCGGGATATAGCGAAAGATCTTTTAATAGAATTAATTCGTGCGGGTTATATACCTAATAATAAAATACCCGAGAGTAGAATCGGGGAAATCGGCGAGATTATTGAAAAGTATTTAAAATTAAAGAATTTAAGTTTTACTAAACTCAAAGATGCCAAAGAAAAAAATAATTTAATAAAATGGATTTTGGCCATGGCTGCTTGTGAGATTGAAGAAAAATTAAACGATGACAATCTAGTTAAAACGATCGTTAATTATATGCATGAGATTTTAGTGGATAGAGTAAGGTTGCAGCAAGGTTCTCTCTACCAAAAGGATAAAGAGATTCAAATTTATCTTGGTATTCATCGGATTTATTTAAAGTATGACCGTGATATGACTGAATTTATATTACTGAAATACTTTATACCTGATTGGTCTAAAGTAACCGCAACCGAGATTGAGAAATTAGCCGATAATTTTACTAATTTAAAGCAAGCTATTGATGAACAGCTTGATCATCCGATGGCCGCACAGCTTGGTTATATAATTAATCGCTACACAGTTTTTTTCACTATTTTAAAAGATGCCATTGAAGACGATCCGGTTAAACTATATGAAAGTTTTAACGAAGATCCTAAAGCTTTTCCCAGGATTATTAAAAAATTCTGTAACCAAAGATATAAAGAGGCGGGTGCAAAATTACGTCGAGCGGCGGTGCGTAGTATCATCTATATCTTTTTAACAAAAATGATTTTAGTTTTCATCTTAGAAGTTCCGGTTACCTTCTGGTTTGGCGAAACCTTAAATTATACTTCATTGGCAATAAACATTACTTTTCCTCCTTTCCTTTTGTTTTTAATAGTTCTATTTACCAGAGTACCGTCAGAAACGAATTCGACCAAAATTATTCAAGGAATTGAGTCAATTATTTTTTTGGAAAAACAACATCGCGAACCATACGAGTTAAGACGACCGATTAAGCGTTCTACCAATATAAATATTGTTTTCGGTTTATTCTACACCATTACTTTTTTTCTGTCTTTTGGTTTAATTATCTATCTCTTAAATAAAATTCAATTTAATTTCGTTAGTATTATTATCTTTTTATTCTTCTTAACTTTAATTAGTTATTTTGGCATTAGAATAAGAAGAGGAGCTAGAGAATTGATAATAATTGAACGAAAAGATGATATTTTTACTTTTTTAGCAGATTTTTTCTATATTCCGATCGTGGCGGCCGGTAAATGGATTAACGAAAAATTTTCTCGCGTAAACTTTTTTGTTTTTATTTTGGATTTTATCATTGAAGCGCCATTCAAAATTTTTGTAGAGATCGCCGAGGAATGGACTAAATATGTTAAAGAGAGAAAAGAGGAAATTATGTAATTTACGTTTAAAATAACTTATAACCTTTAACATATAACTAGTGTTTAGCGCTTCAGCCATAAGTTATAAGTTATTGGTTGTAAGTTAAATAAATATGGCTACTTTATATATCGTAGCTACACCGATCGGCAACTTAGAAGACATAAGTTTAAGAGCGCTTCGCATTTTAGGCGAAGTCGATTTTATATTATGCGAAGATACCAGGACAACAAAAGTATTACTTGATCATTATCAGCTAACTACCCCGACTATATCCTATCATCAACATAGTGATGAACAAAAAACTAATAAGATTATTGAGTTGTTGGCCAACGGTAAAAATTTAGCCCTGGTCTCTGAGGCTGGTACGCCCGGCATCTCTGATCCTGGAGGTAAATTAATTCAAAAAGTAATTGAAAAGTTCGGCGTAGGCACGATGCACACCTCGCCCGTACAAATCGAATCCGTTCCCGGACCATCAGCCATCACAGCCGCTTTATCCATCTCCGGCATTCCGACTGATAAGTTCGTTTTTATGGGCTTTCCGCCGCATAAGAAAGGCAGACAAACTTTTATTAAAAAGATTTTAGCCAGCGAATACCCGGCGGTGGTTTATGAATCAAAACATCGGATATTAAAATTTCTAAATGAATTAAAAAAAGCGGCGCGGGAAAATATGGAACCGGATAAGCCCGGTCAGCCGCAGGCTAAACCGATTGACCTGACTTCGGTCGTAGTCGTGCGTGAACTATCAAAAATGCATGAAACAGTGCATCGTGGGGAGATTAAAAGTATAATAGAAAAAATTAAAGAGAATAAAGATGAACAAAAAGGGGAGTTTGTGGTCATAATAGGGAAATAAACACAAAAAGAACGAATATATTTAACGTTTTTTATTATATGTCTAAATTTTATATAACAACACCAATCTACTACGTTAATGACTCTCCGCACATTGGCCATACTTATACTACGGCAGCGGCCGACGTTTTAGCGCGCTACCATAGAATGATTGGTGAACAAGTTTTCTTTATGACCGGCACGGACGAACACGGCGCTAAGATCGAGGAAAGAGCTAAGGAGTCGGGTAAAAAGCCACAGCAATTCGTTAATGAAATTTCCGCCCAGTTTCAGCTCTCTTGGGACGAACTTAATATTTCCCACGATAATTTTATTCGTACCACCGATGCTGAACATATCAAAGCAGTGCAAAAAGCTTTGCAATATATGTATGATCGGGGTGATATCGTTTCCGGTAAATATCAGGGGCTTTATTGCCGTGGCTGCGAGCAGTATAAAAGCGAAAGGGATTTAGTAGAAGGTATATGTCCGGATCATCGGGTTAAGCCGGAGAAGATAAACGAAGAATGCTATTCTTTTAAATTAGGCAAATATCAAAACCAGCTTCTTAAAAAGATAAAAAACGATGAATTAAAAATTTTACCGTTAGAAAAGAAAAATGAAATAATAAGTTTTTACGAGCGGGAAAAATTGCAGGATGTTTCTTTCTCCCGAAAGAACGTTCACTGGGGCATACCGCTGCCCTGGGATAAATCCCAAACTGCTTATGTCTGGGCTGACGCGTTTTTAAATTATTTGACTGGCTTGGGGTGGAGCGGCGATATAACCCCCCATACCCCCCTTTATAAAGGAGGCAAGAATCCCCCTAACCCTCCCGCATCAAGTGCGGGACAGGCTCTTTATCAAGGGGGCATAATGCAATGGTGGCCACCGGATTTGCAACTAATGAGTAAAGATATTTTACGTGTTCATGCTACTATCTGGCCGGCAATGCTTTTATCGCTTAATCTGCCGTTACCCAAACAGCTTTTTGTCCATGGTTATTTTTTAATTTATGGACAAAAAATGAGTAAATCTTTGGGTAATGTGATTACGCCGGAGCAAATGATAAAGAAATACGGCGTTGACGGAACGCGTTATTTATTGCTCAGCGCCACCAGTTTCGGTCATGATGCGGATATTAGTTGGCGATGGTTTAACGAGAAATATAATGCTGATTTAGCCAACGGGATAGGGAATCTAGTGGCGAGATCGATTACGCTAGCGGAGAATATAAAAGATAAAAAATTTTCGCCTGAGGCGAATCTGCCTCTGGCTGAAAAAATAAAAAATACAAATAAAAAATTTCAAAATGATTTTAAAGAATCATGGAAAAAGTATGAGGAAAGTTTTAAAAATATTCAAATAGATCTGGCCTTAAAGGTGGTTAATGAACAAGTCAAATTTCTAGATAGTTATATTACGATTAATAAGCCCTGGGAAATGATAAAGAATAATAATAAAAAAACAGGAGAAGTGATTTATAATATTTTGGAGTCGTTACGACAGCTGGCCTGGATGATTTGGCCGTTTATGCCGGATACTGCCGATAAAATCTGGGAGAGTTTGGGTCTTGACCAGGTTAAAGAAAAAGAAAAAAAGTTTAAGGAAGCGATAAGGTGGGGAGGATTGTCAAGTCATATTAACGTGAAGAAGAGTGAAGCGTTGTTCCCTAGAATCACTAATTTAAACTAATTTATGCTAATTTAGCTAATATGAATCAAGGAGGGAAGAAAATAATACGAGAATTAATCTATCCAGAGTTGAGTTACAAAGTAATGTCGGTTATTTTTGAGGTTCATAATAAGGTAGGCAATAAGTGGAGGGAAATTGATTTCTGCAATGCGATTGAAATAGTATTAAAAAGAGAAAAAATGAATTACGAAAGAGAGAAAAAAGTAAGCATAGAATTTGAAGGAAGTAAATTTGCTGAATGCCGTTTAGATTTCATAATTGAGAATAAAATGATTTTGGAAGTTAAAAAAGTTTGGCGTTTAGGCGATAGCGAAATCAAACAAGCTTTAAGATATTTAGATGCAGCTGGATTAAAATTGGCAATAATTGTAAATATAAAACATCGACGAGTGCAATCAACTCGTGTCGTTAATCCGAAGGTTGATAAGCACGATTAGCTTTATTCGCAAAATTAGCATAAATTAGCTAATCATTAGTGATAACTTTATGGTCATTATCGATATCGTTCTCTTAGTCATTATGGCCGGGTTCATTTTTTACGGTTTATTTTTCGGCTTCATTAGAACGTTAGGCTCATTGGTTGGTGTAGTAGTTGGTCTGTGGTTTACTTTAAATTATTATTTATTAGTTTTTGATTGGATTAAAAATTTATTTTTTGGCCACACAACCTTAGGCAAAGTCCTGACTTTTATAATTTTATTTACTATCATAAATCGCCTAATAGGTTTCATTTTCGTCGTACTTGACAGATCATTTGATTTACTTTCCATTATACCTTTTTTAAAAACTATCAATCGTTTAGCCGGAGGCGTTTTAGGATTTATTGAAGGCGGACTGGTTTTAGGCGTTATTTTAGTAATTGCCACCGGTCTGGCTAGTCCAGATAGCTGGCTAGCCACCGTGCTGGTCAAATCACAGTTTATGCCATATTTAATCAAGTTCGCTAAAATTACTACTCCCTTAATTCCGGAGTTGTTGAAAAAGATTAAGGAAGTGATGTGAAAATTTTTATATTATGGATAAAGAAAAAGCTAAAGAAAAAATAAAAAGATTGGTTGAAGAATATGAAGAATTAAAACAAAGCGATGCTTTAAATGATAAAAACGAAGCATTTACTAAGCAAAGGTTTATCCAGCCATTATTTGAAGCTTTGGGTTGGAATTTTAGGCAGGATGTCTGGCCAGAAGAAAAAGTATCCAAAGATAGGGTGGATTTTTCTTTCAGGATAGGTGATTTTACCAAATTTTTTGTTGAGGCGAAAAAGTTTAGCGTTGATATAAATGACGAACAGTGGGCTAAACAAGCCATAGATTACGCTTATAACAAGTCAGTTACTTGGGCGATTTTAACCGACTTTGAAGGATTAAAAATATTTAATTCTGAATGGAATAAAAAACCCTATCGAGCTATTAAAGAATTTAAATATAGTGAATATTTAGAGAGATTTAATGAATTATGGTTTCTTTCAAAGGAAAGTATCGAAAAGGGGGAATTAGATAAAAAAGCCGAAGAGTGGGGAGTAAAGGAAAAGAAAATTCCGATAACTAAGCAATTGGCGGAAGATTTAACTAAATGGCGCGATGATTTAACTTTTGAAATTAAAGAATGGAATAAGGAAAAATATAAAGACGAAGAAATTGATGAGGCCGTACAAAGATTCTTAGATAGGTTAATTTTTATTCGTTATGCGGAGGATAAGGAACTGGAGCCAATAATATTAGAGCCATTAGTGAAAGAAAGTGGAACGGCGGAGAATTTAATTAAAAAGTTAAATAAGGTATTTAGGCAATTTGATGGTTGGTATGACAGCAGATTATTTGAAAAACATTTTTCCGAAGACATGGAAGTTTATAGCGGAAATTTAGAAAAAATAATTTACGGTTTATACCGCTCAAAGAAAAGTGGGCATCCTTATGATTTTTCCGTAATTACTGCCGATATTTTAGGCGAGGTTTATGAGCAATATTTAGGTTATTTGCAGAAAAAAGAAACAGTCAAAAATTCTAAAAGAAAAGAACAAGGCATTTATTATACTCCTACTTTTGTAGTTAACTATATTGTGCAAAATACCCTAGGAGTTATTTTAAAAGAAAGAACAAAAGAAGAAGTAAAAAAGATAAAAATTTTAGATCCAGCTTGCGGTTCGGGGTCTTTTTTAATCAAGGCTTATCAAACTTTAATAGATTATTATCAAAAACTAACTGATTATAAGATTGATACTAAAAACAAAATTGGTAAATTTGAAAAATTGATGATAGAGAAAAAAGGAATAAGAGAAATTTCAGTTGCGCAAAAATTAAATATACTGAGAGAAAATATTTATGGAGTTGATCTAGACTCAAAAGCAGTAGAAATCACTCAATTAAATCTTTTACTTAAAGCCATAGTGAGGAGAACTAAACTGCCAAATTTAACTGATAGTATTGTTTGCGGCAATTCCTTAATGGCAGAAGGAGATGAAAAGTATAAGCCGTTTGATTGGAATAGGGAATTTAAAGAAGTTTTTGATAATGACGGCTTTGATGTTGTCATCGGCAATCCGCCTTATGTTTTCGCTCGAGGAGGCAGTTTTAATGAAGCGGAGAAGAAATATTATTATGAAAATTATAAGCTTCAGCAATATCAAATTAATACTTTTATTCTTTTTATTGAAAAGGGGTTAAATTTATTAAAACGGGGTGGTTATTTCGGTTTTATTGTACCGAATAATTGGTTAACTATTAATTCTGCAGCAAAAATGCGAGAATATCTGCTCAAAGAAGTCGGCGATCTTAAAATAATTAATGCCATTGATACGGTTTTTAATCAAGCCAGTGTCGATACTTGTATTTTGTTATTTAGAAAAATAAAGCCGACTAAAGTTGAGTTGGGAGAGTTAAAGAAAGGTGAAATGACGATATTAAAAAAATATAAACCAGAAGATTTTTATAGTAATAATTTTTTAATAAATATAAGTAAGTCAAAAAGTGGTAAAAATAATAAAATTTTAGAAAAATTAAAAAATTCAAATATCTTAGGTGAAATAACGAAAGTAAGATCGGGTTTAGTGGCTTACGAGGTTGGTAAGGGGGACCCTATACAAACGGAAGCAATGAAAAACGATAGAGTATATCACTCCAAAGAGAAACTAGACAATACCTGGATTAAATATTTAGACGGAGCTGATGTTTGCAGATATAATTTAAATTGGTCAAAACAATACATTAAATATGGAAAAAATCTAGCTGCACCCCGAAATAAAGAAATTTTTCGAGGAGAAAGAATTCTTGTTAGACAAATCCCGTCAAAACCACCTTATTGTATCAATGCGGCATTCATTAATGAGGATTTTATTAATGACAGGAATAGTAATAATATATTATCTCTGAATAAAGATTATAATTTAAAATATATTTTAGGAATAATAAATTCTCGGTTATTATCTTATTGGTTTATAAATACATTTGATAAATTCCAACGCAAAATATTTCCTTAATTTAAAGTCAATGAGCTTGAAGAGTTTCCTATTCATCAAGCGAATAAAGAGCAACAAAAAGTAATTATTAATTTAGTTGATGAAATAATGAATTTTAAAATACGATTGCAATCCGTTCTCGTCGATTCCGATAAATGGAAAAAATTAAAAAAGGAAATAGAAAAAACAGATAAAGAAATTGATTGGAAAGTATTTAAGTTGTATGGGTTAAGCGAGGAGGAGATAAAAATAGTGAATAATTCAAATAAAAAATAGAATGATTAAAAATAGATTGTTGAAAACGGAGAATGTATTATTAAGAAAATTATTACAAAACAAAATTATTTCTTTAAATGAAATTATTAAACCTGGTTTTAATTTTGGGTTTGTAACGAAAAAAGATAACCCCAAAGAATATTTTGCGGGGCTAGTTTTAAATAAGATATATTCTTTAGTTGTCTCTATGGAAAATAGTGTTTTTGCTAACGATGTTTTTATATCCATATATCTTTATAGGTATGTGTATGAATTATGTATAAAAGTTTTTTATATTTTTTCAGGTTCCTCCGAAGATCAAGTCTTGTTTAGATTGAATGAATTTTTTAACAATAAAAAATGGATATTTAGTGTGATTAAAGATAAAATAAGCACTAATTTGTTACCGCCAAAATTTGCAGGAGACCACAAAGAAACATACGAAAAAATTTGTAAATTTGTTCATCCCAACATTGATAGTCTCAACCTTCATTCTAATCGGACAGATGATCAACAATTTGAATTTATTGTTCCAAATATTAATTTGGCCGCCTGGTATATTGTCGCAATTATAAGACTTTTTTCAAACTTAAAAATACTAAACTTGAATACAAATATTGATCAAAAAAAGTTAGAATTATTGCAATCTATTGAGATCTAACTCAGGCGAGTCGTTTGGATGAATCGGAGCAAGTCAGAGACTAAAAGTGGCGAGGGTGGAGTCTGATAAAAATCGTCAAAACGGATAAAGAAATTGATAAAAAATTTATAAGTTGTATGGGTTGACGGAGGAGGAGAGAAAAATTGTTGAAGGAAAAGATATAACATGAAGATATAACATGAAGAAGAAGATGATATGTCGACGTTACTTTCGCGAAGGTGACACGTCGACGTGTCATCTTTTGACCAGCGGCCGTGGTTCATTTCCACCATTTGAGCCGTGATATTAAGGTGTGGCTATAAACTGGCGAAAATAGGCGAGTGCAAATTATTTATTAATATATAGATTTATTTTTTTGCTTAATAAATTTACAAATATGATTTCAGAAAAAATTCAACAGCCGAGAATTTATAAAGAGGCTAAAGAAGAGGAAATTAGGGAAGAAATCGATAAATTCATCGATTTTTTGGAAAAGTTAAGTTCAGAGATTGAAACAAAGGATATAGATTTTAAAGATTTAGATAAAGTATTTACATCAGAAAAAATAGAGTTAATGCTTAAATATTTAAATAATATAGCAGAAGAAGCTAAGCAAACGAATGGTAAAAAAGTTATAGTGAGATTGTTATTTTCTTTATCTGCTAATTTGGATTCTTTAGATTATTTAACTAAAGAATGTAAAAATTTAGATGTTAACGAAAGAATATCTCGCGTGGGAAGGATATATGGTTCAATTACAAGTTTAGTAGCTGCAAGGAAATATTTTACAGACGCCGAAAATATAAAGGAGAATAAATAAATTTTAAATATGAAAAACATAAAAATAAATTTTAAAAATATCACTGACAAACAGATTAATTCGATTGTCAGTTATTTAAAACAGGGGAAAGTTATGGCTTATCCGACTGATACAATTTATGGTCTGGGCTGTTTAGCTACTGACAGAAAGGCGATCAGGAAAGTACATAGAATTAAAAATCAAGAAATCAAGAAAGCAAGTCCGCCAAAGGCGGATCAGCCTCTGGCTGAAAATCAAGAAACTAAGAAACCATTATTAGTATTGATAAGTGATTATAAGATGTTGACTGAATATTGTTATGTTAATGTTGAACAGAAAGAATACTTGAAAAAAATTTGGCCGGGGCCAGTGACCGTGGTTTTGAAATTAAAAAAGAAAATGCCGATTGAGCTGACTGGCGGGCTTAAATCTTTGGCGGTTAGGTTGCCGAAAAGTAGATTTTTGATTAAAATTATTAAGAAGTTAGGTAAACCGATTGTTTCTACCAGTTTGAATTTAGTTGGTAAACCATTATTAATTACGGTACGTAACCTGGACAGACACTTTAAAAAGGAAAAACCAGATTTGGTTATAGACGGAGGAGTTCTAAAAGGCAGACCGTCGAAATTAGTTGATGTTAGAGATGTAAATAATATAAAAATTTTACGGAAATAATATTATAATGCCAATCTACGAATAATGCGAATGACGCGAATATAAATTAATAATTCGTGGCATTCGCATTATTAGACTGAAATTTTAATATCTGATAAGTATTCGCATTAATTTCTAGACTAAATTATGCCCAAGTGCCAAATTATTTAGTTATACTTAATTATTTATGTTAATTGATACACATGCCCATGTTAACTTTTCCGCTTATAAAAACGATGCTGGCGAAGTGATTCGCCGGGCTTTGGCTAACGAAACCTGGATGATTATAGTAGGGGCTGATTACAAAACTTCTAAACGATCTTTAGAAATTGCCAATAAATATGAACGAGGTGTTTATGCGGCAGTTGGTCTACACCCCGTTCATCTTAGTGAAAACGAAGTAAGAGGTGATGACTATAATTTTACTTCCCGTACCGAAGAATATAACCAGGATCTTTACGAGAAATTAGCTAAATTTAAAAAAGTGGTTGCTATTGGTGAAATTGGTTTAGATTATTACCATCTTAATATCACCGATGATGTCAAGGCCATAAAAATTAAGCAGCAAGAAATATTTTTTGAACAATTGAAATTAGCGGCCAAGTTAGGTATGCCCGCTATCATTCATTGTCGTCAAGCCCATGACGATATGATGGCCATACTAAAAAAGTTTAGAAAAGATTATAAAGAATCGTTACCTAAAGAAAAAAGCTGGGGTGTAATGCATTGTTATAGCGGTGATGAAGATTTGGCTTGGCAATATTTTTCCTTAGGGCTGTCTATTTCTTTTACCGGTATTATTACTTTTTCGGCTAAATGGGACAATTTAATTCGTAAGGTTCCGATTGAAAAAATTATGATTGAGACAGACTGTCCTTATATGACACCAGAGCCTTTTAGGAGTAAACGCAATGAACCGATTTTAGTAAAAAATGTTGCCGCTAGAATTGCTGAAATAAAAAATTTAAATCCAGAGAGAGTGGCAGAGATCACCAGTCTGAATGCAAAAAGATTTTTTAATATCTAATATTTTTACCGATTACAAATTAAATACCAACTTACTAATACTACTGCAAACTTAAAAAATAATTAGTTTTTGTTAATAATAAAGGTCATTTGTAAGTTTGTCATAAATTAATAATTGTCAATTTAAAAATGGTTGACTTCTATTTTCTTTTAGGGTATAAAGTAAGTAGATAATGAAATAAAAAGTAGTTAATGTTTTAAAGCGTATGGCCGAAGATAAAGAGCAAGAAAAAAGAACAAAAATTAGAAGTGAGCAGACAGTTTGGTGGCTACCGGCCATCACCATGTTTATTAAACTATCAGTTTGGATTGCGGCACCAGTAATTATCGCCTTATATTTAGGCAATTGGTTAGATAAAAGGTTTCAGACTGAACCCTGGTTATTTTTATTAAGTATAGCTATTGCTTTTACGGTTTCTACCTTTGGTTTAATAAAAAGTACTATTAAGGAATATAAAAGTATTGAAGGACAAAACAAAGATCTTAAGAAAAATCAAAAATAATTTAATCAATTAATTTATAAATGAATATTATTGGACAAGCCAGCCAATATTTTTTGTTTTGTCTTGCTTGCCGTAAGTAAAATATGACCGTAGTAGCCATGCAAACGGCAGGAGCAGCCGTGCAGATTGATAATCATACGGAAATAACTCATGAGCAGACTCTTTTTGCCGAACCAATTTTTAAAATAGGAAATTTTCCGATAACCAATTCCTTAATTAATTCCTGGTTAGTAATATTTATTGTTCTAATTTTCGTCATTTTTTTTAAGAGGAAAATAAAGTTAATACCTAAGGGGGCGCAGAATTTTCTTGAAGCGATTATCGAAAATATGGCGGATATTTTTGATTCAGTTACCGGCTCAAGAGAAAAAACTTATAAGTTTTTCCCACTGATTTTTAGTTTTTTTATTTTTATCTTACTTAATAATTGGTTGGGGCTTTTACCCGGTGTTGGCTCAATTGGCCAGGTAGTTAGTGAGCACGGAGAAAAGGTTTTTGTACCTTTTTTTCGCGGCGCCACCGCTGATTTAAATACTACCTTAGCCTTGGCTTCTATCGGTTTAGTCGTTAGCCATCTTTTCGGCATTTTAGCAATCGGTTTCTGGCAATATTTTAATAAATTTATAAATTTACAAGCTATTTTAGAGATACCGAAAAAGATAAGACACGAGCCAGCGGTTTTAATTATCAATCCGATAAAAGTTTTTGTTGGCTTTCTAGAAATAATTGGTGAAGTTGCTAAATTAGCCAGTCTGTCATTTCGTCTTTTCGGCAATATTTTTGCCGGTGAAGTTTTGCTGGCATCAATGTCGGCTATCCTGGCTTTTGGTCTGCCCATTCCTTTTATGTTTTTAGAAATTATCGTTGGTTTAATTCAGGCTTTAATTTTCGCCATGTTAATCTTAACTTATTTGACTATGATGACTAGTGTTGAAGAGCACTAAATATAATATGAAGCCACGAATGGATTGCCTATCTGCGCAGGTAGGCAAAGCTGCGAATTAGCAATAAATAATAAATCAATAAATTAATAATTAAAATTTTATGGACACTGTGATGTTAGCCAAAGCCTTAGCTATTGGTCTGGGCGCAATCGGACCTGGCTTGGGTATTGGTTTGATAGGAGCTAAAGCCATGGAAGCGATTGGCAGAAATCCCGAAGCGTCGGGTAAGGTTTTAGTCGCCATGTTACTGGCTGCTGCCTTTGCCGAAGCCATTGCTATTTACGCCTTAGTGATTGCTTTTAGTATTAAATAGTTGATAATTTAATGATTTGACTAACTGTCCCGATTAAATTTCGGGATAGTAGTTAGATTATTGATAAAAAACACGAATTAGACGAATATTATACGAATGACACGAATTAAGATTAGGAGCATTCGGCTTCGGCCGTGAGCTCAGCCGAACGGATTAATTCGTAGATTCGGATTATCTAATATGGAAAGTTTAATCGAGACATTTCATATTGACTTCAGGTTATTAGCCGCACAAGCTATCAATTTTTTTGTCGTCTTTGTGATATTATATTGGTTTGCTTTTAAGCCATTGGTTAAGGTGATGCAGGAAAGAACCAATAAAATAGAAAAAAGTCTGACCGATGCCAAAAAGATTGAAGAAAAATTGGTTTTAACGGAAAAGGAGTATAATGAGGAAATTATTAAAGCAAAAAAAGAAGCTGCCGAGATTCTGGAGAAAGCTAACCAGCTGGCAGAGCAAAGCAAAAAGGAATTGGTTGAACGGGCCAGAGAAGAAATAGGACAAATTATTGACCGAGAAAAAACAAAAATACTGCAAGAAAAGGCCGAGACGTTAAAAGAGATTAAGCGAGAAGTTGTTGACTTAGTCGCTTTAACCGTGGCTAAGATTTTAGAGAAGAAGATTGACGAGAAAAGCGATGGTGAATTAATAAAAAAAATGATAAAAGAAATAAAGTAAATTATGAAGATTTTAGCCAAACAATATGCTTTATCTTTATATCAAGCGTTAGAAAATAAAAATAATGCTGAAGTTAAAAACGTAATAAAAAAGTTTATAATTATTTTAATAAAAAATAATCAGTTAACCAAAATTGACGAAATAATTAGAGAATTTATAAAAATTTGGAATAGGGAGAAAAAGATTATTGAGGCTGAACTAACTGGCGCTAGGGAATTAAAAAGCGATGTTATCAAAAATATTAGAAATTATATACTGGTTATTACCAAAGCTAACGAAGTTTGTCTGGAAACCAAAGTTGATAAGAATATTTTAGGGGGAGTGATTATTAAGTATGGTGATAAAGTATTGGACGGAAGTTTAAAAGGTAGATTAATTGATTTGAAGAGTAAAATGATTAAATAAGTAAACACGAATAAAACGAATATTGAACGAATGAAACGAATTATAATTCGGAGCATTCGGATAAATTCGTAGATTCGGATTATATTAATATGTCAACAACTAAAGATTTCATTATTGAGCAACTGAAACAACAAATTGCTGATTATAAATCAGAAGTAAAAGAACAAACTATTGGCCAGGTGATTGAAGTCGGTGATGGTATTGCCAGAGTTTCGGGGATTTCTGAAGTAATGATGTCGGAGATGTTAGAATTTAAGACTATCAGTGGTTCTGTTTTCGGCGTGGCTTTAAATTTAGAAGAAGATAGTGTGGGCGCTATTATTTTAGGCGATTATACCAAGATTAAAGAAGGTGACGAAGTAAGATGTTTAAAAAGAATTTTAGAGGTACCGGTAGGCGACGGTATTATTGGCCGGGTAGTTAACCCGTTAGGAGAAGCAAAAGACGGTAAAGGGGAAATTACCAGGGAAAAATTTTACCCAATCGAGAAAATCGCTCCGGGCGTAATTACCCGCGAATCAGTTAGAGAACCAGTCCAAACCGGTATTAAAGCGGTTGATGCCATGATACCGATTGGCCGTGGGCAAAGAGAATTAATTATCGGCGATCGGCAAATCGGAAAAACCGCTTTAGCTATTGATACGATCATCAACCAAAAAGGTAAAAATTTAAAGTGTATTTATGTGGCCATCGGGCAAAAAGAGTCTAAAGTTGCTGGCTTAGTGGCTAGGCTTGAACAAGCCGGTGCCATGGACTATACTACCGTGGTAGTCGCTGGCGCTTCCGATCCAGCAGCATTACTTTATTTAGCGCCTTATGCCGGCTGTGCTATGGCAGAATATTTTTTAGATAAAGGCGAAGATGTTTTAGTTATTTATGACGATTTATCTAAACATGCCGTAGCTTATCGCGAGATTTCATTACTATTAAGACGCCCGCCTGGTAGAGAGGCTTACCCCGGAGATGTTTTTTATCTTCATTCAAGATTACTAGAAAGAGCCTGCAAGCTAAATAAAGATTATGGCGGAGGATCACTTACCGCTTTACCAATTATTGAAACCCAGGCCGGCGATATTTCGGCATATATCCCAACCAATGTTATCTCCATTACTGACGGACAAATTTATTTAGAGCCTGATTTATTTTATCAAGGTATTCGCCCGGCTATTAACGCCGGTTTATCGGTTTCCCGTGTCGGCAGTAAAGCACAAATTAAAGCCATGAAAAAGATTGCCGGTAAATTAAGGCTGGAAGCTGCTCAATACCGAGAGCTAGCCGCTTTTGCTCAATTTGGCTCAGATTTAGATAAAGAAACTAAAGCTAAACTTGAACGTGGCAGGAGACTTCAAGAGATTTTTAAGCAAGATCAATATAACCCGGTGCCGGTAGCCAATCAAGTTCTTATTTTCTTTGCCGCCACTTCGGGTTTGTTAGATAATATTCCCGTTGATAAAATTAGTGAATTTGAACAAGGTCTTTATAGATATGCTGTCACTGGTGGACAGAGTATATTAAAAGAGATTACTGAAAAAGGTGAATTAACCGAAAAGCTAGAGCAGGAGATGACGGCTTTAATAAAAGATTATAAGACGACAATAGATTATCTTTCAAAGTAATTAAAGTAACTACGATTTACAATTGTATTACTACTGAGTTACTTTAACGCAGTAACACAATAGTAAAACAATAGTTATACAATTGTTAATGATAATATGCCCAATACCCGCGATATCAAACGTAGAATAAGATCAATTAGCAGCACTAAAAAAGTAACTCGCGCTATGGAAATGGTAGCAGCGACAAAAATGCGCAAGGCCATTGAAGCAGTGTTAAAAACCAGGCCTTATGCTAATTTAAGCTGGACAACAGTGTTAAATTTATCTAAAGCTATTGGTTCTCATTATGAAGACGTGCATCCACTACTGGTTAAAAGAAAAGAAATAAAAAAGGTTGCCGTTATTTTAATTACTTCTAATCGAGGATTATGCGGCGCATATAATTCTGCTATTATTAACCAGGCTCATCAATTTATTAAACGTTTAGCAATCCAAACCAATTTTATTTTAATTGGCAGAAGGGGTCAAGCGATTTACAAATATTTTAATTACAATATTATAGCTGATTTTCCTAAAGCTGATTTAATTGAAGAAGTGAGCGAAATAATACCGGTTAGTCAAATGATTATAAAAGATTATTTAGTCGGTAACTATGATAAAATTTTATTGGCTTACACTGATTTTATCAGTACGACCAAACAAATTCCTCGAGTGAAACAACTTCTTCCCATTGATATCACTAGCCAAGAGGAATATTTAGGTATAGTAGGACAAAATTCCAGATTGGGGTTGGATAAAAAATTTATTGAAGAAAAAGAAAAACAGCATTTATCCGATGGAAAATTTAAGTTAGAATATACTTTTGAACCAAGCCCGGCCGAAGTTTTAGATGAGATGTTGCCTAGGTTAATTGAAGTGCAACTTTATCAGGCAATACTGGAAGCTAATGCTTCGGAACATAGCGCCAGAATGAATGCGATGCATCAGGCTACCGAAGCGGCCGGCGATATGGTCAATGAATTGACTTTGTTCTTTAATAAAGCCAGACAAGCCAGTATTACCCGGGAAATCGCTGAGATTAGTGCGGGAGCCAATGCGTTGAGATAAAAACCCTCCTTGTAAAGGAGGGTTGAGGGAGGTTATATTAACTCCCTTTATTCCCCCTTTCCAAGGGGGATGAAAAAAAGAGGGAGGTTAAAAATGTTTATACAAACAAGAAAATTTATTCCCTATAATAATAAATTGAATTCCAAAGCGAAAGAATTAAGAAGTAATATGACTGTAGCTGAAAAGAAATTATGGTTTGAATATTTAAGAGGATGTGAATATCAATTTGTCAGACAAAAAGTTATTGGAAATTATATTCTTGATTTCTATTGCCAGAAGTTAAAGCTAGGTATTGAGATTGATGGTGAAACTCACCTCGGCAGTAAAAATAAAGAATATGATGAAAATAGGACAATAGAGTTAGAAAAATTGGGAATTAAAATTTTGCGGTTCTGGAATGATGATGTTTTGTATGGATTAGGAGAAGTGGAGAAAATTATTGAAAACGAAATAAAGAGAAGTTCTTTATCAACAAAGAAAATAGGGAGGATTACATAACCCCCTAAGTCCCCCTTTACAAGGGGGAGGCAGGAAATAAAAAACGGCAGAATTTCAGAAGAAAATCTGCCGAGGCAAAAGTTTGTGGTTGGCACAAACCGAAAATGTTATTTTTCCGGAGGTAATTTCTCGAGTGGAGTTACCTTATTCTTCCTGGCATAAGTGAATAACAACAGGACATCGACTGTCAATGACTGCGGATCCGATATCATATAAATTTTCGTGACTTCAAGCAGTTCATTGTGTTCAGTCGTGCAGTTTTCCGGTAGCGAGCGAGTAAAAACCTCGCCCAAAGTCCTTCCTCCGCCGAAAGTCCTGCTATCATCCCTAGGGTAGGCGAGGTGACCGTAAATAAAACGAGAATATCTAAGGTCGCCCACATTTACCCTTTCTGCCATACGCGGGCTTTGCCAATGGCTGTCCTTGTCCAGAAAGAAGATCGTCTTGGGGAAGTTCGGAGAAGAGAAAAATACTTCTCCCTTAAAATCGTTTGGCATAGTAGTTTGTGCATTTACTGCCGATGCAATCAAAATCACAGTTAGCAGAATAATCGATGATAAAGTTTTCATCTTGCTCCTCCCTTTCTGCGTTTAGGTTCGCCAACCTTGTATTTAAAAAAGCAATAAATAAGAATAACATATTATAATTATTTTGTCAATGTTATGTGGCTTAAGAATTGTGTAGTAATTTTATTTCATAATTCTTAATTCATAATTCGTAAATTGTCATTCCTGGTTTGACCAGGCACCAGTTAGATTTATCACTAAGTCAGTGGAATTTCTGGATTCCCGCCTGCGCGGGAATGACGGAAATAGTTCCTTAAATAAAAAATGCCACCAACCTTAGGTGGGGCATCGGAGTTATTAGATTCTTAGGTTTGTTGCATTCTTTCGAGTCTTCCGGGATTTAAGATGCTCGAGACTACCGAGATTTTCGTATTCTTCCTTTTTTTAAGTATATCAGAGCGATCTATTGTCGCTTCAAGCCATCTGTTATTCCTCTCTTTGATTGTACACCACAGTTTTATGATAACAGGAGGTTTACCTATTAATACAAGACTCTCTGCATTATACTTCATTTTTCCGATGTATTGAAGTCTTGGTTTTACCCCGGAATTAAATGCATCGGGGTGAAAGATAAGAAATTGATACATCCCATCACTACACTTTATGTCACATGTGTCGGGCGGCCTGGTGATAAATAGAAATAAGACAGCTTTAAATTTTTTTATAACCTTTGGCATTTTGCCCTCCTTTTTGCGTTTAGCTCGCCAGCTTATTTTTATAAAAAACAATAAATTAAAATATCATATAATATTATTATTGTCAATTATGGCTTGAAAATTGTGCATAATCATATTCATAATTCTTAATTCATAATTATAATGTCATTCCTGGTCTGGAAAAAGTTTCTGGATTCCCGCTTTCGCGGGAATGACAAAAAATTAGGGATGACAAATGTAAAATATGCCAGAAAAACAAACTAACTTGGGGACTGTCAAACAAATCATCGGCGCCGTGGTTGACGTGCAGTTTGAAACTGTCTTACCCGATATTTATACCGCCTTAGAAATTAAAGTTGGTGATAAAAAGTTGGTGCTGGAAACCCAACAGCACTTGGGTGGTAATACGGTCAGGACTGTGGCTATGGGATCAACGGACGGCTTAAAACGTGGTGATCAAGTGATTAATACCGGCGCTGGTATTACCATTCCTGTTGGTCCGGAAACTTTGGGACGAATTTTTAATGTTTTGGGCGAACCGGTAGATGGACTGGCCGCAGCCAAAACTGAAAAAAGATATCCCATTCATCGGCCAGCTCCTAAATTTATTGACCAATCCACCAAAGCGGAAATTTTAGAAACCGGCATAAAAGTGATTGATTTGATTTGTCCGATTGTCAGAGGCGGTAAAGTCGGTATGTTTGGTGGTGCCGGCGTGGGTAAAACCGTAATAATCATGGAATTAATTCATAATATTGCCATGGAACATGGTGGCTATTCGGTCTTCGCCGGCGTGGGCGAAAGAAGCCGCGAAGGTAATGATTTATATAATGAAATGAAGGAAGCTAAAGTG
>Ga0315282_10000453_pt1 | contig 81250 bp, 85 predicted proteins | sample YL17G07_20_MG_FD_203693 | JGI IMG/M metagenome (GOLD analysis project Ga0315282, IMG submission 203693) | Sediment microbial communities from Yellowstone Lake, YNP, Wyoming, USA - YL17G07_20 | ecosystem: Environmental > Aquatic > Freshwater > Lake > Sediment | place: USA: Wyoming | collected...
GGATCGAGGGTTGAAACCCACCCTCGTGAACATGGAATCCCTAGTAATCGCGCGTCACTAGCGCGCGGTGAATACGTCCCTGCTCCTTGCACACACCGCCCGTCGTTCCATCCGAGCGACTTCTGGGTGAGGCGTGGTCTTTGTTGGCTGCGTCGAATCTAGGTTTTGTAAGGAGGGAAAAGTCGTAACAAGGTGGCCGTAGGGGAACCTGCGGCCGGATCACCTCCTAAGTAAACAGCCACGCAATAGCGGCTGGAGGAGAAATCAGGGTAAGCTGCAAAACGTCAAAGCCCAATGCCGACATTCAAGAAAACGAGTTTTCAGTTCTTTTGTATTGCGCCCTTTCCGAATGGAATGTGCTCTCTGACCATTTCAATCGGCATTCGCAGGATAGCCTGACGCTTTTCTTTTGGGACTTTCTCACTCAAAGCCTTGAGAATGCGTTTGAACAATTCTTTGCCTTCGAGGTCTCCTGGAAGAATCACGACGTGAGCTGCTGTTTTGGGCTTAACGACGTCAACGGATCCAGCTTCAATTTTCGGAATATCCTCTGCTTCATCGAACACGACTCCGATGGCTATCCTGAGAGGGATCCCGCGCATCCAATTTCTTTGCCCTCGTACAACGAAAGCGCCATGCGCTACGGATTCACCCGATGGTCCAGACTTGCTCAGCTGATCAGGTCTGACCCAGTAGACGTCGACACTGGCAAACCCTTCACGCCAAGCCCTTGAGAATGCAGCTGCGAACTCGCCTGCTTCGCGAAGAGATTGTTCACTTGGTTCTTTTCCGTTAGTCTTGACTACCACAAACGGGGCGCCCACGATGTCTGCGTGAAAAACCGCGTCACGTTCATCCGTGTGTTTCTTAATCAAAACCTCATTCGTGACTGCATCCTTTCCTGCCACGACCAGGAAGCCGTCGGAAGAGGTGAACCATCTGAACTTTTCGAACCATTCCTTGGGCTTGATCCGCCGCTTTTCAAGCTGCTCTATTGCCTCGGTCGGTTTGACCAGTTCCGATCCTCGAATCTGGTCTATCTTAGCCTGAGTCTCCCGAAGCCTTTTCAACGAATCGTTCAATGCGGTCTGTGCTCCTTCCATCTTCTGCTTCGCACGTTTGCTGTGCTCATAGAATTCTGCTGCACTTTCGAACAGCGTCTTCTGGGGGCTAAGGCTGAAACTATTGTTTTCAACGCAGAACTTCACTGCAAATTCTTTCCTGTCAAACGCTTCGAAAAACACCCAAGGAACGGCATTCCTCTCCTTTTCGGTCAGAGCAAAAGAAACGATGTTCTCCAACTCCGCACTGTTTTTTCCCGACGCGTGAAATCTATCGAGGACTGTTTGGAGTTCGCTGAAATGTGCGTATATCAGGTCTCCAATATGTTTGGACTGTTCTGCTTGAGCCCGACCGACGGCTACGACATTCTGCTGGTCAGCAATGATTCGTTCGAGTCTCCTAACTTCAATTTCAAGAGTGTCAATCTTTCTGTTTTCTGAGACTCGTTCAAGGGCTGAGACCTTTGAGTAGAATTCATCCAAAGCTTCGTTGAAACTATTGTAGGGCTGAACCGTGTAGGCGCTACCGCTGTAGCGCAAGAGTCTCAAAGGCACGGCATCGACAAACACGTTCGAGTGGTTTAAGACGATGCATGGCTCCAACGTTCCACTCGTTACCTGCGACAACATGCTTTCCAGGCTGTCATGGATCGCCATAATTTCCTGTTCACTCAACAAGTTACAGAACTTGGTCTTGTCTATGCCTGCACGCGTTAAGACTTCCTCTGCGTGGACGCCGCCGATGCTGAGAAAACGCGTGAGTCCCCGAACAACTTCAACTTGCGGGTAAGCCTGTAAGCCGGTTCTCAGCGTTTCTTTGTCCACTCTCAGCGGGTTCTTTCCTCCCGATGGTGCAAATTTGAAAGCTTCTCCTCGAACCACGTCGCGGTCTCTCATTCGTTTATAGACCAACGCCTGCAAGATCTCGCCTTTTTCATCAACGAGGATTATGTTTCCTTCACCGAAGATTTCCAGAATCAGCTTCAAGAGACCCTGTTCTCCTTTGAAGGAAACAACAAGAACGCGTTCAAACTCGTACTGTTCAACGTTCAACAGCCGAGCGCTTCGCAGGTATTTTCTGAGAGCCATACAAAACGCAGGCGGTTTGCTAGGTTTCTCAGACGCGTAGGCTGTCAAGTTGACTCGTCTGCCAGCTTCAAGGACCAACCAGATTGCAGGCTTGTCCGTCTTGTGCAGTTTCAGCAAAACGGTGTGAGAATCCAATTGGTATACGTTGCTCACAAAAGTGTCTGACACCTCGGTTTTTAACTCTCGCACTGTGGCGGCGACATCGAAACTCGTGAATTCCTTTCCTAGCAACCTGACCACATCTGACAGTATTCACCTTGAACGCTATAAATAGACGTGCACGTGCGTTTGGCTAGCAGGCTTATCTCTTGACGATATGACCTGAGAATATTGACTTGAACTTCATAAATCAGATATGTATCATAACCATTTTAAGGTGCAGAGGCAGTCCACATTGGACACTGTCAATATAACGCACTCGGGCAAACATGGCTGCATAATGAAATACGCGTCCAAGAGACAGAGGAAAATCGAAGCAAGCAAACCTTTGTACCTGCTCCGATACGAATAGGCGCGTTCAAAACGCTGGCTACTTGCTGTACAGCCAGTCCCTAGAGAAGATTTTGAGTTTCAACGGTATTCGCGACGTGTTCTCATCGTAGATCCAGTAGGTAATGAGAACAAGGTCTTTGACGAAAGTTACGCTTGGATATGCGTAGCCATATTTCTCGTCAGCCTCAAGGTTTTTCCAGTGTTTCCACGTTTTACCTTCGTCCTTTGACAATGCAACCGTCAATGGATTGCGCCTCGGACCGATTACACTATTCCAAACCAGAAGCAGATCCGATGTGCCATGTATCCTCTTAATACTTTGAGGCGAGCAGGGAGACACGACCTTCATAGATACTGGTTTACCCCACGATTCGCCGCCGTCCTCAGAATAGGACTTATAGATATGGCCAAGCGTGGTCCTGAACCACATCATTACCGTGCCATCTTTCAGCTCCACGACGCCTGGTTCATCCGCCCCTTGCCATGAAGTCGGCATACTTAGAAGGTTCTTGCTTCTGAACCACGTTCGGCCGTCGTCGTCTGAGAAGAAGCAGAATGATTCGAGCTGTGGGTAGGCATAAACGTTAGGAGTTATTGCCGCGGGCAAAATTATTCTGCCTGTTGACAACTGTATTGCACGGTCATTGTTCAGGGTGACGTATCCGCCGAAATAGCGGTCAACCGCCACGGGCTGCGTCCAAGTCTCTCCTTCATCTGAGGACTTCTTAACGTGCGGTACGCACTCTGCTTCAGAATTCTTGACGCAGAAAAAGAAAAGGATGTCCCCCGACTTCAGCCTCAAGAAGTCGGTCTCCATGACGTTTTCTTTTCCAATATTCTCTTGAACAGTGAAGGGTTCGCTCCATTTCTTGCCGAGATTCGTAGAGATCTTTCCAGATATTCTCGCGGGCGACATGTCGTGTCCGGCACTGTGGTAGAAGTCAGTGTACGCTAGCAAGAGTTTGCCATCTTTCAGCTCTACCAAGTCACCCTCTGAATTTCTCGGGTTCCTATCGGTAGCAGGGCAGACAATTGCTTCAAAGACTTTCTTTGGACCCAACTCTGTTCCTCGTCAACAGACCGTCTGATCTAGGATTTAAGCTCTCTCGGAACCGTTGGATCCACGCGCGACGAGAAAATCGTATATTAATAGCTACGCGAATCGATACGGGAGCTGCAATCATGAGCGTACCGCTGGCAGCGAGTTTAACAACTCTAGGTTGCGGTTTGAAAGATGAAGACCTTGATGAAATCATAGTCATGGAGAAAATGCGAGACGTCAGCAGCCGATATTCGCAAGCTCTCACCATCATACGCAAAAGGTTTAGCGCTGGAACAAGGATCAGAGTTATAGAATTTGACAGATTGTCTGGTGTTGATAGCAACACACAAGCTTGGTTAAACGCGCTTGTCGACGTTAATAGACACCTTTCATATAGGCTATATTCATTCTAATCGAGATTGCTGCAGCCTTTTTCTCTGTGCTGGGTTCAAAGGGAAACCCAAGATATGCAGGAACGATTGCTTCCGCACGAGTTTGCTCATCATTACCAATGGCAGACCGAACGCTTTCCTTTCATCGAACCCAAGGGATGTCCGAAAGAACAGCTACCTCAATTTGCCGATTGTTATGACTTCGGACCTGAAAAAGGAACGGTCTATGTCGATGAAACTCTGCTTGATGAGGGCTGTTATCCCACATTGAAGGATTTTATTGAGCGGGTGTCGGATCACATTTGTGAAATGATTCTCAAACAGAAAGGGTTTTGGAAAGGAATTTTCAACGAGTACAAGGCTGGTAGAATCGGAGATCCGGCTGCGGAAAAATATGTTCCATACAGCTCAGAAGTACTGAAGAAATACGTAAGGCGACTTGCGCTATTCGATGCTGCTGAATGGGAAGCCATGCTTGCCACTGCGTTTCCAGATGAACAAAACGTGAACAATCTGTTGAGATCCGAGAAGGAGAAAATACTCCAACTGAATAGAGGTTTTCAGAATGCAAAAGGAGCTTACGACACCATAACTAATTTAATTTCGAAAACAGACTACCTTTCACTGAAAGATGTATCAAAGATGATCGCTTTCATAAAAAAAGGAATGAAGCTTCTTAACATTGACATCAAGACGACGGAATCTTGGTAGAATCTATACCGCAGGATTAAACAGTCGAACGGAAGCTTTCAGACATAGAGAAAACTGTTTCAGAAATGCGCAAGACACTAGGTTGATAGAAATACTAAGGTGTTTCTTTCAGCTTAACCTAGCTTTTCTCTTTAGAATGCCAGGTCTTTTTCCATGAAATTCACTTCGAAACCTGCTAACAAGTTAGGATGAAGTTTTTACCTCTTGCGGGTTTTGGCGGGCGCGCTGGCATTGTATACTATCTCCATTACAGATTGCTTGTCAGCGTGACGAACGAATATAACGGAACAAGCGTTGTTTTCGCAGCAGTACTTAGACTTTTGCGATTCCTTTTTCAATGGTTTCCCACATTCTGGACAATTAACCATCTTCAAATTCCCTCTTGGATAACTAGGAGAAGACGATGTAAAAATGTTGTTAATCCCTAATAGTGACGGCAACTCTGTTTCTAGCGCGCTCTTGGAATAATCTTTGAGGAATCTTTGAATTATTCTTTTGGAAAGATGCACATATCATCGTATGAGTGGCATAGTTTGCGCTGTTTGGGTATATGGGGTAAACGCTTCACATTTGCCAGGTCTTTCCCATTGAGAGAAAAAGGAAGGGGTTTCCAACGATTCTCCCCTGTAGCAAACTGACAGGCTTCAGCTGCAATTATTGGATTGAACCTGGAAACCCCTTCAAGGCTGAAGAGTTCCCAAATAAAAGTGTTCCTAAGAGCGCGCTAACAGAAAAAAGAAGGGAAGGTAATGTGGCCACTACCTACTTGACTAAGGTTGCTCTTGCTGCTATACTCCTAGAGTGGACCGATAAAGAAGTCCAGACTTTCAGGTTCAGAAACAGATCACATGCGTTCGAATTCGCACTTGCCAAGTTGATCGAGAACGATAAGAAGGAATAGGACTCAGAATTGAGAATCAATCTACATGACAGAATTGTTCAAAAAGTTCTTCCAAAGCTTGCCCAAGAACTTCAGAAAGAAAAAGTAATATCCAGCTATACGCGACAAAGCTTGAAGATCGAAACTCAAGAGACTTTCTCTGAGCGTTTCTTTCCTCCCTTCGTCATAAAACCTGATCTGCTTCTAATATTGCCTAATAATAAAAGGCTCTTGGTTGAAGTGGTAAACCCTGAGGAGGCCAAAAGATTCATAGGAGAATTGGTATACGCAAAAATCCTGATACACTTTCAGAGAATCACAGCCGTTTTGTTTTTCGTTTTGAACCCTGAAAATCAAGGGAGACACGAAAGAAGCTTATCTCAAATACATGCTTTGAGCTTCTTGCGCTTGCCAAAAGGTTCAAGAATAGTTACATGGCCTGGTGAAGATGACAAAGCCTACAGAACGCTGAAAGACTTTGTGGAAAGATTCACAGTTCGTTCGGTTCGCGCGCGCATCATGGAATAAGGAAAATCATTCAAGTCTTGCGTAAGATAGAAGTCTAGTCACAGCTTTTCCCATTCTGCCTTATCGTGAGAAAGTCTCTTGTACTGTTCCTCTTGCTTGGCTAACTGTTGATCTATGAACTCTCTCAGTTTAGCGTCTTTCCGACACACTTGTAGGAACTTCATATCGAGTGGACGACCGCGGTCACGTTCATACATGAAAGGCCTTAAGAGAATGAGTTGATCGATGTACTCTTTCCATTTGGTCTTAGTTAGACCTTTCAAGTAAGGAACACCACGTATCAAATACAAAGTTGCCGCAGCGTAAAAATCTTGAATCCCCTGAACAAGATAAACTAAGGCTTGTTCCTCTAATCCTGCGTTTTTGAAAACTGGCCATTTCTCGAAGGTTAGAAGCAATCTTGGATGTGTGCTGATGACCTTTCTATAATATTCTATATCATCTACAGGCGCGTTTCTCAAGACACGTAAAAGACCAGCGAGTGTTATGGCGTAGATCTTCTTTTCTTTTCCACCTTTTTTTGATGGTTCAGTTCTAACGAGTTCTATCTGCCACTTGTTCTTATCCTCTAGTGGCTTGAGCGTTCTCAGAACTGTACGGTAACTGAGTTTCGTTTCTTTAGGCAGTTTGTACTGTTCCATTTCTTTTGAAGCTGCAAGAACAGCTAGGATCTTCAGGTCCGGCGTAACAGTTGTTTTTGTTCTCATCTTTTAAGCCTCAATATGACATTCCCAGTCGTAATATGCCGAACAATGCTTATAAATATTTGCCAATACTATTACAAAAAGGAATGTGACAATCAATGCCCATAGTAAGAAAATTGACTTGTGTAGGCGACAGCAAAGGCATAACTCTGACAGTTACTCTTTGCTTGATATGCTTCTTCCATTCTTCTTGGGTTAACACGCCTTAGCGCACGCGCAGGATATTACGAGTCTCCAACATGGGGTCACCAATATCCCAAAATTCAAATAATCACTGTCTCAGACTTCTTTGATGGCAAGAAACCAAACATTCCACATACGTAAGCTTAGCCTACCGCAAATCACTTAACAGTATCAAGTCATAGAAAGCCTTTTTACCCCATTTACTTAATTACAACTGAAACCCGCAACGAAAAACAAAAAAGTCAAAGAGAAAAGCCATAATGAATATCTCATATCGAAAACAACATTTACAACCGACCTATGGCTCAAGCAAGTTATAGTTGGAAAGGCGTCGAAAAGTTATGAGACCGTTGGAACTCGTTTACTGGACCCGATTCGTGACAGGCGTCATAGCCGCGGTTGTGTGTATAGGTTACGTGTTAGCCTTGAACGGTGCGCCAACGTCTACCTCGCTTCCTGACACCGGGGTTATTTTCAACAGCATATCCCTCGCCATAATTGTGTACGTTCTGTCCTACTACATCATAAAGGCTAGATTCAAAGACAAAGTGACGAAGACTCAGAAGCTATTCACGACTGGTATAGGGATCCATTTCCTGGCTTGGATAGTCCTCTACGCCCTGTTCTACACGTGGCTCTACGTGGGCTAGTCTGCTTCTTTCTTGAGAAAACCTTCCATCGTTGCCTGGGTTCCTTCAGCGTTCACGGATTCAAGTTTTTCTTGCTGAGCAACCGTGCCGTTGGAGTTTTGGGCAGGAAGGCTATTGGGAATCGTGATCCTGCTGAGCACTCGCATACAATCGGCCCAAGCTGAAAAAAATCCTCGGTCGAAGTCTCCGTGAAGCCTGCTCCTAACGTGTTCCTGAAATTCACGTCTGAAACCGTTCAGCGTTGTCTTGTCGTTCAAATCCATTTTCGAGAAAAGAGCGTACGAATCGCCGTTGGCCTTGCGAGAAAGAAACATGCCATAAAGAGCTCTGAAGTAGCCTCTGTTCCACTCTGTTTTCTGCATTCTCTGCTTGAGCCTTTCCAGTTCCCGTTCTGCTTCAGTAAACTGCCTATTTACTAGAAGTTGGAAGTATCTGGTTACGAGAGCCGAGGGAATAGGCATGTTCAGCGACCACGAGGCTTCTTTTCGTCTTCAGAAGCATCCTCTATGCCGTTCTCTGTTATTTTAAATATTTCCTCGCCTTCCGGCAAATAGGGACTTGAAACCAGCCTCGCTATGCGAACTGGTCCATGCGCGGCTCTTCTCAGATAAATGCGAGTGTGACTTGTGTGTCCGACAATGTGACCGCCAATGGGGTGAACAGCGTCCCCGAAGAAAACGTCTGGTTTAGCCATGACCTGATTGGTCACAACCGCTGCTGCGTTGAAGGCGCGAGCCAGCCCGATGAGTTTGTGCATGTGCTTATTCAGTTTCTGCTGCCTTGGAGCGAGCATTTCTCGTCCAAGGTATTCGCTCCTAAAATGTGCAGTCAACGAATCGACGATTATCAGCTTCACGTTGTTTGCTTTGATTACTTCATCCGCGTTTTCGAGCAGGAACATCTGATGGTCTGAAGTGTAAGCCTCCGCATAGATAATGTGTTTCACGACCTCTTCAGGGTCGAGTCCAAGATGTTTGGACATCGACACGATGCGCTCGGTGCGGAACGTGTTCTCTGTGTCAACGTACAAGACCGAACCGTTGAATCCACCGCGTTCAGGGGGGAGCTGAACGTTGACGCACAGCTGATGGCATATTTGGCTCTTTCCGCTTCCGTACTCGCCATAGAATTCCGTGATCGTCTGTGTCTCTATTCCGCCATTGACCAGCCTATCGACAACTTTGCTGCCGGTGGTCAAACGCAAAACGCTCTTCCTTAGTCTCAGAAGTTCGTCTGCACGGATGAAAGAGACTCCGATTGATGAACGAGCGACTTCGATTATTGAGAGAGCCTTCTTCTCGCTTATGCCGGCTGGATCCAGTTCGCGAGCAGTCGCCATTGCCAGTGATTCAATCGTGTGGAAGCCCATCTCCCGCAGTTTTTGAGCAGTGGCGGGTCCCACTCCTGGCAGATCCTCGAGAAGTTCATACTTCTTTTTGGCCGGAACCTCGACGGTTTCCTGCTCTCTTTCATCCTGCTCTTCTTCTTCTTCAGCGGTCACAATCCCTTCTCTCCTTTCACAGTTCATAGAACAGATGGAACGGCTATATTTAAAACACGCGAAGCACGACAGCCTTCGTTCCACGGAGAGATGAGTTGAAGTGAACAGGCAGATGTGAATCCTTCTTTCTCAGCGGGAGAAAACATAAGTACGCGGCTTCTTCATAGACCCAGCCAAAAAGAGGCAGAGACCTTTGGAAACAGAGAAAATCGTCGAAAACGTTGCCTTCAACATTCTAAAGCAAGCAGTTATCTATTTGCCAGATGACGTCAAACAGGCACTGAAAACGGCGTATGCCGAAGAGACAAGTGAGACCGGAAAAACCCAATTGAAAGCCATCCTTGACAACATAGAACTTGCGGAGAAGTACAAGGCGCCGGTGTGTCAAGACACGGGCACCATAATCTTCTATATCAGAGCAGGCGCCAAAGCAAAGAACCTTGACAAAGTCGAAGCCGCACTGATAAGCGCGGTCAAGCGAGCAACAAAAGAGGTTCCGCTTCGACCGAACGCCGTAGATCCTTTCACGGGAAAGAACAGCGGAGACAACACGGGAAGATACATACCCGTCCTGAACTGGGAAATCATCCCCGGAGACGCGTTAGAATTGACAGTCATGACAAAGGGAGGCGGCTCAGAAAACGTCTGCATCGGCGGAATGGTCATTCCAGGCGAAGGAATCAAAGGACTCAAGAAATTCGTGGTAGATGCCGTTATAAAAGCCGGCGCCCAACCATGCCCACCCAATATTCTGGGCATTGCCATGGGCGGCGGAGCAGACGTATCAATGAAGCTGGCGAAGAAAACCTTACTTAAACCCTTGACGGAACACAACCCTGACCCTGAAATCGCAAAGCTTGAGAAAGAAATCCTCGAAGCCACAAATATGACGGGCATAGGCCCGATGGGACTAGGAGGAAAGACAACAATTCTCGGGGTGCACATTGACTATGCATACAGGCATCCGGCTTCGTTTCCTGTGGCTGTCGCTTTCAACTGCTGGGCTTCAAGACGTTCAACTGCTAGAATCAACGCAGACGGAACTGTGGAATATTTGACGCATAAGTTGAATTGGTGAGGTGAAGAAAAATGGCTGTTTTCAAACTCAAGACTCCAATTTCAGAAGATCAGATCCGCAAACTCAAAGTGAACGATGTACTTTACGTGACCGGCACAATCGTCACGGCAAGGGATCAAGCTCACCGAAGAGCTATTGAATTCTTCAAAGCAGGAAAACCGTTGCCACTATCTTTGGAAGGACTCGCTGTTTTCCACTGTGGACCAGTTGTGGCGAAGCAAGGAGACAAATGGATCGCGGTGGCAGCTGGGCCGACTACGAGCACGCGTATGGATATTTTCGAAGATGAATTCATCAAGGACTTCAAGGTCCGTGTTGTCATAGGCAAAGGCGGCATGGGAAAGAAGACGACTGACGCAATGGCAAAGTACGGTGCGGTATACGGGGCGTTTACAGGTGGAGCCGCGGTTTTGGCGGCCAAAGCGATAAAGAACGTCAAGAGCGTGGAATGGTATGACCTCGGAATGCCTGAGGCCATGTGGGTTTTCGAAGTTGAAGAGTTCGGACCTTTGGCAGTTGCTATCGACTCGCATGGAAACAATCTTTTCGCAGACGTCCAGAAAAGCGTGGAAGAAAAGAAGCAGACGATCTATGAGAAACTTGGCATAACGCCATAGTTATCAACCACCCTTTTTCCCTTAGTATCACTTTCTTTCCTCGAATGGTTATCGATATGTATTTGTGGTAAGGTTTATTGTATAAGAAGATTTAATATTCAATTGCCACGACTAAAACGAAGGGAAAAATCAATGTTCAAGACTTTGAGAGACAAAATGACGCTATCAGGTACAACTGTGTTGATGATCGGAGTAGCCTTACTGATATTCACATTCGTAAGTGCATACGCCTTCCTCACGCAAAGCCTGTCAATAGTAACTTCTGGTGATCTCGCTCAAACCTTCGGCGAAGCCCTCGCACCACTCATCGCAACAAGCGTACACATAATGTACCTCGGCGTGATGGGCTGGGTAAGCTCGATTCTAACGATAAGAGGAGTCACCATACTCTCGCAAGCGCGCCAGACAAACGTAGCACCCGAAGAATTGCTGACGACCGCCAAAGAAAAGACTCAAACCAAGACAAAAGAGAAAGAACCAGAGAAAGCGAAAGAGCCGGAAGTCAAACCACCCGAGACAAAACCAAAAGAAACCAAACCTGAAGAACCTAAGCCGAAGGAAACCAAGCCGTACGAGCCGGAGATCATTGTCCTAACCCCGGAACCGCTACCTCAAAAACAGCAGCAAGTAATCCCGCAAGAGAAGAAGGAAAATCATTAGACGCTCCTTTCGCCCGCAATATTCCGACCGTAAGAGGACCTGGTAATGAGAATACCTATTCGAATCATAGGAATCGTCACGTCTATCTTTTGGATTTTCCTGATACTATTTGCGTTGACAGCAGTGCATTCGATGAAGAACATGCAATACAGCCTGGGTGATCTCGAGACCGCGATAAACCAGGATAATGACCTGCTTGTCTCTTTTCCAGTCTCTGTCACAAATACAGGCTACTACAATCTGGCCAGTTTCAATATCTCCATGAAAATCCTGAACAACATCGGTTCAGAAGTTGCCCAAGGCTCCACCCTCATACCTCTCATCCCTCAGGGACAAAGCGTAAAAACGACTCACACAATGAAGCTAAACGTCACAGACCTTCTGCAGACCAACCCCGACATATTGTTCAACGACTCATCATGGAGCATCAACGAAGCCGTGAGCATGGATGTAGCCGAAGTAATTCCAGTTCAGGCCTCCTCAAACTTTTCTCTGCCCTGGGGAGCACCGCTCCACAACCTCATCTTCGGCCCTCCAACAACCGAATGGTACAATCGATCTCACATACGGGTTCTCATCCCGATCAGTTTCGAAAACCACGCGTTCTTCAACCTCACAGGAACGGTGAAGGCCCGCATCTATGGCAACGGTAGCTTGCCAGTCGGGAATTGCCAAATTAGCTTGGACGCGCCTCAGTATTCTTCTTACCAAGGAAACTTGGAATTCTACGTGCCTCCTCTGACAGCATCAGACATTCGCTGTGAAGCCCTATTTGAAACACAATTCTTCACATACGGACCGATGGTGATCGACCTTGGAAGTTGAACAGAACATCAGCACCAAACAAAAGATACGAGGACTCTCATTCAGAATTGCCAAAACAGCCCTAAAGGTCGCATTCATAGTCATAATCTACATGCTTTGCTCGCAGATTTTAGGGCAAACTTCCATTCCGATCCCCGGTCTTCAGGGAATGATTACCGCTTTCGTGATCATGTATGTCGCATTGATGATCGTCAGCGACCTGACTTCAGGCTCGATCATTCATTATTTCTTTAACGGTGCAAGGTCGCTGTTTGTAATTGCCTACTTCATTATCTCTCTAAACAGCGGAATCCTTGACTACACCTTCGGGAACATGAACCTGATGGTAGATGTCCGCCTCTTTGTGATGCTCGTCATGCTATTCGGATTGCTCGGACTGGCAAAATCCATAATCCAGGCAATATCCTTCATGAACGAAAAACTCGAATTGCCAATCAACTAAAAAACGAGCCGACATTGCACATGGAAATTTTCTTCAACCTTTAGCATGACATGAGCTTCTACAGTTTCACACTCATCACAAAAGCGTCTTCGCCGTCTGCATAGTAACCATGTATTGTGCGGGCGACATCAAAATCCAGCTTCTTGTACAAGGATATCGCTTCTTGATTCGTAACCCGAACCTCCAAATAGCATTGCTTAGCGCCGTATCCTCGCATGCCATCCAAAGCTCTGAGCACAAGAGCCTTTCCCACGCCCTTGCGTCTCTGTTCAGGCAAAACGGCCACTGAAACAACATGTCCCTTCTTTGCCACACCACTCAAACCGAAGTTCGACAGGCCCATCTCGATGCGGCACATTATGTAACCGACGATTTTCCCGTCTTCCTCTGCGACAACAAATGTTTCCGGGTAACGCCGGTACAGATCGACGAAGAAAATGTCCGTATAGTTTTCCGGAAGACAAGCAGTGTTGATCTGCGTCACGCTTGCCAGATCATTCACGGCGAATTTTCGAAGCATGATTTCGCCCTGCAATTCATTTTTCTCCGTGTGACTTCAAAACCTAGACTTCGAGGTGACTTAAACGTTTTTCTCAGTTGAACCCTATTTCACGTAGGGTTCGTTTATCGAGAATTTGACTTTTTCAGTTTCAATGCTCGCTTTCAACCCTAAGGGTAGCGGAATGTTGGGTGTGTAGTGACCGAAATCAACGTTTGCCACGATTGGAAAGTCATATTCATCTGCTATTTCCAGAATGACTTTCTTGACTTCGCTTGTCATGTCTTTAACTTCATCTGGTTGCACAGGGTCTTCTCCCCTGATTTTCCCAATCAGCATGCCAACAGTCTTGTCGAAAATGCCGATTTCTCTGAACTGCGTCAGGTCTTGGTCTATCTTGTCAAGCGGTTTCGCAGTGCACTCCCAGAAGAAAATGATTCTCCCGTCAACTTTGGGAAAATACGGCGTCGATAGCAACGTTTGCAGGGAGGGGATGTTTCCGCCGAAAAGTTCACCTTCGCCCTTGCCGTTTCGCCACACTTCCCACTCTGTGAATTTTGGCAGAACTCCCAGGGCCTTCGGGTTCTTTGATATTCTGAAAAAAAGGTCCATTTCATATTTTGCCCCTTCACTTTTCATGTCCGCGCCAAAACCGAAAACGATGTCTGTTTGGTGAAGCCCGCTAAGACCTGTCTTGGCGAGAAAGGCCATGTGAAAAGTTGTTATGTCACTCATCCCTGAAAAGATCTTTGGATTAGCTCTTATCAGATCGTAATCCAAGTAGCGTAGAGTCCGTATCGCAACTTGCCCGCCCATCGCGCAGATGATTGCCCTCACTTCTCTGTCGGCGAACATGTCGTTGATGTCTTCTGCTCTTTGTACGTCAGTTCCTGCCATGTAACCCAGGTGGGTGAGCTTTACGGTTTTGCCTTCTTTTACCGTGAAGCCAAACGCTTTCAGGTTTGCGATTCCTCGGTCATACATTTCTTGGAAGGGCAGAACGGGATGAGAAGGCGCGATCACTCCTATGGTGTCGCCGTCATTGAGTTTTGGGGGCTTCAACACTTTCATTCTGCTGTGCCTCTTCGACCGGTGTTTTCACTTCCGGCAGGGTGCAACTGCCGTACGGCATCGTCCAGACTCGGGCATTCTTCCCTGCGATGTTGAAAGCCTCATTCAACGCGTCATTCACAGCTCGCGCAGTCTTCAGCCTGAACACTGAGGAGGCATAATAGTCTGGCATGGACGAAACCAGGATTATCTGAGCCTTCTGTAAGGCTTTCAAGTAGTAGTATGCCTTCGCCCCGCCTACTAGGAAGTTGCGTTTGACTTCCCTTTCAACTGCTTTCAAGTCGCCGTACTTGACCATCCACTCGTAAAAATCTTGGTTTCCGTGACCGTCGGGGAGCTCTGCGACCAATACAATTACTCCGCCGCGCTTGACGACCTCTAGGGCGTTGTCAACGGCCTTGTAAGCTTGGAAAAGATTAAGGTCTGCAGGATTTCCGCCTGGACTGACCACTACTATGTCGGCTCGGCGGTCAACTTGAACTCGGTACATCTCATCGACAAGCTTCACTCCCTCAAAGAACACGTGATCAACGTCGCCTGCAAAAGCTCTAACAATCTCATGTTTGCTGTTAAGAACCACGTTCAACGCAAAATCCACTCTCACCATTCTTACGGCTTCTTCCATGTCTTCATGAACGGGATTCTCGTTTAGGATTCCCGTCCTTGCGTTTGGGTCTAACAGTAACGCATGATTGTGTTTCACGGCGTCTTCACTGGCAATCCCTGGCAAGATGCTTTTTCTGCCGCCTCCGTACCCCGCGAAATAGTGAAGACAGACATCTCCAGTCAAAATCCTAACATCTGCATCCATAAAAGTCTTATTCAACCGCACTTTCGTACCGAACTTGCGAGTCGTGCCGATGTCAACCAAGTCCGCGGCCCTGCAATCATGACTAATCGTCTTAAAACGGTTGACAATTGCTTCCCCCAGAAGCCTGACGGCTTCATCATGAGTAACAGCCCTGTGTGTCCCGCAGGCGAAAATCACGGTCACATTCTCGTCCTTCATGCCTGCGGCGACGAGTTCGTCAAGGATCGAAGGAACCATCACGTCGCTGGGAGCCAGCCTAGTTCCGTCATCAACCACGACTGCAACTTTGCTCTCAGGTTTTGCGATCTCAGCGAGTCTCTTGGAACCAAGGGGTTCCTTCAAGGCTCTATCAATTTCTGCTTTCGCATCTGTTACGCCACGCTTTTCTTTTGGTTCAATTGAGCCGAGGAAATTGCGGGTTGGAACCCGTACGCAAACATCGGATTTTCCATAAGGTAACCAAGCGTCAACCATGAATGACCACTTGAATAGTGAAACACTTTGCCAGAATTATTAAGCCTTGTCTAGAAAGCCCGATGTTGCAGAAATGGAAAAGGATTAATGCTGGGTTGCTTGTTTAAAGAGGCAAGTTACGGTGTTCTGACTTTGAAAACATTCCTCACTATCTGGTTGAGCAGTGAAGACGCAGGGCCGATTGAGGTCGTTGACAGGCTCCGATCCTTGTGTTTCAAACCGATGCAAGGCTACCACGACCACGTTTACGAGTGGGGCAAGAAAGTCGATTTGGGCGATATTCTCCAGCTCACCGATAAGGTTCATTCGACGCTGAAAGGTCTCAACGTACTCTACAAGATAGAGACCGAGTAAGAGAGAGCAGGCAAGTTATTCGCCAGCCACAGTCACTCCTACGAGCTTGACTGTCGGAGAGTAGTTCTCGCCACTGTTCTTCAAGTCGCTGCCGATGCTTCCAACGCCCGTTTTGAGTAGTTCGAAGAAATTCCCGGAAACCACAACTCCCTTGACCGGTTCTCCAAGTTCACCGTTCTCTATGCGATATCCGTGAGTTATCGTAGCGTTCAGGTTTCCACTCACTGGGTTTGAAAGCCATTCGCCTATGGTTGTATCAATGTATATGCCTGTTCTTGTGTCTTTGATCATTTCCTCAGGATTATCCCTGCCCTTGACAAACACCAAGTTGTTCGGCGACGGTTGCGGTTCAATCCAATAGCCTGCTCGCTGGGCGTTTCCAGTTGGCTCGACGTTAGCTTTCACGGCAGTGTACGTGTCATAAATGAAATTTTTCAGAACTCCCTTTTCAACTATTTGAGTTCTCTGAATTGGGCAGCCTTCGTCGTCAAAAGGGCATGTTCCCCAACCGCCCTGCAAAGTTCCATCATCAACAATGCTCACGCCCTCAGATGCTATGACACTGCCGATTTTCCCCGCTAACGGTGACCGCCCTTTCTGAACCCATTCCGCACTGATTGTAGGACCGATGAAAATACCGAGGAGGTTCGCGAATATCTGATTTCTGAACATGATGTCCGTTCTCCCCCCTGGCATCGACTTCGCTGTCAGGAATTTCGCTGCTTTGTTTCCTGCGTTAATGGCTAGACTTTCGAAATCAACCTCTTTCCAGGACCTTGCTTCCTGATGCTCATTTCCCGTGCTCTCCATTCCGGATTCTGCGGCCTTGGCTCTGAGCTCCACGATCATGCCTGTCTCTTTTTTGTCGACGGTCTCGTTGTGACTGTTTGCTATGGTAATCGTTGAAGTTGCGAGTGTCAAAATTCCCCTAGTAGGTTTTACTCTATTGTCGTGTTCATTGATAAGTCGAGTCGCCCCCATCAGCCTGTCAACGATTTCCTCATATTCAATCGTGGCTAATCGCGAATCGTAGTATCCTTCGACCGGAGTCTTTCCGAATTTTCGGTTAAAATGCTTCCAGTCAGGGTCTTCAGGCGCCACCTTGGCTATTTTGACTGCTCTCTCCGCCGCTTGCCCTACTTCTCCTTCATTTAATATTGAGGTCGAGTACATCGCATTTCGTTTTCCCAAGGCTACTCTTAGACCCAGCCCGATTGATTCAACTGTCTTTAAGCTTTCAATCTGTTCGGCGAATTCGACCATGATCGTTCTTGTCTTTTGAACGTATGCTTCTGCTTCAGTTGCTTTCAACTTCAAAGCTTTGGCGACTGCTGTTTCTACGAGTTCCATCTCATCACCTTCCTCCAACAGTCATTTTACGAGCCCTGATGTGAGGACCGCCAAACCCGACGGTGGCTCTCTGGGCACTTTTCCCGCAGCCTCCAAACACGCTGGTCTTGACGACAAGGTCTTTTCCGACACCATCAACAGTTTTCAACGTGTCAAGGATCGAGCCGCTTATCACCACTCCTCTAACGGTTTCGGCGACCTCACCGTTCCTTATTATCTTTGAAGGTCCAACTCCAAACGTGAAAGTACCCATCCCAACTTCCACTTCCCCACCAGTTGAGCCCCTGCCGCGCACATAAACGCCAATGTCTATGTCTTCGACCAATTCTTCAAATCTGATTTCGCTCGGCTGCATCATGTAATTTGTTTGCCTGACTATCGGCAAGTTCTCAAAATCCTGGGCGCGCCCGTTGCCAGTCGGGCTGCCGCCGAGTTTCGAGGCAGATTCCCTGTCAAAAATGAACCCTTTCAACACACCCTTTTCCACTACTACCGTTTTCTCTTTCTTCACGCCTTCATCATCATATGAGTAGTAAAATCCTCCCTCAACGACTCCCTCATCAATTATCGTCACGTTCTCCGGGGCCAAACGAGAGCCGATTCTGTTGGCTAAAACCGATTCTCCAGAGGACACCAAGTCGCCTTCAGAGGCGTGTCCGAACGCTTCGTGAAGAAGAACTCCTACGATGTCAGGGTCAACAACGACCGGGTAAGTTCCTGGCGGAGGAGTCTTCGATTCCACGGCTTCAATTGCCAATTGCGATATGCTAGAAGTGAAGGTGTTCCAATCTGTGGATTTTATGAATTCAAACCCCGAGCATGCAGATTCCGAGTCGGGAACCCACTCCATGATTCCGTTGACCTGGGCAACGCTGATGTGCATGACACCAGCCATCGTTGTCTCCACAGCTACTCTAGCACCTTCAGTGGAAGCAAACCACCGGTAGTCTTTAGTCATCCCGAGTCTAGTTGAAGCATTTTTGATCTTGTCATTGTTCCATGCTGCTTTGTTTGCGTCAAGAGCGATCGACACTTTTTCTTCAGGAGGTATACCGAAAGGATCGACCTTTGCCGTTGATCTGACATTCGCCTCGTTGATATGGACTCGTGCCAGCGATCCTTCCCTGTTCTTGACGGCTCTGGCAGCTTTGACAGCACTATCTAACGTTTTCTCAGTGCTGTTTGAGCTGAGGTCACTTGACGATGCGAACCCCACTGCACCGTCCACAAATACTTTCACACCAAAACCTAAGAGTTTTCTCGAAGAATAACTATCCAGAGCCTTGTTCTCAACAGACACTAGTTCACTTTCATAGGATTGGAAACGAACATCTGAATATGAAGCCCCTCGTTTGAGCGCTTTGTTCAGAAGATTCTCCAACTCGGCTGTTTCCTCATGGTCTTTCATTTCCCGTCCACCACGACTTCCAGAGCTTTAGAGTATAGGGTTCTATATCATAACTATTTTGCCGTTGACAAGGTCGCTGGCAAAGTTCTTAAGACTCAAAAGTAATAACTATCAAAATCGAGGAATCAAGCATGTCAATAAGTAGGACTCCGTCTAAAAACGAGATTTTCTTCGTATGGTTCAACAAGTACGCTGGAGTGACAATTAAGACTCCTTTCAAGACGCTCGTTATCGACCCAGTGGACGTCAAGCCGCGTGACTTCAAAAATGTTGACGCGGTCTTGATTACGCACGAACACTACGACCACCTAGATCAACCTCTCGTTGGGGAGCTTCACAAGCTGACGCAATGCATGGTCATCGCCGACCCGACGTCGGCTAAGAGACTGAAAAACGTGATTCCACAAGAAAAGCTTCAGGAAGTCCAACCAGGCTCAGAAATCAAGGTTGGAGACGTCACCATCAGAACCGAGAAAAGCAACCATCCGCCTGCAAGTACACCGGTGACTTTTGTTATAACGAGCGAAGACGGCGTAAAAGTCTTCCACACTGCGGACAGTCTGCCGTTTCCTGAGATGGTGGCCATAGGGGAGAAGGAAAGGCTCGACATGGTTTTCTGCACGGTCGCCATCGCACCTGGCGCCTCGCCCGAAACTGGAGTTGACATAGCAAGGTTGACAAAACCGAAGGTCGCAGTGCCGTACCATACGGGCTCAGGAGCTGACCAGAAAAAATTCGCTGAGCTTCTCAAGAAGGAACTGCCCAAAATCACCTGCTTGATACCTGAAACCGGCAAAATCTACCAAGTTTCCAAGAAGGCCTGAAACCTTGCCTCCAGAAGGGAAGAGTGAAGACGTAAAAATCGAAGCCTGCAAAATCCTAGACAGAACAGGGGCAGTGAAGTTTGGGGCTTTCAAGCTGACAAGCGGAAAATTGAGCCCTTATTACATCGACCTGAGAATTGTGCCGAGTTTTCCGGATGCTTTTAAGAAGATCTGCGAATTCTATGCTGAGTTCACAAAAAGCCATGTAAGAACCGAAAACATTGACAGAATCGCCGGAATCCCTGTTGCAGGCATGCCATTTGCCACTGTCGTTGCACTCAACTTGAAGAAGCCTTTCCTGTTCGTCCGAAAAGGCGCTCGACGTCATGGCAGAGAAAGAAGAGTAGAAGGCATACTTGCTCCAGGAGACCGTGTGTTGCTCATCGAGGACTTGGTCACAGGAGGGCTGTCCCTTCTGAAAGCTGCCAGAGCCATCACGGCTGAGGGGGGTGTCGTCAACGATGCTGTCGTGCTGATAGATAGGCAAGAAGGTGGAAGAGAAAAGCTTGAGAAAAACGGGGTTAAGCTTCATGCGTTGCTCAGCATCACCGAAGTCGTCAACACAATGCATGACCTAGGCACGATCGACGATGACCAGTTGAAAACGATCATGAAACAGGTCAAGAAAAAGTAGGAAAAGACGGTGTTCTATTCATAGAATATGAGGTCTTGTTCTTCGAGTATCTTGTGAAGCTTGTGTACGGCGTCGAAAACATCCTGTTCCTTCTTCGCCCCAGTGCAAACGAGCTTGCCGCTTGCGAACAACAATATCACAACCTTCGGCTCGTCCATCCTATATATTAAGCCTGGAAACTGTTCGGGCTCATACATCGTTTTCGCAAGCGTGTACGCAGCTTTCTCCAAGTCTATCATTCCTCCGAGGCTTGCCGAAGCGACGATGTTCTGAATCTTCAGTTCCGGCTTGCTTATGATGATTATACCGCCTTTCTTCAGTTCCTTTACCACCTTCATGACGGCTCTGCGAGATTCTTTCTCAGATTTTGCGCCAGTGCACACCATTTTTCCAGAATGGAAGATAAGCGTGGCCGTTTTGGGTCTCTTAAGCCTGTAAACGAGGCCTGGGAACTGTTCTGGACGGTATTCCACCCCGGGATAGCTTTTTACTACGGCATTTAAATCGACTTTCTGATTGAGTGTGGCGGAGGCAACAACGTTTTCAATTTTTATGATGGCTTTGCTCTTCGGCATCGAGTACACTCTTCTTACCACTCAAGTGCTTAAATACTCTTTATAAAGCTTAGGCGGTTCGCTTCAACATGCCTCCCGCCCCGCCTGTGTTTTGAAGATGTCTTGAATGCGTCAAATGAAGGTGATGCGCGTTTCTCACGTTTTCTGCGCAACTTTTTTCCGTCAAGTTTATATGATGTATTGTGACGTAATAGATGTGAGACTGGCTATGAAACCCGCCGCAAAAAACGAGGAAATCCGTTGGCAAGTGCTGAAAGCCATGCTTGACGAATTTCCATCACTAAAGAGCAAAACCCGAGAATACCTTCAGGAAAAAGAGACAATGGACAAATGCAGAGCCATCTCTTGATGACCACGCCATTTGTTTTGGCAGACATCCACAGAAAAGACAAAGATTGACGTCTAGATCATGTTCTGGTTCTTCTTAAGCAGATGCTGAGGCGGAATTCTCATTCCGTTCTTGCAGTTGCTCTCTTCCTCACTTCTTAGCAGCTCATTGATCTCTCGATACCGCTGCAAGAAATCCACGCCCTTGCTGGTGGCCCTGTATATTTGCTTGTCGTTCTCCAACACTCGTTCGAGCAGGTTGATCTTCAGCATGAACCTCAAATAATCGTTCAGCTGCGTGAAACTCAAGTTTGCACGGTACATTATCTGAGTTTTCAAAGACCCGTCTCTAGCGATCTCGAGAATTTCAGCGACAATGTATAGCTTGTCCCTTCTCTTCGAAGCCGGATTTGAACCCCATGGATTCATTCTCTATATCCCTCTTTTAGAAGTGTTTTCTGTAATAGAACGAGGCTCACGTTTTCTTAAGCAGTGTTTCGCCGATGAAGCTATGTCGAGAACTGAAATATTCTCTAGAACAAGCCTCTAGAAGTCAAAGAGATCCATGCGCAGACCTTATTTCCTGTAAGAAGCATATCTGAAATCGGTGGAAAAAATGCTCGTAGGCCTGATGTCAGACACGCACGACAACCTGCCCCTGATCAACAAAGCCATCGCAAAAATGAATGAAGCGAAGGTGACGCTCGTGCTCCACGCCGGAGACTATGTTGCTCCGTTCGTTATCCCCCGATTCAGAGAATTGAAGTCAAGACTGATCGGCGTCTTTGGCAACAACGACGGAGACCGGGAACATCTGAAAGAAAAGTTCAGCGAAAACCCAAACCTAGAAATACGGGGGAGCTTCGCGGAAGTCGCCGCGGAAGGAACTAGAATCGCCTTGTTGCATGGAAGTGACCACGAACTTCTGAAATCGCTGATCGCAGGAGAAAATTACGATTTCATCGTTCACGGGCACTCGCACAGCATGGAAACCTACAGAAAAGACAAAATGCTCGTCGTGAACCCCGGAGAAGTGTGTGGATACTTGACTGGCAAAGCCACGGTTGCCGTACTCGACACGGTTAAACGTGAAGCCACGATCATTAATCTCTGAGACGAACGGTCAGAAAGAGTCGGCGCGCGCTACGAGTCGTCAAATGGAAACGTTGACTTGGACGAAGTTTGCCAGGGGCTCTTCGCCAACCGTTTTTTCAATTCTTGTTGAAAGGTTCCCTGTTCTGATTCGCTTGTTTGAATAATTCTGTGAGTTGTTCATCGCTTGCGCCATTTCTCAGGGGCGTCAAGATATCTGTGAGGTTATCATTCCTCATCAAACATGGTTTCAGCTTTCCATCGCTCGTTATTCGAAGGCGACTGCAGTGGAGGCAGAATTCAGTGTTTTCAATGGGACGGACGACCTCTACGAGGACGTCGGGCAAATGATACACCTTGCGATTCTGCATGAACCGTCTCGTTTCGACTTTCAATGCTTTCTCCTTCAACATCTCATCGTACCTGTCCAATGGTTCATGGTTTGTGAGGTAAAAGGTGTCATTCATGTTGATCGGTTCAAGCTCGATCAATTGAAGTATGGTTCCCGTTTCCTTGGCGAACTCGACCATCTCGGACACTGACGAATTGTTGATGTCTCTCAAGAGTAGCATGTTAAGCTTGACGGGGCGGAAACCAGCGGCAACTGCTGCTTTCACACCGCTAACTGCATCTTGGACTTCGCCGCCCGTCAGTTTAAAGAAGACGTCTCTGTCCAACGTCGGGAGGCTTATGTTGACTCGTTTCAACCCTGCTTTGCGCAAATCACGAGCCAGATGTGAAAGCAGAGTTCCATTAGTTGTCATCGAGAGATCTGTAAGACCGCCTGTGGCTGCGACTTTCTTGACAATTTCAACGATATCTCTGCGCATGAGGGGCTCTCCGCCGGTGAGCTTCATTCCCTCGACACCTAGGCTCACCGCGATCCTTATGACTCGGGTGATCTCGTCCGCAGTCATCTCGCTGTTAGAATACTCTGATTTCTGTTCTCCTTCGCCGTGACAATATGAGCACCGTAGGTTGCATTTCCTTGTGACTGCCACGCGAAGGTTGAGAAGCGGCCTGCCGCAATTGTCCTTTAGAACCATCGTTATTCCCGAGCGTGCCTAACGGTGACACCAGTGTTTGGGGATATAAAAGCTTGTTTGGCGGCCACGTTCAATCCGAATGTTGCATCAACTTCAAAGGGCGCTTGTTTTCACAAGAGGATTCCTTAGCACTCGAGCGGATTCTCGATATTGCGGACAAAACCGACAAGTCCGTGAAGATATACGATCTATCAAAAGTGACGGACAATTTCAAGGCGCTCAAACACGGAATATTCAAAACACCCACAGTAATGATAAATGGGAAACGGTACGTCGGCCTGAAGGATACCTCACGCTCAATCTCGGCTGGCTCAAGCCTGTGAGTCATCATTCACGTGAATGCTTCACGATATGGGCAGCTTCAGGCAAGACCAAATTTTCCATGCAAAGCCTTACCGCGTTCGGCGAGCCAGGAAGGCAGAAGATGGCTTTCCCCTTCGCAACGCCTGCCAATGCGCGCGAAAGCAGTGCTGCAGAGCCGATCTCGTCAAAGCCGAGGCGACGGAAAATCTCTCCGAAGCCCGGTAAGATTTTCTCCAATAACGGTGAGACCGCCTCAATTGTCACGTCTGAAGGTGCTATTCCGGTTCCACCTGAAAATATTGCGGCGTCTATTTCGGACGAAGCAAGCACTCGTTTCATGCTTTTGTTGATTACATCGCTGTCATCCGGGAGCAGTTCTCTTTGAGTTATCATGTTTCCCGCATTTCTCAGCGACGTTTCGATCAGGTCTCCGGACACGTCTTCGATTTTTTCATTTAGCTTAGACCGATTATACCTCGACGTGCTGCAGGTAAAGACTGCAAACCTCAATCTTCCAGGCGATTCTGACTTATGCTTCTTCGAGGTTTCGCTCATTTCATGGAATCCTTCTTCTTAGTTGTTTCTTGATTTTCTTGACGACGCGAATGTTCTCAATGGCTGTAGATGGATATTGGCCTTCTGCGTCTTTTTCGTATTGTTTGACCATGTCCCAGATGGTGAGAAGACTTGTAGACGCCGCGGTCAGGGCTTCCATTTCAACGCCGGTCGCTGCTTTTGTCTTCACTTTCACTGTGACTCGCAACGTCTTGTTGTCTTCGAAGGTTACGTCGACCTCCACGTTGGTCAACGGTAAAGGATGACACAGTGGGATTATGGTGCTTGTTCTCTTAGCGGCCAGAATGCCCGCGACCTTGGCCGTATGAACGGGGTCTCCTTTCGCGATTTTTCCTTCCTTGATCAACTTTACAGTCTCGGCTTTCAATCTGATGGTTCCTGTTGCAGTTGCTTCGCGGAACGTTTCAGGTTTGCCTGAGATGTCAACCATTGACACTTTGTTCACCTCTTCTAATTCTTGTTTTGTTTTTCCCACACTTCGATAAGGGTTTGTACTGCTTTGGCTTTTGCCGATTGTTCGTTGTATCTGTACAGGCAGATTCTTCCGAACATTTTATGCTGCAGTATTCCTTCCTCTTCCAATATTTTCAGGTGTTTGCTAGTCGATGCATAATTGACCTTGAGTCTCCGGGCAAAATCGCTGACGTTAAGTTCGCCGACGGCATACAGGATCTTCAGGATTTTCATTCTGAGCCTTGAGGAAAAAACGTCTTCGACGTTCATGTTTCTTTGAACTCCTTGTCAAGAAGCATTCCAAGTTCCTTCTCCAGCTCATTTGCGGGTGTTCGAGGCAAAGAGATGCCTGTAGACCTTCCTCGTGACCCAGTGCCTGAAACCTCCGTGTCCGTTATACCAAGTTTTGAGAAGTCTTTGAGGTACTTCCACAGTTGAGTATGACTGTTAGGTGCAGCGCCAACCTCTTCACACACGACTGCGTATGCCTTCTCAGCCTCTGCGAGAGATATTGTGGCCTTTTGGTTCTGCTTGAAAAGTCTGGCAATGGCGAGTAGAAACAGTTTTTCATGAAGATTTAGGATAGACAACTCATTCTTTCGTACTGCTGGGATTATGCTTGAAGCAGCTTTCCTCACGCATTCAGGTATTACTGTGTCCAAGTTATCGGCGTCTGCGTACTTCCCGGCTCGCCACAACAGTTCGATGCCGAAACGGGCATTTCCACTTTCTGAAAATGCAAGTTCGGCAACAAGTCCAACAGACTCGTCCGGCACGGCAAAAGGTTTGAAGGCTAGTGGCATGCGGTCTTTTATAATGTCGACGAGTTCCTGTTTTGAGTATTTTTGCAGGCTAATTATGTTGGACTGGAGGGTGCTTCTCGTGCTTGCGTCGAGTTGCTTGAGCGTTTCGGGATCGCGCAGTACGCAGATAAGTGAGAGCCTCTGTGGCTTGTTCTGTCTCATTTCCTGAAGCCGCGTGAGTTTGTAGACGGCTTCTCCTCCTTCTTTTTCCACAAAGCTGTCGAATTCATCCAAGCTCAGGATTGTATGAGTTTTCTCTTCGTCCAGAACTTGAATGAGCACGTTCAAGAGTTCTTCCGCGGAGTAACCGCGTTTGGGGAAGTTTGGATGGAAGACCGTTACGACGTGCTGGAGGATGAGAAACAGGCTTCCTCTGTATTCACGGCAGTTAACATGAACATAACGTAGCTTTATGCCTCGTGTGTTTGCTTCGTGAGTAATGTCAGTTCCGAACCTCTGGGAAAGCGCCGTTTTCCCGGTTCCAACGTCTCCTGTGATCATGACTCTTTGAGCCATTTTTTCCGGTGACTGCAAGGCGAAACTGAAGAATTCTTTCAGGAGGCGCAACTGGCTTTCTCTGTGGGGAAGTCGGTTGGGCACGTAGTTGATGTCGAGTTTTGTTTCGTCCCTGAATACGCTTTGATGCTGCCCCAATCAGTCTGCCTCAGTGTTACTATGCGCGAAGCTCTGTTATTCTTTTCCCTAAAAGGGAGATGAGAATTGACGTTGGAAACAAAAGCCTAATAAGTGAACGTATCAATGTGTTAGCAAAATGATTCCAAGATATTTCTTCTTGACGAAAGGCGTTGGTAAACACAAGGAACAACTGCAGTCTTTTGAATTGGCTTTGCGAGATGCTGGAATACAACACTGCAACATAGTCAGCGTGTCAAGCATCATACCGCCTGGCTGCAAAATAATTTCCAGAGAACATGGTCTGAAAATGCTGAGACCGGGAGAAATTACATTCATTGTCATAGCGAGAAACTCGACGAACGAACCGCACAGACTCGTGGCATCATCTATAGGCGTTGCCATCCCATCTGGCAAACACAACTACGGTTACCTGTCGGAACACCACACTTTTGGGCAGCCTGACGACAAGGCCGGAGATTACGCGGAAGACCTAGCTGCAACAATGCTTGCCACAACCATGGGAATCCAGTTTGACCCCGAGACCGATTGGCATGAAAAAGAGCAGCTTTTCAAAACTAGCGGCATGATTATCAAGACGACCAACATGACGCAGACTGCGACGGGAGACAAGGGTGGTCTGTGGACTACGACAGTTGCCGCCGCGGTTTTTGTCAGAGGAATAGATGACAAAGTGCCCAAGAAGAGTAGAGTCTAGAAAGCACCAACGTAACAACTCTTTTTACTTTTTTCTGCTTTCATTTTGCTGAGTACACTGGCTGACCTGGCAAGGTCAGGTCGGGGTTGTAATCCGCGTTTTTTCAAGCCAATAACACCCCTCTTTTTCCCCGATCAGATTCAAGTGTAGGTATATCTAAAGGTATGGCGTGGGGTTTTTCGGAATGTCTGGTTTGAGTCTCTACGATCGGGACACTTTTTCAGACCTTCAACGTTTACAGGTTTTGCCAAAACAATATTAATGGATTGATTGAACTCTTTAGGCAGGTGGAAGAATCGATGGTAGAGGTTTGTCTGCCCGTAATAATCGTCAACTTCAAAACTTACTTAGAATCAACGGGGAAAAACGCGGTCGACTTAGCTAAGAAAGCTGAAAAGATCAATCGAGAAACTGGGTATTACGTTGGAGTTGCACCTCAACTCGCTGATCTAAGAGCTGTCGCCGAGGCTGTTGAGATTCCTGTTTTTGCCCAACACGTAGATCCGATAGTACCTGGCGGTCATACGGGACACGTGCTTGCGGAGGCTGTTGAAGAAGCTGGCGCGGTGGGGACTTTGATCAATCACTCTGAGAGGCAGCTCAAGCTTTCGGACATTGATGGAATTGTTAGAATTACGCGCCAGAAAGGTCTGATGTCAATTGTCTGCGCCAATAATCCAATGATCAGCGCTGCGGTTGCTTCTTTGAAGCCTGATATGGTAGCGATAGAACCGCCAGAATTGATAGGAACGGGAATTCCGGTTTCGAAGGCGCAGCCTCAAGTTGTCTCTAGCACCGTTCAGCTAGTCAGGGAAGTGAACGAGAAAGTCATCATTCTGTGCGGCGCGGGGATAAGTCACGGTGAAGACGTTTCTGCGGCATTGAAGCTGGGAACTCAAGGCGTGCTGGTGGCGAGCGGCATCGTGAAGGCGAAAGATCCTTACGCGATCATGCGTGAGTTTGCCGAAGCAATGAAAATGTAGGCGAGACGAAGAAAAATTGAAAGTAGAGCCCGAATGTGCCGCGTGCATTCTTAGCAGGGGAGCGGCCGAAGTCAAAGAGGCAACGACAAACCCTGCTTTACGCTACAGGGCAATGTGTGACCTACTGCGACTGTTGGTGAAGGAGTTCCGGCCTACGGCGGTTGCCGCAGATCTGGGGACAAAAAGGGATCGTGTCATCCGACAAGTGACTGGCAGTCTGGATCCATACAAGAGGAGCAAGAGAATAAGCAATGAAAAAGCATTGAAACTCTTGCCTTATGCGCGAAAAATCGTTGAAGAGGGTTATGCACAAGAGGACCGCTTCAAGAGAGCCTGCATGATTGCCATAGTCGGCAACCTCATCGAATTTGACATCCCTGGGCACAAGGCGTCGTTCAGCAGTCTGAAAAAAAGTTTCAGGGAAGCCTCGAAAGACCTGGTTGTTAACGATACGAATACAGCGTATGAACTGGCAAAGAAGGCTCACAATGTTCTTTATTTGACGGACAATGCTGGAGAGATTGTGTTTGACACCTTGCTCGTGGAGCAACTGAAGAACATGGGTATAACTATCACAGTGGCCGTCAAGGGTGGGCCAGTCATCAATGACGCTACTCTAGAGGATGCGGCAGCATCAGGGATGACGAAGATCGCGGATAACGTGATAACGACCGGGACAGACGCCGTGGGCTTCGCGGCGAAGGAGGTCTCACAAGAATTCTTGAAGGCGTATGAGTCGGCTGATCTCGTTATCGCGAAGGGTATGGGTTACGCCGAAACCTTGACCGAGTATAAATTGAAAAAGCCACATCTTCTGCTTCTTAGAACGAAATGTGAGCCTGTCGCAAACTATTTCGCCGCGCCTAGGGAGAAAAACGTTGCAAAGCTGATGCCGTAAATGAGACTGCCATTGATAAATTTGGATCGGACAATCTTTTCTGATTTTGAGAAGGCAATTCAGAAAGAATGGTTGGTCACAAATGGCTTAGGTGGTTACGCATCTTCCACAGTTCTGGGATTGAACACGAGGAAATATCATGGTCTTCTAGTGGCGGCCTTTCATCCGCCTGGAGACCGAAGAGTACTCTTGACAAAATTAGACGAAGAAATCTCGTTAGATGACACTGTCTGGCGGCTCGGAGTCAACGAATTCAAGAACGCCTTGTTTCCAGAGGGACATCGATTTCTCGATCAAGTTTCGATTTCCCCGTTCCCAACGTTCCACTATGTCGCATGCTATGTGGATGTTTGGAAAAGAATATTCATGCCTCGCGAAAAGAACGCCGTCGTCATACTCTATAGTGTATCGAATCGGAACGAGAAAGATGTCAATTTACGCGTTTTTCCACTCTTAAATTCGAGGAGTTTTCACGAAGTCACTGACAAGAACAGGTTTTCAAAGTTCAGTCAAGATCAACGCGGCGACATCGTCAGTTTCGGTTTCAAGAATCCCCAATCAAGTCTTCTAATCAAAGCAACTGTCAAATATTCCACAACTGGTCATTGGATGGATAAAGTCTATCTTCGTGAAGAAGCTTGTCGAGGGGAAAGCTGTTTTGACGATTGCTATCAACCAGGGTATTTCGAAACGTCCGTCGGAGCAGACGACCGAGAGGATTTTGCGTTGATCGCTGTTGCCGAAGAGAATGAGGAATCCGCTACATCGGAACTGAAGGAACTCCCAGCGGATTTCGAAGGTCTAAAAGAGCTGTATTGGGGCGAAGCAAACCTCCAAGAAAAGTCGCTTATGGCGTACTACAGTTCACATGAAGATCCCGATCCAGATGATTGGTTGAGTTGGCTTGTTCTGGCGACCAATCAATTCATAGTGCGGAGTAGAAGCAAAAGTGAAAAATCCGTGATCGCTGGCTATCACTGGTTTGGTCCGTGGGGAAGGGACACGTTCATTTCTTTGCCGGGATTGGCGCTTATCATGGGAAGATTCGACGTGGCTAGGGCTGTTTTCCTAGATTTCGCAAAGTTCTGTCAGGGGGGCTTGATTCCAAATTTCATCCCGGAGAAAAACGAGAAGCCAGCGTATAACACCGTTGACGCAACGCTGTGGTACATAAACGCCGTACTGCAGTACTTGAAATACACTGGCGATTTCAGGTTCGTTGAGCAACACCTCTGGAAAATCTTGAAATCTGTGGTTCAAAATCATGTTGACGGAACGCTTTTTGATATACACGTCGACGATGATGGTCTTCTTTCACATGGTCCGCAATTGACGTGGATGGACTCTTCTATTGCGGGCAACCCAATCTTTCCGAGAGCAGGAAAAGCTGTCGAGATTCAAGCGTTGTGGTACAACGCAATAAGAATAATGGAATTGTTGGCAACAAGGTTCGGTGAAGATGAACAGGCAGAAAACTACTCTCAAATGGCTGAGAAGACATGCAGAAGTTTCGTCGAGAAGTTTTGGATCGAGGACAAAGGCTATCTTTACGATGTCTTGAACGGAAGTGAGCGTGACGATTCTCTTCGTCCGAATCAGCTTCTTGCAGCTTCTTTGGATTTTTCGATGCTTAGCAAACGAATGAAAGAAGGAGTCATAAGCTCAGTGCAAAGAGAACTCTTGACCCCATGTGGCCTGAGAACTCTTTCTAGGATTGATCCACGTTACATTGGAGCTTATTCTGGAAACAGGGAAAAACGAGACCGAGCTTATCACAGCGGGACAGTGTGGCCTTGGCTTCTCGGTCCTTTCATTACAGCGTATCTCAAGGCTAAGAGCTTTTCAGAATCTGAGCGTGAACATGTGTTCCAAGATTTTCTTAAACCGTTGCTGACTATCCAAGTTTACACGGCAGGAATGGGAACCTTAAGTGAGATCTATGATGGCGATCCACCTCATACGCCTAGGGGATGCATTGCTCAAGCATGGAGTGTCGCAGAGCCTCTTAGGGCCTACGTGGAAGACGTCCAGTTAGTCAGACCCAGTTACGAGAAAGGAATAGTCCAAACTTCAAGATGAGCTTGCTTCTCTAAGGCTTGCTGCTGCCGTTTCTGGTGTCATTGTGTTGATGTATATCCCTGTGCTCTTTTCAAAACCCGCCCATGTTGCCAACTTTGGATAGACTTCCAGGTGCCAGTGGTAGTACCGAGATTCTTTCTTGTCAACAGTCAAATGGAAACCGTAGTTGTAGGGCGGATCGTTTACGAGACACTTGAGACGACCGAGGCATTCTTTGAGCGTTTCTGCAAAAGGCTTGATTTCGTTTTCTTGCATGTCAAGCAATGAGGGTTGGTGATTTCTTGGGAAAATCCAGAATTCCATCGGGTTAAGGCTAGCGAAAGGTGTGAAGACCACGAACTTTGAGTTTTTCAACACGAAACGGGGGCTATCTGTTTCCTTCTCCACAATATCGCAGAAGGCACACTTGCCTGTGCGTTTCCAGAGTCTTCTGGCTGAGTCCATTTCTTCCTTCGGGATTCGAGGCACCAAAGGAGTCGTGATAATTTGACTGTGCGCATGTGAGAGCGAGGCGCCGGCTTCCAGTCCATGATTGCGAAAAATGGACACGTAGCTGACGTAAGGTTTCATTGAGAGTTCACGCAAACGGTCAATATACCCGTTGATGACTTGCACGAGTTGTGGAATCCTGGCGTTGGCGGGATGTTCGTCATGAATGGGTGATTCAATGAGAACCTCATGGTGTCCCACTGCTGGCAATAGATTGTCTTTCTTGCTCCGGTCGAGATTGAACTTGCCTTGAGGTGGACAGAGTGCTGGATACATGTTCGGGACGACGCGGATCAGCCAATTCTTGTGGCACATGTTGTCTTCATCATGCGTTTTTTTCACTGCCTTACCAGATTTCAGATAAACAAGGACTGCGGGCGGCGTCATGTGCTCATTGCCTGGACACATGGGGCACTCCTTAGGCTTTGTTTGTTGTATCGGTTGTTTGGCGAAGTCGGTCGGCCTCCTGCCTCGTGCTGTCGCGATTACAACCCAACGGTCAAGCAAGTAGTCTTTGCGAAGCTCATTGAAAGGCATAACCAAGCCTCAAACATTCACTAGGATACTTCTGGTCAGCATTTAGAACTTTCCAAGGGTTCCCGCATGCGTGGTCTATGTCGACGGATTTTTGCAGGATAGAAGTGCGGTGGATCACAGGAGATCGACGCCCAGAATCCACTGAACCTTCAAACCCCACACTCGTACCCGCACCCCCTTGAGCGCTGAACGCCCAGACTTAGGTTGCTCCCTCCCGGTCCTGGCCAAGTTCGCCTGGTCAACATTAAAGACAGCTTCCCTACGAAAGCCGCCTAACGACCGCCAGCCCCAAGGGACGGATAGTCTTCGCTTCGGGAATGAAGGCGTCAGCAGCCTTAAGCGCCTCAGCCCCAGCTTTCGGCCCGTCGTATAGAGGGTTTACGGTACAGGGGACCCCTACCCCCCCGCCTAAGACCCACCGCAAAACATTGTGAAGACTCTTACAACTATAAAACTTTGCCCTAAACCAAAGAGGAATGGGCGACAACTACGGCTTCAGTTACTTGTGTCCTATCGCTTGAAGATGTGAGCCAAGAGAAACCGAATCTGGTCTGCTTGCAAGTTCTAGCTCAATCTCCATGATTCTGTTGAGAAATTCCTCAGTGTAGTTTTCAGTGGTCATTTCTTGTTCTGAGAGACCGAGTGGCATCGTGAACAGTTTTCCAACGATTCTTTCTATTCTTATTCCATTCGCTTCAAGCATTTGTTTGAATTCTTCAGGGGACAAAGTGTAAACGTCCAGACTGTTGCGCATCAAGAATGGTTTTTCTCTTGATAATACTCTATACGCATAGTCAACGTCTTCTGACAGCAGCGAAACAGACATCACGTAGCGGTTTTGACTGGTCAATATCAATGGATGATCTTTTTTCAGAACCCTGACGAGCTCTTTTATGACCAGATCTTGTTCTTTGATGAAACAAAGAGCATGTTCGCAGAAGACTAGATCAAAGGTCTCGTCCTCAAAATCGAGTTTGCGCAGGTCGCATTGTTTGACTTCAATACGCTTCTGCAGGCCTTCTCTAACTATTCTTCTTTTTGCCGTCTCCAGCATTCCTGTCGAGATGTCGCCCAAGACTACTTTTGGACCGCACTTAGCTATGGGCACAGTCCATTTGCCTGTCCCGCCTGCAGCGTCAAAAACAGTCACTTGAGGGCTTCGAGGAATATAGGGTTCCGTAATTTTCCAAGTTACGGCATCATAGACTTTGCTCCAAAATTGCCTCGAATAATCATCGTAAGTGGAGCTCTTGTCGTCATAGTATTTCCTTACAAGGTTGCTTTGAAAAAAGGGCATTCCTGTTTTTCACTCCAGCTGATGTTCAGTTCATTGTCGACTTTGGGATAAAACTTTACTCCCAAACGAAGAAAGAGTCTGTCTTGGTCACTCTTCTTTCTCAAACAACAGGTAATGATTGGTGCCCATTGTCATTGTTGCGTTCCCCGCACACACATATGTGTGCAAACGCCACCCCACTTTTTCTCATTCTTCAATCACTTTCCCAACGTTGTCAGGTGTCCAACGAGCACACATTTCCATTCTTTCAACTGCTCACCTCCTCTCTGAGTCGAATCTTGCAGGATAGAATTGACTTGATGGCAATAACGTCTAGAAAAACGGAAAAGACTTGTTGAGATCGTAGGTGTTGATGTTTCCATGGGCGTCTACGACTATTTCGAAATAGAGCGTCTTTGGGTTGCCATCAACTGTCATCGAGTATTCACCTTTGATTCGCCAGGAATCGTACCCCAGACTATCCGCTGAGGTCACGTACATTTCCGTGCAATTCCTTTTGCTCCTGACGAACGTCTCAACGATTTTTTCTGCTTCTTCCCTCGTCACCACTTGGACAACCTCCCGACTGAATGGACGAAATTCTGAATTTAATCAACTATTTCTAGAGGGAGATATTCGACACGAGACGATTAAACTTTACCCTGAACCCAACTTTGAAGTTCGACTTCTTCTGCAGCTCCACCTTCATTTTCTCCTTCTCGACATCGCGACTTCGGAGGATTCCCGGGCTTACGTTTCAACCAACCCTTTCCGAACGGTCGAAACGACCAGACTTTTATCCTCGATCCCCCTACCTTTCAGATTTCACAGAAAGATAACGAGTAATGCGCATGGAAAAACGCTTGTGGATGATATACACTACCCACATGTTTGTAGAGATCTACCTGTTCATACAAGTCGCCATGATTCCGGTGATCGTCCGCGAGTTTCAGCTGAGCCTGCTCGAAGCCTCACTGATCGCCACAGTACCAAGTATCGCCATGCTATTGATGAATATCCCGTCAGGATTCCTAGCAGACCGGTTCAGCACAAATCAACTCTTGTGTGCAAGCATGCTGATAGAAGGAGTCTCAGCATTCGCCATCAGCCAAACAAACAGTTTCTGGGCCCTCGTCGTTGGAGTAGTGTTCATGAAAATCGCTTCACCAATCTATCACATTTCAGGTCTAAGCCAGATAAGTAAACTGGCCAAACCTGAAAAAGTCAGCCGATCCGTAGGGTTTCATAATGCTCTCGGGAGTCTGGGCTCAGCAGCTGGTCTCATAAGCTTAACGTTCTTTTTGGCAACAACAAGCTGGAGATGGACCTATCTGGTATGGTCGTTCCCAATAATCGCGTGGGGAGTCATCCTCCTGACCTCTCATGAACTGAAAATCAAACCAGTCAAAGTCCAATGGGATCCGGCAGTCAGAAGCGTTTCGAGGCTTTCCTCTCTTCTGTCGCCTGCGCTCCTTCTGTTCTTGGCGATGCTTGCGATCAGAGAGATCGGCGCAACTGGAACCTCAACATTCATGACCACTTACTTGGTTGATGTCCGAAATCTCTCTGATACGACGGCCAGCCTTGTTTTTGCGTTGGGACCATTCATGGGGATAGTTGGCGCTCTCGGCGGAGGTTTTCTGGGTGAAAGACTAGGCGCAAAGAAAGCCTTAGACTGGGTTCTTCTGGGCTGTTCTGTCTCGCTTCTAGCATTATCGTTGATGGAACATCTGTACCTTTTGACTTTCATGTACCTTGTTTACACACTTTTCAGCAATGCTTTATGGTCGCCGATGAACACAATCGTAGCAAGAATATCGTCCAGCGTAAACAGAGGGTTAAGCTACAGCTTCTACTTTTTCACAGAAGGTCTCATGGATTCAATTGCGCCCACGATCGCCGCCGGAGTAATTGCTGGGTTTACTGTTTGGTATGTGTTTCCTTTCAGCGTCGCTCTGTTCATGACGAGTCTAATCGTGCTCCAGTTTTTACCCCGTTTGGAGAAGAGAGCTACTCCTTCTTCTTGACATCTTCACAAGCAATAGCTATTCCTGTAGCGACAAATGCAGCTGTGATCGGATATTCAAATTCGGGTATCGCTCCAGACTATCCGTCACTGTCCCAACGATTGGACTTGACTGTTGCGGTGGAACCTATGACAGACTTGCTGAGGAAGCTTTTTCTATGGTCAGACTTTTATTGCCAGCACCCTCATAGGTGAAAGCAGATCAAGATTGGTTCGACGGGGAAAACTTTTGAAAAACGTTGCCATAGTGACAAGCGGTGGAGATGCTCCTGGCATGAACGCTGCCATTCGAGCTGTGACACGCCTCGCCTACTCGAAGAGTCTTCATGTGTTTGGTTTTGAGAGAGGATGGGAGGGCCTCATGAATGATGCCCTTCGAACTCTGATGCCACGTTCTGTCGGCGGTATCATACAACTTGGCGGAACAATATTGCACACGTCGCGAAGCCTCGAGTTCAGAACACCTGCAGGCATCAAGAAAGCGGCTGACACTCTCAGTTCAGAGAAGATTGATGGGCTAATCGTCGTTGGCGGGAACGGTTCTTTTGAGGGAGCTTTGGCCTTGTCCCGAGAGACAGATACGCTGATTATTGGGGTTCCTGCTTCCATCGATAATGACATCTATGGGACTGAGGAAACCATAGGCTTCGACACAGCGTTGAACACGGCTGTCAACGAGATTGACAAGATTCGGGATACTGCTATCTCTCATGAACGAGTATTCATAGTGGAGGTGATGGGCAGGGCGCGCGGCTTTCTTGCTGTAGCAGTCGGGCTCACGGTCGGTGCGGAAATAATCCTGGTTCCCGAGGTCAAAGTCGACATACGAAAAATCGTGGCGCGATTAGAGGAGAACAATGCAAAGGGAAAGAGATCAGGAATAATCGTTGCTGCCGAAGGGATTGGGGACACGCGAAAGCTTGGGGAACAAATCGAGAAAGAAGCAGGAATCGAAGTTAGGCTCAGTGTTTTAGGTTACGCACAAAGAGGTGGAAGCCCGACGGGTCGAAGCCGGTTGCTGGCCAACCTCTTCGCTGACAAAGCTGTTGAGTTACTCATGAAAGGTGATGGTAACAGAATAGTTGGTTTGAACAAGGGCAAGATAGCTAGCATTGGCCTCAAGGAATCTTGTGAAAGAGAGAAGCCTCTTTCGCTCGACCTGCTAAAATTGGCTACTGTTCTGTCGAGCTAAGCTCAGACTAGGAAGCTTAACCGAAGAAGACCGTTGCCAAGTCGTAAAGTTCCATGTCCACGGTCTTTCTTTTTCCAACGACTTCACTAAGAGGCACGGAAACTATCTTGTTGCCTTTGATGGAAACCATTCGGTCAAACTTTTTTTCATGAATAAGGTCTATCGCTGCCAAACCGAACCTTGTCGCAAGTATCCGGTCGAAAGCCGTTGGAGTGCCGCCGCGTTGAAGATGACCCAGAACCACTACTCGTGTTTCGATGTCCATACTCTTTTCGATTTCCTTGCCGAGATAGTAGCCGATGCCTCCAAGCCGGATGTGTCCGAACTCGTCTAGGCTTTCACTGTAAACGATTTCAACTCCGCCTTTGGGTTTGGCCCCTTCAGCCACAATTATCAGACTGAAGTTTCTTCCTCTCTTCTGCCTCTGTCTTATACATTCGCAGATTTCGTCTATGTCAAAAGGTTTTTCAGGAATCAAAATGACATCGGCGCCGCCTGCCAAGCCTGCTTCAAGCGCGATCCAACCAGTGTATCTGCCCATGACTTCGAGAATTATGACTCGGTGGTGCGTCTCTGCGGTGGTGTGGAGCCGGTCAAGAGCTTCCGTCGCAATGCCAACTGCCGTCATGAACCCAAAAGTGTAGTCTGTTCCAGACAGGTCGTTGTCAATGGTCTTTGGAACCCCTACGCATTGGAGCCCGTGTTCAGCAAGTTTGTGAGCTACGCCGAGAGTGTCGTCTCCGCCTATTACGATGACGGCGTCAATTCCAGCTTTTTTTGTGTTCTTCATAACTGTCTCTGGTCCCTTCTCCCTCTTGAACGGGTTTGTTCTCGACGTGCCCAGGATCGATCCTCCCCTTGGAAGGAGTCCCAATGCTGACTTCAAATCTAATTGGTCGCATTCGCCGCTGAGGAGGCCATTCCATCCGTCTTTTATGCCGATGATCTCGAAACCGTAATTTTGTATTCCTTTCTTGATAATCGCTCTTATCACGGCATTGATTCCGGGGGCGTCGCCGCCTCCTGTCAAAACCCCGACTTTCATCTTCATTTTTTCACCTTGATTTTTCGGAACTTCCAAATAGGCGCATCTTGCTTCTAACAACTTCTTTCATTGCATCTTTGGCTGGACCAAGAATCTTTCTCGGATCGTACTCCCTAGGCGAATTTGCGAGCACTTCGCGGATGGTGGCAGTGAAAGCAAGTCGAAGGTCTGTGTCAATGTTTATCTTTGCTATTCCTAGCGAAATTGCTTTTTTGATATGTTGTTCCGGGATTCCTTTGGCTCCTTTGAGTTCGGCGCCGTACTTGCTTGCTTTTTCAATGATCCATGAAGGAACGCTTGAAGCTCCATGCAGCACGAGTGGCAAATCGATCTTCATGCTTATTTTTCTTAGCCTTTCAAAGTCAAGTTTTGGTTCGGCCTTGAATTTGTAGGCTCCATGGGACGTCCCGACTGCGACGGCCAAGGCATCAACATTGGTGCGGTCGACGAACTCTTTCGCTGAGTCTGGGTCTGTGAGCACAGCTTCTTTTTCATCCACGGTTTTTTCTTCGACTCCAGCCAGTCTTCCAAGCTCTGCTTCAACCGTGATGCCTTTCGGATGGGCAATGTCTACGACACGTTTGGTCAACGCGATGTTTTCTTCAAACTTCAAGTGTGAACCATCAATCATTACAGAGGTGAATCCAGCTTTGATGCATTTTGATACCGTTTCGAATTCTTCTCCATGGTCCAGATGCAATGATAATGGCATCGGACAGATTTCTGCGGCGGTTTTCACCATGTTTGAAAGGTAGGGAAGACCACCGTACTTGATTGCACCGGGAGTCACGGCGATTATAGAAGGAGATTTTTCTTCGGTTGCTGCTTCAGTGACTGCAAGAAGAGCTTCCAGATTGTTGATGTTGAAGGCTCCGACAGCGTATCCCTTCTTTCGTGCAGGAACCAGCAAATCTCTGTTCGTCAGAAGCACTTTTCCGCCTGGGACTGACTATTAAATTTGGACAGTATAAATGGTTTGCATCAGTTTTTAAGCTCAGGCGCCCAACCTGCTTGCAGAGAAAAGCTGGTGGACAAATGAAAACAATATCAAGCGACAAGATCATTTACGCCTTCGACCCCAAGCATACACCGATTGCCCATGTAAAGACTGGCGAGCTTCTCACGATAGAGACTCAGGACGCTTTCGGCGGACAAATAAAGAGAGAAAAGGATTCTGTTGAAACACTTGACTGGTCCAAGGTTGACGGCGCCACTGGCCCAATATTCATCGAAGATGCTATGCCAGGCGACACACTTGTCACGGAAATAGTCAACATCAAAGTCCCGAAGAAAGGAGTCATAGTGACGGTTCCAAAATACGGAATCCTAGCAGAAGAAAAGGTTAAACCTCTTACTAAAATCATCACGATCCAAGAAGACTACGTCGAATTCGAGAAGGTAAGGCTCAAAACTCGACCTATGATCGGAACAATCGGAGTGACTCCTAGGCGCAAAATACCGTGCGGTTCTCTCGGCAGACACGGCGGAAACATGGATGTCAAAGAGTTGACTGCAGGAACAAGACTGTTCCTTCCGATTTTCGTTGAAGGAGCCCTGTTTGGAGCAGGTGACGTCCACGCGGTCCAGGCCGACGGTGAACTATGTGTTTCTGCCGTTGAAGTTCCCAGCGAAATATCGCTGAAATTCACGCTAGTCAAAGGAAGACGTCCCGAGTGGCCAACGTTGGAGATGAAGGACTCCTACGCCTTTTTGGCTTATGGAAGAACGCTTGATGAAGCGGCTGAGTACGCGAGCAAAGCCGCGGTCGAGGCTTTGATGCGGGAACATGGCTGGTCGTTTGAGAAAGCCTACATGTTTGGCAGTTTAGCCATAGATCTTGAGATTAGCCAAGTAGTCGATCCCAAGAGAGGCGTGCGAGCCGTGGTTTCGAAAGACCACCTGAGCCTAGACAGCGTACTCGTTCAGCCTGCTTGAGGGATTTGCCGTGACGTGTTACTTCAGACATCTTCATGAAGTTTTTGCGAAGGCCGGTATTGATGTTACGAAAGAGAACCGGAAGGAACTTGACATAATTATTCACAAAATCATGCATGTCGAGTACAAGAATTGTTCTCCTACTTGGAAAGAAGTGAAAAGGAAGCTCGCTGAGGATGAAGCAGGATTCGTTTCAAAACTGAAAGCTGAATGGAACACGCACGGTTGACTTTGGAGATTTCAAAGAAAAAGGCAAGATCTATTGAGAACCTGCCCTTTAAATCAACTATTTCTTCTGCTTCGTCATTGGCTTGGCACAGCATATTAGCGCGCGCGCGAGGTTTTGATCTCGCAGAAAAATCGCAGGTGTATCGAGTTGAAGATGGGTGTCTAGATATGAACGGGAAGCGGATCGACCCATTGAAGGCTGAGGAGTTGAAACTGGCCTTGCGCACGAGAGCAAGGGGCACATTTCCGTTCAAACCCCGAATAGTGTACAATGATGAAAACGGTGCGTGCAAGTCGCATGAGCCTGAGGCAATTACCGTCACAGTCAAAGAGCTTGGAATCAAGGGTTGGCTCAAAGGCGAAAGATAATCGCTTCTCGAAATCATCAATGTCTTGATTCTGTTAGGCTCAACGCTGACATCTGGAATTACGTAACACTCTTTCTCCACGTCTCGCATAAAAAATCTGGGCAACTCAGACATTCACTAGGATGCACTTACACTTCTCCATTTTCAGTGATAAGTCAGAGAATACTCTAGCCTTGCGCCCTTTTAAAGCGTACAACTTTTGAAGTCTGGAAGAGGGGGCAAAGTTAAATTCTGAGAGCTGGAATGAAACCGTTGCAGGAATCTCGAACGCCGTTCTTTCAAAAATCTATGTTACCACAAACACGACGCTGAGCAAGTACAACGCATCAGAATTCCTCGACACGATCGATTTCATCAAGGGACTCGGAGTGGACGGTTTCGGATGCAACAGCCTGATCTACTCTGGAAAAGCCAATGAAATCAGCGGAGAATTTGCGGTGCCTATTGAAACGTTGAATACGTTCATGCCAAAGATACGCGACAAAGCTAATCTGGTCGGGCTCAAGTTTCTCTGGTACACGCCTACTCAATACTGCCAATTCGACCCCGTCAAACTCGGCCTAGGCGTAAAATCCTGCACGGCTGCCAACATCAACATGTGCGTTGCACCCAACGGTGATGTGTACCCCTGTCAAAGCTATTTCGAAAGCCTAGGCAACATCCTTAAGGATGACTGGCAAAAAATCTGGAACAACCCGCTTGCAAAGAAGATCAGAAACAGGGAATACGTAGAGCCCAAATGCAAGGATTGCGCACAACTGCAAATATGCGGCGGAGGATGCCCGCTGGAGTTGGAAAAGAAAGACTACGTTTGTCTTGAATCTTAGCGCCTGTGTATCTTTTTCTTACTTTTCTCCTTTTTAGAGTAGGACTTCGTCAACTTCGTCTTCTGACCATGGTCAAGTTTCTTGATCCTCTTTTCCCTCTTCATTGCTTCAGACCTGGAATCGAATTCTTCTACGTAGACGAGGTCTTTGGGCTTGTGCATTTTAGTGTACCTTGCGCCCTTGCCGTTCAGGTGCAGCCTGAAACGCGATTTCACGTTTTTCGTGTATCCAGTGTAAAAGCTGTTTCCCTCGCACCGGATGATATAGACATAATAGGGCGCCATTTGAAGGGTTCGCTTCTGAAAGGTTTTGATGTCATTTTCTGTTTCTGAGTAAATAAAACTGCTCTAAATGTTGTTGACAAAATTTATAAGAAATCCTTGAGGATAGACTGTAAAACGGCATACAGCATGGGAGACCACGTAAAAATGAAACTGAACAAAACCGATGAGCTTGTTGTTTCAGCCTTGAAGAACGCTGGCAAAGGGTTGACGCTCAACGAATTGGCAGAGACGACTGGTGAGACTCCCAAGAAAGTTTTCAAATCTTTGCGAAAGCTTTTCGAGAACGAAATGATCGATACACAAAACCATCAGTACACGCTCTTGAAACCATAGATCACGTTGTGCGCGCGGGGAATTACAGCCTTATTTCCCTTTTCAACCACTGAATCGACTTCTCTCTGTGCCTCCAGAACAAATCGGTAAATATGAAATGAAAGGCCAGCCCCTTCCATTTCCCATATCTGCTGTCAAATTCCTCAGCTATTTCCTCGTTGGAAACTAGTCTCTTCTTAAACATCACTTGGAAGAGTATCTTCTGCTCCCAAAACTTGCCTTTCAAGTCGAAAGCATCATATCTCCGCAGATAACCGCTCAGAATGATTTCCGCCGTGGCTGGGCCGACTCCGTAAAGCTTCATCAGCTCCTTTTTTGCGTCTCCAGTGCTCATTTGTCTTAGCTTGAGCTCGTTTATTTCGCGGTTTGCAAAGGCTTCTGAGACACGTTTGATCATCTTCGCTCTGTAACCGATCTTCAAAAGTCTCAATTCATCTTCACTCACTTTGCTGAGGTCCTCAGGGCTCCAGCAGGTTGACAGTTCTTTGTTGTCGAACTTCAGTTTTGTTCCGTACGAATTGAACAGGTTGTTCATCATTTGAACGGTTCTTCTCACCGTGGCGTTTTGCAGGACGATCGAAATTATCAATAGTTCGTAAAGCGAGTTTGCGCAGTTGCTTCTCATGCCTCTTAGCCGTTTGAACGTTGGTCCGAGGAACTTGTCATGTTCAAATTCCTTGAAGAAGCCGCAAATGTCTTCGCGTAGACCGTATCTCCATTCAAGCTCTCTAACGATCTCTTCTGTCTTTTGTTGGGAGACTCTACTCTTGGAATATATGGTCAGGTCAATTTTTGGGTCGTCAATCGTGCCTTCGTCTTCCATCTTCAGCCCAAACAGCCGGCCATTGAGGTTCAAAGTCTGCCACATGACGCCTGGTTTCCACTCGAAGTCGGGAGTTGGAAAATAGTGTGGAACGTAGACGGTGCAGTCAAAATTGAAGGGGGGAATCGCCTTGAGTTCTAGGGTCACCGATTCCATGCGGACACGTCATGGTTGGTTTTTATGAAATCTTTTGAAGACAATCAACTGTCTTTCTTGATTATTGCCAGATAGTATGGTCTTTTTTCGTCTGTGGAATCGATGAAATCTTTGATTCGCTACCCTGTTCCTTTCAGGATTTCTTCAACTTCTTGTTTTGAAGCCAAAAGATACTCGAACCACTTGCCCTTGTACTGTTTGTACCTGATTCTGATTTTCAGTTGGCCGGTCATTCTTCCATTTTGTCTGTTGCGTTTATGATATGCTAGGTGCGCCGGATTGTCCGTCTTGTAAGGGTCGTTTGTGACGGCGATTATCAACGCATCTTTCGAAGTCATTCTGTTGAATTTCCTGAGTAGCAGTCTGGCTTTTTTGAAGTTTGCGAAAAGGCCGAAGTTGTTTCCCATCATGAATATACGGTCAAACGTGCCCGATTTGAAATCTGCCTTTTCTACGGGCGTCAACTTGACCTTTTTAAGTCCTCTCAGCTTGCAGACCCTCACTGCCAAAGGTGAAACATCGATTCCGGTTACGTTGAACCCTTTTTCTTGAAGATACAGCGAGTGTCTTCCAGCTCCGCAGCCTACGTCAAGTATTTTCCCCTTCGCGAATTCCATCGCCTTCTTCTCAATTTGAGACCAGTCTTCGTAATGAGAGAAGTAACCCTTAGCGGGCATGGCTTCAATGTAGCTATCGTCTCTTTCCACGATTTCAAAAGCTTCGGAGCCGCCGTAAATCGCGTATATCATCTGGCCAAACGCATCTTCTAAGGGCTTCAGCCTGTTCATTTTTCCACGAACCAATATATTCTCACTGCGTTCTTAAATCTGAAGTCGCCCAAAGAATCTTACAGGCTGTAAAAGGAGACTCGATTCGCATTTGAAGAGATCTCTGAAGATCCGTGCCGCGACTGAGAAAGATGTCAGTGTCATTTCAGCATCAATCGAGGAATGGTTGCGCTGGAGCGTTCCTCGAGAGCAATCGATAAAGAAGGCTGTGAAGAACAGGGAATTGCTCGTGGCCGAGCTGGAAGGGCATGTCAGGGGTTTCATCCATTACGTGCCACACGAGGACATAATTGATGGCGGTTTGAACTTCTTTATTACGTGCTTCTATGTTTCTCCGGAACGTCGCGCTGAGGGTGTCGGCTCGGCTCTTTTGGACGCGGTTATCAGGGACGCCGTGGATCGAGGGGTGCTCGGCGTCGAAACTTCCACCGCAAATCCGGATGCTAGGAGACTGTACGAACGGCACGGTTTCAGACAGTTCAAGGGCGATTGGACTATGGGAGAAGTGTTCCTTGAGCTCGACCTGAAGAAATACGTAAAAGAGAATGAAGAGGTTCCACGTCGGGGGAAAGGCACGCCTGCATGCGTTTCATAACGGCCGATTTTGATGGTGAGAAGGAAATGGTTGAGGAATTGTACGTTTCCAATCGAAATGATTGGAGAGCTTGGCTCTTGAAGAGCCACGCCTCTAAGAAGGAAGTCTGGCTGATCTATTACAAGAAACACACTGGAAAACCCAGCATTCCATACGATGACTCCGTGGAAGAGGCACTGTGTTTTGGCTGGATCGACGGCATAATGAAGAGAATAGATGATGAGAAGTGTGCACGCAAATTCATGCCCCGCAAGAGTCGAAGCAAATGGGCTGAATCCAACAAGAAGAGGGCTGAGAAAATGATGCGCGAGGGCAGGATGACTGAAGCCGGAATGGTAAGGATTGAGGACGCAAAGAAGAACGGTGAGTGGTTCAAGTCTCATGTGCGCCCGAAGGAGCTTGTTGTTCCTGTTTTTATTGAAGAAGCTTTGAGGAAAAACCGAAAGGCGTACGAGAACTTCAACGGGTTGGCGATCGGTTACAGGAAGGTGTACGTGGCCTGGATTTCGAGCGCGAAACGGGAAGAGACGCGAAAGAAGCGGATCGCAGAGGCGATTGGACTATTGGAGCAGAACAAGAAGTTGGGGCTCAAATAACGCATTAATAGATATGCTGGCATGAGGTCATTATCCATAAGGATTATAACACGTAAAGGCTGAAGACTTCATCGTCCGAGGGAGCCTTAATGTCTGATGAACAGCCCGATTATTCGTCTTACATTTCTTATCATACGATGGGTTCAAACACGTATTCGCTGTTTATGGGCTTCACGTTCACGTCAATGGTCGTCTTTCTTACTTGGCTTCCAGATCCAACTGAACTCAGAATGCAAGTGGTTCTGTTCTCTTTGAGTTTTCTCTTTCACATTTTGGGGTATCTGCTCTTCGTTGAAGAGGCGGTAATAGCCTACTGCGTGAGACTTGCTCCGAAACTGCCTGAAGGCTACAGTGGAAGCGTCGTGACTCGTCTTTCGAATTTTGCCTGGTACATGTTGAGTGGAATGACCGTGTTGATGTTTTTTATCTGGGACCTTCCGATTCTTGCGTTGGGTTCAGCGATAGTGGGCATCGCTCTGATGGCGTGGGCAAAGAAGACGGCTAAACCATTCTACAAAGCGGTCACAGAAAAATGGGCTCGCAAGTGAGCCTTGAGGTCCATTATGGCTAACCTAATTTCTGTCTCCAGTGCACCTGTTGCGGCGTTCGGGAACAAGGAATATTATGATCTTGCTGGCACCCTTGGTGTCCTAAGTAGGGTTTTCAAGTCCGGGGTGCTTGACGGGTTCGAGTTACAGCTTGAGCCCGAATGGGACAATGAGAGTCCGCCGCTGACTGATGTTAGCTGGGCAGATTGGACTAAGACTCCAAAGTTCAAGGCTGAAGAGGTCGTCAAACTCGTGAAAAAGGCCAAGATGCCAATCCTTTCTGTGCACGCGAGTCGAGACGTCGGAAACTACTTGTCCTCAGAACGTCGGAAAGACCGTGAAAAAGGGAGACGGGTCATGTGTGATGCTTTGTCAATCGCCGAGGAGTTGGGTGCGTCCGTCTGTGTTTTTCATATGTGGGACACTTGGAAAACGAGTTTCAACATAGACCGTGTTGACGAAATATTCCAAGAATGTGCAGCCGAATTTCCAAACGTGAAAGCTTCGGTTGAGAATATCCCCACGCACATACAGGGCTTGACTCCGTTTGAACTTGTCAAAGGTTTCAGATATGTGACTCTCGACCTGCGATGGGCCTCGTTATACGAAGAACTCGATAAGTTTGAAGATATAGTCAAAAGTATCGTGAACGTTCATTTGCGTGGACATCTGGAAGCTGATCAATGGGTCATGGGGCGTTCAAGCTTTAGTTTCTATGAGGCGCTGAACAGAATTGCCCGCGATTGGAAATATGCTGGGCTTCTCACTGTCGAACCTGAGGGGAAGATCGACGGGTCGATGTTCAGAAATTTCATCGAAGCAATGGGTTCTCTGAAAAGAACGTGAATGGTCGATGGTCAGCAAATTGATCATCATATCTCAGCGCGCTTTTGCCCTTGGAGGTTGACATGTTACACGTTAGCCGGTAGCCAAACCATAGTGTTCTTCCAGGGCATGATGGTACATTTTGGGCGGCATCAACGAGTTGAAAGCTCTCGCCACTACCTCGCTGAGTGCCGGATGTATATGCATTGCACCGATGAGTGGCTGTGCACTCTGATCCGTTGTGTACATTAGGTTTATGATTTCCTGAATGAGCACCGACGCGTGAGGCCCGATGATGTGTGCGCCGAGGATCTTCGTTCCTTCATTAAGGATTATGACTTTGACGAAGCAGTCTTTCAGTCCCATTGCCTCTCCCTTTGCGGTGTCCTCGTACCTTTGAATTCCGATTCGCACGTTGCTTTCCCCGAATTTATCTATCGCTTCCTTCTCTTTCAGGCCGACGCTCGCGATTTCGGGTTCGGTGAAGACAGCATGGGGAACCGCGTGATAATCGACTTTGACTTTTCTTTTCATCACAGCGTTGAAATAGACCACAAGGGCTTCGTAGTTTGCCACGTGTTTGAACAAGTAGTTACCGTCCGCGTCGCCGAGAGCCCAGACATTGGGCTGCGACGTTTCCAGATATTCATTGACGATTATCCACCCGTTCTTGTCTGTTTTGACGCCGGCTTTCTGAGGGTGCAGTAAATCCGTGTTGGGGCCTCTTCCAGCCGCGATGAGTATTTCTTCGGCTGATATTTCTGCTTCTTTCCGCGTCGTTCTGTCGAATGCGAAGAGCTTTTTCAGTCCGTCAGAAGACTTTTCAGCATTATGCACTTCGTGGTTTGTGATGATTGTCATGCGTTTTTGCAGTTCTTTTTTCGCTAGTGCAGAGATCTCTGGTTCTTCTTCAGGAATGAACTGGGGGTTCCTGCCGATTATTGTCACTTTTGATCCCATTGCTGCGAGAAAATGTCCGTATTCTGCTGCTATGTATCCGCCGCCGACGACTGCGACGCTCTTAGGCAATCGTTCGAGCTTGAGGATCGTGTCGCTGGTGAGGTAGCCGAGTTTGTCGAGTCCGCTTATTTGCGGTATTACGGGTCTTGAGCCGGTGCAGAGAAAAATCATTTTTGATTTTATCGTCTCATTGCCCACTTTCAACATGTACGGCGCAACAAACTCGGCAGTAGAAGTGTAGTAGTCTATGTTTTCCGAGTTGGAAAGTCCCTGTCGCAGGTTGTTGATGTCTCTGTTGATCAGTTCTCTCATTCTGTTCATGATTTTTTGGAAATCTATGCTTTCTATTTCGGCTGAGATTCCAAAATCCTTGACCCTCTGGACTGTTCTGACCAACTCTGCTGGATAAATTAGAATTTTTGACGGGATGCATCCGCGGGTAAGGCAGATGCCTCCGGGCTCGTCTTTGTCTATTATCGCGGCTTTCATTTTCGGGTTGTCTTGTAGCATTATAGTGGCGATTTCCATCCCCGAACCTGTGCCTATCAGGATGAAATCATATTCCTTCATTGAAGCCGTCTCCGTAGGTAGATTGTTTCGTAGGTTCTTTAAAAACAGGTGGTGCATGTCTTTATGCATGTGAATGCACGGAATTGTGTGTCTATCTGCGGCGTGCCAAACAGACCATCCCGCCCAGTTGCGTGAGACGTTGACCAGCGGCTGATTCTGCATCAACTATTCTTGTTTTCACATTCTTGTTGGTAGCGATCTGTATGAGCCTGTTTATCCTGTGTTTTTCTCGGCTGTCGGACACATATTTGTTGGTGAGCATGAGGCATTCTGGTTTGGTTGTACCTGGTTTGTGCGGAGAAAGTATCAAATCTTCTATTTCTTTCAAGGAGTACAGTATGCTCGTGTGCGGGTCTGTGGTGTTCAGGTGTTTTTCGAGTATATCGATCAGGTTTTCCGATTCTTTTTCAGTGGTTTCGCCTATTAGTCGGTTGAATTGTGGAGTTCTTGCTAGGGCCGCCACTTCTGACGTTGTGGTTGCGGATCCCGTTGCCTGAGAGAACGTTGCTTTGCTCGGTCCCTGAGTCAGCCAGGAGTGGTGTGCGCCAACGTGATCGACAAAAATCTGTGTGTACCTGGTTCTTGGAGGGGCTGCGAGGATGACGCTTCTTACGCCTTCTTTCAGTGTGGGTCTCAATGCGTTGATGACTGATTCAAGAAAGTTGTACACGGCTTTTTGGTCATTCCATGCTCCGTCTAGCCAGATTGTTTTTTCAGGCTTGACAACGTTGCTGAAAACCTTCCATAGGACCGCACGGTCTTCTTCCAACCCGGCGAGGATTGCAACGGGATAGCCCCGGCGGTACCCTTTTTTCCGACTCAATGCTTTTCACTTTGTCTCTTAGAAAGCAATTCGCGCTCAGAGTATTACTTCGAACTTGCACTGGTCGTCTCCGTTGATGATCGATTTTTTCATGTTGACTTCAACGGGTTTTCCTGTGGCTCCTTCAAATAATGCTTTGGCCCAGCCGCGTGAGCAGTTGCAGTATATTCCTGAAAGTTTTCCTTTGGGAATCTTGTTCACTTGTGAGCAGTAACATTTAGGATATACAATGTAGACTTTGTTTCCTTCCCTATGCATGTGTTTGTAGACTTGTGCTAGTTTGTTCAGAAAATCGTCCGTGTTCTTTGATTTCTCGTAAATCGCTTTTGCTTTTTTGATGAAATTCGGTGATTGACATTGTCGTCCACATTGCTCTAGGATTCTAGCTATGGTTTCTTCGTCGACGTTCTTGTCCAAGCTGTCAATCAGACTTGAGATCCATTTCTGAGTTCGGCCTACCAAGTTATCACATCGAATGGAGTTTCATGTGTTCGTTTCGTTCTTAAGTATTTGTTCTCATGATTCTCGATTTCATTCAACGGACGGAAAAGACCAAGAGAATCTATGTGACAATGTGCGTCTCGATTGTTTTCTTCTTTGTTCGTGGGAGCACGTTTCGCATTTGGATAGAAAAGATGACGACAAACTCGCTAGGGAATTCGATATCTGTCTTTCTTCCTCGACAGTTGTGAAATAAATCGATAATAGAAAAGAATTCCACAAATCATATAAGTTGTGGTCATACAAACTAGGGTCCCTACAGAAAAACCAATAGTGCTTGATTAAGCCAACACTTGGTGTGTTGGAGGTGCGTCACCACCTAGCCCCAATTGAAGGGCAGAAAGAGAAGAGCAAAGGAAGAATCAAGTATGAAACAAGGGAAATCACTGGTATCTCTAATCCTGCTATGGATGATTGTCGTTTTCTCGATATTTCCGATAATTCCTATGAGTGTCCAAGCAGCGAGTTCGCAGACGAGTTGGGATGGCTATTTTCCATCCACCTCTGCTTATCTGGATCAGACCATCGAAACCAGCAATAATGATTCCCACGCTGAAGTAAGCCTAGCTGCCAACATGGGAGAATTCATTAAGCATACTGATGGAACATACACGTTCTACGTCGGCGTTGTTGCAGTTGCGAACACACGGCACAACACTGGTTATTCAGTCAGTTATAGCACCAGTGGCATTCCTTCTATGCACTACGTGCATACCCTGACGCTGAGCCCTAATTCAGGAGCGAACATTAGCTTGGACGAAGTACAATCTGGACTTTGCTTCAACTACTATGGAGCGACGTATCACAGTGTTTTCATCACGTCGAACGGATTTCTAGTCGTTGACACGAAAAATGCCTATTCCGACGACGGTGGAAAATGGACAAGCCCCACGCCGAGAGCTATTCCTTCGGCTGACGCTCCACCTGGTCTGATTGCCCCGCTTTGGAGACACCTCGATATCTCAAGAGGAGGCCAAATAAGATACGGACAGAGCCCGCTTGACCAATTTATGGTGGTCTGGGAGAACGTCCCTAATCATCAGTATCCTTATACTCCTCAAACATTTGCGGTCGTCATTAGCCCTCCCGATCGATTTGTTCCAAGTAGCGATTCTCTCATAACTTTCATATACGGAAGCATTACGAATGACGTAGCTACGTCAATAGGAATTCAAGATCAACTCTCCAGTCGGGGACTCTCGATTGCTGCGCAATCCAACGGAAAAAGAGTCGATTTTACACAGAATTATCCCGGCAACTATGAGCAAACTGACTACCTAAAAATCTCATGTTCAAAAACGAAGGCTGATGGCAGCAACAACGACAAAGGCACTATCCACGTCATCGGCGTGCACGGCATGTCCGACTGGGATTACCCCGGAGGAATCAACGTGGAACAGCTGACTTCTGGACAATACGATTACACCACGGCTCATTCCGCGTGGTCAGCAGCCAAATATGCAATGTCACTTTTAGCAAAGGCGGGCAAGACCGTTGGGAAATTCTTGGGTATTGCGGGCTTCGTGATCAGCACCTTCGAGTTGTTGCAGGAGCTTTTTCCAGCACCCCGAACGGAAGTCAAGGAGGCAGAACTACATGACATGACTGCTTACACCAAGAACCTCGGAACTCCGCCCGTGGATGGCTGGGATACAGCAGTGTTCGCCACTTTCATTTTCGACACGTCTGATCCTTCATTTTTCCAGCAACTTGAGTTCAACGTTGAACTCGCCTATAGCCCCATGCCTACACGCGTCCCAAGCACCATTATTACGCTTGACCAGCCCTTGCGTGCTCGCATGACTCCTTCATCGACGGGTGACTATGACTGGCTAGGACGCACCAATCCCGACGGTCAATACTACAACTTCTACAGGCCACGCGGTTTCTATGGATATCACATTGACGCGCAGGGAATCAGCGATCAAGCATACGATATGATGGGTTGGAATAAACTGAATCCGCTGGCAGACGACGACCACCAAGTCAGACCCGATGGAACGATACGGGTAGACGGAGACTTCAGAATGTATGACAACCTTCCACCTTCTCTTCAGACATCAGGGAGGAAAGTGAACCTCTACGTGATGTACAGCAGTGACCTGAACACAATAGCGGGGACAAAGCAGCTTTTGGGTCCGAGTGATGCAACAGGCACTTGGATACACACATCCAAAACAACTGATATGGGAGCTCTTACTCCTAATGCCAAAATCAAAATAGGAATTGGAAGACCGGTCTTATCAGGTCTTGACTACTCCTACGTCGCAGAATGGAGTTCGATTACTGTTTATGATATGGACTACGTGCTTACAATACTCGGCAACACCCACGGAACTACGAATCCCAGCCCGCGTGACATCGCGATCGGCATCGTCCAACCGCCCAATCCGCCTACTCCATACTCGATCCAAGCTGTCCCTGATACGGGATACGAGTTGGATCACTGGATCGTCGACGGGCAGACGCGACCAAAGGATGGCAACTGGTACACGGTCATGATGGGTCATGACCACACCATTCAGCCTGTTTTCGTCGTCCAAAGGAAGACATTGGCAATCGGTTCTGCAACAGGAGGAACAACCAATCCTTCAGCTGGAACGCACACATATGACTTCGGTACCATAGTGACTGTTAATGCTTACTCGGCAACGTACTACAGTTTCCATCATTGGACCCTTGACGGCATTACCTACACCTCCAATCCAATCTTTGTTTCCATGCAAACTGATCACACATTGATACCATATTTCAGCTATGGCGGCGGTGGTGGAGGTGACGGAGGTTGTCCATATGTCTACACCTGGAACGGTCTATGCTTCGTCAAAGATAACAACTTGCTTCCGGCGTCCGAAGTTCATAACGGCACTGAAACCAAAGATTACTACAAGCTTGAGCGGCTGCCGGCTTCAGTCCCTGTGACTACTCAGGCATCGTTGTACTGGCTTCAGATCCGTGAGTTCGAAAACGAGATAGACTACATTGACCAAGTAAGGCTACTGGCAGTGGATCATTCAACGGAAACCAATGTCGCCGTCACTCCTGAAGGCGAAGTCCTCACCTACGTAACTCCAACCAACCCAATCTTGTGCGTCGACAACCATGGTATGAGCAGACTTGATGAGGTAGGTTCCCTGAACGGAAATGTCGTTGATCCAACTACCTTCTTCCAAGGTTACAAAGACGATTGGCTGATACTCAACTTCGGAGAATGTAGTGGACCTTATGCGAAGCTAATACTGCGAGACGACCAGAAATGTACTAACGAACTCTGCATAGACTTGCAAGTTCCAGATGGCAAAGGTGGTTGGTTGACGATCGAAGTGTTGCATCCAAGGGATCTCTGGAGCATAGAAGCTGTGAACATGACTGCCTACTTACCGAAAACTGGTGACCTCAAGGTCAGACTGTATTGGACGGCTCCGCACAGGCTGGACTACGTGGGTCTGGATACCTCGCAACCAACTCAAACCAAACTGACGACAGCGCAACCTGCGATAGCACTGCATTCGGAACTGGGAAATGTAAATGCCAGGCTTCTTTTTGACGATGAAAAATGCGTAAGACTTGTCAACGGTCAGCAGATAACAATGGCGTTCCTCTTGCCGAACAACATGCTAGGCACGACAAGAGACTTCATCTTATACGCAAACGGTTACTACTACAACATAACCAGTTAGCAGGTGAAAGAGCGACTTGTATCTCCCCCTTTTTTGTTTTTGGTTCGAAATGTTCAAACAAGTTCGACACTGACACGTCTCAAAATAATGCGCGAACCGAAAGCGAATTCCTTCCAACTGAATTTTCTATTTTTCCCAGCATTCATTCTTTGTTTTCGTCTAGCTTCATGACCTTGCAGCACCTTCGCTCCAAATGGCCCATCAAATCAACGCCTGCATTGGCTCTCTCTTCTTCCTCTTCCAGATGTTTTTGAAACCCTACCTGTTTGACACGAGCATAGTTCTCGGTGACAAACGGGTAGAAGTCTCTCTGATATTCGGTGTTCTTGCACGCCAGATACTCATCGCATAACAGGCAGCTCTGAAGGTTTTTCTTTGCTGCGCACTTTTTGTTTTCGCATGGTGCTCCTCCGCCTTTGAGGCACATAGGGCACTGTGCGTTTGAGAACCATTCCAGGCCTTTCCTGAATTCATCGAAACTGAAGGATTTGACGACATCGTTGAGCCAGTTGTAGCGTGTCGTGTCGACGAGTCTTTTCAGCTCTCGGGCCATCATCTTGACTCTTCCGTTGCCGTTTGGGCATTGACCGCAGTATACTCCGCATATTCCGTGTTGATCGTTCGTTTCTTGCATGCGATTTCACTGTGAATAGTAAGAGACACCAGGAGTAAAAATACTGTATGCTGGGAGATGTAGTAGGTTTGGACAAACGGTTGAAATAGATGATTGCGCTTTTGTGGACGGCAAGTTACGGTTTATATGCGTGTTTTTCATGGCATTTGAAGGATGAACCCTTTCAGCAGTCTTCGAAGCCGTTATGCGTTCGTTCAAGGCAATTTTCTGATCCTCTTGATAAGCTGGGTACTCATGTTCTTCTCAGGACCGATTCCTTCAACGTACTCGAGCCTGTACTTCCAGGGCTTAGGCGCAAACGACCTCATAATAGGCGTCATAGGCTTCGCGGGGTCGATGGCACTGGCGTTCGTGCAGTTTCCAGGCGGGTTATTGGCCGATCAACATGGAAGGAGATGGCTTGTTGTAACGATGACTTTTGGCGTAACCTTCGCAGTCGCCTTCTTCATTCTTGCACCGTCCTGGCACTTCATAGTCTTGGGCACGGCTATCCAGAACTTCTGTCTTCTTTATCAGCCAGCCTTGTTTGCGATAATGATTGATTCTGTTTCGCCGGAGCACAGAGGCACAGGGTTCACGCTTCAATGGGCAATCACCAATCTTGTTTCTCTGCCTGCGGCGATAATTGCAGGCTACCTGATCTTAGCTTTTGACGTGGACCTTGGCACGAGGATCGCCTACGCCATTGTCCTAGTTTTCTACCTTGCAGGAGCTGTCTTGAGGACGAAACTGAAAGAAACATTGCCGTCAAACAACAACGCGAGCCGTCCCGACCTGTGGGGCGCTTTCAGAGATTACCCGAAGGCTGTGAAGGAGGGGCTTCAAGTATGGAAGAAAGTGCCGAGGGCCACGTTGTACTTGTTTGCGGTGAACTCAAGCATGAACAGTATCATCGCGGGCTGCAACATGTTCTTCGTCATATACGCTATAAACGTTCTTCAGGTGACGAAATTCCAGTGGGCCATCGTGATGGCGTTCATGTTTTTGAGCTCGGCGATACCGACTATTCTGGCGGGTTGGAGAATGGACGTTGCAGGTCGCAAGCGTTTCTATCTGCTGAGTTTTCTGCTGTACCTGCCGGCTATGGTCATATTCTTGAAGGCCAACTTTTTCCTGCTGCTTGTTTCTTTCTTCTTGTTCGGTCTTGGTCAGATGCTGCAGAACACAAGTTACAATTCCATTCTGGGGGATCTGACGCCCCGGGAGCTCAGGGGGAAAGTAATCGGTTGCGGCCAATTCTTCATGTACATTGGTCAAGCGTTTGCTCAGCTTCTCGTCGCTGCTTTGTACACTTACGTGGCTCCGGAGCTGCCATTCATTCTGCTGGCTGCCGCAGTAATACCGCTGTCAACGATCGCGCTCATGAAGATCCATGAACCAAGCACCAGACAAGTTTGAAATCGATGGGTTCAGCTCTTTTGCCGTGACTCTTAAATTCTCAACCAGATTAGTGTGGTTTGAGGCGGCCAGTGGTGGAAGTCAAGGTATTGAACGTTTACAACAACGAGGCTCTGCCTGGACAAGACTTTAGGAGTGGACATGGAGAATCCTTTCTCATCACCGCGGGCAACAGAGAGATCCTTCTTGACACGGGATGGAAAGGCAATATTCTGATGCAGAACATACGCGCTTTGGGCATAGACGTTAACGCGATTGACAAAATCGTTTTCTCGCATGGTCACCGAGACCATACCGGCGGTTTGCCGTCGTTTCTTGAAGCCCGAACCGATACGACACCGCTTCCGGTGATTGCGCACCCAGACGCCTTGGAGCCCAAATGGTTGAAAAAACTGATATTCCATTTTTCATTGGGCCTGCCAAAGTTGCGACAAGATCTCGCCCAGAAAGTGGAGTTTCAACTGGCACGCGATCCTGAGGAGGTTCTGCCGAGGCTCTCGACGACCGGTGAGATTCCGATCGTGGAAAGAATAGAAAAACCAGGCATCGCAGGAAATGCACTTCACAAGGTAGACGGAAAGCGCGTTTGGGACCCGGTCATCGACGACCTATCGCTGGTCCTGCAGGCCAAGGATGGATTGGTCATGATTACAGGCTGCTGCCATGCCGGACTGCTAAACGCTTGTGCGAAAACCGTCAAGCTCTCCGGCGGGCCGATCAGAGCCATAATCGGGGGCACTCACATGCTGGCATACTCGAAGGACGATATTACGCACGTGGGAGATGAGTTGGAGAAGGTCTATGGGACTCCACAGTTGTATCTGAACCATTGCACTGGAAAGCAAGCGATCGAACAGTTGAGGACTAGGTTTGGATCCGACGTCGTTCACGATTGTTTTGTGGGCACAGAACTTACGTTCGAAATCTGAGCGTGAAGTGATGCTTCGGTGGATACGCCGATTCGGAGACTTGACGGAATAACCTATTGGGTGATTGAGAATCCTGAAGGAATCTACGATTTCATCAACACTGAGATCCGGAAGGAATGGACAGAAGATGCCCGAAGTGAGCACCGCAACCCTGATGATGACCAATGGTTAACGACTCTTTCACAACGTAAATGGAGTCTGGAAATCGCAGAAACCGAACGGATAAGATTGAATCCGAATATCGTGAACTACGTGGACGAAAAAAGAGGCTACGTTTTCCTGAAAAGTCTGAATCAAAGAAGACAGGAGCTTGAAAAGGAGGTTCGCGACTCCGGCGTGGTAATTTGGCCGCTGGTCGTCAGGAAGGAAGACTTAGAGCTTGTTGACGGGTATTGTCGTCATGCTACACTAAAGGCGATGAATGTTAAACGGGCGTACGTCTATGCAGGATCAGTGTGACAGTCGTCTTGGGGTCGTCTCTTAGCTGAGGAGTTCTCATGGGTCACTTAAGCAATGTTGAGATAGTTGAGCTCGCGAAAGAAAATGCGTATCTGAAAGAGATCGTTTCCAGGTATACTTCTTCTCATTATTATGACGTGTTGGTTCGTCGGGATTCTGAAGGCTGGAAAACAGATTTGGCTCGAAAAGCGTTTGATGAGACTCTGAACAAGAACTATCGTGGGAAGCTTTTCGAGGATCACGTTGAGGAACCGCGAGTCTTTTCCGCTCACGTGGGGAATGAAGAAGTTGGATGGATTGAATTCGGCTACGATAGATGGAACAACAGGATGCGAGTATGGGAGTTTCTGGTTGCCGAAGATTTTCGCAAGCAAGGCATTGGAACACTGTTGATGAATCACGCCATTCTTATCGCGAGGCAAAAGGGTGCAAGGATGCTTGTGCTTGAAACTCAGACAAACAATGCAACCGCGATTGATTTCTATCTGAAATTTGGGTTTGATTTAATTGGTTTGGATACCGCCGCCTACTCTAATGACGACATTGCGAAACGCGAAGTCAGGCTTGAAATGGGCATGAAACTTTAGTCTCCCGACGTTCAAGCGGGGTCTTTGATTAATTTTTTGCACGTGATTGTTTGTTGTCCAACCGTTGCAGAGTGTTTTCGAGCATTTCTACGGCTGCTCCGTAGCTGAAGTTCCAAGCTCCGTCTTTGAACATCTGATGCATTTCCACGTTGTCCCAGGTTCCATGTGCCAAGTCCAAAAGGAACATGTGCGCGTCTTTGACGTAGCCTTTTTCTGCCAGAGTCGTGAGGGATTTTCGCATCTCTGCAAACTGAAAAGACGGTATTACGAGGCGAACGAAGATGGCGTCTTTTCCAAGGATTTTTTCGTAAGCTGTGTTATACGGAAGATGAGTCAATGCGCTAGTGAATTTTTCAAGGCTTGTTCTGTTTGAGAACTCAACGTAGAACATAAAAAGGAGCACGGTGTATTCTTGGTTGGGGAACAAGTAAACCCTGTATCCCTTGATTAAGCCTTGAGGTTTGATGTTTTTTCTTATCCTCCGGGAAACCATTGGAATGAACTTGTGGCTGTCCTTTTCTTTGAGTGCGTGCGCCACTTCGGTGACGATTCTTCTCTGCGTGGTCCTGGCGTTGAGTTCCAGGCAGCGGAGGATCATAAGGTCGACGAGGTCGAATTCTGCTCGTTTGCCACTGTCTTCTTCGTCTATAGGTGTCGTTGCGTTGGCGTATGAATCGATGTTTCCTGCCCAGTTCTCCCAGCTGAACGTTAACGAAGGCTGTTTTTTGGCGTAAAAATCTAGGTCCAGCAAGGGATAGCGAGGACAGTTGGTCTCGCAGATTTCGTAATGTGAGATCAACTCTCTTTTCCTGAGCTCGTCCAGGAAAGTCGTGAGGTCCCTTTCTTTGTCTTGGGGAATCGCGTATCGGACGTAGTTGCCGAGTTTCCATCCGTCTACCACGGCCAGGTATCTCCACAGGGGAAAACTGGTGAGTGCTATGCCTGAGGGGTCTTCTTTTCCGATCGACGTGGAGGCCAGAACGGAGTAGCTTTTCAAGCCGAGCTTCGTTTCATCGATCAGACCTCTGAAACGGACAAGGTCTTCATTGTCGAGTCTTCTGATGCGATAGCTGATCGTTTGTTGAGGTGCTTCAACTTCTTTTGTGAGCCTTTGAACGTTGTTTACGCCGTGTTTGAGCATGGCTTTGATGATGTTGAAGTCAAGAGAATCTAGGCGGCCGAATTTCTTGGCATACTCAGCCATTGAGGGAAGTAGATATGTGTAACTCATACGATTCTGCACCGCAATGTCGGCTTTTCGAAGTTATTGAGGTAATATGTTCTTAAACATTGTGCATCAAGACTACGTTCTGTATCATTGATGTAATATCTACTAAAAACTTATATGCGTTGTTGGTTAAAGTATCATTTGGAGGGAGAGACATGAAAAAGACCATTGTCCTGATCGCAGTCTTGCTGTTGCCCCTTCTCCTCGTGCCTGCAGCCCTCACTCTGCAGGCGCCAGCCAAACGCCCGAGCGTTTCATTAGCCGTAGCAGACTTTGACTTCAGTCTTTCGCCGTCCGACGGACTGGTTAAACCCTGCGGGCCGGGCAGTGGCGGCGGGGGAGGAGGAGTCATCTAGTTCAGGAAGACCTGAGGCAGTATTGGAACGTGGTGGAGCGATTCATCACGGTTGCATATTGCTGGGACTGAAGCATCAGGATTCCAAGAGAGCTAACGAAGGAAGTGCAGATGATGCGTCCTCCGGCGAATTCGCTCTGACGGTGATGATTGAGACAATTAAAAAGGACCCTCTCTCCTTTCTCCTCGCGACCTCTTGTCTTCATGAACCTCACCTCTCCCTTCCCAAGACATCCGCTATTGTATTAGCTTACGGAGAATGCCTTGTATGTTATTGACGTGAAAAAGAGTTCAAGATTATATCAAAAAATAAGATAGAAACTGGGGAAACCAATTTTAGATTATGTTATATTATCTAAAATCGACTTCTTCGTGGGGGTGCTCTCTTTGAGTAACACTCTCGGCAGTATACTGGTCTGCTACCATCGGGCTTGAATGGTACTTCGCATTCTTTTCCACAGTCAGCGCAAACTGCCTTGTGCATCTCTTTTCTTTCATAACTCACTTTCTTTCAACTCCTTCGCTATTGCTGTGCAAGAATCGCTCTTTACACGCTTTGCGCACAATTCGCACCGTTCCTTATAAACAACACGTTCAAAATCTGCACGTCTAAGCCTATTGAATCATGGAAATATCGCAAAGTCCGTTGAGTGAAGATACGTCAAAGAGACCGAGTCACCAAGATAGAACAAGAGATAAGTGTATGACTGACAGTACGGCAAGAGCACGCGTCAAGGCTGAAGGTCAATTTCGCACCCAGTAAAGCAGGCAGGTTCTACTGCATCATTGAGAGCGCCGCTCAAGCTTCCATAGACGTTAATGTCTCATTGCACGTGAGAAAAACCTAGGAGCACACGGTTTGTCTGGTGGTTTGTTGGCGCGGGGTGTGGGATTTGAACCCACGCGGGTGAAACCACCCACAGACTTAGCAGGCCTGCCCCCTACCAGGCTAGGGCAACCCCGCAAAGGTAACCCTACTACATTTTTGTCTCTTTTCTTCAGTCGTTCTTGGTTGCTTACTAGAGTTTGCAGAATGGGTTATTTCTGTTTTTTGTAGTTCGAAATTGCAGTAACCCTCTTCGCATGCGCGTCGTCAATTCAATGTACAACTCCGATTCAACAGTGAAAGACTATAATTGGTGGGCCGGACGTGAGATGACCTCCGACCGGTTCAAATCCCATGCGTGCGCGCAACTGCACAATCTATTCCGTTGCGCTTGTTGGCACGTCGCGGGTTTGGTTAAACCCACCACCGCGTGGAGATGTCACCCGCAACTCCCCTTTTTTATAACACGCGCGCTACGAACCATGCAAACAAAGAAAGAGGGGGCTATTCAGTGGTTTTTCCGTCGAATTCCTCTGGTTTCGCCAAGGCGTCTGCTTTCGTCTTGCGTACCGTACCGTCTTGGTGTTCAGGTGGCGAGTATATCGTGTACAGCTTAAGCTCTTTGGTCTTTGACGTATTCATCACGTTGTGTCTCGCCCCAGCGGGCACAATGACGGCGTCTCCATCAGCTACCTTGTATTTGATGCCGTCTATGGAGACAATTCCCTCGCCTTTTTCGAATCTGAAGAATTGGTCGACCGTTTTATGAACCTCTTCACCTATTTCCTCGCCGGGTTCAAGGTTCATCAACACAAGCTGACTGTATTTACCTGTGTAGAGAACGCGTCGGAAATTACTGTTGCCCAGAGTGTCCTTCTCGATGTTGGATTTGAAACCCTTCACATGTAACACTTCACTTATGAATCGATAGCCGTTTATTTATAAGTTCAACGTCAGGCCGCGCGCTATTGCAGGAGATTGTAATATTATAGGTTTGGGAAGACGGCTTTTGTGCAATGGGGTAAAGTTCTTTTCTCAGGGCTAAACTGCTTCGAAGAAGATTTTGAGAACATGGGAGAAGAAAGAGTAGAAAATCTTGCAGGTCAGGCTGTCGCACCTTTGCACAAATCATCCGCGCAACGTTACGAGCAGTGGAAAAGAATGGACCTTGCTGCAATAGCGCTTGAAACTATGCCGAAACAAGTCGATAAGGCCAAAGTGCTGGACGACCTGCTAAAACTGCATAGCGATTTTGCAGAAGACCTCAGCGAAGAAATTAGCGCGCCCGAGCTAAAGCCCTCTGTCGAAACGACCTTTCATAAACTCGGAGATACCACAGTTAAAATAGGCATGGAAACAAAGCAAGAGCCCTTGACAGGCTTTGAGATGTTTCTGCGTAAACTCTTTGACGGCGACGCTTACAGCGCTGATTTCATCGAGCCCCAACAACCCGGCAGCTTTCAAGAATTTTTGCCGTTCAGCGTCCGACACAACAATGCTTGCTTTCGCAGATTTCAAATGTAGCTCACCTCCACATGACCGCCTCTCACGCAGTACCAGTGAGAGCCCGCGCGCGCCTATGCGAACGCTCTTCTCATGTGCGTGTTGTTGAAGAAGTATGACGCGCGCTGAGTACCTGCCACTATCCGGGATTCATAACTTTTTTACTTTATTTTCTTCAGTTATTCAAGAGGGAATTCGCAGATGGTTAATTGTCCAGAATGTGGAAAACCATTGAAGAAGAGCAATCCACACAAGGCTAAGTACTGCTGCGAAAACAACGCTTGTTCCGTTATATTCGTCCGTTACCCCGACAAGCAAACTACAATGGAGATAACATACAAGGCCAGTGCTCGCGCAGGCACTCACAGTTCACGATGAGCCCAAGTATGCCCGTTCCGGTTGATCTGATAGCGCGCGCGATGACGAGCGCCTTGACCAACTAGATGCGGAAAGTTTTAAATTGACATCTAGGATATGCATCTACGGTAGTTTCTCTGGTTAAAGTGAAGAAACGTTCTGAGGATTTCAACAAAGCAAAATTGAAAGCTTCTGTTAAGAAAGCCGGAGCCAAAGATGCACATGCAACAAAGATTGCCGACAAGATTGCAGGCAAAGTAAAGCCAGGAACGACAACTGTCATAATAAGGCGGTGGGTGATAACCGAACTTAGGCCGCTAGACCCTGAAGCTGCAAAAGCCTACGAGAAATACAAAAAGCCAGCAAAGAGAAACTAAATCTAGTTCAGAATCCATATCTTTTTCTGATTAAGGCGCGCTCTATGTGCTCGAGCGCGCGCGCTTGAAAACGCCCCAACGCTTCTAGCTGGTTTCTTAATAAGCAAACTCTACCAGGCTAGGGCAACCCCGCAAAGGTAACCCTATCGCTATTTTCCTGACGTTTTCTGCTGAAATGCCTGCTCACTAGAGTGTGAGTCATGAACTATTTTTGTCTTTTGTGTGAACCACACGCTTGTTGCGAGTTGCGCGTAGGTGCGGGGGGTGGGACTTAAACCCGCTACCAAGTAGAGAGCGCGTGCGTGCTATTATCCTTTGAGCCAGCCCTTGATACCCAGTTCTCTGACAGTGATTCCTATGGGTTCGGGCTCGCAACACTTGTAGTTGCCGTCATCATCGAGGTACAGGATCTTCGGTTTCAGCAGGAAGGCGCCTTGAACCTTTGGTTTGAGAATGAGTCTCACGTCTTCTGTCTTCAGAGGATCGAGCCTTTTTCCCTTCATGTTAAGATGGTTGTCTTCCACCCGGTAGATTTCAGGTTTTTCCGTAAGGTCAAAACCTTTGGGAATAACTTCTGCGAGTTTGATCAAGTGGGCTGGGCCTTTTCCGGCGTTGACAAGCTCCACCTCGAGGTTGAGGGGTTCGCCTACCTTTATCTCTTTTTGACGAACTATCAGATTTGCCTGTATGTCAGCGTGTTCGAACCTTTCTGAACCGACTGCCTCTTCTTGGGTCGGTGTGGGACTGGCAAAAGCTCTTGTGGCAGAAACAATTGAAGGCACATGCAACGCTTCATTCATTGAAACAGCCAGTTCTTGTTCTTCCTTTGCTTTTTCCAACAGTTTCAGCATTTGTTCTCTCTTCTCAGGGTGTTCCGCCTTTGTGTAGGAATCAGCCGATGTTTGAAGGACCCTTTCAATCATTGCGTACAGCTTGGCCTTCTTGTCGGGGTCGCTTTCTTTTTCAGCGTTGTCCATGTACGCGTACGCGTCGAAGAGCAATTTGGTGGCTTTAGCGTATTCTGAAGCAGTTTGAAAATCTGCCTTCATGTAGTAATTTGAGGCGCTTGCCAAATGCTGCACAGCTACGGCATGCAACGCTTGGTCTCTCGTGTCCGCGAACTCTGTACCTGCCTCAAGAGCTTTACAGAACCGACTGTGCCCCAACACCAGCATCTTTGTTTTTTCACTCGGAACATAGTCCCGAGCCTGTTCAAAAAGTCCAGACGCCTCAGCGTATAAAGCGGGTGATGCTTCCGCTTCGGCCATTGTCATTTTTTGCCAAGCCCGAGAGAGAATGGCTATGAACTGGATTTCTCTTTTCTCCTGGTCTGACTCCTGACTCTGGCTAATTCTCTCAAAAGTATCAGCGGCTAAACCATATCTCTCAGAGCTGGAGTAGTGATCACCGTTCTTGTCGAGTGTCTTTGCCTCTTCGACAGCAATTCTAGCGTCGCAGTATTCATGTCTCGTGTCAGTCGCTTTGAGCATGTTGGTTGCCATTCGCTCCTCGTCGGCATCCTCGATCTTGTCGAACTGTGATTGGATTGATTTTCTGGTTTCATCAAACAATCTTGCCGCCTGTTCGAACGATTTTCTCGCCTCTTCATCTTGCTCCGCTCTGCTGAGTTGTTCTGCTCTTTCCAGTTGGGCCCATGCAGCGTAGTTTGGAGCTAAATAGCTCCATTGTTTCAATGATTTATGCAGGTCAGCGGCTTTTTCGAAATGCTCCTGTGCTGAGCCATATTCTTGTCTCTCATGATGGTGTCGTGCCTTCTCAATTTCACTCCAAGCTTCCATGTAACGGGTATGATTCTGGTAGATGCTTTTTAGCTGGGGAATGTTTTCGGCCGCTTGCTCGTATTTGCTAGAAGCCATGTCAAAGTTTTGTGCCCCCTTTAGATATTCATGAAGGTTGTCATAGCCTCTAGCAAGCTTCCAGTAACACTCTGCGATTCGGGTGACCCGATTGGCTTTTTCATAGGAATCGACTGCTTCCTCAAAGGCCTTTATAGCTCTTCTCTGATGTTGCTCATTGCTGGTTAACTCATAAAGACTGTTGAGCAACTCGCCGCGAGAATACTGACTCAGCCCGAGGTTCGCCCACCAAGACCCTGGTTCTCCACCGGCCTTGTGGTGTGCACGCGCTGACATCTGCATTTGTTTAATATATAATTGCGAGCCATATTCCCTGTCTGATATGGCTTCTTCAAGAATGGTCTTTCTCTTCTCAGAGTCTTTTTCAAATGCTGATAGATCTCCCCGCAGTTGTGCACGTGCGCTCCAGTGGAAACCAAGATTCCAGTAGTGGTAGGGCTGAATTCTTTCAGTGAGTGCAAGAGCTTCTTTCTGATGTGTCAAGGCCTTTTCTAAAAGCGCCTTTTTCTCGCTTAGATTTGTTTCTAGTCTTCCAAGGTGTCTGAGTGCCAGACTTAGTGTAAAATTCGCATATTTCATGGTGTCAGGGTAGCCCGTGTTCTCAGAGTGCTTTATTGCGTAAGTTCCTTCCGCTATTGCCTTTTCTAGCAGAATTCTTTTCTTCTTCAGATCGGTCTCCACCATTATGGCCAATCTCGTATAGTATTCGCATTCAGGGACCGCTGTCCACAGTGTTCCTGCACGAGGACTCACGAAGCAAATCGCTGAGTAGCTATTATTCGCGCTTTCAGCGTATTGCAAAGCTTCTTGGCTAATTTGCAGGATTTTCTCGGGATCATCTGATACAGTAAGGAACGTAACATATGCTAAATGATCAAGTGCGGACCCAATCAGATATCGGTCTTTAGTTTTCTGTCCATAACACAGCGCTTTCTTCAAGAGGCTCCACAACTCGTCATGTTGAAAAATCATCTCCAATTCGCTGAATATGCTTAGCAACTCAAGCAAGGCAATCTCTTCCGAAAGCTTGTACGCCTCTTGCCACAAGTTCAGACTCTTTTGACGATATCTTTCCTTCTCATCCATATCAGAAATGAAATTATCTGCAAGGACTGTCAGATAAAGTGCTGTTTTTGCGTAGGCCTCTGCAAGTTCACACGAGTCGGCGACGCCCGAAAGCAAGGTCGTTGCTTGCTCCCCGTACTCCACAGCCTCTCCAATTACTTTTGTACGAGTTTGAAAATCCCACTCACGAGCAAAACTGTGGTAGGCGACTGATGAGAGTTGGCTGTATGTTTTTCCATATTCCAGAGCATTATCAGCTTGCTTGAAAGCATTCAAAGCTTCCTTTGTAAGGCTCCAGCACTCATCTAACAATTTCTTTTTTTGCAGTGCGTCTGATACGAGCCAATGGTTCGTGTATGCGACCATGGCATCGCAGCGGAGCGTCCTAGGCTTTTTTTCTGTGTCCTCAGCCAAATCTCCGTAAAATCCCTTAGCATTTTCATAGTTTGCAATAGCTCCCTGCATCTTTTCTCTGAACTGTTCAGAATTCTCGGCCTGCATAGCCGTCCGATAAATAGCGTAGCCAATTCTCTCCTGGATCTTTCCCATCTTCAGAAAATCCGTTTTTGATACCAAATCCAAGCTTTTCTTATAAAACTCAATGGATTCCAGCCAATCATATTCCTTCTCTGACTGTTCTGCTTGATGCAGAATCTCATCCACACATGACGCCTCTGACAACCTGCACACTGTGAGAAGTCTAAGAGCAAGTCTCTGAAAAGCCTTTTCATGAATAACGTCTTCAATGATTACACTCAGATTTTTGGAATTGCGGAAGATCCAGCTAGCGCGCGCTCGCAGGATCCTTTTCCAACTCAGCATGAAACGTGCTCTGCCGATTCATCTGATTCAGCCGGAATACAGTATATTCCATGATAGAACAATGTTTCACAGGTTTTATCTACATGGAAAACACAATTGGATCGGGGATTACTAATTGTCGAAAGGAACACTCGACAGAAATAAGGAGAGATCGATCAATCTGAAATTGATAACAGTAATTACAGCTTGTTTACTAAGTACTAGCATATTCACGGTTATTCCAGCATTCTCAATGCAACCGCCAGTCGATATGAGTACTTACTATGTAGGTACGATAGGTCAACCCGTAAGGCTTGACCCTGCCCGTGCCTACGACACCGCAAGCGGCGAACTACTGCAGAACATTTACCAAACACTGATATGGTGGAACGACACACACCCAATCACTTTCACTCCAGGCGTAGGATACAACCTACAACTCGCCGATTACGCCAATCTCGACCAATATGCACCATTGCTCTGCACAGAAGTCCCCACTCAAGGGAACGGACGAATTGTCGTCAACACTACTGATGGTACAGCATTGTGGAGGTTTACGATCAACACGAACGCCCAATTCCAACCGTGGGTAGACCATCTCGGAGTAACTCAACCAGCGCGAAACATCACCGCAGCTGACGTTGTCTACTCTTTCAGGAGACAGGTTGTCTACGACTCAATCTACTCGCCTGACTGGATGTGGATGACACCGGCCTTCGGATACGCATCATGGAGAAGCACATACGGCGGCCCGTACGCCACGTACACCAATTACACATTCGTGCATGTAGCAGATGAGGCAGCGTGCGGCGCTTTGATAACGAACTGGTGCTACGCAGTTGGCGACGACATCTACTTCTACTGGAAGCTTGCTTGGGCTGAAGGTGTGCTGAAGCAGATCTTCGCTCAAACGTGGGGTGGCGTTGTCAACCCAGATTGGGTGAAGGAAATGGGTGGTTGGGACGGTCTGTTCACTACAGGCGTGTCAGACATTAACATGGCCGCTGGTTGGACCAACAACTACCACGGGAAGCCAACGAACACGCGCAGTGAACTAGATACATACAAGAACCCGGCAGTCTTTCCGGGACACGGTTCAAAGTATGCTTCATTCACCCAGGTCGGCGCGCGCGGCGCGGTCGGAACAGGCCCATACAAATTCACGAGTTGGGACACAACGACCAAGGTCTGGAGAATCGACTATTACCCAGCATACTGGAAGGGATTTGCAAACGCCGGAAACAAAGCGGGCAATTTCTTCCACACAGTGATTGAGAAGGGAATTGACTCGTGGATGACGAGGAAGATGTTGTTCCTCGAAGGTGAACTCGACGTTTGCGCTGTTCCAAGAGCCGAAATGTTTGAACTCTTGATGAGCAACGCCTATCAGCCTGCTCCAGCAATCAACTTGGTCTACAACATTGCTGCGTTGCAGAACGACGTCATGCTGTTCGGCTTCAGCGTTGAAAGCTATAGCCCGTACCAATCATACGTAGGCTACCCAACGCACAAAACAGGTCCAGAACAGTTCTTCTTCAACAATACACACATGAGACGTGCCTTCGCATGGGCGTTAAACTACACGGAATACATCGAAGATGCATGGTCCGGGGAAGCCATCGTGGAGCGTACATGGTGGGTTGAAGGACTGTCGCCAGCGTCTTACAAGAACACGAATGCAAGCATGCCACAGCGAACACTTTCCCTGACAAATATGCAGAACGAATTGAACCTGGCAGTTTTCGGCGGTTTCAACGTCGGAACTGAAGGGTTCGAAATGACGTTGGCCTATAACATCGGCAACGACCAGAGACTGATCGCATGCAACCTCATCGCCCAAGCATTCCAGAGCCTTGGCTCAAAATACAAGTGCAACGTAATCGGCTTAGACTGGCCGGTCTTCTTGGAAGCAGAGAACAACGGCTGGCTTCCAATGTACGACGTGGGCTGGCTGGCAGACTTCGCTGACCCAGACAACTTCTGCGAGCCGTATCAGGCATCGTGGGGAGCTTTCTGTTACGGTCAGTTTGCTCCAGCAGACAACGCGCAGCCAGAGGACCAAGCCTTTGTTGACGCCGAAATCAACGCTGCAATGGTTGAGCCAGACTTCGCCACACGTGGTGCAATGTACATGGACCTGCAGTATAGGTACTGGGTGGACGTTCCAAGCTTCCCGCTGGTTCAGCCATCAGGCCGCAGGTTCGCAAGAGACTGGGTTCAAGGCTGGTACTATAACGCACTGTATCCGGGACTGTACGCCTACGACCTGTACAAGTCAGACCCGCCCGTGGACCTTGACATTACTGCAACAGTGACACCGGTAACACCAACATACAACCCGGTATACATCTGGCATAACCAGATGAGAAAGGGCAACGGTGACGCGTCACCAGCATCAATGACCTACACCCTCCACGTGAAGAGGAACAACGACACGAGTGGCATAACAACCCTGTATGCGGCCGTCGGTTTGTCCTACATTTCATCGACGGGGGACAAACAGTTCGCCAACGGCACCTGGGTAGCTTTGCTAAATGGTGGAGACGCATCCATCAGCGTGATTTGGTGGTGTGACGGCGTCGAACAAGTGATGACTGGCAATAGTACTGGCATCAAATATTCAGTTCAAGGTGAAACGTGGCCAATGAATGGCAAAGCAATAGACACTAACACTACTAACAACTACCAAGCGGCAGGCATCCTCACTGCCAAAACCCTAACGGGCGACATCACTGGAAACGGAATTGTAGACATCTTCGACGCCATCCAACTGGCAAACGCCTTCGGCACTATGACAGGCCACTATAGGTTCAAAGCTGACGCCGACCTGAACAACAGCGGTGCGGTCGACATCTTCGATGCTATCATAATGGCAGGCAACTTCAACAAACACGTACCATAACCCCCCTTTTTCTTTTTTCTATTCACTTACTTCGTTCTAGGACTCTTTTCTACAAGTCTTGTTTTCAGAACTCTCGGAGTACAGCTTCGCGAACGCCAAGCTGGTCCAGTCCAGACTAAATCACAATCATTAGATTGGATACGTCGTTTCAACTAGCGCGTGCGCCCCCCACTTGGACTTTCACTTCTTCTTCCGGCTCTTACAACGTTTACCTAAACGTTACCGACAATGTCGGTTATAGAGTAAAATCTAACGTTGCATCGGCCACTGTTAATCTTCCGCCTTCAGTCAGTGTTTCACCGACTTCATGGGTTATGGATGTTGGTCAGTCTCGACTGTTCACTTCAATCGTTTCTGGCGGTACTTCTCCGTACACGTATCAGTGGTATCTTAACGGTTCTCCTGTTTCAGGAGCTACCAGCTCGACTTGGACTTTCACTCCTCCGTCTTCAGGCTCTTACAGCGTCTACTTGAACGTGACTGACAATGTCGATATCGAAGTAAAATCCAACGTTGTAAATGTAATTGTCAATGCGTTTCCCTCTGTCACCATTTCGCCGAGCTCTGTCGTTATGAATGTTACTGAGTCTCAGCTGTTCAGTTCCAGCGTCTCTGACGGCACAAGCCTCTATTACTATCAATGGTACCTGAACGGTAGCATGGTATCTGGCGCCACAAGCGCAACTTGGACGTTCGTTCCATCGCTTGAAGGTTCTTACAAGGTCTACGTCAAAGTCACGGACAACGTGGGAGGACAGGCAACGTCTAACAATGCGAGCGTCACCGTGAACAGTTTTGTCATCCATGATGTTGCCGTGACTAATGTCAAGACCTCCAAAGATGGTTGCAAGCCAATGTCTACTGTGGGCAATGATTCCTTCGTGAAAGTGAACGTTACAGTCCTTAACGAAGGAGACTTCACTGAGACATTCGATGTCACGTTGTACGCCAACTCGACCGTCGTAGGAACCCAGACGGTGTCGGGACTAGCTGCAGGTACCCAAGCAGTGTTAACCTGCACTTGGGATGTAGGTGGCTTGGCTCACGGTGACTACGTGATAAGCGCGTACGCAGTTCCGGTTTCGGAGGAGACCAATACGACCGACAATACCTATACTGACGGTGTCATAAGAGTGGTCATACCAGGAGACATCAACGGCGACGGTAGTGTTGACATCTTCGATGCCATCCTGTTGGCAAGAGCTCACAACTCTGTTCCAACCCGTCCAAACTGGAGTCCCAACGCGGACATAAATGGCGACGGATAGTCGATATCTTCGACGCTATAATCTTGGCAAATCACTATGGACAAACACTACCTACCTTCTGAACGATGCAAAATACAAGTAATCCCTATTGCTTCTGTCGCTCTCTGGAACCTATTATCACCTAGGCTAGGGGAACTCCGTCCGTTTTTCAACAACCCCGCAGGTTTTTGCGAGGTTTTCTCATATGCTTTTGCTTGGCTTTCTTTCGCTTCGTCTAGGATTGTGGGGGTCGTGTTTATTTGCGTTTTCGGAAGAACAGTAGATCATCTTACCGTCAGATATACTCAAATCCGATTGAGATTAGCTTCTTGATGTCTCTTTGTCGTTTGTGGCGGTCCCATCATGTTCGTCATCATTGCTCAACCCGAATATCGCTTGTTCTACCTCCATATAGAGCAGAATATTTTCGCCCGCTCGATTATTTGTACGATCTTTAATGAATAAACCGAAGAGAAGAATAATCTTAAATCCTGAGCGAAACCAGACCTAACAATATGGACCGCTTGGAAAATGCAAGGGAGACCGTCTTGAAGGCGTCTCGTGCTTATTATGCTCATCTAGGCTATTACGAAGAGCGTACGCGCGGCGCTGAAACCACAAAACGTGAGCTCGACTTTCTTGAATTCGCCTTCCGCACCCATGCGACTCATAATGTTAGAGAGGTGCTCGATGTTGCGTGTGGAAGTGGCAGACACATACTCGGGCTAGCGCACCGTGGCTACAAATGCACTGGACAAGACTACACCCCTGAACAAGTTCAGACAGCCCAAGCCAGAGCCAAGCGCGAGGGAGTCTCCATGAAACTGTTGCAAGGCGATGCCACGAGACTAAAGTATGAAGGCGAGTTTGACGCTGTGCTTGCACTATACATACTTTTTCTCTTGCCAGACGATGACAGTGTACTGACATGCCTGCGGCAGATTCACCGCGCACTAAAACCAGGAGGAATAGCAGTCTGCAACATCGCGAACCCATTTCACAAGGGTGAGGATTGGTTCTCCCTCAAGGCAATCCACCAAGGACATTATTTTCACGAAACCCGTGTTCCAGGCATGCGATACATAAGCATTGATCGAGTCCAAGACTTCGACCCACTTCACGGAATAGCCTGGTGGCAGGAAACACATGTAATCGAGACCCCGGATGGGGTGCACATCTTTCGAGAACGCGAACGCCTGCGACTCTTCACTTACTGGGACATCCTCCACTATCTTCAGGCAGCTGGCTTCAAGCAGATCAAGTGTTACCCCGATTGGGAGATTAAGCCGCCCAAGAAACCCAAGGCGGACTGGCTAGTCTTCGTTGCCCGAAAAGATTGACTCCTCTGAAGACTTGGAAAGAACTTTAGATAGTCGAACTCACCAAAACAGAAACCCCACCTTGAGAATCAGCGGCGGCTTCTGAACCCGTAGATTTGTCACCGCCCAGCCTAAAGGAGCTTAATCTACAAAAGAGACTTGTGCAGGCGATGAAGGGAAAATAAGATTAGTATAGACGATACGTACATTACCCAAAAGAAGCCAGCACGTCATGTATTCAGGTTAGGGTGAAGACAATCTTGGACGCACGTTCCTTGATATTTCTGATGGAACTTGTGAGTTCTATAATCAGCTTCATCATGGCATACTTTGCGCTCAGAGCATATCAAACAACTGGAGTCAAAGGACTGCTTCTTCTTTACCTAGGATTCTTGATTCTGGGCGTTGGCACGATGCTCCGCTTTCTGACCGCAACATACGTTGGAATCATACTCCGAGAATACCCTGACTCGGGAACTAGACTGGGCGGGCTCATCGGTCTAACTGTGACGATATACGTTGTGACTCAACTCGTAGCCTACGGTTTCTTTGCTGTCACCTACATCCTCCAAGCCGTGAATTCGGTTGAAGCCCACAAAGAAGCAGTGACGGCGGTCGTCGCCGCCGTAGCTATTCCTCTTGCAAAGCTGTTCTTCATCCCTGGGCTGGAAATAATAGCTATAGCGCTCCTTGGTTTCATCACTGCGTCAACGTTCGCGAACTGGCTGCTGAAAAAAGGCACAGCGGCTGCCCTGGTCTTTCTCGGCTTCGGTCTGATGCTGCTGAGCCATGTGTTCTTCTTGTTCATGGCAATAGAAGAATGGTCTATCATATTGCTCGTTCTCGGACAGATAACACAGTTAGCTGGCTTCATTTGTCTGCTAATAATGCTAGCCCGGGTTGGCAAACCAAATGCCGAAAGAACATAAAGAATACAGGTCAAAAGCCCGCATTTACGCCGACATTCTCAACACGATACTGAAGCATGGCGGCAAATCCGGGCCTACCAGAATTCTTTATGGCGCAAACCTTTCTTACGACCGGCTGATGAACCATCTGGACCAGCTCATCAAGCTTCAACTTGTAGTGGAAGAAAAGGAAAACGGCGAATCAGTGTTCAAACTGACTGATAAAGGCAGGCAATTCATCCTCGAATTCCTGAAAGTCGAAAAGTTCGCTCAAGCCTTCGGAATTAGCATATAACCATAGACGAATCGTCCATACGAATCATGCAACCGCCTTATAAAGTTCCACGCCAACAGCATGGTCAGTGACGGAAAATGAGGAAAAACCTGAAAATAGTCGCCGTCGCAACAGTCTTGCTGTTGACAGTCGGAGCCTTCGCAATAGTATATGCATGTTCACCCAACAGCTCAGCCTCAGCAACCAACGAACTCACAGAAACCCAAAGACTAAACCAGCTGCAAAACATGCGCCCAGGTCTAAGGCTTGAAGCATTCAGAAGATTCGTCGCACATGCAAATGCAACCGAAATCAGCGGAACAGTCGTGACAGAATTGAAAGGAATGCTAATACTCTCAACCGACGATGGCCAAGTGACAGTCTTGGTTCCCAAAATGTGGACTCTCGATGGCCAAATCGTGAACAGACTCGAACTCTTCAACACCACCTTCTACGGCCAGGATATCACGCTCAAAGTCTTGAAAGGCGAATGGCAACAAAGCAACTTCAGCATAAACATCATGATTGCCTACGAAGCCACAGGCGCAGAGGCTCATACATACGCAGTGCTCCCATTCAACATAGTCCCCAACAGCTAGACTCCCACCTTTTTTCAAAACTGCGACAGAAGCCCAACCTTTAGCGCGGCTGCAACATTCAGGAAAAATCTTTTTACACGACTCTCGGCACGCGCGTTTTTGCGTTTACCATGCCAACAAAGTATATGTTGCTGCCCTGAAGCATAATTTGCTTTGAAAAAGCTTGCCCCGAAACTATGCTTGCCACACTTGCGGCCGGACCTATTCTTCAGAAGAGTATGAGATTAACCGTTTTTGTAGAGACTGTGGCACTTATCTGATATCTGCAAACAAGTTTTCTGAGCTTCCCAAACGCGTTCGCCAAATGGCGAAAGGGACGACCCAGAAAGGAAGACTTCCTGAGAACTACGAAGTTCGCAAGGAACAGATGGAGTTTGTTCAAGCAGCAATCGAGGCGCTGAAAAACAAAGAGGTCTTCTTCGGGAGTGCTCCATGCGGCGTAGGCAAATCGCTCGCATCCCTGCTTGCCTTTCTGCCTCAACTCCAAGAAAACAAACTTGTGATCTGCTTCAGAACCAGAAGCCAATTGCACATATACCTCAAAGAGTTGAAAGCTCTCTCGAGAAACATTTCAGCAATCTCATTCTTCAGCAAACAGGACATGTGTCCCATGAACGCTCGGGGCAACTTGTCTTACGTAGACTTTTTTGAAGAGTGCAAGAGGCTGAAGGATAACTGCGAGTCGTCGACCAAACCTTTCTGCAAATTCTACATCAACCTCATTAAAGGGAAAAGAGAAGCTGAAGAACTGGCTCTCGAATGCGCCCAAAGAATTCTTGCGCCAGAGGAATCCGTTGACTTGATGTCTAGACGCGGGTTCTGCCCTCACGAAGCCCTCAAGAGAATTCTTCCGAGAGTAAATGTTTTTCTTGGGACTTATCACTACGTTTTTGACCCCAAGATCAGGGAGACAATCATGAAGAGTTTCGGATCTGACTCTGCCAAAGTTTTCCTGATTGTCGACGAAGCGCACAATGTTCCAACTTTTGCCAGAGAACTTCTTTCCGACAAGTTGACGATGACCTTCGTAGAAAGAGCCATCAAGGAGGCTGAAATCTTCGAGCACGAGTTGGTAGGGTCGGTCAAAGAAATTCTGAACCTTCTGATGGAGGACATTTTTCGGCACGCAGGTCAAATTTTGAGAAGTGAAGAGCTCAAGCGACTCAACCCTCAAGAGGTCAGTGACTTGTTTCTAGGACACAATGGTCTCCCAGGCTTAGAAGCCGCTGCGACGCTTCAAGAGTATGGAGAAAGTGTCAAACAGAAGCAGCTTAAGTCAGGTTCGACAAGGATTGCGAGCTACAATTTTCGAATTGGCACGTTCATGGAGAGCTTCTTCAAGAATGTTGGACCACAATATTTCCATCTGATCGAAAGAGGCCAAAAAGACCAGGTTACGTTAGAAGTCCGAAGTTTCGACGGAAGAGAAATCGTTGATGGCGTCTTGAGGGAAGCTCGAGGAGCTATTCTCATGAGCGGTTTCTTGTCTCCTCCCAGCGTCTACAGAGACTTGATGCTCTACAAGGCAGACCAGGCTTGTTTGAAAGAGTTTGACCCTCCTTTTCCACGGAAGAACAGGCTCATACTGGCAGCGAAGGACGTGTCGTCAGAGTTCAAGAGAAGAACCGACCAAATGCTTGACAAATGGAAGAGATATGTTGAAGCCATATCGGACTCCAGTAAGGGCAACCTGGCGGTTTTCTTCACGAGTTACCAATTGATGCGAAGGGTTGCCTCTTCAATAGAGACGAACAGGACAACAATCATGGAAGACGCGGAGACGAGACGAAATGACGTGATCCAGAAGCTAACGCACTCAAACAACAGCGTTCTCTACGGGGTTATGGGGGGCAAACTAAGCGAGGGAATGGACTACCCACACAACGTGTTGAAAGGCGTTGTCGCCGTCGGGTTGCCGTATGCAACGTGGGATGCTTACCAGGAATCACTGGTAGATTATCTTGAACAACAGTTTCCAGGAAATGGGAGAACCTATGCTTATCTAACCCCGGCAATACTCCGACTGGTTCAGGCCTGCGGGCGCGTCCACAGATCTGCAGAAGATAAAGGGTACATCGTGATTCTGGATGATCGAGTCATTCAGCCCTACGCAAATCGTCTGTTGCCGAGTTATTTCCAGAAAGAAATGATAACCGTAGAGAACCCGTTGGACTGTGCTCGGCAAATTGAACGTTTTACGCTGCAAGTTGCATAATTGCGCAGTGCGTGCCCCCTGCGCCAAGGCGAGGGGCTTGGGTTGGCCAGTTTTTTCATCCAGTCGTGCGGGAAGATTTCTGCATCTCTGCTTTCTATTCCTTCCCAGAGCGTGAAGGAGTGGGTATTCAAGAGATTCAACGCCTCACAAATACCTCACGCGCGCTTGTTTAATCGCTTTATAAGTAAGTATGCGTACTATAGGGCAGCAACTTTCTGTTGTTGAAGGACGAGAAGAACACAGCAACGTTGAACGTTGCAATCAATGATGAAAGGAGTTATGGAAATGTCGGAAAAATCGGGAATTGTTTACATTGGAAGTAAAACACCAATGGACTATGTTTTAGCAGTTATCACAAGCCTATCGGCGAACGATTCTAAAGAAGTAATTCTGAAAGCCAGAGGACGAGCAATCGCAACAGCTGTTGACGTAGCTGAAATAACCAGAAGCCGCTTCCTGAAAAACCTAAAAGTTAGCAGAATAGCTATCGGAACAGAGGAGATGCCAGCAAGAGAAGGCGAAAACAGGACACGGATGGTTTCAACGATAGAAATCACGCTTACAAAAGAGTAGGAGAACCTTGCGAAAAACACGCGCGCGCAGTAAGGGGTTATTAAGAAACGGACAACGATGAAAACCAATGAAGCTTGCTGTTCTGGTTTACGAGTATCCCCCAAAGATCGTCGGGGGCTTGGGAACCTACTCGTCTGAAATAACTCGCCAGTTTGTTCTCATGGACAATGACGTTACAGTTTTCACCATGAATGATGATGCAAGTAGCCTACCGACGCGTGAGATTTGGCGAGGTATCGAAATCCACCGGCCGCTACACCTTGACATTTCTGACTCGTTGCCCGATGTAGTTGCAGAAGACATAAAGAAATGGGGTAGTGGGATACAGTGGTTCTCAAAAATCCTTGTGTACAATTATCTTAGCGCTGCAAAACTCATTAATGAGTTAATAAGAAAAGAAGGCATCAAATTCGACGTTGTCGTTGCTCATGACTGGCTCTCAGCTATAGGCGGAATGACTGTTAAGAAAGAGGCAGGATTGCCTTTTGCGTTCCACGTTCACTCAACAGAAAAAGGAAGAACGCTTGGAAAAGGCTCGGTTACGGTGAGCAACATTGAACTCCACGCCGCCAAGGCGGCTGACCTTATCGTGACAGTTTCTTTTGCGATGAAGGATGAGCTGGTAGGCCTAGGCTGTCCGAAAGAGAAAATCCAAGTTGCCTACAACGGGGTTGACCCAAAGAAATACGATCCGGCAAAAGTGACTCCTGAGCAGATCAAAAAAGTCAGAGCGATGTATGATATCAAAGACGATGACTACATGATTCTTTTCATAGGGAGACTCGTTGGCGTCAAAGGCGTTGACAAGCTCATCATGGCGTTGCCCCACATTCTGCCGAAAAATCCAAAGGCGAAGCTTGTAATTGTGGGTCTAGGCGACTTGCAAGAATACCTGATGAATCTGGTCAAAGCCACAAAAATGAGTGACTATGTAAAATTCCGTTTTGAGTTCATTTCAGAAGAGGAGCGCATCCTCCACTACGCAGCCTGCCAGGTTGCGGTTTTTCCGAGCTTCTATGAACCCTTCGGAATAGTGGTCCTGGAGGCGATGAGTATGGAACGCCCAGTCGTAATAGGTGCAGCAGGAATCAGCGGAATGCGAGAGATCGTTGCCTGCTACGGAGAGGAACAGTGCGGGTACCACATAGACCCGGCCCACCCATCGGACATCGCCTGGGGGATAAACAGCGTCTTGGAGAATGAGGAGAAGAGAAAGTGGCTGGGGAAAAACGGAAGAAAGCGCGTTCTCAACGAGTTCACTTGGGACAAGATAGCTGAAAAAACACTGGGGCTTTATGAACAGATCATCAAACGCTAACGCGCGGTAGCCCGACGTCTAACCCAGAGTTTTTCAGTGAATTCGTGAAAGTCGATTCTATCAGTTCGAAAAAAAGAGTTGCAACAGAAGCGGCCAATCTGCTCTATTATGGAGCCGAGAAGGAGTACAAACAAGCCAAGATGAAGGCTGCAAAAACCATTTAGGCTTCATTTTATGCCAACAAACCTTGAAGTCGATCGATCTTTCGGGTGACTAGCGTGCGCTATATCGGACCTTAACTGAAGAATTATCATGCCGAAACGTTTATTCTACACACACTTTGTAATTGTATAATTGCGGACTAATCATCTAATCATTCAAATTCTGATCGGCAACATGAGGAATTGTGTTTTGTGAAGGTTGTCCTGTTATTAGCCTACTCAACATGATAGAGACGGAAAGGATGGAGGAAAGAAAGTGTCACTGCCCCAGCAAACGTTACGGGATAAGTGCCCAGAATGCGGTAGTGCAAACCTTATCCATGATTATGATACTGGTGAGACTGTTTGCGGCGACTGCGGGCTTGTCTTATACGGGCAAATGATGGATAAAGGACCAGAATGGCGCGCCTTCACCCAAGAAGAAAAAGCCTCAAGAAGCCGTGTTGGGATGCCAACATCTTATTCTGTTCATGATAAAGGCTTGTCAACGGCCATAGGCCAAATTGACCGTGACGCCTTCGGAAGAAGACTCCCTCTATCAACGCGCCTGCTGATGTGGCGCCTGAAGAAATGGCAGATCCGTTCTAGGGCGCATTCTTCAGTTGACAGAAACCTGGCCCAGGCAATGGCTGAGCTTGACCGTCTATCAGACAAGGTCTACATTCCAGGGCCAATCAAAGAGAAGGCCGCGGTCATTTACCGTAAAGCCTTAGATAAGAGCTTAGTCCGCGGAAGGTCTATCGCAGCCATAACGGCTGCTGCGGCTTATGCGGCTTGCCGTGGAAGTGGAACCCCACGAGCACTCCATGAAATCGCAGAGGCAAGCCTAGTCGATAAAAGGGACGTTGCTCGTTGCTACCGGCTTTTGCTTCATGAACTTGATATGCACATGCCCATCGCTGACCCCCTTACGTACGTTTCGAAAATCGCTGAAAGAACAGGAATTTCAGGCAAGACCCAGGGAATTGCTATACGGATTCTTCGAGAAGCCAGAAAGAAGCGGGCTGCTGCCGGAAAGGACCCTATGGGATTGGCTGCTGCAGCACTGTACATTGCTTGTTTGCAGAACAACGAGAAGAAGACACAGAAGGACATAGCCGAAGCAGCAGGCGTCACTGAGGTCACGGTGAGAAACCGCTACAAGACCCTGAAAAAGCAGTTGAAGCTAGAAGTACCCGACCAGTCATCTTTGCTTTCTCCCTCATAGATTCAAACGATAGGGCGCGCGCTAAAATCGTCTAGAGGAGCTGCCTCTAAATATGCGTGAAAGGCCAGATTATGCTAAGCACTTGATTTTATTTCTCCTCTGAAAACGTGGTAGCACCTGTCTGAGCAGAAGCCTTGAAAATCATTGTCTGGCATGAACAGGTTTCCACAAGCTTTACACTTCCGCTTAGCCTCTTCGTGCATTCACTTCTTCCCCAAATCAGGATATCCTCTTGATGGGTTATATGTTTAACCGAAGGTTAAGGCTACCTCTTCGTGCACAAAGCCGGCGCTTTGCTCCATTAAAAGTGAGTAGAATCGCTATCGGAGCGCGCGCGGAATGTACAAACGAAAGGCGATCCGCGATCAACGTATGAAGTTTCTATTCATAGAATATTAGATTCTGTTCCTCCAACCTTTCGTGAAGCTTATGCACTGCGTCATAAACATCTTGTTCTTTCTTCGCCCCTGTACAAACAAGATTCCCGCTTGCGAATATCAGTATAACCACCTTAGGCTCATCCATCCTGTAGATCAACCCTGGAAACTGCTCCGGCTCATACATCGTTTTTCCAAGCGCGCCCACTACCAGTTCCAAGTCTACCCTTCCGCCCAAGCTTGCAGAAGCAACCATGTTCACAACCTTCAAGTCCGGCCTACCGATGATGATTATTCCGCCCTTTTTCAACTCTTTAACAACTGTCATAACAGCCCTGCGCGCTTCCTGCTCTGATTTGGCGCCTGTACAGACCATTTTACCAGAATTGAAAATCAGCGTGGCCGTCTTCGGTATCTTGAGCCTAAATACCAATCCTGGAAACTGTTCTGGGTGATACTCGACTCCTGGAAAACTCTTGACAATAGCGTTCAAATCGACCTTCTGGTTCAAGGTGGCAGTGGCAACAACGTTTTGAATGTCAATTATGGCTTTAGTCTTCGGCATTAAACACCGCTTCTTATAGTGTGGCAGATGCTTATATGCCCTTTAAAAAAGTCTTATATTGCCAGTGTATAGAAGCTTCGCGCACATTCCCTATTTTTCTCTGATACATAAAATTGGCTTGAAGGAGATTTCTTAAAGGGATAAGCAAGCTTTAACAGCGATTTCCATTCTATAATAGCTGGAGCGAAGACATGAAGTGACGAGACCGTCGATTCATAGACTATTCTGCTATTTCCCTTGAGGAGGTTAAAGAGGAATGAGATTAAAAGTCTTGCAAATAGGCAGTTTAGTTCCGCCAGAATGGGGATTTACAGAGACCGAGACAAAGAAACCAGTTGGATTCTGTACGATTAAACAAGCAACAGAATTCGCCATGCAAAATTTAGGTTTGAAACAGGGCGAATTCAAAGTGTTAAAGGGCAGAGGAGTCGATTTAGACGGCAATCCTAAAGGAAAATGGATTCTTAAAGTTAAGATGGAGTGATTTCAAATGAGCAGAATGGTAATTCACGATTTGGTACTTCGCGCGCGTGCGCTTATCTAGGCTCTTCTTTTTCTTTCAGCCCTTCTGCTTATTTTATCAATTTGGGAATTAGCTCCCTTGCCCAATCTAACCCATTCTATTTTAGTAGAGTAAGCTTCACGCGATTGTGGAGAAGTAATGGGTTTCCATTTTTGAGCCACTGCAAGCATTCGACTTTTGAGCGGACTAATCTTGCCCTTTCGTTTGGGCTTTCCTTTCCTTATCGGTCTATAATGTTCAGGTTTCATACTCGATCTCCGCTGGTTCAAGCTCAGATAACGCGCGCGCTATATTACAGGTTTGGGAAGACGGCTTTTATGCAATGGCGTCAAGTTCACTTCTGGGGCAAAGCTGCTTCGAAGGAGAAGGTTTCGAGAACATGGGAGAAGAAAGAGTAGAAAATCTTGCACGTCAGGCTATCGCACCTTTCCATAAATCATTCACGCAACGTTACGAGCAATGGAAAAGAATGGACCTTTTTGTGATAGCGATTGAGACCATGCCGAAACAAGTCGATAAGGGCAAAGTGCTAGGCGACCTGCTAAAACTGCATCGCGGTTTCGGAGAAGACCTCAGCGAAGAAATTAGCGTGCCCGCGCAAAAGCCCTCTGTCGAAACGACCTTTCATAAACTCGTAGAGACCCCAGTTAAAATAAGCATGAAAAAAGAGCAAGGGCTCTTAACGAGCCTCGAGATGTTTCTGCGCAAGCTCTTTGACGGCGACGCTCACGGCGCTGCTTTCATTAAGCCCCAACAACCCGGCGGCTTTCAGGAATCTTTGCCGTTTAGCCTAAGAAACAATGATACTCACTTTCTCAGTTTTCAAATGTAGTTCACTTCCACATGGCCGCATCTGACGCGGTACCAATGAGAACCCTTGAAGTCCATTGCTTTCCAAACACGAGCCCAATACTCACATTAGCGCGCTATGTAATTTGCTACGGATGTTTTGACATCAAAATAAAGACGGCTACGGCGCCTACGCAGAGGCCACATGCGATCAGCACCAGAAAGAGCGTCTGAGGCATGCCGAAAATGTAAGGCGTAACCTCATAATCAAGGGCCACAAGTTTGTCTTCCGCCGAAGCAACGTTGGAAAAATGAAGCGTGTACATGCCCTCTAGCGAGCAGATGAAATCATAGTTTACGTTGCCAGTAGCGCCCAAGGCTACCATTACGTTTCCTAAGGGGTCGGTGACGTAGAAGTCTATAGTGCTTACGGTTTTTCCAATAACCGTGAACCTTATCTGAACGTGATCCTCAACAACGAGGCTAAGGGTTTTTGTTTCTTCTTGACCAGCTCGAACAGTAAAACTCTGGGCAACTGCTCTGACCGCGGGAACGAGAAGCAAGACTATTGCTACCGCCAGAAGTAAACATGCCAGACGCTTCTTGATCAACATAATCGCTAGTCATTAGTTGCGGAAGTCAATAACGATTATGAACTTATAATAATGATTCATGTTCAAGTGCGCCGCTACAACCCGCGCGCGCTTGACGCAAGCAATCCAACCAGTGCTAATGCCATGAAGAGAGTCAAAAAGAGAGGTGATGGAAACTCCGGAACCAAGAAGTTTAGTGCGAGAACAATGTCGTTGTCTCCTGTCATGTTCACGGTTGTGCTGTTTGATTGATCTAGGTAGACTGCCGCAATACTGTAGTTGCCGACAGAGGATGAGCCTGTGGCGTCTATCATTCCTTCCGGTAGTGTGAAATTCGCCCGTCGGCATGCGGGAATTGCGAAACATTTTTTTTGATGCTGTGGTTGAAGCACTATCGTCCAAAGATTTTTAGTGCGGTTTTTATTCCATTTGACGCTCGATTGCTTCCCGAATGCTCCACATGGTCCATTGCAACCGCGTAGCCTAATATTAGCAAGGGGTCAAAATTTTGTTGGATTATTTCTACACAGTATTCGTCGCTGATGGTTACCCAGTTCAGGTGAACCTTGGCTATTACGGTTTTGTCCTGCGCAACGATGTCGTATGTGTGGCGAACCGTGTTGCCCCGTATTCGCGCTATTTCGCGGCCGTCGGGATTTTCCATCCACCATTCGCTGCCAAAGAGTTTCAGAATCTTTTTCTTGATTTTTGCCTTCAGCTGACCGTCTCGGTCTTTGATTTCGTATTCATGATGAACTGTCAGGACTTTTCCATCGATTTCGCCAAGATGTGTACCTGAATTGTCTTCGAGCCAGAATTTAGGTCCAAAACTGACGAATTCTTGTTTAATACAGCCTAATTGCTCGCCTAATTTGTTCTTGACGACGTACATGTTTCTTATTGACAATAATCGTTGGTCAACGATGAACTCCTTATTGTCCAACATACTCATGCTCGTTTCTTGACACCAGCATTAGATTCTGTGAGCGCGAAAGTTATCTCTTGCCAACTTGAAATACTGATTTAGACTCAACAAACAACATACGCTACTTGTATCTACGACCCAATCGAAAGCCTACCATCATGAATCCTGTAGATGCGATCGGCTTCTTT